>JGI20225J20221_1000794_pt1 | contig 54414 bp, 46 predicted proteins | sample BioMet4_FD_20221 | JGI IMG/M metagenome (IMG submission 20221) | reverse complement strand
TTTGCAAATTCACTCAACACCAGCCATCGCCTTCGCTTTGCTTCGGCGAGTATAAGGAAGGCAGCGCCACGACCTGCTTTTGATGGCGAATGTAATTTCTGGTGCGTATGCTACCGGTTGATTTTGTTCAAACGGGGCTTCGCCTTGCCGCGAGCGAGGAAAATCAAAGTACTGCAGGAAAGAGAAGAAAAATGCAGTGAAGACAGAAATGGGAAGGGTGATTTTTTAGCGGCGGTTGATTGAGGGCGGCAGGGAAGAACCCAATCAAGGCGAAAATGAGAAAAGAGGGGTTGGATGGAGGGAGAGATCCAACGTTTTTTTCAACGGTCAGATCTGCCAGTGGTATTTGGCTGAAGCGGAATTTGACCAGAGCGGGAGCGGTGTCTGGCATTTACGCGTCGCGGAGGGAGATCACCTGAGCGAGTGGAGCGAGGGAAGGAAGCTCCCGCAGCATAAGACGCGTGCCCTCGCCATTTTGCGGAAGTTGAATGTACCTCTTAGGGGGTGTTCCGGGGGGAGTGCAGAGGGGGCCGAGGAGGGGCGCAGCCCCTAACAGGCCCCCTTGCCCCACGCCGGGGAGGCGTCCCAAACAGCGCAGGAAGAGCGAAATCCATGCCCGCAGGGCAGCAAGAGCACGATTTCCCCCACCAAAAAGGGCTGGCGCTGAAGTCCCTCACCCGCAGGGCAGCAAGCCCAAAACAAGTATGCCCCCACGCCGGGGAGGCGTCCCAAACAGCGCTGGAAGGGCGAAATTCCATGTCCGCAGGGCATAAAGAAGCCCATTCCGTACCGCAGGGCCGCCCTCAAAAACAACAAAAAGGGAGCAAGCCCTCGGCCTGCTCCCCATGCATCCATGCAAAAAAACAATCTACAACTTTGGTGCGCCAATCTTCGGCAGCGCCTGCTCCAAGGCAAAACCCAGCGCGAGCAACTCACCCTCGGCAAAGGCTTTGCCAAACAGCTGCATGCCCACCGGCATGCAGCTTTCCGCGCCAAGGCCCACGGGCATGGAAAGCCCGGGCAGACCCGCAAGGTTGAGCGAAAGCGTGTAGGCATCCATGAGGTACATTTGCAGCGGGTCCGCAGTGAGGCTGCCTACGGTCCATGCCGTAACGGGCGAAACCGGGGCCCACAGGGCGTCGCACTTGTCGAGGGCGGCCAGATATTCGTCGCGGATAAGGCGGCGCACCTGCGCGGCCTTGCGGTAGTAGGCGTCGTAATAGCCGGAGGAGAGCACATAGGCCCCCAGCATGATGCGGCGTTTTACTTCCTGCCCAAAGCCCTGGGTGCGCGAGTGCACGTACAGCTCTTCAAGGTTTTTAATGTCGCTGGCGCGGCGTCCATAGCGCACGCCGTCAAAGCGAGCGAGGTTGGAGCTGGCTTCGGCCATGGCGATGATATAGTAGGTGGCAATGGCCGCATCGGTGTGCGGCAGGCTTACTTCCACCAGTTCTGCGCCCTGCGCCTGCGCTATGCCCATGGCGTTCTGGCACACGGCGCGCACCTCGGGGGCCAGGCCTTCGCCAAAGAATTCCTTGGGAATACCCAGCCGTGCGCCCTTGAGGCCCTTGCCGCCCAGGGCGGCGACGTAGTCGTCCACGGGGCGGGGGGCGCAAGTGCCGTCGCGTTGGTCATGCCCGGCAATAACGCCAAGCACCCGGGCGCAGTCTTCCACCGTGCGGGTCAGGGGGCCCACCTGGTCCAGCGATGAACCATAGGCAATAACGCCATAGCGCGAAACACGTCCGTAGGTGGGTTTGAGGCCCACGCAGCCGCACAGCGAGGCGGGCTGGCGGATGGAGCCGCCCGTGTCTGTGCCAAGCGAGGCAAAGCACTGACCGGCCGTGACAGAAGCGGCAGATCCGCCGCTGGAGCCGCCGGGCACCCTGCTGGTGTCGCGGGGGTTGCGGGTGGTCTGGTAGGAGGAGTTTTCCGTGGTGGAACCCATGGCAAACTCGTCCATGTTGGCCTTGCCGAGGATGATCGCCCCGGCATCGCGCAGCTGCTGCACGGCATAGGCGTCATAGAAAGGCGTATAGTTTTCAAGGATGCGCGAGGCTGCGGTGGTGCGCAGTCCCTTGGTGGAGAGGGCGTCCTTGACGGTCACGGGCACGCCCCACAGGGGCTTGGATGGGTCGGGGCCCTGCCTGTCCATTGCGGCGGCAGCGGCAAGCGCACCTTCCCTGTCAATAGTAAGCATGGCGGAGATGCCGGGTTCTGTGGCATCCATGCGCGCAAGGCAGGCAGTAACTGCCTCTGCGGCTCCCAGTTCCTTTTTTTGCAGGGACTGGGCCGCCTGGGTCAGCGAGAGGGAGCAGATTTCGGTCATGGCGTTCTCAAATATGTTCTGCACGGCGGCAAATTCCGCACAATGCTGTACACTCGTTGGGGGCGGCCTGCCGTCTTGCGGCGNGGCTACCCAGGGCCAGATTAGACGATGCGCGGCACCATAAAATACTCGCCGTCGGCTTCGGGAGCGTTGGCCAGTACCTCGGTACGCTCGCGCCGCCGGGCAGCGACGTCTTCCCGCAGGTGGCCGGGGTGCTGGGCCGGGCTGTACAGCGGTTCAACATCGTTGGTGTCCACCTGGGCAAGCACATCCATGTAGGCCAAGATATCACCCATCTGACGGGCAAACAGGGTCTGTTCTTCTTCACTGACGCTCAACCGTGAAAGCGTCGCCATGTGGGTTACTTCATCCAGACTGATGGTTTTGTTGTCTGCCATGTGCGATCCTTTAAAGGCATGCCTGCGGGCGCGGCTAACGCGCTGTGGGCAGGCTGAGTTTATACGAGGGGCGGGGCGTGTTGCTCATTATGGGCGCGGACGGCGGCGTCTGACCCTGCTGCACGGCGGGGGCGGCTTCCGCCCCGGCGGCAGGGGCCGCAACTGGCGCGCCCGTGGCGTCCACAGGCGGCAGGCCCTGCATGCGCAAGGCAGACTGCTGCAGCACGCGTGCGCGGGTCTGCTGGAAGGTCTCTATATTCACCGGAGTCATGCCTGTGGGTGACACGCCAAACAAAAAGAGCTTTTGGTGAGCCACGCCAGCGTTGTCCCACGAAATGGGCGCCATGCCCCAGATCATTTTTGAGGCGCGCTGGGCGCGGGCGGTGACCTGCNGCGTCGTCAGACGCGAATCAAGCCCCATGGACACGGCAAAGCGCACAAAGTCGTAGCCCAGGGCGTTCCAGAAGTCCGTGCCGGGAACCTGCAGGGCGCGGGGCGCCTGCGGCTGGTTCCATGCGGCGGGAAAAACCGCCAGTGCGTATTTGTCGGCATTGGAGATGGTTTTGCCCGAGAGGCTCTGCTCCCACAGCGTGGTGCCCAGGAGCACCAGACGGTCCTCGCCGTTGTAGAGCAGGCTTGTGGTCAGCATTTCCATGCTCTTCCACGAGTCGGGCAGGAACAGGGCTTCAAAGGAGGTTTGCGGCACAGGGGTTTTGCTGCCCTGCGGCGTTTGCGCGTTGATGAGCGGGGCCACCGCATCGCTCCACGACGTGGGGTCGGCGGGATTGTACGAGGCCTTTTGCAGCAGCATGTTCTGACTGGCGAGGCTTTGTTCCATAAGGCCCGTCATGCGCACGCCATACGCGTCGGTTGGGTAAAATGCGCCGTAGGTGCGGATATTCATGCCTGTGGTGGCAAAGCCGATGAGCGTATCAATCTGGTCTTGCGGGCTGGGGAAAAAGCGCCAGGCCCGCGCGCCCTCGTCGCCCTGCTCAAGCGAGGGAACAAAGGTAAAGAACGCCCGCTTTTCCAGCTGGCCGTGCTCGCGGGCCTGAGCGTAGTTACGCGCCTGAAGGGGGCCGCCCACAACCGTGCAGGCCTGCGGCAGCGCGTCAAGGCGCTGCAGCCAGTCCGGGGCTTCGGTATTGATGGTTTCCAGACGCAGCTTGACGCCGTTTGCGGCCAGCTCGTTCTGGGCCATCTGCGCGCCGTGGCGCACCTTGCCCGCAATGGCGGCGTAGGTGCCCGACGAGGGCAGGGCCAGCACAACGCAAGGGCCGGTTGCTGGCGCGGGCGCCACCGGCTGGGGTTTGGGTTCGGGGGCTCTCTGCCCCATGCCAAAGGGCATCTGGCACGCGGCAAGACAGCCAAGAAGTGCCAGCAGCAAAATATTACGTGCCAGCACGACGAAAGGGCGGCGTATGGTCATGGCGGAATCCTGGTTGTAGTACCGACAGGCCCGCCGTGCGCGGGCCGCAAAAAAAGGTCTGGTTCGGGGAACCAGACCTTTTTAGTACAGGGCAGGCGTGGTTGCAAGTTCGGGGCGACTGCCGCCGAATTGCGCGCCCGCTTATTTCTTTACTTCGGTATAGTCCGCGTCCACCACATCGTCGCCAGCATTGCCGTGCTGGGGGCCTGCTCCGGCAGCGCCAGCGTCCGCGCCGGGCTGTCCGCCGGTTTGCTGGGCCTGCTGCTGGTAGAGCTGCTCGGCCAGCTTGTGCGAGGTCTTGGCCAGGTCTTCGGTGGCAGCCTTGATGGCTGCGGCGTCTTCGCCTTCCATAAGCTTGCGCAGGGCGGCGATTTTACCGTCGATGTCGCTCTTGAGGGCGGCATCGGCCTTGTCGCCCAGATCGCTGAGCGATTTTTCCGTACCGTAGATCAGGCTGTCGGCGTGGTTACGGGCTTCGATAACATCCTGCTTTTTCTTGTCTTCTGTGGCGTGGGTCTCGGCCTCGCGCACCAGCCGCTGAATGTCGTCTTCAGACAGGCCAGAAGAAGCGGTGATCTTGATGGACTGTTCCTTGCCGGTGCCCATGTCCTTGGCGGACACGTTCACAATGCCGTTGGCGTCTATGTCAAAAGACACTTCGATCTGCGGCACGCCGCGGGGNGCCGGGGGAATGCCCGCCAGGTCGAAACGCGCCAGGGTCATGTTGTCGGGGGCCATGGGGCGCTCACCCTGCAGCACATGGATGGACACCGAGGGCTGGTTGTCGGAGGCCGTTGTGAACACCTGGCTTTTACGCGTAGGAATGGTGGTGTTGCGGTCAATCAGCTTGGTGAACACGCCGCCCATGGTTTCGATGCCAAGGGAGAGCGGGGTCACGTCGAGCAGCAGCACGTCCTTGACGTCGCCGGTGAGGATGCCGCCCTGAATGGCGGCGCCCATGGCCACAACTTCGTCAGGGTTCACGGAGCGGTTGGGCTCCTTGCCAAAAAACTTGCCCACAACCTGCTGCACCATAGGCATACGGGTCATGCCGCCCACGAGGATGACTTCGTCAATCTGCGAGGCGCTCATGCCGGCGTCGGCCAGGGCTTTTTTGCAGGGCTCGATGGTGCGGTCCACAAGATCGCTGACCAGCGATTCAAGCTTGGCGCGGCCAATCTTGATGAGCATGTGCTTGGGGCCGTTTTGGTCGGCAGTGATAAAGGGCAGGTTGACCTCGGCCTCCATGGAGGTGGAGAGGTCTTTTTTGGCCTTTTCAGCGGCTTCTTTCAGGCGCTGCAGGGCCATGCTGTCCTTGGAAAGGTCAATGCCGTTTTCGCGCTTGAATTCTTCAACGAGGAAGNTGATGACGCGCTGGTCAAAGTCTTCGCCGCCAAGGAAGGTGTCGCCGTTGGTGGCGCGCACTTCAACCACGTTGTCGCCCACTTCAAGNATGGAAATATCGAACGTGCCGCCGCCAAGATCGAACACGGCGATCTTTTCGTTGGCTTTTTTGTCCGCTCCGTAGGCCAGCGAGGCCGCGGTGGGTTCGTTGATGATACGCTTGACGTCAAGACCTGCGATGCGGCCCGCGTCCTTGGTGGCCTGACGCTGGGCATCGTTGAAGTACGCGGGCACGGTGATGACGGCCTCGGTTACGGTCTCGCCGAGGTATGCCTCCGCATCGGCCTTCAGCTTGGCCAGAATCATGGCCGAAACTTCAGGCGCGCTGTAGGTGCGGCCGTCCACTTCCACGCCAGCGTCCTCGTTGGCGGCTTTTACGATGGCGTAGGGCGAATGCTCCTTCCACCGGCCAACTTCGGGGCTGTCAAACTTGCGGCCCATGAGGCGCTTGATGGCAAAAACCGTGCGCTTGGGGTTGGTGACTGCCTGACGTTTGGCAATGTCGCCCACCAGGCGTTCCTTATCTGTAAAGGCCACCACTGAAGGAGTGGTACGCCCGCCTTCAGGATTGGTGATGCATTTGGGGTCCTTGCCCTCCATGACGTAGACGCAGGAGTTGGTGGTACCCAGGTCGATGCCTATGATCTTGGACATATCTGAATCCTCCTCAGGAAAACTTCTCGTTACGCTTCGCGCTACCACCTCCGAGGGACCTCAGGGGGCCGCAACCGGCGGCGAGCGCGGGAAAATCAGCACCAGTGGTCAGGTGCGAACAATATGTAAGTCCTTCTCCGTTATCGTCCAGAGCGGGCGGGCAAAAAAAATCAAAAAACTTGCTAATGCCGTTGTTTGCGAGCTGCGGGCAGGTTTTTTTTGCCGTAAGATGCAAAAAAGCCGCCGAAACAGTGTTTCGGCGGCTTTGAATGGCGTTTGGTTTTATCTGGTCGTGCCCGGTAATCAGGCATTGGCCTCACGGAGCCGGTCGTCCTTGCGGATGGCGTCGAGAATGCCGGTAACAATGCTCACCTGCTCCGCCAGATCGCGCACCTGCCCCGCTGCGGCGTTGGTGGCCTCGGCGATGCGGGCGCTCAGGGTGTTGACCTCGGCGATATTGCGGTTGATTTCTTCCGACGCGGCCGACTGCTGCGTGGCGGCGGTGGCGATGGCGGAAATACGGCTGCTGGAGTCGCCCGCGAGGTTGGAGATAAGGTCAAGCGAGTGCCCCGACTCCTGCGCCATGCGGCTTACTTCTTCAATGGAAGTCACCGTGCTGTCGACGGTGCTGGAGCTTTTGTCGGTGCCTTCCTGAATGGCGGCAATTGCTTTTTCCACTTCGCTGGTGGCGCTCATGGTTTTTTCGGCCAGCTTGCGCACCTCGTCGGCCACTACGGCAAAGCCCCGTCCGGCATCGCCAGCGCGGGCCGCCTCGATGGCGGCGTTAAGCGCCAGCAGGTTGGTCTGGTCGGCAATGTCGCGGATAAGCGTAAGAACCGTGCCGATATCCCGTGCCTGTTTGTCCAGGGTGCTCATTTCGTGCTTGAGGCCAGAGGCCTTTTCCTGCACTTCCTGCATGTTCTGGATGGTACGCAGCACAATGCCCGTGCCGTCCTGCGCATGCCCCTGCACCGAGGTGGCTGCATCGGCCGCGCCGTCGGCGTTGTGCGCCACTTCAAGCACGGTGGAATTCATTTCGTCCATGGCTGTGGCGGTCTCGGCCATGCGGTCGGCCACCGTGCCCGATTTGCCGCGCACGTCGTTCAGCGACGTGTCGAGGGTATTGGCCGCGTGCTGCAGGGTTTCCACCACGCCTTCAAGCTGGTTGACCGTGTCCATGCGAGCCTTGTGGGCGGCTTCTTCGGCTTTCTTTTCAAGGACAATGCGCTCGGTGATGTCCTCGCCAATTTCCACATGACCAACAGTATTGCCATTTTTGTCTTTCAGAAAATCAAGCATGATCTGCATGGTCTTGCCGTTGGGCATATGGTTGATGACCTGCTTGCTGCCACGGCGCAGCTGCTCGATGCCGCACTGGGGAGTGTTGCAGATGTTGCCCTGTTTTTCAGAGCAGTGTTTGCCCACGACGTCTTCCTGGCAATATTTGCGCATGCTCGTGAGGGCGGCCTTGTTGCAGAACGTCCAGATCATGTCGTTGTCTGTTACGGAAATGGAAAGGGGCAGCGTGTCAAGAATGCTCTCGTACCAGTGAGCCTGGCCTTCAAGCTTTGCGACCATGTCGCGCAGCGCCTTGGCCAGATGCCCAAGACAGTCGTCCCTGTCCATATCCAGCGTGGCCTTGGTATCGCCTGCGGCAACGGCCCTGGCGTACTCCACGCATTTGCGTATGGGACAAAGCCTGTTGCAGATGAACAGCGAACCGGCAACAGCCAGCAGCGCGGTGAGGCCCGCCCCAATGAGCAGCGCCTTGAGCGCGCCGCCGCCAGTAAGGGCGTCGCCCATAACCATGTTGAAGCCTATGAACATGGCCGTACATGCCAGTATAAGGCTCAGGACATATACAAAAATGATGCGGAAACTCAACGTCATCTTCATTGCAAGCAACCTCATTGTGCGCTGTTGGTTCGCTCTGGTGCGGCAGACGCCGGGGACGCCGACGCCCGCGCTCAGGTTTAAGCACAGAACCGCACCTCGCGAAACCCCAAGGACGGGGAATCGCGTTATTCCGCAGTGTGTTTGCCGCAGGTAGCGGCTAAATCACCTGCCATATACAAGCGCAGTAGTAGTATATGCAGGTCAACGGAAAAACAAGAGGTTTGCTGACTTGCACATGCTGCAACAACAGCCTCAAGGCGAGCTGAACGTCTCTGGTTTATCTTACTTACGGCAGATCGGAGAGAAGATTTATGCCTGAATGAAAAAAAGCGGACCAAACCAGGAGGGGGGAGGGGGGCAAACTCAGGGCCTAGGCCAGATCCTGACGGAACTGCAGCGACTGACGCAGGGTTTCCTTGTCCATATATTTGACCTCGGCCCCAAGGGGAATACCCTGGGCCAGGCGCGAAACGCGCACTGAGGGAAACTGCCTGCGCACCATCTGACGGATGAACGAAGCCGTGTTTTCCGCCTCAATGGTTGCGCCCAGGGCGAGAATGAGCTCCTGAATTTCGCCTTCGGCCAGGCGCTTTACCAGCCTGTCCATATCCAGGCTGTCAGAATCCATACGCTCAAGCGGAGCGATCAGGCCGCCCAGAATCATGTACTGGCCGTGATAAAAGCCGCCTTCGTCCAGAGTAAGCATGCTGTCCCATTCCGTCACCAGGCACAGCGTATCGCGAGCGCGCTCCGCATCGGAGCAGACCGGGCACGGGTCGGTGGACGAAAGCCCGCCGCAGCGCGAGCACAGGTGCAGGTTGTCGCGCAGGTCGTGGATGCCGCGCCCGAGCCTGCGGGTTTCGGCCTCCGGCCACTTGAGCAGGGCCATGGCCGCACGCATGGCGGATTTGGGGCCAAGGCCCGGCAGACGCGAAAGCTGCTCTACCAGGGCCTTGAGCGGTTCGGGAATTCTGTCGTGCATGGCGCTAGAAAAGACCGGGCAGCTTGATGCCGCCAGAGATGGCGCTCATCTCGCGTTCCATGGTTTCGCGGGCAATGCGGCCAGCTTCATTGACGGCAGCCAGAATGAGATCCTGCAGCATTTCGACGTCGTTGCCCTCAAGAGCCTTGGGGTCGATAACAAGCTTGCGCAGTTCCTGCTTGCCCGAAACCTCGGCCTTGACCATGCCGCCGCCGCTGCTGGCCTCGTAGCTGTGTTCGCCCAGATCCTGCTGAAGTTTGGCGATCTTGTTTTGCATAACCTGCGCCTGGCGCAGAATGTCGTTCATGTTCCGCATGTGTTTCTCCTTGCGTCTGTTGCATGCTTCCGCTCCCGGCGGCGTGGGCCGATGGTCGCGAAATTTTTTTATCGGGCCCTGGAGGGCGGCGCTGTTACTGGTCGATGGGCCGGCAGCCCTTGACCCGCGCATTCAAAACTTCGAGGCAGTGGCGCAGCTCCGGCTTTTGGCTGAATTCGTCAATCAGCTCCGCCTCTGGCCTGTAAGGCCGGGGGACAACGATTTCAAGCCGCGTCTGCCCTGCGCCGTATGCCGCCAAAGCGGCCATGAGCTCCTCACGCCCGCGCTCAAGCTGAAACTGCTGGGTCTCGGCCTTGGGCGCAAGGCGCAGCACGCCGTCCTTCCACGTCGCGGCAACGCTGCGCAGCAGGTGCTGACGCGGCATGTCGCGCCCGCCATTTTGCCACGTGGTGCAAAAATCGCAAAACGCAGCCCANTTGCAGGCGGCCTCGCCCTGAGGCGCGCCGTGCGTTGGGGCGGCCGCAGGCGGCGTCTCCACGGTGTGAGGGTTGCCCTCGCCGGAAGTAGCNTGGTCAAAATGTTCGTCTGCGACGCAGTGCACCAGAGGCCGATCCCCTGCTGGCTGCTTTGCGGGGGCGTCGCTCGCCGCAGGTGCGCCGGCCGCGTCCCGGGCTTTGGCTGCTGCAGCTCCGCCGCCAGCGTTGGCATCCCCTTGCGGGGGCTGCTTAGGCCGCCATGGGCGGTGCGTCGGCGTTGCCGGGGCAGAGGTGTGGGCGTCGTTGCGCGGCGCGCTGCTCGGGTCTGCGCTGCTGTCCCCGGTGTCCGGGGCCGCGTCCGGTTCGTCCGAATCTCCGTCGTCGGCGTCGTTGGCGGCGTGCTGGGTCGAGGCGGCATCTCTGGGCCGGGCCTGCACGCCCTGAGCGGCCTCGCTGGGCACGCCCGCGCTGCCCCCGCGCGGACTCGCCGCCGCAACAGTCTGCGCCTGCGCCGCTGTCCCCATACTGGGCGGTTGCCCGCCAGTCTGGCCCGTAGTCTGGCCCCCATTGGGGCCGCCGGGGCCTGGCGTCGTCTGTCCCACTGGCAGCAGCTGCGGCAGCAGGGCCAGGTTGAGCAGCAACAGCTCCAGCGCGGCTGCCGGTTCTGGGCTTTGCACGATGCCGCGCTGCGCGTCAAGGGCCATTTGCCATGCCGCATGCAGATGCGCTGCAGAAAAGCGGGGGGCTATGCCCTGCCACATTGCCGCCTCGTCAGCGGGCAGGCGCAGACTTGGCACAATGGCCTGACCGCTCTGGCGCAGCAAAAAAAGATTGCGCAGGTTGCCCGCCAGCTCGCGCATAAAAAAGCCAATGTCCACACCCTGCTGCAATATCTGCCCGCACAGGGTCGCGACGGCGGCGCAGTCCTGACTGTGCAGGGCCTCGAACAGCTCGGCAAACAGTTCCTGGCCCGCAAGCCCCAGTACCTGCCGGGTGGCGGCCACGGTCAGCTCCGCGCCGCCCAGCGCCAGCGTCTGGTCGAGCAGCGACATGCTGTCGCGCACGCTGCCTGCGGCCCTGCGCGCGATAAGCCGCACGGCCCCTTCTTCAAAGGCCGCGTTTTCTTTGCGCAGCACGGCCGAGAGGTGCGCAAACAGCGCATCTTCGCTCAGATGCCTGAAGACAAAATGCTGGCAGCGGCTCACAATGGTAATGGGGAACTTGTGCGCCTCGGTGGTGGCAAAAATAAAGACGACGCGCTCCGGCGGTTCTTCCAGCGTTTTGAGCAGCGCGTTGAAGGCGTTGCGGGTGAGCATGTGCGCTTCGTCGATGATAAAAATCTTGTAGCGGCCCTCCATGGGCGCGTAGCCGATGGTTTCGCGCAGCGAGCGGGCGTCTTCGACGCTGTTGTTGGAAGCGCCGTCGATTTCCGTCACGTCCACATGCACGCCCTGGGTAATCTTGCGGCACTGTTCGCACTGGTTGCAGGGCTCCGGCCCCGGCGCGTGCTGGCAGTTGAGCGCCTTGGCAAAAATGCGAGCGATGGTGGTTTTGCCCACGCCTCGCGTGCCGCTCAAAAGATAGGCGGCGGCTGGCCTGTCTTCGGCAGCGGCGCGGGAAAGGACGGCCTTGACCATGTCCTGTCCTGCTACCTGAGCGAAGTTTTGCGGCCTGTATCGTGCGGCGAGAGAGAGATGTTTCATGGCGCTCGTTGCCTTTGAAAGATGACCAACGGGCTGTCGGGCAGTCCCGGGTTACGCCGCAGGGCGAACCCGCAGAAAAGGCTTTTGCCTGACGCGTCGCTGGCAGCACGGGGCATGCGGGCGGGCGGAGCAGGCCGGTGGTTTATTCGGGCGGTTTCGCCAAAGCAAAACCGCCCGAAACATATCTGAACGGTGTTACACGCTGAAGCGGTGCAGCCAGCCCTCGTACTTGGGGTTTTCGCCCTTGACGATCTTGAAGAATTCCTTCTGCAGGTGCTTGGTCACCGGGCCAGCATGGCCAACGCCGATCTGGCGGTGATCCAGCTCGCGGATGGGGGTGATTTCAGCCGCCGTGCCGGTGAAGAAAGCCTCGTCGGCAATATAGAATTCGTCGCGGGTAAACTGCTGTTCTTCCACGGTATAGCCAAGGTCTTTGGCCAGGGCCATGACGGAGTCGCGCGTCAGGCCGCCCAGGATGGACGTCCAGGGGGTGGTTTTGATCACGCCGTCGCGCACGATAAAGATGTTCTCGCCCGTGGCTTCAGAGACAAAGCCGTTGGTGTCGAGCATCACGGCTTCGTCGTAGCCGTCGTCCTTGGCCTCCACCTTGGCAAGGATGGAGTTGATGTAGTTGCCTGCGGCCTTGGCTTTGGACATGCTGGTGTTCACATGGCTGCGGGCAAAGCTGCTGGTTTTGACGCGAATGCCCTTTTCAAGGGCTTCTGCGCCAAGGTACGCGCCCCAGGGCCAGACGGCGATGATGGTCTGCACCGGGTTGTTGCCGGGGTAGACGCCCATTTCGCCATAGCCCACAAACGACAGCGGGCGCACATAGCCCTCGCGCAGTTCGTTGGCCTTGAGGGTTTCAACACAGGCTTCTACCAGCTGGTCGGGCGAGAAGGGTACTTCAAGGCGCATAATTTTAGCGGAGTTAATTAGGCGCTTGCAGTGATCTTCTAAGCGAAAAACGGCGGACGTGCCGTCGGCGCAGGCGTATGCGCGAATGCCTTCAAATACGGCGCTGCCATAGTGCAGGGCGTGGGTGAGCACATGAACCTGTGCCTGTTCAGAAGGGAGCATTTTTCCGTCAAACCAGATAAACTTTGTTTTCTGCATGGCTTTCCTCCGCAGTAGCCTGCTGTATAAAACGCGGTCGTGCCGGGGCAGTCCCGGCGGTTGCCGCAAGAGCAAAAATCTACTGAAAATGGGCGCGTATGGCAAGCAGTTGCGCCTATTGCCGATAAGAATATCCGTAATTGCAGGCGCATGCTGCTGCGGCAATCCCTTGCGCGGCGGCATGCGGGGCAATAAAGGGCTGGCCCTGCGGCTGGCGATGCCGTATGTTCATGACTGCAAACTAGCATTATGAGGCTGAAATTATGAGCGAAACATATGTGCTGGGCATAGATGCCGGGGGCACGCACACAGACGCGGTGCTGCTGGCCTGCCCCGTCGCCGATATGGGCGCAAGCCGCGCGTCCGCGCCTGCCGCACGTCTGGCGGCCTTTGCCAAGGTGCGCACCCGGCACGACGACCTGCCCCGCTCTGTGCGCGAAGTGCTCGCCGCGCTGGCCAAGGCCGCTCCCGGCTGCGATTTTGGGCGTATCTCGCGCGTGACCCTTGGGGCCACCCTTGCCGTCAACGCCCTGGTGCAACATCGGGCGGATACCGTGGGGCTGGCCGTCTCCGCCGGGCCGGGGCTTGACCCGCGCCGGTTTGTCATGGGCGGGCAGGTGTGCGTTGTACCGGGCGGGTTGGACCACCGGGGCGTTGAGGTCAGCCCCCTGCAGACAGGCGTGCTGCGCAAGGCCACTGAGACCTGGCGCAAGGCCGGTGTGGCTGCCGTGGCCTGCGTGGGCAAATTTTCGCCGCGCAACGCCGCGCACGAGCAGGCCATGGCCAAGGCCGTGCGCGAAGACATGCCGGGCATGCCCGTGACCGAAGGGCACAGGCTTTCGGGTCGGCTCAACTTTCCCCGTCGCCTCGCCACGGCCTATTTTAACGCCGCAGTGGAGCGCCTGCACAATACTTTTCTGGATGCTGTGGAGTCGGCCCTTGCCGATGCGGGCATCAGCGCCTCGGTGCGTCTGCTCAAGGCCGACGGCGGGGCTGTGCCGCTGGCGTTTTCTCGCCGCGAGCCGGTGCAGTCCATCCTTTCCGGCCCTGCGGCCAGCGTTATGGGCGTACTGGCCCTGTGCGGCGGCAGCGAAGCCATGCAACAGGGATGCAGCCTGCTGCTCGACATGGGCGGAACCACCACCGATATGGCCCTTTTTGTGGACGGCTCGCCCGTGGTGGACAGAGACGGCATGCTGCTTGAGGGCCGACGCACCCTGGTGCGGGCGCTGGCGACGGTCTCCATCGGCGTCGGCGGCGACTCGCTGCTTGACGTCGATGCGAAGCCCGGTGCGGCCCGGCCCGTGCGTACGGGCCCCCTGCGCGAAGGCCCGGCCATGGCCTTTGGCGGAGAGCGGCCAACCCTGCTNGACGCTCTTAATGTANTGAACAGCGACGCTGCCGACGCGACAGCCCGTGCTTCTGCCGGGGAGCCTGCAGACGCAGCGGCGGGCGATGCGGTCGCTTCAGCTGCGGGCATAACCGCGTTGGCCGCCCTGCACGGCCTTGCCCCGCTGGATCTGGCGCGCATGGCTGTGGACGACGCGCTGAAGCAGGTGGCAGACGCCGCCCGCGATCTGGCCGCAGGCGTCAATGCCCGCCCCATCTACACCCTTGCGGCGCTCAAGGCCCTGCGTGAGGCGCGCCCCACGCATGCCTGGCTTGTGGGCGGCCCGGCGGGTTGCGTGGCGCACCGTCTGGCGCAGGCTCTGGGCATGCCGGTGGAAACGCCTGCTCATGCCGATGTGGCCAATGCCGTGGGCGCGGCACTGACCCTGCCCACGGACGCGCTCGAGCTTTACGCCGACACCGGGCGGGGCGTGCTGACCGTGCCCGCGCTGGACATCACCGAGCGCATCGGCAAGGCTTACAGCCTTGGCGAAGCCCGCGAACGGGCCAGCGCCCTGTTGCGCCAGCGGCTGGAAGCGGCGGGAGAGAGCGGGGCGCGGGTTGAGGTGACCGAGGCCGACATTTTTGCCACGCTCGACGACGCGGGTTTTGGCAGCAGAGACATCAGGGTTGTCTGTCAGGTAATACCAGGTCTTGCCGCCTCCATGAACAATATGTGAACGGGGAGTGGGCTGGAGAAAATTCATCTCCGGCCAGGTCTGTTCCCAAGAAGCTTCAGGCATAAAGAACAACCCCGGCCAGCCAGCAACCGCAAACCAAACATTGTTACTATCATTCAAATATATCCACCATGCAGATAGTTCTTTTTGAGCCCGAAATTCCGCCCAATACGGGCAATATCGCCCGTCTGTGCGCCGCTGCGGACACCACGCTGAACCTCATTGAACCTCTGGGTTTCAAGCTTGAGGACCGCTACCTCAAGCGGGCCGGGCTGGATTACTGGCCCAACGTGCGGCTGCGCGTCTGGCCCGACTGGGCCGCGTTTGAGGCGCAGGGGAGGCAAGGCGCGCGCCTTGTGCTCACGTCGGCCAAAAAAGGGCAGGTGAGTGCTCCGGCGCATCAGTTTGCCTTTGAGGCGGACGACTGCCTGGTCTTTGGGCCGGAAACGCGGGGCCTGCCGCAGGAAATTCTGGCGCTCTCGCCCTACCGCATCCGTATTCCCATGCGGGAAGGCCGCGTGCGCAGCCTGAACCTCTCCACCTCTGCGGGTATTGTGCTGTATCTGGCTTTGGCCCGCACCGGCCTCATGGAGGATTGGGAGTGAGCTTGGCGCAGCTGTTCCCCTATTCCGTATGGGAATGCTGGTGGCTTGCTCCTGTGGCGCTGATTTTTGACCTGTGGCTGGGCGACCCCGACCTGCCGTGGCGTCACCCCGTCTGCGCTGTGGGCAAACTGCTGGATGCGCTGGAAGCGCCAGCGCGGCGTTTTATGCTGGCTGGCGGGCCAGAGGCCGAGAGAGCGCGCGGGCGTTTGGCCGGGGCCGCAACACTGGCCGTGCTGGCGGCGTTGACCGGTTTGGCGGTCTGGGCGCTGGTTTCGCTGCCGGTGTTTGGCGGGCTGCTGGCCCTGTACCTTGCATGGGCGGGACTGGCCATGGGCAGTTTGCTGCGCACCGGGCGCGAAGTGCTGCGGCGGGTGGAAAATTATGACGAACCCGAGGCGCGGTCGGCGCTCTCGTGGCTGGTCAGCCGCGATACCTCAAGCATGGACCGCCCCCTCATGCGTAAAACCCTGGCGGACACGCTGTCTGAAAATCTTACGGATGCCTTTATGGCGCCGTTTTTCTGGCTGCTGGTGGGCGGTCCGGTGGCCTTGTGGTGTTACAAGGCTGTGAGCACCACGGATTCCATGTGGGGCTATGTGACCGACAAATGGCGCTGGCTGGGCTGGGCAGGGGCACGCTGCGACGATGCGCTGGCCTTCATCCCCGCGCGGTTGTCAGCCTGCGCGGCATGGCTTGCCGACAGATGCGCCGCCGCCCTCGTACGCTTGTGCGGCGGGCGTGAAGGCCAGGGCCGCCTGCGCCGCTGGTCTCGCCATTGGTCTCGCCATTGGTCTCGCCATTGGTCTGGCCGCTGGCCTGGCCTGGGGGTGGTTGCCCGGCAGGCCTCGGGCATGCCCAGCCCCAATTCCGGCTGGTCCATGGCGGCTTGCGCGTGGCTGTGCGGCGCACGCATGGGCGGGCCTTCCGTGTATTTTGGCACGCTCACACCAAAGCCCTGGCTGGGGCCGGAGCCGAGCGAGGCCGCGCCCTGGGACCACGCGCGCCTGCTGGCGCTTTGCGAACTCTTGCGCTATAGCGCCCTGTGTGGGGGGCTTGCAGTCTGGCTGTGCGCCATCGTGGCCGGTACTTCATATCTTTGAGGATTCATGTGTTGATCGTGCTGAGCGTTACGGGCCTGCTGGTGGGCCTGCTGGTGGGCCTCACGGGCGTGGGCGGTATTTTGATTCCCCCTGCGCTCATCCTGCTGAGCGGGCTTGAACCGCACGAAGCCATGGGCACTGCCCTGGCCTCGTTTTTGCCTCTCGGTCTGGCTGGCACCTATATGTACCGCCGCCTGGGCCATGTGGAGTGGTCAAAGGCCACGCCCTACATGCTGGGCGGCCTTGCGGCCCTGCCGGGGGCCATGATCAACGCGCGCATCAACGCGAGCCCTCTGGTGGTTTTGCTGGCCAGCATAATACTGTTTGCGGGTTTGTGCGTTTTTCGTCCGCCCAGGGCCGGGGGCAGCGTCTTTTGGCAGGGCAGGGCGGGCTTTTTCTGCATTGGCGCGGCCACGGCCTTTCTGGCCGGTATGACAGGGGCGGGCGGCCCGGTGCTCTCCATCCCCTGGATGATCGCCGCAGGGGTTGCCCCCATGACGGCTGTTGGCCTTGCCATGCCGTATCAGGTGGTTACAGCCCTGTTTGGCACGGTGGGCAACATGCAGAGCGGGTACGTGGATTTTGTTTTGCTGCCCGCGCTGTGCATCTTTGAAACAGCGGGTTTTGCCTTTGGCGTGGCCCTGGCCCGGCGTACGCCCACGGTCTTGCTGCGAAATTTGATCGGCGGCGTATGCTGCCTGCTGGGTTTGCTGTTGCTGGTTCGTGAACTGTCGGGCTGAGTCTGCGTGTTCAGCCCCTCCTGCTGCAAGGAAACCGTGCCGTTTTGCGCACCCTCAGGGGGAGCCGCATGAATATAGCCTCGCTCTTTATCCGCCGACCTGTGGCCACGGTGCTGATCATGTTGGGCATGCTGTTTTTTGGCCTTGCGGGGTACCGCAACCTGCCGGTAAACCAGCTGCCCACTGTGGATTTTCCTACCATTCAGGTACAGGCGGAGCTGGCCGGGGCCGACCCGGAGACCATGGCTTCGTCGGTGGCCACGCCGCTGGAAAAGGAATTTTTTACCATTGCGGGTATTGATTCCATCTCATCGGTCAGCTCCACAGGGCGCACGCGCATTACCATCCAGTTTGCCCTTGACCGCAACATCGATGCGGCGGCTCTGGACGTGCAGTCGGCCATAGGGCTTGCCCAGCGCCGCTTGCCCTCCAACATGACCGTGCCGCCGAGCTTCCGCAAGGTTAACCCGGCAGACCTGCCCATCCTGCAGCTGCGTGTTTCGTCTGAAACGCTGCCGCTTTACGTGCTCAACGAATACGCGGATACCCTCATAGGTCAGCGGCTTTCCATGGTGGACGGCGTGGCCCAGGTGGTCATTTACGGGCAAAAGCAGTACGCCGTGCGCGTGCAGCTGAACCCCGACGAGCTGGCCACCCGAGGCCTCGGCATTGATGAAGTGGCCGACGCCGTGGCCTCCGTCAACAGCATGTTGCCCACGGGTTCGCTGGAGGGGGCGCAGCGGGCCGATTCCATCAAGTCTTCGGGCCAGCTCATGAACGCCAGAGCCTTTCGCGACGCGGTGGTAGCCTACCGCAACGGCGCGCCTGTGCGCCTGCGTGATCTGGGCGATGTGGTGGACAGCTTCAAGCAGGACAAGCAGCTGACCTGGAGCAACGGCGGCGCTCCCAGCATTATGCTGGCCGTGGAGCGCCAGCCGGGCACCAATACGGTGCAGGTGGTGGATTCCATCCGTGCGCTGCTGCCCGCGCTGGAAAAACAGCTGCCGCCCTCGGCCAGGGTCGAGGTCTTTTACGACCGATCCGAATCCATCCGCGACTCCGTGTCTGACGTCAAATTTACCTTGGTGCTCACGGTTTTTTTGGTGGTGCTGGTCATTTTTATCTTTTTGCGCAACATGCCCGCCACCATCATACCCAGTCTGGCGCTGCCCATGTCGGTTATTTCGACATTCGCCATCATGTCGGTGCTGGGCTACAGCCTGGACAACCTTTCGCTCATGGCCCTGACCCTGGCCGTGGGCTTTGTGGTCGACGACGCCATCGTCATGCTTGAAAATATTGTGCGCCACCAGGAGATGGGCAAGGACCCTCAGACGGCGGCCTTTGACGGCTCGGCGGAGATCGGCTTTACCATTGTCTCCATGACGCTGTCGCTGGCGGCAGTTTTCATCCCCGTACTGTTCATGGGCGGCATTGTGGGCCGGCTGTTCCGGGAATTTGCCGTGGTGATCATCTCGGCCATTTTAAGCTCGGGCGTGGTTTCACTCACGCTCACCCCCATGCTTTGCGCCTATTTTCTCAAGGCCCAGCCGCACAACATGGCCGGGCACAAACCCGCCATGGGCGGGCTGTATGGAACGCTTGAGCGATGTTTTGACAAACTGGCCGATCTGTACGCCCGCTCGCTCGACGTGGTGCTGCTCCACCGGCGTATTACGCTGATGGCCTCGTTCGTGCTGCTGGGGCTGACGGTGTGGCTGGGCATGCTCATTCCCAAGGGCTTTTTGCCCACGGAAGACATGGGCATGCTGCAGGCCAGCACCGAGGCCGAGCAGGGCGTGTCGTTTGAAGGCATGGTGCGTGCGCAGCACAGCCTTGACCCCGTGCTGGAATCGTCAACCCATGTGGCGGCATACAATTCCATCGTGGGCATCGTGGGCGGCAGCCAGAGCATGAACAACGGCATTCTGCTCATGCGGCTGGCCGGGCACGATAAACGCCCCGGCATCGAGGCCGTGGCCCAAAAGCTGCGCAAGGACCTCAATACGTCGCCGTCAATGCGGGTTTTTGTGCGCGTGCCGCCCACTATCAGCATTGGCGGCCGCTCATCCAAGGCCCTGTACCAGTACACGCTGTTTGGCCCGGATATGGGATCGCTCTTTGAAAGCGCGCAGCATATCGAAGACGCCCTGCGCAAGCTGCCCGAACTACAGGACGTCAACAGCGACCTGCAGCTCAAAAACCCCGAACTGCGCGTGACCATCGACCGCAACCGCGCCGCCGCCCTTGGGGTTACCCCGCAGCAGATCGAGCTGGCCCTGCAGTCGGCCTACGGCTCGCGCGAGGTTTCGACCATCTATGCGCCCACGGACGACTATTCGGTATTTGTGGAGTTGCAAAAGCCGTTTCAAAAAGACCGCTCGGCCCTGTCGCGCCTCTATGTGCGCTCCAAGTCTGGCGACCTTGTGCCGCTGGATATTCTTGCCCAGCTTTCGACCGGCGTGGGCCCCATTGCGGTCAACCACAACGGGCAGTTCCCTTCCGTGACCATTTCGTACAACCTGCGGCCCGGCGTGTCGCTGAGTCAGGGCGTGGGCGCGGTGGAGGCGGCGGCGCGACCGCTGCTCCCCGATACGGTCTCCGCCGAATCGCAGGGCACGGCCCAGGCCTTCCAGAGTTCGCTCAAAGGCATGGGCTGGCTGCTGATGCTGGCCATTGTGGTTATCTATCTTGTGCTGGGCATACTGTACGAAAGTTTTATCCACCCCTTCACCATTCTTTCGGGTCTGCCGTCGGCGGGCTTCGGCGCGCTGGCCACGTTGTGGCTGTTTGGGCTGGAGCTTGATCTGTACGGATTTGTGGGCATCATCATGCTGCTGGGCATAGTAAAAAAGAACGCTATCATGATGCTCGACTTTGCCCTGGAAGCGCAACGGCGCGATCCTTCGCTCGACCCGCTGGCAGCCATCACGCGGGGCTGTCATGTGCGGTTTCGCCCCATCATGATGACCACGGTGGCCGCCCTCATGGGGGCGCTGCCCATTGCCGTGGGCGTGGGCGCGGGCGCGGACGCCCGCCGCGCACTGGGCCTGGCCGTTGTGGGCGGGCTGTGTTTTTCGCAGCTGGTGACGCTCTACATCACCCCTGTGTACTATTATTATATGGAAAAAATCTCCCGCCGTCTGGGACGCCTCTGGGGCAAGCGTTTCAAGCAAAAAGGGCAGGAGAGTCCGAACAATGGGCAAGCCCCCGCCACCCTGCACTGAACCGTTTTGGAGGCCGCATGAGCATGCAGCAACAGCCTTTTTTGTCCACACCCGCCGCTCACGGCGAAGAACCGTCGTGCCAGCGTTGCGGCACGTGCTGCCTGCTGGGAGGCCCCACGCTGATGGTCGGCGATGCGGCGCTGCTTGTCGGCGGCACGCTGACCCTTGAGTCGCTGGTGTGCCTGCGGGCGGGCGAATGGGCGCGCGACGATTCACGCAAGGCCCTGCGCCCCCTCGAAGGCGAGCGCATCAAGGTCGCGGGGCTTGGCGGCAGGGTGCACCCCTGGCGCTGTCGCTATTACCGCGAGGGCGTGGGCTGCGGCATTTACGAGCACCGCCCGGCCCAGTGCGAGGCGCTTTTTTGCATGGATACGGGACCGCTGGAGGCTCTGCTGGCTAGCGGGCGGCATCTTGGCCGGTTTGCGGCCCTCAACGCCCTGCGCGGCGGGATCCCCGGTTTTGCGGGCGTAAGTGCGGCTGTTTTGGCCCTGTTGCCCGACCTTGTAAGCGCCCACGAAGAACAGGTTTCTGTGCTTGAGGTGCTGCAGCTGGCAGACCGGCTGGGGTTTTATCCTCAACAGGGGCACGGCCTTGCCGTCGAGCGTAGCCCCGGCCACGAAAATCCGCTTGAAGGCAGCGAGCGCGAGCAGGCCGTGGCCGAACTGGGCGAAGCCGCCCGCACCGACGCCGCCTTTCGCGAGCTTTGCATGGAACGCGCGGGCGTGCCGGCCGCCATGCTTCCCTTTTTATTTGGCCGATCCGTCAGGGAACTGCTGGCCGAGGTCGGGCTTAAACCCGCCGCTGGCAGCTAGACCCCGGTTGGCGGCAGTCAGCCTCGGCTGCGGGCTTGGCCGTCAGTCTGGGGTGAGGGTTGCGGGGTATTTGAGGCCTGCTGTTGACATATCCCCCCTGCGTACCTAATTTTGATGAAAGAAAAAATTCACGCCCCCAGGTGGGCAATGAAGGAAGCGACATGCCACTGTGCAGCATAGAAGAAGCCATTGCCGACATCCGGCAGGGCAAGATGATTATTCTGGTTGACGACGAAGGCCGCGAGAACGAAGGCGACCTTACCATGGCCGCCGAACACGTGACCCCGGAAGCCATCAACTTCATGGCCAAATTTGGCAGAGGCCTCATCTGCCTGCCCATGGCTCCTGAAATTATTGACCGGCTGCAGCTGCCCCTGATGACCCAGCGCAACGGTTCGCGTTTTGGAACCAACTTCACCATTTCCATCGAGGCGCGCGAGGGCGTGACCACGGGCATCTCCGCAGCTGACCGCGCCACGACCATTCTGGCTGCCGTGGCGGACAACGTGCGCCCTGACGACATTGTGACCCCCGGTCATATCTTTCCGCTGCGGGCCAAGGTTGGCGGCGTGCTTTCGCGCGCCGGGCAGACCGAAGGCGGCGTTGACCTGTCGCGCCTTGCCGGGCTCAAACCGGCATCGGTCATCTGCGAGATCATGCGCGACGACGGCACCATGGCCCGTATGCCCGACCTCGAAATTTTTGCTCAGGAACACGGCCTCAAGATTGCGGCGGTCAAGGACCTTATCCGCTACCGGCTTGACCGGGGTCAGGTTTCGGTGCGCCGCGTGGCCCAGGCCCATCTGCCCACGCGTTTTGGCGACTTCAGCGTTATCGCCTACGAGAGCGAAAACGAACCCGGCACGCACCTGGCGCTCATAAAGGGCGACCTCTCTTCGCACGAGCCGGTGCTTACCCGCATCCATAGCGAATGCCTCACGGGCGACGCGCTTGGCTCGTTGCGCTGCGACTGCGGCGGCCAGCTGGGTGCCGCCCTGCGCCAGATCGAAAAAGAAGGCCGAGGAGCACTGCTGTACATGCGGCAGGAAGGCCGTGGCATCGGCCTGGCCAACAAAATCAAGGCCTACGCGCTGCAGGATCAGGGCTACGATACCGTGGAAGCCAACCGCAAGCTGGGCTTCCCGCCCGATTTGCGCGACTACGGCACCGGCGCGCAGATGCTGGTTGACCTGGGCATCCACAAAATCCGCCTGCTCACCAACAACCCCAAAAAGATCGTGGGCCTCTCCGGCTACGGCATTGAGATTGTGGAACGGGTACCCATTGAAATGGAATCGTGCCCGGAAAACGAAAATTACCTGCGAACCAAAAAAGAAAAAATGGCACATATGCTCTCTTGTTCGTGCCATCACTAGATATGCTGCGCCGCCCTTAGGGGCGGCGCTTGTTTTTTTGCGGATGTACCGTCACAATTTTTTTGGCGCAGGGCAACCGGCGCACTGGCAAAAACGACTGCGGCAGCCGCTGGCTGTGCAACCGTCAGCACTGGCGGGGCGCAAAAAACAAGGAGGCCTTTATGGGCGTGGACGCAATGCCTAAATCCCAGCTTGGTCTGTTGTGGCGCTTTCTTGGTTTTTTCCAGCCGCCGTTGCTGCGTTTTTTGCACGCGGTTGTGGTGTGCATGGTGCTGCTGCAGGTGCTGACCCAGCTGCTGGGGCTGGGCACGATGCACATGGTTTTTGGCCTTGCGCTCTGCGTGCTGGGTTTTGGGCTGATTGCCTGCGGGCTTGGCATGCGGGGGCCGCGTCATTATTTCCCCTATCTATGGGGCGACATGGCGCAGCTCGCCAAGGATGCAGCCGCCATTCGCAGCGGCAAGCTCATCATCGCACCCCGCCCCAAGGGGCTGGCCTGCGTGGTGCAGGGCCTCGGCATGGGGGCGTTGAGCATGTCGCTTCTTACCGGGTTGTGGTGGTTCCGATCGTGGCAGCTGGGTAACCCGTCGCATCTGGCGGCAACGCTGCACGGCCTTTTTGTGTGGCTGCTTCTGGCCTACGCCGTGGGGCACGGCGGCATGGCCATGGGGCATTTTTTCTTTTGGAAAAAATCCACCCAGCAAAAAGCCCAGTAAGGCCAAACTGCTTGTCGCAGCCGCACCGCGTGGGCTGCGGCATTGGCGGCTTTCCGTACGCACTGTTGCCCCGCCCGGCATTTGCTCCAGAGCTAGCAGGCCGGGGCAGGCGGTTGGCCAACCGATCTGCACCGATCCCGGTCTGACCGCTTACGGGGGTGGCCAGCGCACACAGCCAACAATCCGCTCCGTTTCGCAACTCTGCAAAACCTGTATTGCTGAGAATATTTGTTTATTGCGGCGGCATCGGCTACATTTTTTTCAGGTGTTTTTATCGGCTACGGGTTGAGCCTCTCTGCTGCGTCCTTTGCCTTCACTCTTCCTTGTGTTGTCTTAACTCACTAAAACAATTCAGATTGTCTTGATGTTTTTGGTTTGTTTGCGGCAACGATCTGCCACAGGGCGTTGTATGGGTTTAAGAAGGTCAGACTGTGATACCAAAGTTTTTTGGCCGGTGCCCTTTGCAAACTTGTCAAACAACGCTATAGGTCTTCATTCTCGTAAAAATGTTGACCGGCTGTTCAAACAGCCTTATGGGAATCAAACCTATCAGGCCCGCGCAAGGGGCGCGCGGTCTGTGCCATACCGTAAAGACGTTGATGACGGACTTTTTAAGGAGGCCTTATGGCAAGCCAGGCGTTGATTAAGGATTTTGAAGACATGATCGGCAAGGAAAACGTGTTTAGTTCCGAAGCCGACCGCATGAGCTACTCGTATGATTCTGCGGTGCTGCCCGCAGTCATGCCTTCGTTGGTGGTGCGCCCCACTACCAAGGAACAGCTCGGCCAGTGTATAAAAAAACTGTACGACAACGGCATTCCCATGACCGTGCGCGGCGCGGGAACCAACCTCTCCGGCGGCACCATCCCCGACAAGTCTGAAACCGTGGTCATCCTGACTACCGGTCTCAACCGCATCATCGAAATCAATTCCGACGACTTGTACGCGGTGGTGGAACCGGGCGTCATCACTGCCGAATTTGCCGCCACCGTGGCCAAAAAAAATCTGTTCTACCCCCCCGATCCGGGCTCTCAGGCTGTGTCGACCCTCGCGGGCAACATTGCTGAAAACGCTGGCGGCCTGCGCGGTCTCAAGTACGGCGTTACCAAGGACTACCTCATGGGCATCGAATTTTTCGACGCCACGGGCGAAGTGGTCAAATCCGGTTCGCGCACGGTCAAGTGCGTTACCGGCTACAACCTTGCCGGCATGATGGTGCAGTCTGAAGGTACGCTGGGCGTCATTTCCGAAGCCATCCTCAAGCTCGTGCCGCCGCCAAAGGCCTCCAAGGCCCTGATGGCCGTGTTCGCCGATGTGCAGAACGCAGCCGACGCCGTGGCAGGCATCATTGCTGCCCACGTCGTGCCCTGTACCCTTGAATTTCTCGACAACAACACCATCGTGCGCGTCGACGACTTCACCAAGACGGGTCTGCCGCGTGATGCTGGCGCCATCCTGCTTATCGAAGTGGACGGCCACCCCGCCCAGGTCGCGGACGATGCCGAAGCCGTTGAAAAAGTGCTGAAGGCCAATAACGCCACCGCCGTGCACGTGCCCAAGGACGCCGAAGAAAAGTTCAAGCTGTGGGAAGCCCGCCGCATGGCCCTGCCCGTGCTGGCCCGCGCCCGTCCCACCACCGTGCTTGAAGACGCCACCGTGCCGCGTTCGCAGATTCCTGCCATGGTCAAGGCCGTCAACGACATCGCCGCCAAGTACCGCCTCGAAGTGGGCACCTTTGGCCACGCTGGCGACGGCAACCTGCACCCCACCTTCCTGTGCGACAAGCGCGACGCCGACGAATTCAAGCGTGTGGAAGAAGCCATCGACGAGATGTTCGATACGGCCATCAAGCTGAAGGGCACTCTGTCTGGCGAGCACGGCATCGGAACCGCCAAGTCCAAGTGGATGGAAAAGGAAACCTCGCGCGGCACCATTCTTTTCTCGCAGCGGTTGCGCCGGGCTCTTGATCCCAAGGGGTTGCTCAACTCCACCAAGCTGGTGGGCATCTAGGCGCTGCCTGGGACTTGTAGGGACAAGGGGTAACCCACGTTTCTTTCGGCGGCGGGGCGCAGGCCCTGCATCGCCGAGCAAGAGCAAAAATTCAACCGCTCCAGGAGCGTTTCATGAGTACTATGCACGAACTGGCCCAGAGACTGATGGCTCTGGACGACAGGATCACTGCCTGCATGAAATGCGGCATGTGCCAGGCCGTGTGCCCCATGTTCGGCGCCACCGGTATGGAAGCCGACGTGGCTCGCGGCAAGCTGGCCCTTATTGACAATCTGGCCCATGAAATGATCAAGGATCCCGCTGCGGTGGCTGAAAAACTGGGCCGCTGCCTTTTATGCGGTTCCTGTCAGGCCGCCTGCCCTCCGGGCGTCCAGATTATGGACGTTTTCATGGAAGCCCGCGAAATCGTAAATGAGTTCATTGGCCTGCACCCGGTCAAGAAGATGATTTTCCGTTCTCTTCTGACCAAGCCCGGCCTGTTTAACTTTGCCATGCGCGTTGGCGCGCCCATGCAGGGCCTTATTTTTGGCTCGAGCAACGACGCGCAGGGGACAGTGTGCGCCCCGCTGCTCAACTTTATGCTGGGCGACCGCCACATTCACCCCCTGGCAAAAACGCCGCTGCACGCCCGTTATGGCGCGCTTGACGAGCCCCGCCGTGCTGGCGGGCTCAAGGTGGCTTTCTTCCCCGGCTGCGTCGGCGACAAGATGTATATCGAAATGGCCGAGGCCTGTCTGAAGGTGCTGCGTTATCACAACGTGGCCGTGTTCATGCCCAAAAATCTCACCTGCTGCGGTATCCCGGCCCTTTCGTCCGGCGACGCCAAGGGCATGGTGGAGCAGATGCGCGTGAACGTCGAAGCCCTCAAAAACGGCGACTTTGACTACATCCTGAGCCCCTGCGGTTCCTGCACCTCCACGGTCAAGGAACTGTGGCCCCGCTATGCGCACCGCCTCGGGTCTGTTGAAAAGCGCAAGGTCGAAGAAATTGCGGCCAAGGCCATGGACATCAACGCCTTTTTGGTGGACGTGCTCAATGTGAAGCCTGCGGCTCAACCCCAGGACAACGCGGTCAGCGTGACCTATCACGACTCTTGCCATCTCAAAAAATCGCTGGGCGTGGTCAGCCAGCCCCGCACAATCATTGCGGCCAACCCCGCCTACAAGGTGACGGAAATGGCCGAGGCCGACCGTTGCTGCGGCTGCGGTGGCTCGTTTAACCTCTTCCACTACGACTACTCGCGCAAAATCGGCCAGCGCAAGCGCAACAACGTGGTGGCATCCGGGGCCAAAATTGTGGCTGCTGGTTGCCCCGCGTGCATGATGCAGCTTGAGGATGTGCTTTCGCACAATCACGACTCCGTGCGTGTCAAGCACACCATTGAGTTGTACGCCGAAAGCCTGAAGTAACATTGGAACGTCGGCGGGGATCTGTGGTCTCCCCGCCGACGCTTCCCGCCCGACGGCCTGCTTTGCCCAAAGGCTGAAGCGGAACCGTGGGCGTGTCTGGAAGCCCTGACGCTGTGCGCCGTTGGCGGTATACGCAGCGAGTCGTCCGTGGTTGGATATGGCCGGCGGCAAGTTCGTTTTTTTACGGCGATGCTGCATGGTGAGCGAACCAGGCGTTTTTGAAAAAGGAGTTATTTATGACACAGCAGGAATTGGTAGAAGCCTTTTCCGCCAAGGCTGCGGCAGTTAACGCCGTGGTCCAGGAAGTGCCCAGCATGGCAGCCGCCTTGCAGTATATTGTGGATGTGTGCGCCAACAAGGCGCCTGCCGAACTTCTGGCTGACGAGCCCGGCACCGAGCAGGGCCCGCTTGGCCCCAACAAGGTTCCTACGCGCGTCAAGCGTGTGATCGCAGCGCCTCAGATGGGCGAGGCCGATTACGCCACGCTGGCCGCCGCCTGCGAAGAAAAGGGTTTTCTGTGCATCCGTGAAGGCCTGCGCAACTATCTTGCCGGTATCGATGTGGGTGTTTCCACTGCGGAACTGGGCATTGCCGCCAGCGGAACCTGTATGCTCAATACCGACAGCGAAGATGTGCGCCTTACGGGCATGATCTCCGAGGTGTCCGTTTTGATGCTGCGCAAATCCACTATTTACCCCGATCTGCCTGCTGTGGCCCAGTTGCTGCGCGAGCGCATGAACGCGGGCTCCGCCACCTACACCACCCTGGTGACCGGCCCCAGCCGTACCGCCGATATCGAGCGTGTGGCGGCCGTGGGCGTGCATGGGCCGCTGGAACTGCATATCATTTTGTTGGAGGACTAACCCATGCATGACGCGCTCAAGAGCTCATCGGGCTATCATAAGGAACTGGACGAGGCCCTCAACGACGAATTTTTGCGCCGCACCCTTGATACCTTTGCCGTGGCCTACCGCGCCAACCGCGAAGCCGTGTTCAAGGAAGTGGACGAAAAAGCCCTGATCAAGCAGATTGCCGACGCTAAGGACTATGCCTGTCAGCACATGGAAGAACTGTACGCGCAGTTCAAGACCGAGGCCGAAAAGCGCGGCGTGCACGTGCACCGTGCCGCCACCGCTGCCGAAGCCAACGACATCATCGTTCGCATTGCCAAGGAAAACAAAGTCAAAAAGGTGGTCAAGTCCAAGTCCATGACCGCCGAAGAAATCGGGCTGAACACCGCCCTTGAAGGCAACGGCCTGATTGTGGACGAAACCGACCTTGGCGAATGGATCATCCAGTTGCGCCACGAAGGTCCTTCGCACATGGTTATGCCTGCCATCCACCTGTCGCGTTATCAGGTGGCCGACGACTTTACCAAGGCCACCGGCGTCAAGCAGGACTCGGACATCCAGCGTCTGGTCAAGGTGGCCCGCGTGCAGCTGCGCCGCAAGTTTATCGCCGCCGACATGGGCGTGAGCGGCTGCAACTTTGCCGTGGCCGAAAACGGCGCGATCTCTACCGTCACCAACGAAGGCAACGCCCGCATGGTCACCACCCTGCCGCGCGTGCATGTGGCCATTGCCGGTCTGGACAAGCTGGTGACCAAGCTGGACGACGCCCTGGTGGCCCTGCAGGTGCTGCCCCGCAACGCCACCGCCCAGCGCCTGACCTCTTACGTTACCTGGATGTGCGGCGCCGGTCCCTGCGCCGCCAGCGCCGATAACAAAAAAGTGCTGCACGTGGTCTTTCTGGACAATGGCCGCACCGAAATCGCCAAGGATCCCCTATTCTCGCAGGTGTTCCGCTGCGTGCGCTGCGGCGCTTGCGCCAACGTCTGCCCCGTGTACCGCCTCGTGGGCGGCCACAAGATGGGCTACATCTACATTGGCGCCATTGGCCTGATCCTCACGTACTTCTTCCACGGCAAGGACCGGGCGCGCATTCTCAGCCAGAACTGCATGGGCTGCGAATCGTGCGCCAACGTCTGCGCTGGCGGCATTGACCTGCCGCGCCTTATCCGCGAAGTGCGCTCGCGCCTCAACGCGGAGCAGGGCGCGCCCGTTGAGGCCAATCTGCTTTCGGCCGTGATGAAGAACCGCAAGCTTTTCCACAAACTGCTCAAGTTCGCCAGCTTTGCCCAGAAGCCCTTTACGCGTGGGGCGCAGTTCCAGCGCCACCTGCCTGCGGTGTTCCTTGGCAAGCACAACTTCAAGGCTCTGCCCGCCATCGCCAACAAGTCCTTCCGCGACCGGTGGCCCGATCTGGCCCCCAAGGTGCAGAACCCCACCCTGCGCGTGGCCCTTTTCAGCGGTTGCGCCCAGGACTTCATCTATCCCGAAGAGCTGGAAGCCTGTGTGAAGATTCTGGCCGCCAAAAATGTGGCCGTGGACTTCCCCATGGAACAGTCCTGCTGCGGCTTGCCCCTCGAAATGATGGGCCAGCGCAAGACCTCCATTGATGTGGCCAAGCAGAACATTGCGGCCTTCCGTGGCGGCAACTACGACTACATCATCACGCTGTGCGCCAGCTGCGCCGGTCATCTTACGCACCACTATCCTGAAATTCTCGACAATGATTTCTCGACTGTGGAAGCTCAGGCCTTTGCGGCCAAGATCATCGACTTCAGCTCCTTCGTGCATGACGTACTGGGCCTTAAGGCCGAGGACTTCAACAAGTCTGCGCAGAAGGTCACCTATCACGCCGCTTGCCACCTGTGCCGTGGCCTGGGCGTCAAAAAGGCCCCTCGCGACCTTATTGGCGATGCGGCTGAATACGTGCCTTGCGAGGAAGAAGAAGTGTGTTGCGGCTTTGGCGGCAGCTACTCTGTGAAGTTCCCCGAAATCTCGGCCCAGCTGCTGGACAAGAAGATCGCCAACATGAAGGCCACCGGCGCTGACCGCCTGGTGGTGGACTGCCCCGGCTGCGTCATGCAGATCCGTGGCGGCGCTGAAAAACAGGGGCTCAAGATCAAGGTTGACCATATCGCCGAGCTCCTGGCCGAAAACCTCAAGAAATAATCAGACGGCCTGACAGAATACAGAAAGGGCGGGGCATGCTTGGCATGTCCCGCCCTTTGCGTGTGCCGCGCTGGTCTGCCTTGTAAGGCTTGCACAACCTGGCAGCCTGTTCGGCCAAGCGCCGGAAGGGGGCAACCTCCGGCGTCGCACTGTTGTCGTGCCCATGCGGGCACGCGGTCAGCGGTTCGCAGTCCGCTATTGTTCGATGTTTTTGCTAGTGATGCCTGTTGGTCTCAGGCAGGTGCTTCCAGTACCATTGGCTCACGACCGTCTCATCGCAGGCCGTCCACTCGCCGCAGGTTTCAAAATATTCAAGTACGCTTTGCTCTTTAGCGCTGAGGCGCAAACCGGGGGCGACCATTTGTCGCATGCGGATAAAAATTACCAGACATTCAAACAGGCTGAACAGATCATCCTCGCTGATGGCGTCTTGCTGCGAGCATTGAGTAAACTCCTGATAAAAGGGATTGCTGTCGTCAATGAGGGTATCGTAGTCAGCACTGTATTCCCTGATGGACATAAGGCCGGAACGGAATACTTTTTCGAGCGGCCAATTGTGCTGCTGCACTGCTTTCGCACACACGCGCTGGAGATGTTCCAGATGGTCAGAAATAGGCATGGCTTGGCTCCTGAGACAAATTGTTCAACTGAAAGATAGTTTATCTTTTATAAACATTCAAATCAAGAGGCTACATAAAAAAGCCCGCTCTGGTGCAGAGCGGGCTCAATCGTGTCGAAAGGCGGGGCAGGCGCGCGGCAGTTGTTTTAACGCTGGTTGCGGCGGGGTTGCAGATACTGGGGCTGAAAAAGCAACCGGTACTGCTTGACGGTGGAAAGGCGCTGCGGCGCGGTCACCTCGCCCTCGATGGACAAGGCTTTGTCAGAGAGGCCAAAGGGCTGCAGCTGCCCAGGGGGCACATCCATTTGCGACAGACCTTCGCCGCTGACGTTGAACACCGGCAGGCTGCTGGCTGACGAGCCAGCCATCAAAACAGCCGTCGCGTTGGCGGAAGGGGTCCCCGCCTTGCCTGCAGAGGCTCTTTGCGCGGTGCCGTTGAGCAGACTGGGCATGGAAATCTCGGCCCGGCGCAAAACGTCAATAAAATCGTTGCCGGTGCGGCCCACAAAGGTCACCAGCGAAGAGCCGTCGCCATACACCAGCAGGCTGACAGGCATGGTTCCTCCATGTATGCCAAAATAGGCCGAGCGAGCGCCAGCGGGCATGACTACCCAGCCTTGCTGTTCGGTGGTTCCCTGGGTTTCAGTGCCAAAGGCGGTCGCAGGGGCCAGGGCGGCAAGCAGTAAACAGAACAAATAAATTGTGTTCCGCATATATCCTATTCCGGGTATGGAAGAATCGGCGCAAGGGAGTAAATCTATCGCCATGGCAAACCCTTTAGTGAGCAGCGCGGGAATTGTCAAGGCTGCTGAAAAGCGGCTCGCAACATGCCTTTGCAAGCCTAACCGGGACGGCGCTTCTTGGGTTTTGGGCCCGGCTGAGCGGCAGGCTCCGGAGCAGGTTTGGGCGGCTGCGGGGTCAGGTCGGGCGGGGCTGGAATCTGTGGCAGATTCTGGGCATTGCCGAGGTAGTGCAGAAAAAAGTCGCCCAGAGCTTCCGTCATGCGTTTATGTATGGCCGCGCGCGTTTCGGGCGACACCGAGCGGCACAGTTCGGGCAGCTCGAGCGCCAGCGATTCCGGGCAGGGGGCCATAAGCGAGCCTGTGTCGGCCTGCGGCAGGGTGAGCCAGCGGGGCTTTTTGTCCATGAGCTCGTATATGCGCCGGGCGTGCAGGGCCGGGGAGTTGAGCGCGTCGTTGGGAGCGGCCATGAGCAGCAGGGGCGGATAAAACCAGTGGAACGACTGGCGCGAAAACAGCATGCCGAAGCCGGGGGCGACAGCGGCAACAGCGCGTATGCGGGGGTCGGCCAGGCTATGGGTAAGCGGCAGGTTTTTGCACAGCGCTTCCATGCGCTCGCGCGCCCATGTATTGCAGTACATGTCGTTGGGCGTGGTGCGGGGGCAATAGCTTGCCCAGCCCTCGCAGTCGGGCAGCGCGCCTCCAAGCAGCAGCGCAGCGGCCCCGCCTACGCCAAAGCCCACCACGCCAATGCGCGAGGCGTCAACGCTGGACTCCACCTCCGGGTCGTGCAGCAGCAGGTCTATGCTGCCCGAGAGCTCCTGGGCGCGGTTTTCAAGCTGCTGCCAGGTCAGCAGGTTGTCCATGTTGTCCATGTTGTCGCCGGGGTGGTTGGGCGCAGCCACGACAAAACCCAGCGAAGCCAGCCATGTGGCCGTATCATGGTACGAAAAACGCGTGCCTGCAGTGTCGTGCGAGAGCAGCAGCAGAGGAAAACGCCCGTCAACCGCCTTGCCTGCGCGGGAGGCGGAAATCTCCCACGGGGCGTAGTTGAGATCACGCGGGGGGCGTGATGAAGGATACCATACATTTACATCAAGCCGCAGGCCGTTTCGGGCGACCATTGACCAAGCGTGCGAAAACCCACCATGTAGGTGTCGGCGGCGTTGGCCGCATGAGTAAACAGCAGCAGGGCAAAGAGGGCTATGGTGGTGATTACGCGCATGGCTGTGTTGTGCCACAAGCTGCCTTGGGGTACAAGAGCGCACAGGGGCGCATGCGCACCCGCCGAGGGAGATACGTCTTTATGGAATTTTTGAGCAGCTTTGTGAGTTTTGTGCTGCACATTGATGTGCATCTGTTTGAACTAGCCAACCAGTATGGTTTGTGGCTGTACGGCATACTGTTTGTTGTTGTTTTTTGCGAGACGGGGCTTGTGGTGACGCCCTTTTTGCCGGGCGATTCCCTGCTGTTTGCCTCTGGCGTGGTGGCGGGGGCCGGGCTGATGGGCTATGGCGAAATCATGGGCATGCTGCTGGCTGCGGGCGTGATGGGCGACGCTGTCAACTATATGATCGGTCGTCATGTGGGCCCGGCCATATTTTCGCGCGAGAACCGGTTTATAAAAAAAGACCACCTGCTCAAGGCGCACCGGTTTTACGAACGGCATGGGGGCAAGGCCATTGTGCTTGCCCGCTTTGTGCCCATTGTGCGCACCTTTGCCCCTTTTGTGGCTGGTATAGCCCTTATGCACCCGCCCACGTTTTTTTTGTTCAACATCACGGGCTGCGTCCTGTGGGTGGGCGGTCTTGTTTCCGCCGGCTATTTTCTTGGCAATCTTGAATGGGCCCGGCAGAATTTCAGCCTGATCGTTTACGGCATCATCGCTATTTCCGTGCTGCCGGTGCTTGTCGAAGTGGCGCGCTCCCGCATGAGTCGCAAGGGTTAGCCCCCTACAGCACCACGCGCAGCCTGCCGCCTTCCATATGCGCCTCCCTGTTTATGCACAGGGGGGCGTCTTCATCGTGGTGCGAAATAAAGACCATCTGGGCGCCCTGCGCGGCGAGCTGGTCGAGCAGGTGCAGGTACTGGGCGCGGCTGGCCGCATCAAGGCCGGAGCACGGTTCGTCCAGCAGCAGGATGTCCGGCCCTCCAACCAGCGCCCTCGCCAGGAAAAGGCGGCGCAGCTGCCCGGTGGACAGGTGGCGGATGGACTGCCGCTCGATCTGCGCGAGCCGCTCAGTGGATTCTTCTGGAAACATAAGGGCCATGCATTTTTTGGCCTCGGCCCGTTCGGCCTCGGAAAAACGCCGGTACACGCCGATGCTGTTGTCAAACCCTGTACAGACCATGTCGAGCGCGTTGAGCGAATAGCCGTAAAGCGCCTGCGAAAGGTCAGAAACCAGGCGCACGCCCTTGCGCACCGCCTCAAGCGTATCCACCTGCCCGCCCTGGCTGGGCAGCCAGCGTTCAAGGGTGCCGCCAGCTGCCGCAAATTCATCCCCCGCCAGCAAACGCAGCAAAGTGGATTTGCCGGAGCCGTTGGCCCCGGTTATGCGCCAGTTTTCGCCCTGGTGCATGCACCAGCTGATGTCGTGCAGCACTGCCTGCCGGTCGATAAATACGGTGACGTTGTCCAGGTCGAGCATGGCGTGCTTGCCGTGGGCGGCCAGCCCGCCGGATGCTGGCGTTACGGCGCTCCGCATCGGGGCGGCCTCTGCCGCGTCCCCTGCGGCCGGGGCGGCAAACAGGCGGCCATTGCGCACATACCGGCGGCCCGCGCACCAGTCGGGAATATTGGCGGCGCGGTGAGCTGTCATCACCACCGTGCAGCGATTGGCGTATTCGCCCAGCGTTTCAAAAAAAATCTGCCGGTAACGCTCGTCCAGACCTTCGTCGCATTCGTCCAGCAACAGCAGGGTCGGGGCGCGCAGCAGTGCGCGGCCAAGCAGCAGCAGGCGCAGCTGCCCCTGCGAAAACGTGGGCACAGTGCGTTCAAGCAGACCCTCGGCATCCAGCTGCGCGGCCATGGCCTCCACCGCCTGCCGCCGGTAAACCGTGCTGTCGGCATACACCAGGGGGGTGTCTTCAAAGCCGGTGAGCAAAAGGTCGCGGCCCGTGAGATCCCAGGCCTGCCGCTGATAGTTTTCTTGCTGCGCGGGCGACACCAGGGCGGTCATGGCCCTGCCAGCCAGGGGGGAGTCTTCCGCGCCGTCGGGGCCGTGCCACAGGATGCGGCCCTGGGCGGGCCACAGCTCGCCGCGCATGAGGCGCAGCAGGGTTGACTTGCCGGAACCGTTGGGGCCAAGCAGCGCGCAGTGCTCGCCGCGCCGCACCTGCCAGCCTATGTTGTGCAGCACAAGTTTCTGGCTGGAATCGCCGGGTAAAAAAAGACTTACATCGTCGATGGAGACTATAATTTCGGACATAAAAAAATCCGTACTGTCAAAGGCGGACGCCGTGTTACAGGGGCAGCACCAGGCGCTGGCCCCGGTCAAAAATGGTATATTCGGCAAAACCAAAGGCGCGGGCGTATGAGGCCAGCCGGGCAAAGCCGTAGCCCACGTCTTCGGTGGCGTGAGCGTCGGAGGCAAAGCTGACGGGAAGATCCAGCTGCCGGGCCATAACCATGATGGGCGGCGCAGGATAAATTTCGCGGCAGAGCTTGCGGATGCCCGCGGAGGAAATTTCCATTCCCATGCCCATGCGTTTAAGGGCAGCCAGCCCCCGCCCCACCAGGGCCTGGCTTTGCGGTTTTGCCAGCCAGATGTGGAACTGTTCGACCGAAAAGATTTTTATGAGGTCGGGATGCGCGGCAATGTTAAAGAGGCCGGACAGGATCATGCGTTCCCATGCTTCAAAATAGGCCTGGTACTGTTTTTCGCATTCTTCCTGCGAAAAGGCCTTCCACGGTTCCGCGCCGTCGTCAAAGCCCCACTTGCCGATAAAATGCACGCTGCCGAGCAGGTAATCAAAGTCGTAGGCGGCGCAGGATGTGCGGGTAAAGTCCTCCTGCCCTTCAAGCCAGTCCATTTCCATGCCGAAAAGAACGCGGCAGGGCCCGTTGGCGTTGGCCGCACGCAGGTCGCAGACCTCGCGCACGTAGTCGGGCAGGTGTCTGGTGAGCTGCTCGCGGTATTCGTGGGTGTAGTCAAAGCCTGCAGGGCGGGGCGAGTGCTCGGTAAAGCCCATGTATTCAAGCCCTCTGGCCGTAGCTGCCGCGTGCATTTCGGCCGGGGTGTTGCCGCCGTGCGAGTACTTGGTGTGCGTGTGCAAGTCTGCGAGAATCATGAGAGTTTTCCTGAATATGCCTGGGTCGTGCCCGTGGATGCGGATTGTTGCCCATTGTCGGGCGTCTGGGTTGAGCCCNGCCCTTGCCTGTGAGCNGCGCAGCGCGGCTCAAAAGCCCGTCGCAAGTATGAACGCGAACCGTCTGTCTGGCAAGCTGCGGCCATGCCGCGCCCGTGCCAGGTGCATGAAAAAAGGGAGCCTCCGTGGGGAGGCTCCCTTGAGCATCTGCCGGGCTGCGATCAGCCAGCTATCCTTTTGACAATTTCCTGTCCGGCCTTGCGGCCCGCGCCCATGGCCAGAATGACCGTGGCCGCGCCGGTGACGATGTCGCCGCCCGCAAAAACATTGGGTATGGAGGTTTCGCCCGTGGCTTCGTCGGCCTCGATGTAGCCCCGCTTGTTGAGCTTGAGCTCCGGGGTGGCCTCGAGCAGGATGGGGTTGGAGCGCGTGCCCAGAGCCACAACGGCCAGATCGGTGGGCAGGTCATATTCCGACCCTGTAACAGGCACGGGCCTGCGACGGCCTGATGCGTCGGGTTCGCCCAGTTCCATGCGCTGCAGGGTTACGGACTGCAGGCGCATCTCCGCATCGCCGTTAAAACGCAGCGGGGCGGAGAGCATGGCAAACTGCACGCCTTCTTCCTCCGCGTGTTCCAGCTCTTCGAGGCGGGCGGGCATTTCCGCCCTGGTGCGGCGGTAGACGACGTGCACGCTTTCAGCGCCCATGCGCAGGGCTGTGCGCGCCGCGTCCATGGCCACGTTGCCCGCGCCGAACACGGTCACGTGTTTGCCGGGGTAGGCAGGGGTGTCCTGCGTGGGAAAGTTGTAGGCACGCCCGAGGTTGACGCGGGTAAGGTACTCGTTGGCCGAGAACACGCCCACCAGGTTCTCGCCGGGGACGCCCAAAAAGACGGGCAGACCGGCGCCCACGCCGATGAACACGGCGTCGTATTCCTTGCGCAAATCGGCGATGTCGATGGTGCGGCCGCCCACGGAATTGAGGTGAAAGTCTACCCCGGCCTGACGGAGGCCGTTGATTTCGGTGGCGACCACGGTTTTAGGCAGGCGGAAGGCGGGGATGCCGTAAATGAGCACGCCGCCGGGCTCGTGCAGGGCTTCAAAAACGTCCACCTTGATGCCCGCCGTGGCGCAAACGCCCGCACAGGTCAGGGACGAGGGGCCGGAGCCGATACAGGCGACCTTTTTGCTGCCCAGAGGCAGGGCGCATGCGTTGGTGCCCGTCACCTGCTCACAGGCAGTGGTGGCAATGTAGGTGTCGGCCACAAAGCGTTCAAGACGGCCAATGGCCACGGGCTGGCCCTTGGCCTTGAGCACGCACTTGCCTTCGCACTGGTGCTCCTGCGGGCATACGCGGCCGCAGACGGCGGGCAGGCTGTTGGTGGTCTTGATGATGCGGTAGGCCGCGTCCATGTTGCCCTCGGCCACCTGGTGGATAAAGTCGCGGATGGGCACTTCGACCGGACAGCCGGTGACGCACAGGGGCTTTTTGCACTGCAGNCAGCGGCTGGCTTCGGCCTGGGCCATATCCCTGGTGTAACCGAGGGCGACTTCGTCAAAGTTGCCGCGGCGCACCTGGGCGGGCTGACAGGGCATATCCACACGGGGAGCCACGGTCTTTTTGGGCTTGCTATTCTCCATGGCTGACTCTCCGGTATTCTTCGATGGAAACGGTTTCCTGCTCTCTGTATGCGGCCAGGCGGCGGCGCAGCTCGGGAAAGTCCACTTCGTGACCGTCAAACTCGGGGCCGTCCACACAGGCGAACTTGGTTTTGCCGCCAACGGTGACGCGGCAGGCGCCGCACATGCCGATGCCGTCAACCATGATGGGGTTGAGGCTCACTGTGGTTTTGACGCCAAAGGGACGCGTTGTTTCGGCCACGGCGGCCATCATGGGCACAGGGCCTANGGCAACGACTTCAAACACGTCNTTGTCCGTTTCAAGCCTGTTGCGCAAAAGTTCGGTAACAAGGCCCTTGTGGCCGTAGCTGCCGTCGTCCGTCGAAATAAGCAGCTCGTCCACAAACGACTTTAGTTCGTTTTCAAAAAGCAGCAGGTCTTTGCTGCGCGCGCCGATAACGCCCACGACCTTGTTGCCGATGCGGGCGTGGCCCTTGGCAATGTGGTGCATGGCGGCAATGCCGGTACCGCCGCCCACGCAGATGACCGTACCGCGTTTTTCGATATGGGTGGGGTGGCCCAGGGGACCGCAGACGTCAAGGATGGCGTCTCCGGCGCCGAGCTCCTCAAGCATGGCGGTACTCTTGCCCATGACCAGATAGACTATGGTAATGGTGCCGTTTTCCCGGTCGGTGTCAGCAATGGTAAGGGGGATGCGCTCGCCCTGTTCGCTCATGCGCAGCATGACGAAGTGGCCGGGGCGCGCTTTTTGCGCGATTTGCGGCGCATGGAGCACCAGTTTGCTGGTTTTGCCCGGGATCAGGCTTTCCTTGTGCAATATGGGTGTTGGCATAGGTTCTCCTCGTCAGGCATGTGAGTTGCTGCATGGTAGCTGCGAGCGACATTAGTTGCAAGCAACAGTTTTGTCGTATCTCTCTTACATGGCTGATATAATTTGTTGTTCGCATTCAATTTGCGTCAATAGGCATGTGTTTGGCCCCATTTTTTTGCGTTGCCCTAAAGACGCGGCCTATAGTACCGATAAGTTCAATGACAGGTGGGGAAGGGGAGACGGTACAACCAACAAGGAGGCGGACAGGGCCAACCCCTTTGCAAGGAAGCAGTGATCCATTCATGGAGGAATGGTCATGTCGCAACACATCGGTGACGTTTTCCAGACGGGAGCCTCGCCGCCCGAAGTGGCCGAAGACCCGACGCGAAGTCGGAATTTGCTGCTGATCGAGCGGTATCTTGTAGTACTGGAAGAAAACAAAAAGGCATGCTGCGCGGCTGTAACCGATGCAGATATGGCTTTGGACATGGCGGGTTTTGTGAAGCGCCAGCTGCGCAGACCAGCCGAAAAGCCCAGAATGTCTCCGGCCTTGCTGGCCCTGGCTCTTGTGAGGCGCGTTATTGACGCGCCCGAACAATAAACCGGACGGTCTCCAAAGTGGAGCTCCGGACCGGCTGCAGAAGGACCATGCGTTCGCAATGCAGGGCTTAGGCCCGCGTTGCTGAACACAAACCACTAGCATCACTTTTCCGTGACATGATAGGGGGCATGGCAGTCCGCAATCCATAACGAATTCTCCACCTATGAGAGGCGGGGGCGTGGGGCCTCCGCCTCTCGCATTATTTCAAGCCTCGCCGATCTTTCAGTCAGTGCCAGCCCGCCTCTCGCGCTGCCGTGAAGCGGCAGCGCCGAAAACCGCGAGCCGTTAGCGGCTTTGCCGCAGCGGCAGCGAGCAGTTTTCGTGCCTTTGCCGCGCCAGGAGGTGCGGCCTCTGAGCCAGTAGCGGGGGCGTGGGGCCTCCGCCTCTCGCATTATTTCAAGCCTCGCCGATCTTTCAGTCAGTGCCAGCCCGCCTCTCGCGCAGTCGTGAAGCGGTCTTTAGCCTGTTGCAGTCAAAACGGCCCCTTTCGGGGCCGTTTTAGTTACGCGGCAACCGTAGATCGCTCGCAGCATGCGCGGTTGCCGCTAGGGGTAAAAGCCGGTGGGTTTTTCAGACAGATTGATGAGGATATTTTTTTGCTGCGTGTAGTGCGCAAGTATGGCTTTGTGCGTTTCGCGGCCTATGCCCGATTCCTTGTGTCCGCCAAAGGGCGCGCCCGCCGGGATGCTGTTATAGGTATTCACCCACATGCGGCCTGTCTCGATGGCGCGGCTCACACGGATGGCCCTGTTGATGTCGCGCGTCCACACCGCGCCGCCAAGGCCGTACAGGCTGTCGTTGGCCATGGCGATGACTTCGTCTTCAGTGCGAAACTTGATGATCACCGCGACAGGACCAAAGATTTCGTCCTGCGCCACCCGCATGTTGTTGGTGACGTTGCCGAGCAGGGTCGGCCGCATGAAGCAGCCCTTGGCAAGCTCGCCATCGGTGATGCGTTTGCCGCCGCAGAGCACGGTTGCGCCCTCGCCCTTGGCCTGCTCAATGCAGAGCTGGATGGCCTTGAGGTGCGATTCGTAAATCTGCGAGCCCATCTGGGTTGAGGGATCCCATGGCAGGCCCACTTTGACGCGGTTAAAGCGCGCCACCGCTTCGGCCACAAACTGGTCGTAAATGTTCTCATGCACAAATACGCGCGACCCTGCGCATCACACCTGCCCCTGATTGAACAGAATGCCCAGCTGCAGACCGTCCATGGCCAGATCCCACTGGCAATCGGGAAAATAGATGTTGGCCGACTTGCCGCCCAGCTCAAGGGTGGCGGGGATGATGCGCTTGGCCGCAGCAAGACCAACCTGACGGCCCACCTCTGTGGAACCGGTAAATGCCAGCTTGCGGAAGCCCGGGTGCTCAAGCATGAACTGGCCGGAGCGGGAACCCCGACCGGTGATGACGTTGAATACGCCCTTTGGCAGCACGCCCGCAATGAGCCGCGCCAATTCCAGCACAGAAAGCGAGGTGTGGTTGGAAGGTTTGAACACGGTGCAGCACCCGGCGGCAAGCACAGGGGCCAGCTTCCAGGCCGCCATGAGAAAGGGGAAGTTCCACGGCACAATCTGGCCCACCACGCCGATAGGTTCGCGGAAAACCAGCGACATGGTGTTTTCGTCCAGCATGACGGCGGTGCCTTCATCGGCGCGCACTACGCCTGCAAAATAGCGGAAGTGGTCGGCGGCAAAGGGGATGTCCACATTCATGGTTTCCCGGATGGGCTTGCCGTTGTCCAGCGTCTCCACCATGGCCAGATGCTCTTTGTTGGCGTCGATGATGTCGGCAATTTTCAGCAGCAGATTGGCGCGGCTAATGGGGTCAACCTTTTTCCAGCTGTCCCAGGCCTTGGTGGCGGCTGCCACTGCGGCGTCCACGTCTTCCCTGGTGGCTTCGGCGCAGGTTGCCAGCCGTTCGGCGTTGGCAGGGCAGAAGGTCTCAAAGGTGCCGCCATCCGAGGCCGGTTTCCACTGGCCGTCAATGAAAAGGGAGTACGAATCCTGAATGTCAACTTTGTTCATGAATCACTCCTTTTTAAAAAACAATGATTGTCAATAAGACAATAGTTTGGTTATATGGATTGCAACTCCATATATGATGGCAGAATTTTGCAGATGCTATCACGATTATAATACAATTTGTGAAAAAAAATACAATCTAATAATACATTTTTTAAACCATGCAACATTGCAAAATCTGTTTGTTGTGCGATAACTAAAACGATTGATACGTGTTTTGCAAACGTGTCACGATAATATTGCGTATCAGGACAGTCACAACAAAAAATGGACGAAAAAAAGGCAGGATGCGCTAACGCACCCTGCCTGCTTCAGATGAGGCGTGGTAAAGCGGGAAGGGGTCAGCCCTGAGCTGGCCGGTAACCGTGTGAAAAATCGGCGGCATAGAGGCGCGAGGGCGCGCCCTGACTGTTTTGTGCAGGCAGCACAAGAAAAACCGTCTGCCGGGTTAGGTTGTGGCTGGTGATGCACTGGGCAAGCTCACCCAGGGTTGTCCAGTACAGCTGCTCCTCGGGCCAGCTGACCATGTGGGCGCAAAAAATGGGGGTCTCCGCAGGCAGGCTGCGCAATAGTTCGTCCTGCAGGGCCTGGGCCGAAGCGGCGGAAAGGTACACGGCCATGGAGTCTTGTGTTCGGCCAGCAGGTGCAGGTGTTCGCGCTGAGGTACCGGGGTGCGTCCCTCAAGGCGGCTGATGATGAGACTCTGGGTTACCTCGGGCACGGTAAAGGTGATGCCCGCCGCAGCGGCCGCAGCGCAGGCGGCGGTAACCCCCGGTATTACCTGCCAGGGAATGCCGTCGGCATCAAGCAGTGCCGCCTGTTCGCGCAGTGCGCCGTACAGCGAGGGATCGCCCGTGTGCACTCGAGCCACGGGGCGGCCATCAAGGGCGGTGGCGCGCACCAGGGCGTGGCACTGCTCAAGCGTCAGCGGGGAGGAATCCACAACCATGGCCTGCGGCGCGGCGCAGGCCACTAACTCGCGCGGCACCAGCGAGCCCGCGTAGAGCACAAGCGCCGCCTGTTGGATGGCCTTGCGCCCCTTGACGGTTATCAGGTCTGGGTCGCCGGGCCCGGCGCCGACAAATGTCACTGTTCCGGGGGTTGTCCCGTTTTGCCGCGCGGTATCCATACCTTACCTGCCTTCTGGCTGCGCGCCGGACTGAATGGGTGCGGGCGCGGGTTTTTGAGCGGCCAGCAAAAATACGGGGTTCATGGCCGAAAGGTGCACGTCGCCGCCCAGGGTTTTGCCTTCGGCGGCGGATATCTGCAGAATTTCCACCGGCCAGGCCATGTCCTCAAAAAAGCGGCGGCATAGGCTGAAGCTGTCCAGCAGCACGCAGCTGACCACAACGCGGCCTCCCACCGGCAGGCGCAGGCACACATGGCCGAGGATGTCGTCGCCGTCATCGCCGGAAAGACCGCCGCCGATAAAAACCCGCTGCGGGTCGGGCAGGCCGGGCAGGCACTCGGGCGCTTGGCCCAGGCGCACTTCCACATTGGCAGCGCCAAAACGACGGCGGTTTTCCTGAATGCCCATGGCGCGACCGGCGGACCGCTCAACCGCTATAACGCGGCCTTCGTGCGCCAGCACCGAGGCCTCCAGCGCCACGGCTCCAGAGCCGGAGCCGATGTCCCACACCACATGCCCGGCCTCGATGCGCAGCAGGGCAAGGGCGGCCGCCCGTACGGGTTTTTTGGTGATAAGACCGCGATCAACAGCCAGCTGGTCGGCGTCCAGCCCCAGGTGCGGCCGGCGAGCCGGGGCGGCGGGTATCAGCACCATGGTGCAGGCCGGGCCAAACTCCCGCCCGGCGGCATCAGCCATGCTCAGATGGCTTACAGCCTCGTCCTCTGCGCCCATGCGTTCAAAAATATGCGCGTCAAACCAGTCCACCCCACGGTCGAGCAGGTGGCGGGCCAGCACGTCTGGAGACATGCGTGCGTCGGTAAGGATGCAGAGCGGCGCGTTTTTGCCGCAGGCCACGTTGAGGGGGCGCAGGTCGTCGCGCCCATGCAACGAGAGGCAGATAACCTTGTGCCACGGCAGCGAAAGGCGCGCGCAGGCCTGCTGTAGCGAACTGACGGCAGGCAGCTGCTGCACCGCATCCGGCCCGAGGCGGCGCACCAGTGTTGCCCCAATGCCGAACAGCAGGGGGTCGCCGTCTGCCAGCACAAGCACGCGCTCGCCTGCTGCCCGCAACTGGCTCAGCCGGGTGAGCAGCGGCTCAAGCGGCGTGCTCAGGGGCAGCAGGCGCGCCTTGAGCGCGGGGGCTCCGGTCGCGGTCTGTTCCCCATCGGCATCCGGGCCGCCAGCCTTGAGGCTGCGGCCAGAAAATTCTTCAAGCAGCATGCGCCCGGCGCAGATGACGTCAGCCTCTTCCGCCAGGCGGCGCTGGGCTTCGGCAAGTCCTGCCAGCCCGCGCGGGCGGGCGCAGTCGAGCCCCATGACCGTAATGGGGTGGGGGGCTGTTGTCGTTGGCTCAAAAACAAAAAACGACTGGAGCATTTCAGACATGGGCGGCCAGTCGTCCTGCTCGGCCATGACGACGGGTGACTGGGCAGCCTCGGCAGTGGTTCTGGCCGTGTCCGCTTCCTCAACAGCAGCATGTGCTGCGGCATGTGCTGCGGCAGGGGGTTCAACATAGGTTGCGACCGCAGGGGCGGCAGCTTCTGCAAGCGGATCGGTTGCCGGGACGGCGTATGCAAGGGGGGAGGATGCCGGGGCATCGGCGGGAGCAACGGTGGCGGCCACTTCCGCCAATATTGTCGTATCTGCCGCGTGCGCCGGGCCTGCAGAGGGCGTCTGCTCAGCCGTGTCCGCAGGTTGGGCTGTCGAGGTGTCAGCCGGGTATGCTGGCTCGGCAAAGTCGATAAAACCGGCAAAATCTGCGTGGCCGGCAGGCTGAGGCGTCATGGCGTCGGCGGCGAGGTCAGTGACAGACGAGTGGAGGGCATATTCCGTAGCCGGGGCAGTTGCCCTCGGGCTCGGATTGTCATCTGGGCGTATGTCTGGTTCGGGAGATGTCCCGGTCAGCGGCGCGGGTTCAGCCATGCCTATTGGGGCCGTATTGTCAGCCGCCATGGCGACAGCCGGAGCGTGGTCTTGCGGCGCGGTCATTTCGGGCTGGGCCGTAGGGGTCGCCTGCGTCGTGGCCTCGTCTGCAGGGCCGGGCTGCTGGGCGGCGTTGCTTGCAGGTGNAATAGGCTTGCGACGGCAAGGGCGGCAGCTTTCTTTGCAAGCGGATCGGTTGGCCCGGAGCGGGGCGTTATGGCAAGGGGGGAGGATGGCCGGGGCCAATCGGCGGGAAGGCAACGGTGGCGGCCACTTCGGGCCAATATGTGCGTATCTGGCGCGTGCGCCGGGGCCTGGCAGAGGGGCGTCTTGCTCAGCCGTGTTCCGCCAGGTTGGTTGTTCGAGGTGTCAGCGGGTTTATGCTGGCCCTCGGCAAAAGTCGATAAAACCGGCAAAATCTGCGTGGCGCGCAGGCTGAGGCGTTTCAAATGGCCGTGCGGCGTCGAGGTTCAGTGGAGCAGAACGCGGTGGAGGGCATATTCCGTAGCCGGGGCAGTTGCCCTCGGGCTCGGATTGTCATCTGGGCGTATGTCTGGTTCGGGAGATGTCCCGGTCAGCGGCGCGGGTTCAGCCATGCCTATTGGGGCCGTATTGTCAGCCGCCATGGCGACAGCCGGAGCGTGGTCTTGCGGCGCGGTCATTTCGGGCTGGGCCGTAGGGGTCGCCTGCGTCGTGGCCTCGTCTGCAGGGCCGGGCTGCTGGGCGGCGTTGCTTGCAGGTGCGCCCGTGCCCGCTTCTGCCGCGCGCAAAAGGGGGCTGGCCGCAACGTCATCCTTGGTGGGGATGGTGTGCGCATGGGATGGCACGGCCAAGCCGGGCAGTGAGACCTGTTGTTTCATAGCGCCAATAATTCCCTGCCGTCAGTGTGAAAAAGGTGCAGGCTCACCGGGCAGCCCGCAAAATTTTGCGCCGTACGCACGGCCTGACGGGCCACCTGCTCGAGCACCCTCGGCCCGGCCTTATCGGCCAGCAGCAGCTCCAGCGCGTGCGCCGCCGTAATGCAGCGGCCTACAGCCTCTGCGCTGGTTGCGTTTGCAGCCCTGGCCATCTGCGCTAGAGCCTGCATATCGAGCGTGGCGTTTTGGGCATGCGTGTACGCATGCCCCTGGGCCAGCTTGACCAGTTTGCCAAAAAAACAGCCCCAGACAATGCGCTCAAAGCCCAGCAGGCCCGCCGCGTGCAGCGAAAATTTTGCAAAGTCGGCAACCTGCACAAAACAGCGGGCGGGCAGCAAGGGGTTGCGCTCCATAAGCAGCCGTTCGGAGCGCCTGCCCGTGGTCAGACAGATGCTGCGGCAGCCGGTGGCGGCGGCGACAGACAGCCCCTGCTCGATGGTGGCCTTCCATGCGGCATGGCTGAAGGGCCGCACCGTGCCTTGCGTTCCCAGTATGGAAATGCCGCCCTCAATGCCCAGCCGGGGATTAAAGGTCTTTTGCGCCAGCTGTGCGCCCTCGGGCACGCTGACAAATACCGTCAGGGCGGTATGCCCCTCCTGCGTTCCAGCCTGCGCTCCGTTTGGGACGTTGCCGCGTTGGCGTTCCCAAGCCTGCAGGGCAAGGGTGATCTGTTGCCTCGGTACAGGGTTGACGGCTGCCTGTCCCACTGGCACGGGCAAGCCCGGCAGGGTAACTCGGCCTACCCCCGGCCCTCCCTTTATAATGATGGAGCCGAGGTCTGCAAGGTCTGCATGCTGTTGCGCGGCGACGTGCTCAACCACGGTGGCCGTTATGCGCGCGCCGGAAGTAGCATCGGGGTCATCGCCGCCGTCCTTGATGATGCTGGCGTGGGCGGCCCGGATGATACCCTGCGGCGGCGGGTCGGACTGGGCAGACGTGCCCGTGTTCCAGGCCGCAGCCAGTTCCGGCGCGGGGCCGGGGGCGCAGTTTGCTACTGGCAACTGCAGCCAGCCGCGCGGGGCAAAAATTTTGCTGTCGCAACCGTGGGGCACTGCGTCAAAGGGGGGCAAGGGCACGTGTACTTCCGCAGGCGCGCAGCCCATGCGCAGCAGCTGCAGTGCCGCCAGTGCCGCACCTGTGGCGGCGCTGCCTGTGGTAAAGCCCTCGCGCAGCTTGCTGCCCATGCATCAAGCCTGCAGAGGGCGGGTGAGCTCATCCGGCTCCGGCAGCCAGACCTTGCCTCGGGCCACAAGGGCCACCGGGCCGTCAACGCCTGCCATGTCGGCGCCGTTTTCGGCAAACAGGCGCACGTCCAGTGCGGAGCCGCCAGGCTGCATGATGGAAAACATGCGGCGCGTGCCTGTCCGCGACAGACACAATGCAAGCGCAAGCGCCCCGGAACCGCAGGCGTTTTCAATAAACGTCGTGCCGGCATCGCGTACGTGCACGAGGGGCAGCATTTCCAGCTGGCCCTGCCGCTCGCGCCACCAGATAACACCGGCCGCAGGCTCCGCCTCAAGATTGTGCTGTTCGCGCATCTGGGCCGCAGCCGCGTAGCAGTCTTCGGGCAGATGATGGACCGGGCCGCCAAGCAGCAGGTGACAAATGCCCGGCAGGCGCACAAGGTGCGCGCCCTGCCCGACAGTGGCGATGCTGCACGAAGGCAGACGCAACAGGGCCTCTACCTGCCAGAGCGGAGCGCACCCTCTGGTGCGCAACCGCACCGGGCTGTGCCAGCCAGAGACCAGAACTTCGTCAATGCGCTCGGCCTGGTCGCTGCCGCAGCTCGCAACGGGCGCGCCGCCGGGGGCAAAGCCCTCAAGCGGAGCCTGATCGGGGTTTGCGCTCTGGGCGGTGTATGCCAGCAGCGCCCCCACCGCGCGGGTGGCGTTGACGCAAAATTCTCCGCCAGCCATGCGCAGCTTGCCCTGAGGCAAATTTACAAAGCCCGCCTGCTCGCCCCCAAGTATGGCGGCATCAAGCGCCAGACCCGCAAGGCGGGCCTGTTCGGCAGGTCGCTGTCCGACGTCGGGGAAGAGCAGGGTGGTGTTGCCCCCTGGGCTCCACTTGGAAAAAGTCAGTGCAGGCATGAAAAATCCTTGGTTCACTCACGAGTATGCCCCAGCCCCGGCGGGCTGTCCAGCGCTGCCCGATGCAGGGCGCAAAAGAGAACTTTGAATAGTGCGGTGAAAAATAATCGCGTGTGCATCAATTAAAGAGTGACGTAAAAGCGAAAGAGTCTTTCCTATTTACAACTTGCGGTTTTTTCCAAACGCGGGTATGTCAAAGGCAGTTGCCGTCTCCAAGGCCTATGGCTGTGAGTGAGCCGGTAACGTGGCGGGCACACCGCGATTTACTGTTGTTGACGGTAATCGACGACACTAACAACGTTTGGGAGGCAGTATGAAATCGTTTCGTCTTCTTGCTCTTGCGGCCGCTCTTGTTCTGAGCTACGCCGTGGCCGCTGCGGCCGCTCCGGCGTGCAACAAGAAAATTGAAAGCTTCGACTTCGTCGTGGACTACTCTGGTTCCATGATGATGAAGAACGACAAGCTCAAGCAGGACAAGATCATTGTGGCCAAAAATGTGCTCACGCGCGTTAACGCCGCTATCCCCGCTCTGAGCTACAACGGTGGTTTGCACACCCTTTCGCCCAACGGCGCCATTGTCGCCCAGGGCCCCTGGGACCGCGCCGCCATGGCCGCTGGTCTCAAGAAGCTGGACAGCAGCTTCCAGATTTTTGGCCGCATGACCAGCATGGGCAACGGCCTGCAGGCGTATGAACCCTTCATCTCCAGCATGAAGCGCGACGCCGCCCTGATCCTCGTTACCGACGGCGACAACAACCGCGGTACCGACCTCGTGCAGGTTGTGAGCCAGATGTACGCCAGCCAGCGTAACCTGGTTGTGCATGTGATCTCCCTGGCCGACACCCCCAACGGTGAAGCCACCGTCAAAAAGATCGCCGCTCTGAATTCCAACGCCGTTGTGGTGCGCGCTGAAGAGCTCGCCACCAGCGACGCCGCTGTTGAACGCTTTGTGCTTTCCGTGTTCTGCAAGGACGAAGACGTCATCGTGCTGCGCGGCGTGCATTTTGCCTTCAATTCGTTCGCCCTCGACGGCAAGGCCATGGGCATCCTGAACGAAGCCGCCACCCTGATCAAGAACAACCCCAACAAGCGCGTTGTTCTCTCTGGCTGGACCGACTTTGTGGGCTCCGACGCCTACAACATGAAGCTTTCGCAGGAACGCGCCAGCTCCGTGAAGAACTACCTGGTGAAGCAGGGCATCCCCGCCAGCCGCATGACCGCCATTGGTCGTGGCAAGTCCTTCAAGTATGACAACAAGACCGACGAAGGGCGCGCCATGAACCGCCGCACCGAAGTGTCCTTCGAGTAATCGCAGGCCTTCGCTTCTGTCGAATTAAAGCAAAAGCCGGGTGGTCTATGCCGCCCGGCTTTTTATGAGGTGCATCGCACATGCGTAAGATTTTGGCACTTATTCTCACTATGGGTTTGGCCTCCGGCGGTTGCGCCTGGTTCGGCGGCTCTTCATCTGAAGAAACAAAGCCCGCCCAGCCGCAGGAACAGGTTGCTGCCCCCGAACCGGCTCCGGCTCCTGAAGTTCCTGCCAAGGACGTCAAGGGCAAGGGCAAGACCAAGGCCAAGACCAAGGCCGAAAAGCAGGCTGAAGCCAAACCTGTCGCTTCCAAAAAGGTCGTGAAGACTGAAGCCCAGATCGCGGCCGAGCTCACCATGGTGGGCAACAGGCTTGCCGCCCAGGCTGCCCGCACGGTGATGCCTTCCAAGTCCGCCAAGGAAGTACGCCAGGACGGCAAAGACTACGTTGCAAGCTACGTCGACGTCGACGCATCCAATGTGACCACCGAACTGCACCCCGGCGCCACAGGTCAGTACGTGGGGTATGTCCGTTATCAGGAAAAGGTAATGGAGTGCCGTGGCAAGACCAAGCAGGAAGCCATCACTACCGCTTCGTGCCAGCAGGTCAAAGCGCGTAACCTTAACGAACTTATTCGTTACGACGGTTCGACCTGGCAGTACTAATATTGTTGTGACGCCGCTCTGGCCGCACGCCGCATTGCTGCGTTCTGCCGGAGCGGGTGTCCTTTGCGCGGCAACTGACGCGTACTGAAATTTTGGCGGGGCTTCGGCCCCGCTTTATTTTTTGCTGCCGCACAAAACGGCGGCGTTATGTTGGGGAACAGGCGGAGGTAGCCAGCGAGTCTGGCCGAAGGGGCGTTGAGGCTCAGGCCGCGCGGGTGTTGCTGGCTTGGAGTTGGCGACATTGGCAACCCCTGGGGATGCCTGCCAGCTGTCTGCAAAGGCAGGCACATTGCCAGGGAGTCTGAGTCTGGCGGAAAGGTTCCGCCATGCGTTACAGCAGGCTCCTGTGCACGGCATGTCGCGGGCTACGCGCCGTCGCCTTTCAGCACATCGGGGGGCAGGTGGGTGTGTATCCAGTGTGCGCATTGGGTTGGGTTTTTGCCCTCAGCCCGGCAGCGCAGTGTTGCGTAGCGCGTATACAGGGACTGGCGTTCGTTAAAAATATCTTCAAGTTTTTCGCCAGGGTTCATGGCAATGCCGCGTTCGGGGTTACGGGCGACGCGCTCTTCAATGAGGCGAAAGGGCACGTCAATAAAGACAATTGGCCCCAGGGCGGCCAGGTGCTTCATGGCGGCATCGCGGTAAACAACGCTGCCGCCGGTGGCGATAACAGTGCGGTTGGCCTTGATGGCGCTGATCACCTTTGCCTCGGTATCCAAAAAGGCCGACTTGCCCAAGGCGTCGGTAATATCCTGCAGGCGCGCGCCATAGGCGGCTTCAATAAGGTGGTCGCTGTCAACCAGAGCCCAGCCCAGCTCCTGGGCCAAGGCTGAACCCACAGTGGATTTGCCCGCTCCGGCCATGCCGATAAGGGTGATGCAGGGGGCTGGCGCGGACGGCGCGGCGGTGAGATTCGGCTTGGTGGACATGCTGGCTCCTGATTGTTGCCTGAACGGGAAACCCGAATCGCCCGGCATTGCCTGCGGCGAACTGCGGCGCATTGCTGATGATTGTCTTGGTGCGAATGTGCCCAAGCAAAAGCTGCCTGTCAATGCGCGTACATCCTCCGGCGGGCGCTTCGTCAAAAAATGGATTGCGGCCCTGCGGCGCGGCAGTTTCATTGTGCCCGGCGTGCCGACGGAAGAGATCGACGCCCCAGCGGGAGGGCTAAAGTTTGCGGCTGCGCCAGCCGATAAGGGCTGTAGAGGTGAGTACCATGCGCAAATCAGCTATGCTGCCAATGCTGGCCTTTCTGGCGTTTTTTGTCTGCCCTGTTTCGGAGTCTGCCGCTGTTGATGTGCAGCCCCTGCCGCCGCAGGTTCCTGCGCGCACGCCCTCTGGAGCTACAAATATCAACGACGTGTGGCTGCACAGCGGGGGCGGCCGTCTGTACTGGAATACTCTGGTCGCGCCTCGGCAGATCGCCCTTGAAGGGGCGCGGTTTGAGGATCCTGCGGCAGTGCCCGAACTGGCCATGACGCCGCCTGCTGACAAAAAGAAGCCCGTGCGGCACGCCAGCCGCAAGGTCAAGGTAAGCAAGGCCGCCCCTAAGGCCGCCCCGGCGGCAGTGCCCAAGGGCGTCGGCAAAACTTCACTGCAGGCTCCGACAAGCCAGAGCAGCGCCATACCGCCTCTGGGAGCACCGGGCAGTGCTGGCCCTGCCCCGTCTGGCGCAGGAACCGACGTCCCGTATTCGTCCGCGGCGGCTTCGCCGGTGGGCGGGGTGACGGGCGGAGGCGCTGGCGCATCCACAGGCGCAGCACCTGCACCGGGCTTTTCAGCCGATGATTTGTTGCCCCGCGCCAACGCCCGGCCTTGAACGAGTTTCGTGCCGCTTCCTTATTGCCTTGCGCTGATCCGTCCGGCTTATAAAAAGGATCGGGCAGCGCGTATGCGTCTGTATTACAATGAAGCGGCCGACCGTGCACGCCGTTTGCCGCATGTTCCGACCTATTGCTGGGGGGCATGATTGGGAGTATTGCAGCTTGGATAAGCCGTGTGCTCCCTTTTGCATGCAGGGCACTGCCGTCCTCTGCGTTGGCGCTGCGGGGCAATAGCGGGCAGTCGGGGCGGTCTGCAATCGTCAGCGCTGGATTTATTCAGGCGGGGACATCTTTGCCCTTGCGCCCTTGCGGCTGCACGTGCATGATAGTCGCGCGTTGTTTGGGGCATCTGGCGCTTGACGGAGCGCTTGCTGGCGTGTATGTAGCTTGTTCCATATATTTTAACGCCAGGGCAATGCCGCCCTTCCGCGCTTAAAAGCCGGGGGGTAGCCCCAAAACCGCTCAGGCCCGGCGTGCCGCATCGCTCCGGTGGTCGGCCCAAGGCCCTGCCGGAAATTTTTTAAGGAGTCTGCAATGAAAAGAACATACCAGCCGAGCAAAATCAGAAGGGCCCGCACCCATGGGTTCCGCACCCGCATGGCCACCCCCAGCGGGCGCGCGATTATTCGTCGCCGCCGCGCCAAGGGCCGTAAGGTTCTGAGCGCCTAGCGGGGCGGGCTTGCCCCGTTCGACATGGGTATTCCCATGCATCAGAATGGTCTGCCGCAGCATTTGCGGATACGCCGCAGGGCGGAATTCGTAGCGTGCTATGAGCGGGGCAGGCGTCTGCACACCGAGCATTTTCTTGTATTTGTGCTGTCGGGCAATTGTCCCGGTCTAGCTACGCGCACTGGCATGGCTGTTTCCCGCAAGGTTGGCAATGCTGTTGTGCGTAATCGCGTCAAAAGGCTTTTGCGGGAGTTTTATCGTTTGCACCGCAGCGATTTGCCCAATGAAGCCGACATCGTTACCGTTGCCAAAAAGCATGCCGGAGAGGCTGCGCTGGATTTGGCCAGCGTGGCCGCCGAGCTTTTGCCGCTGATGCGGCGCATGGTTCGGCGCGAGCCGGGCCGCCCGGCATTGGATGGGCTGCCATGAGTCATTTGCTGCGTAACCTGTGCATCTTACCTATACGCGTTTACCAGCTTTGCATCTCGCCAGTGCTTCCCCCCGCCTGTCGGTTTTATCCCACCTGTTCCGCCTATGCCGTAGAGGCCATCATGACCCACGGCATTTTCCGGGGGGGCTGGCTTGCGCTCAAGCGTCTTGCCAGATGTCACCCGTGGGGCGGCTCAGGCTATGACCCTGTTCCACCACCAAGGCGTCCTCGTGACGTCCCGCCACTGTCCCAGGAGTGAACGCCCCCATGCAAGACGGAAAAAATCTGATCATAGCCATCCTTTTGTGCCTCGTCGTTATTGTGGGCTGGAGTTACCTGTCCGAACATATGGGCTGGGTCCGCAAGCCCGATCCGGCCGTTGTTGCGCAGCAACAGCAGGCCCAGCAGGCCGCCCAGCAACAGCAGGCGCAGCAGCAGGCCGCTGCTGCGGTGCAACAGACCCTGCCTGTGTTTACGCCTGCTCCTGGCCGCGATCTGACGGTCAATTCTCCGCTTTATGAAGCTGTTTTTCACACGGGTGGCGGTGCGTTGCGCTCCTTTAAGCTCAAGCAGTACCAGACCGGCCTTGATGCAGATTCTCCTCTGGTCAATCTTGTGGATCCCCAGACCGCCACGGTGGCCCCGCTGGGCCTGGTGGTCAACAGCCAGCCCTCGTGGAGCACCGGCCAGTGGTCTGTGGAAAATGCCGAAAACGGCCTGAACATTGCTGCTGGCCAGCAGGGTGTGCTGCGCTTTAACGGCGAAGTGGACAACCTGCGCGTCGTGCGCGAGATGACCTTTAGCGCCGACAGCTATCTTATCCGTGAAAAAATCCGCGTGGTGAATACCACCGATCAGGCCCGCAGCGTGCGCGTGAGCTACACTGTGGCTGCCGACGCCAGCAATGCCGCGGGCGGCCGCTACGACGCCATGCGCCTCGCCTGGGATAACGACGGCAGCCTCGGCGAAGAATCTTCGCCAAAAACTCTTGAAACAACGGGTGCGCAGGTATCCGGCAAGATTTACTGGGCTGGCACCATGAGCACCTATTTTCTGGCGGCGGTGCTCCCCGGCGATACAAGCAACGTGACCGTCAAGGGCCGCATGCAGCAGAACGTGTTTCGCGCCGCAGTGGAAGAGCCGGAAGTGATGCTCGGCCCCGGGCAGGAGCGCGAGCTGACCGTTTCGTACTGGCTCGGACCCAAGGAGCGCGAAAGGCTTGCCGCTGTTTCCGACCAGTTGGCCAAGAGCATTGACCTCGGCATGTTTCATGTCATTGCCAAGGGCCTGCTGTGGCTGCTTGAATTTTTCCAGAAGTACGTGAACAACTGGGGCGTCGCCATCATCCTGCTGACGGTTCTCATCAAGGCGCTGTTCTGGCCGCTTACGGCCAAGAGCTACGCCTCCATGGAAAAGATGAAAAAACTGCAGCCGCACATGACGGTTATTCGCGAGAAGTACAAGGATGACAAGGAGCTCATGAACAAGGAAGTCATGGCGCTCTACAAGACCTACGGGGTTAACCCGGCCAGCGGCTGTGTACCCATCCTTATTCAGATGCCAGTGTTTTTTGGTCTGTACCAGGCGCTGCTCACGTCCATCGAGCTGCGCCACGCCCCCTTTATTTCCTATTTGCCAGGCACGGACATCATCTGGCTGGCCGACCTTTCGGCCAAGGATCCCTTCTACATCACGCCCATCGTTATGGGCCTGACCATGTTTATTCAGCAAAAGATGAGCCCCCCGGCCACAGACCCCACCCAGCAGAAGGTCATGATGTTCTTGCCGTTGATCTTCACGGCCATGTTCCTGAGCTTCCCCTCTGGTTTGGTGGTGTACTGGCTGGTCAACAACATCCTGTCCATTGCGCAGCAGAGGATGATGGCCAAGAAGTTCTCTACAGCCGCAGCGAAATAGGCCGCCCCGGCGGGTTCGCGTGACACAAAGGGGTTCGTATGGAAGGATTTAAAGAATTCCAGGGCAAGGATCTTGACGGCGCCATCGAGGAAGCCTGCGGCTATTTTAATACCGCGCGGGAAAAGCTTGAAATCGAAATTGTGCAGGACGCCAAGTCTGGCATATTCGGCATAGTGGGAGCGCGCAAGGCCAAGGTACGCGCCCGCCGCGTGCAGCTGCGCGAAACGGTGGACAGCATCCTGGGCAGAAAAGGCGGCGAGGGCTCTTTGCCCCCAACGCCGCCCGATGTCCCTGCCGCCACCGGCGAGCAGACGGCTGCAGCGGCCGAACCGCGCAAAACAGGCAACGCAAAACCAGCGCCGACGCCCGTAGCAGAGGCTGAGGCCAGCAATGATGCCGGTGCCGATGCAGCAGCCAAGGCTTCTGAAGCCCAGACCGACATGGGGCGGGAGCGGTCGCCCGCCAGTTTTCAGGCCAGAAGTTCCAGGGCAGGCGTCCAGCCGGAGCTGGTGCTTCCCCCCGTGCGGCGAGGCCCGGCCGGGCGGTTAGCGCCGCGCCACGGGCCCGCAGCGGGAACGGCCAAACGGGGCCGATTAGGACCCTGCCCTGGGTAGCAAACGCCGCCCCCGCCGGCTCCGAGTGCGCGGCAAACCCGAAAGCGTCGTTAACTGACAAAGGCCACCAAAAAGCAGCGGCAGGCCGCAAAAAACGGCCGTGCTCAGCGCCCAAGGGCGCTAGTAAAAACCGGTAATTGCCCCAAACTGGGCGGCGCCCAAACGACAAAGGACTAAGCGCCCGAACGGTAACGAGCGAGTGCGGCCAGGTTTCCCGAGAGAGACCGGCCAAAAAAAGATAGTGGCAACGGCAATGTCCCGCGCAGGTCGCCCGGGGGCAAAGGGAAGTGAAAAGTATTTCGCCAGCTCGCCCCGACACCCCAAACAACGCATCCAACGCGGGTGCCAAACGCGGCGGCCCAGCAAGGAACGAAAAAGGCGCGCCCGCGCCCCCCCGAGAACGGTCCGGCGCCAACAGGAGCCGCCCAAAAAAGCAGGGC
>JGI20225J20221_1000618_pt1 | contig 54434 bp, 40 predicted proteins | sample BioMet4_FD_20221 | JGI IMG/M metagenome (IMG submission 20221) | reverse complement strand
CGGCAGTAGTAATTCAGGTACTACACGAAGAAGAAGGTAATTAATGGTTGAACGCTTAAAACTTAGTACCATGAAACGTATTAGTATAATTATTAATTCAGGTACTACACGAAGAAGAAGGTAATTAATGGTTGAACGCTTAAAACTTAGTACCATGAAACGTATTAGTATAATTATACTAATACGTTTCATGGTACTAAGTTTTAAGCGTTCAACCATTAATTACCTTCTTCTTCGTGTAGTACCTGAATTACTACTGCCGGAATTGCTGGTACCTGAATTGCTGGTACCCACCGACCCTGTAGATGCAGGTCGACGATAAGTATTGCTATTTTGATTGCTTTGGGGGGCAACCGGTGTAGTGCTACTATTTGAGGCAGGCCTACGATAATAGTTGCTAGCAGGGGTTGTAGTTGCTGGCTTGTTGGTATTAAAATTCTGCCTCAATCCACTAGAAGGTCGAGTATAGGTTGGAGTATAGTTGCTCGTTGTTCCAGACCTTCTACCTGTAGTTACTGACGATGGCCTTGTGTATGAATTTGAGGTATTTGCAGGTCGTCTACTATAACTCTGAGAATTATTTACATTACCAGTAGTTGTGGCAGGTCGACGAGCATAAGAGTTACCGCTATTCGGAGTTGTTGAACGTCGCAATGAAGTTGAGTTACTTCTACGCAGGACGTTTGGTGATACAGCAGAGCCAAAATTAGAGTTTCTCATGCCATAGTAGTATGGTCGATGGTTTCTGCCCTCATTGCCATAATCGTTATAGTAAGGATAATGACCATAACCCCAGTCATTCCACGCGTAATATGGGTTATAAAACGATAGTCCAAATCCAAAGCCAAATGGATAAAACCCATAATCGAAAGCAGAATAGCCAAAACCAAAATAAAGATTGGAAGAATATGGATTTCCATAGTCACCATAGAACGAGAGACTGGACATAGGTTTGTACCAACCGGTAGACATATATTTTGGTTCAACCCAAACATGTGAACCGTAAATTATCACGTTGTAAAATGCAGGATCGTAAGCCGAAGCATACCATAGTGACGTTTGAAGATCGCTATAATTTAATGAAGGATCTGTCCGAGCCGCATCTCTACGACTTTGTGCATCCTGATAGCTATCGGCAAGAATTGCGTCATAAGGATTTTCATTTTGCTGCTCCACACTAACGGTATCGGCATTAAAATCAGTATCAGCAACAGCATCCGACATTGAGGTATTCATTTTTTTCTGCAATTCAGAAATACGAGGATCGTTGGAGTTTATAGGATTCATCTCCGGCTGCGTGGATGCTGCAGTGTAGGTTCTATTTGGATTGTAGTATACATCATCGGCTCCCGGATCGGTAGACGTAAGGTAGAAAGCAGAGGAACACCCTGATAGCATCCCCACTGCCAAAAACATGGTTAATAGTTTAGTTTTCATGGTAATCTCCCTCCCAATTTTTATGAATAAAGTGTAATATTTACTTACTTTGCAATTGTTATTTCTGATGTAAAAATTGCAAATATCATACCAAAGATTAAAAATGGCCAAAGAACTTAAAGAACTTACAAACAAAGATGAGAATTATTCTCAGTGGTACAACGATCTTGTAATCAAAGCAGACCTTGCAGAAAATAGCGCGGTTAGAGGCTGTATGGTAATTAAGCCCTATGGCTATGCCATTTGGGAAAAGATGCAGCAAGCGCTCGATCAAATGTTTAAGGAGACTGGACACGTCAATGCATATTTCCCCCTTTTTATTCCAAAATCGTTTTTCAGCAAAGAAGCCGAGCATGTTGAAGGTTTTGCCAAGGAGTGTGCAGTGGTAACCCACTACCGATTAAAAAATTCTCCTGATGGCAAAGGAGTGGTTGTTGATCCTGATGCAAAATTGGAAGAGGAGCTAATCGTGCGACCTACCTCGGAAACCATTATTTGGAGCACATATAAAAACTGGATTACCTCCTATCGCGATCTTCCAATTTTATGCAACCAATGGGCGAATGTTGTTCGCTGGGAAATGCGCACCCGTCTTTTTCTGCGCACAACCGAATTCCTTTGGCAAGAAGGGCATACTGCTCATGCTACCAAAATAGAGGCATTGGAAGAAACAGAAAGGATGATTGACATATACGCAACCTTTGCCGAAAAATGGATGTCGCTTCCTGTTATTAAAGGCGTGAAGTCGGAAAGCGAACGCTTTGCAGGTGCATTAGAAACCTATACTATTGAAGCACTAATGCAAGATGGTAAGGCCCTGCAATCGGGCACCTCGCACTTTCTTGGTCAAAATTTTGCCAAGGCATTCGACGTTCAATTCACCAACAAAGAAGGTAAATTAGAGTATGTTTGGGCCAGCTCCTGGGGCGTTTCTACCCGTCTGATAGGCGCATTAATCATGGCTCACTCTGACAATAACGGACTTGTACTTCCACCTAAATTAGCACCTATTCAAGTAGTTATAATTCCAATCTACAAAACCGATCAAGAACTTGACCTAATTACAGAAAGGGTAAAAGAATTAACGGCACAACTAAAGGCAAAGGGTATCTCCGTTAAATTTGATAACCGTGACAATCAGAAACCAGGTTTCAAGTTTGCTGAATACGAACTTAAAGGTGTACCATTACGTTTAGCCATGGGGCCTAGGGATTACCAAAATGGAACCATAGAGGTTGCCCGACGTGATACTCTCAGCAAGGAGACGTTACCAATGGAAGGGATTGCCAACAAAGTAGAGTCACTACTAAACGAAATTCAAGACAACATTTACCAAAAGGCGCTTAAGTTTAGAGACGCAAACATAACTAAGGTAGATAGTTACGATGAATTTAAGCGATTACTTGATGAAAAGGGTGGATTCCTACTTGCTCATTGGGATGGAACAACCGAAACAGAACTAAAGATTAAAGAGGAAACCAAGGCCACCATTCGCTGCATACCACTTAATGCACCCCTGGAGGAAGGCAAATGTATGGTTACCGGTAAGCCTTCACACCAAAGAGTGATTTTTGCTAGAGCTTACTAAATCTTTCACCGAACTGAAGAATAAAAAAGATGGGACCGTAGTCAGCGTGTTCCATTTTTTTTTACTTTAGAACTTTAAATTACTAACGAAATGGCAGAAAAAAAGCATATCGAAGCGAAGGAATTAATTATTGAAACGCTATCGAATAAAGCTAGTTTAAAACAAAACATTTACGACAACACCTTAGAAGTGTTCGACCAACTCAAGGAGGTTCTACACGAAATTACTACCGACATAAACCTAAACATCAAAGGTCTCGATAAAAGAGTGAAACTCGAATACATTGACAGAGGCAAGTTCGATGCGGAAATGAGGATGGCCGGCGATGTGCTGTTTTTTAGTATGCATTCAAACATATTCGAATTTGACAGAGATCACAGCGTTTGGAAACTCTCCTACGTAGAAGAGGATAAAATGAGAAGCTACTGTGGCATCATAAACGTTTACAATTTTTTATCCGACTCGTTTAAATACAATAGGTTTGACGACCTAGGATACCTCATTGGCAGAATATTTGTGAACAAAGACATGCACTACTTTGTAGAAGGAAAAAGACAAATGGGATTTCTTTACAGCAATTTTGGTTCTGCTATAATCGACAAGGTTGCCCTTCGGAAAATAGTGGAGACATCCATGCTTTACACCCTCGAATTCGACCTTCTAGTACCACCATACGACAATGTAAAAATTGCTTCCGTAGCTCAAGTTACAGAAAAGATGGCTAATTCAAAGTTACAAACAGGAAAACGTCTCGGTTACAAGTTCAATTCTGACGATGTTCTGGAAGAAAAGTAAGTAAATCTATTTTATTAGCCTCATCAATCTTTTTGATCAGAAATAACAACCTTCAATGGTGCCATCAAATACGAACAACTTGCAAATGCCTAAATAAATTACTAGTTTTAGCAGCATAAAAATTAACTAAATATCACTGCCCCCTTATGAATCTGACTTTTAACTTTATAAAGTCCGTATCGAACATTTACGACGAAATGATTGAAAACGGGTTTTCGTTGGTATACCTTGGAGAATTTAGCCATGATATAACCAAAATGTTTACCCAAATGGCAGAGTCGGACATGGAAAAAAACAGTGAAGAAAGAGCTGTACAACGCAAGGTATACCACGTAATGGTTGAAACGCTCCAAAACATGAACAAGCATTCCGATGAGATTAAGGAGAGCAACATTGGAAATGGCCTATTCATAATCGGGAAAAAGCAGGATACCTACTACATTATAACATCTAACAAAGTAGCAGAACACCATAAAGAACCATTGGAAATAGCTCTAAATCAAGTAAATGCGGCCACNAAGGAAGAGCTCAACCAAATGTATCGCAAACAGATTCGCGAAGGCAANCTCTCGGATAAGGGCGGTGCCGGACTTGGCCTTATTGATATTGCCAGAAAAATTGGGGAACCTTTAAATTACCAGTTCTTGCAATTGGATGAAAAAAATTACTTTTTCATCCTCAAAGTAGAAATAAACTCGAAAAAATTCGGAAAGGAAAATTAACCTCAACAAAACACGTTATACCTTTCCATAGCTATGGACAAATAATGGAAGGTAAAGACATATTAAACCATATTATTTTACCAGCAACCATAATGATTTGGTTGCTTTTTCCATTTAGATTGTCGGCAAAAATCAATTCCAGTGTAGACACTCTTAATATAAAAAAAGGTCAAATACTAGTTACCTCGACCAATAAACTTAAAATCAAAAACGACACCACCATAATTTTAGCCGATTCGGTCGACTTTGTTGTTGTAAGGGATGATGCCAAAGGAGATCGGCTGTATAATATGCTAAGAACTCAAGCCGCTAAAAAAGGGATAACCAATAAGCTATTCCAGCTGTTGCTGAGCAATAATAGCTCGCCAACAGCACCTACAGAAGGAGAAATTTCGAGCAAGGAAGATCAGCTTGCACCCTTTTCGGGATTACCCATAAGAAGTATTCGATATGTGCAAAACCCAGTGTTTACCATCAACGCTAATGATACGTCCTCAAACCAGAGAGAGTTAAAAAAATGGGGTAATAGGCTGCATTCCAACACACGGCAATACATTCTCAAAAATAATACCTTGCTAAAAAATGGCGAGCCTTTTGATCCTTATGCTGCAGTTGAGAATGAACAGTTTTTACGGAACTTGCCCTTTATTGCAGACGCGCAAATCATCGCAAAAAAAACGCATAACAATGATTCGGTGGATGTGGTTATCACAACTAGAGATGTATGGAGTAACGCCTTCCATCTTGAGGTATCAGATCCACAAAAAGGTCAATTTTCTGTTTACGACAGAAATATTGCTGGGCTAGGGCATGAATTTCAGGCCACCATATTATACAACTACAATGTGGTAAACAATATGGGGTTCGATGGCGATTATCAAATCAACAATATTTCTGGCAAGTTCATTAATGGAGACGCTAACTACCATGACGCATTTGGCGACAAATACCTTACCCTATCAGCAACGAGAGCATTCAACCAAACTCGATTAAAATATGCAGGGGGAACATCCTACAATATTCGTACACAGCCAATTTTTATATTTGATTTTGACAGCATCTATGTGGTTCAATCACAAACCAAAGATATATGGATAGGTCGTAGCTTCATTCTCAATAGGGGTAATAAATTTGCGCACTATAAAAATCAGCTATCCTTTTCGACACGACTTACCAACTATTCTTTTGGAAGCATACCACCAACGGATAAGACCTATAATCCAGGGTTCCATTCCAGAACAATACTGCTAGGGGGCATAACATTTTCAACCCAGCGGTTTTTCCAAAACAGCCTTATTTATGGATATGGTAAAACTGAAGATATTTCTCAAGGGTTAAAGTTGGAGTTCAACGGTGGCTATGAAAAAGGAGAATACAATGAAAGAACATACTTAGGCGCAATATTCAGTATAGGTAGAATGCATTCCTTAGGATACAACATGCTGAAGTTTACCATAGGCTCTTACATTCGTAGAGGAAAACCGGAACAAGGAACCGCAAGGATTGACTTCCGCCAATTTTCAAACTTATGGCGGTTTAGAACGGTTAAATTCAGACAATTTTTAAATGTAACATATACAGAAGGATTCAACAGATTTTATGGAGAAGGAGAAACCATTCTTCTTTCATCCAATGATGGTATAAGGGGTCTCCGAATGCCCGAAATTTCAGGAACGAAAAGGCTCAACATTAATGCAGAGGTAGTTTGTTTCACCCCATATACTCCAATGGATTTTCACGTAGCCCTTTACACATTTTTTGACATGGGGCTGCTTGGACAACCATCGCAAAACATTTTTAAGGGCTCTTATTACTCAGGGCTTGGTTTTGGAGTTCGAATGCGAAATGAAAATTTAGTTTTTCGCATCCTCCAAATTCAGCTAGCATACTATCCTCGACTCCCTATTGGATCGATACCTAACTACATCAACATTTCGGGAATTCAAGGTAGCCACTTTGAAAACTTTTATCCAACCCCACCGGAGCAGGTTAAGTTTGAGTAAAAAGACAGCTGTTTTATAAACAAAACCCAAAGCCAGGGTGTTTCATGGAAGAAATAAAAACATTAAACAATTAACATCATGGCTGTATTAGTAGGAAAAAAAGCACCTGCTTTTAAGACAAAAGCAGTAATAAATGGCGGTGAGATTGCCGACAACTTTTCTCTGGAGCAATATGTAGGGAAAAAATATGTTGTATTCTTTTTTTATCCAGCAGATTTTACCTTTGTATGTCCCACCGAAATCCTTGCTTTTCAAGACAAGATTGAGGAATTTAAGAAAAGAGACACAATCCTTGTTGGATGCTCGGTTGATTCTGAGTTTTCGCACTGGAAATGGTTGCAAACGCCATTAAACGAAGGTGGAATAAAAGGCGTTACCTTTACATTGGTAAGCGACCAAGCCAAGACGATATCCGAAAACTATGATGTATTAGCGGGAAACTATGAATACAGCGAATCCGGCATAGTAGAATTTAAGGGAACACCACAGGCCTATAGAGGCTTGTTCTTAATCGACAAGGAGGGTATCGTGCGACATCAAGTAGTTAACGATATGCCGTTGGGCCGCAATATTGAAGAGGTATTGAGGATGGTTGATGCACTGCAATACTTTGAAGAAAACGGAGAAGTTTGTCCCGCCAACTGGGCAAAGGGAAAAAAAGCCATGGTGGCATCTCAGAATGGAGTAAAGGAATACCTATCTAACAAATAAGGTGAGCAGAAGAAAACAATAAAGGCCCGGTATATCCCGGGTCTTTTTCTTTAATCAACAAACTGCTAACTTTGAAGCGTGAGAAGAACCATATCATTTACAACAGAAAAATTAAGTATAACACGACTTAAATCGAGGATATTAAGTTACTGTGCTAGTTTTAAGCATTCAGCATACTATGACACTAACAACTTCCATTATAGAAACGAAAACAACTATCATTTTAAGGAATATGAGCTAGTAGCAGCGGCTAATTCCGTTGCACTATTCACCTCAAAGGAGCAAAGTTTTACTACATTTAGCCAATACCATGCCAAAAAAGCCGATTGGTTTTTTGGTTATCTCTCCTACAATCTTAAAAATCAATTTTTCCCGTTAACGACCAACCATATAAATGAGTCAGGATTTGCCGATTTTTTCTTTTTTCAACCAGAAACAGTATTCTTAATAAAGAATAATATAATTGAGATCCACAGCCTATTGCCAAAGGATAAATTGGACTGGCTAGTTGAAGAGATTACCAATACAAATAACATCAGAAAAAATGAAGATGCAATTTCTGAAAGGCCTATCGCCATTGTACCAATTATTTCAAAAAATGAATATCTCGAAAAAGTAAATATTTTGAAGAAACATATTCAACGAGGCGATATCTACGAGGTAAATTTTTGTCAAGAATTTAGACAAGAAAACGTGCATATAAACCCTCTTGAACTATTTATTAAGTTAAAGACAACTTCGCCAACTCCATTTTCTGCATGGTTTCGCCAGGACAACAGCTACCTGCTGTGCGCCAGTCCCGAGCGCTTCCTTAAACGAAGTGGAAATTTTCTCCTTAGCCAGCCAATTAAGGGAACATGCCCAAGAGGCAACAGTGATAGAGAAGACCGCGATAATCTAGAAGCATTACTCCAATCGAAAAAAGAGATTGCTGAAAATGTAATGATCGTTGATTTGGTACGAAACGATCTCTCTAAAATTGCAGCAAGAGGCTCCGTTAAGGTTCTGGAATGTTGCCGTCCATACCAATTTCCACAAGTTTACCAGCTCATTTCCACCATATCCTGCATACCTAAACCGGAAGTTAATTTTAACGACATAATAGAAGCAACATTTCCCATGGGTTCCATGACTGGTGCTCCCAAACTAAGGGCCATGCAATTAGCAGACGAACATGAATCGTTTCAAAGAGGTATTTACTCCGGGGCCGTTGGTTATATAGCACCAAATGGAGATTTTGATTTCAACGTAGTAATTAGAAGCCTTGTTTATAACCACACAAATGGATATCTTTCGTATGCCGTTGGCGGTGCAATTACTATGCTTAGCGATGCACAAAAAGAATACGCTGAATGCTTAGTTAAAGCTAAGGCAATAATAGATACACTTACTCAATGCCATGAAGTTAACAATTAGTAAAACTGTTTCCGATTTTTTCACCAAGCATGACCTACTCAACTCAAAAATAATTGTTGGAGTTAGTGGTGGTGCAGACTCCATGGTACTTCTCCATGCATTAAAAGCAAATGACTATAACCTTAGCGTTGCGCATTGCAACTTCCAGCTCAGAGGTAATGAGTCGGATGAGGATGAAATGTTTGTATCCAATTACTGTGACAACCATCAGATCCCCTATTTTGTTAAACGATTTCAAACCGAACTTTTTGCCAATAAGCAAGGCATATCCATTGAAATGGCCGCTAGAGAGCTACGCTACACCTGGTTTGAAGAGCTGAGCAAGGAGCATGCAGCAAATTTTATTGCCATTGCCCACAACCAAAACGATTCTATCGAAACATTTTTTCTAAACCTCACAAGAGGATCCGGAATAAAAGGGCTTCAAGGAATTAGACCAATTAGCGGAACAATTATAAGGCCACTAGTTACCGTAAGTAGAGAAGAAATAGTAACCTATGCCAACACAAATCACCTCAACTATAGAACAGATAGCACAAACCTCACCGATATTTACCGCCGTAATTTTATTCGACACAATATTATTCCCCTGTTCGAAGAGCTCAATCCGTCCTTTGCATCAACCATGGCACAAAATATATCACTGCTTAACAGCTATCAAGCCATGATAGAGAATCAAGTTGATGCGGCAAAAACCAACTTCACAAAAAAAATCTCCGATGAACTGCACATCCACATAGCTCAACTTATTAAAACTGCAGGCTGGAAAAGTATTCTCTTTGAAATCCTCACGGAGTATGGCTTTACAGTAGGTGAAGTTGAACTTGCGGCTACACTAACTACAGCACAAACGGGAAAGCGAATTGAATCGACCACACATACCCTCTGGAAAAATAGAGACAATCTCGTTGTTGAACACAACCATTTGCAAAATAGCGAAGGAATAACCCTTACATCACTTGAGGGAAAAGTTGATCTTCCATTTAAAATGAGTTGGGAATCGAAAGTTCTTGCAGGAAAAACCTTGCCACGCCAATCCTCCATGGCCATTTTTGACCCAAACGTGCTAACATTCCCCCTAACACTGCGAAAATGGAGGTATGGAGATACTTTTATCCCATCGGGAATGAAAGGAAGCAAGAAGATTAGCGACTTTCTCACTGATATAAAGGTAGATAGCCACCGGCGATCCACAATTTATGTTCTCGAATCGGGAAATAAAATTGCCTGGATTTTGGGATTACGAATTAGTGAGCAATTTCGCAAGCATGGAAAAACTGGACCTGCCATTATATTTCAAATGCAGAACGACTAATTATTCTCCAAGTTCGCTCAATTCAAGCCAGCGATACTCCTTCTCCTCTATAATCAAAATTAGCTCGGCTACCCGCTTCGATTTTTCAACTAATTGAACAGTAGAAAGAGAACCAAAATTTAACTCCTTCTCAACAAGGTCCTTTTCATCATTAAGCACCGCTAACTCTTTTTCAAGGAGTTCCATCGACTTCCGCTCCTTAAAGGACAGCTTCCTTGGACGCTCCACATCTGATTTTTTGCCCTCAACCGCCGGCTTTAATTCCTTCTTCTCTTTGCGATCATGCCTTTCCCATGAACCTCTCCATTCTCGCAATTCGGTGTATGAACCAACAAAATCTTTGATAATACCCTCACCCTCAAAAATGAAAATATGATCCACAACCTTATCCATAAAGTATCGATCGTGGGAAACAACAATTACACAGCCGGAAAAATCACGCAGGTAATCCTCCAGTATATTTAGCGTGAGGATATCGAGATCGTTGGTTGGCTCATCAAGCACTAGAAAATTTGGGCTTTTCATAAGAATGGTAAGCAAATACAAACGCCTTTTTTCTCCACCGCTAAGCTTATATACAAAGTTCTGCTGCATATCGGGAGGAAAAAGGAAATGGGTCAAAAATTGTGAAACGCCCAACGTTTTATCCTTACCAACCTTTACAACCTCCGCAATATCACGCGCTATATCTATTACCTTTTTTGTTTCATCAAATACAAGTCCATCTTGTCGATAGTAACCAAATACAACCGTTTCACCTACATCAACTGTTCCGGAATCGGGTAATAAATCGCCGGTTGCAATTCGCAGGAATGTTGTTTTTCCAGTTCCATTATCACCAACAATACCAATTTTTTCAAAGCGATTGAATGTATATGTGAGATCATCGAGAATAACCTTATCACCAAAATTCTTTTTAATACCCTCCAACATGAGTATTTTTCCACCAAGTCTTCGAGTAGAAGAGTTAATTTCCACTGATGAATCACGTCGTCCTGCTCCAGCCTTATCCTTAAGGTCGTAAAACGCATCAATTCGATACTTAGCTTTTGTTCCTCGAGCTTGTGGCTGCCGACGCATCCACTCCTGTTCACGTCGCAGTAAATTGGTGGCCTTTTCCACGGAACTAGCATGCGCATCAATCCGCTCTTGCCGTTTCTCGAGAAAATAAGAGTAGTTACCCTTATATTGATAAATTGCCTTCTCATCAATCTCCACAATATCGGTACAAATCCGATCGAGAAAGTACCTATCGTGCGTAACCATAAGCAAGGTAATGGATGTTCCGGACAGATACTCTTCCAGCCACTCCACCATTTCCAAATCGAGATGATTAGTTGGCTCATCAAGTATCAGCAAGTCAGGTTCATTAATCAACACATTGGCAAGAGCCACCCGTTTACGCTGCCCCCCCGAAAGTTCACCTATTTTTTTATCAAGAAAATCGACTTTGAAACGCGTTAAAATCTGCTTTACACGCACCTCGTAGTCCCAAGCCTTGAAATGATCCATTTGCTCAATTAACTTTCCCAAATCAAGTCCCGGATGGCCTTTCATTGCCAACTCATAGTTGCGTATTAGCTCCACCATTTGAGATGAAGAAGCAAACGCAGCCTGATAAACTGTTAATCCCTCTGCAAAAGCAGGATCTTGTTCAAGATATCCTATTCTAAGATCATTTCTAAACACCACTGATCCATAGTCAGCACTATCTTTCCCGGCAATAATATTTAATAGAGTTGTCTTACCAGAACCATTCCTTGCAACCAATGCCATACGCTGATATTGGTCAACAGAGAATTTAATATCAGAAAAGAGAACCAAATCACCAAACGACTTACCCAACCCTTCAACCTGCAAGAAAGAAGCCATACACATAAAATTTCCCAAAGGTAGCTTCAATTCCTCAAATCAGCAGGTATATTTTAACAACATTGATAGATAATGAAAAGTGCTACCTTAGAGGCAAAAACAAAATGACCCGAAAAGAACTCTTTAATCAGGTTATTACCTACTTTAAGGAAACGATGCCAATCGCAGAAACAGAACTCCATTACCGATCACCATACGAATTACTGGTTGCCGTTATACTCTCCGCTCAGTGTACTGACAAACGTGTAAACGAAATTACCCCTCCATTCTTTCGGGTGTTTCCATCTCCAAAGAAGTTAGCGGAAGCAGAAGTTAATGAGATATTTGAAGCCATACGTAGTTGTTCCTACCCCAACAATAAAGCAAAACACCTATCGGGCATGGCAAAGATGTTAGTAGATCAGTTTCAGGAGGAGGTGCCTGCCGACATCGAAGAGCTACAAAAGCTACCTGGCGTAGGACGAAAAACAGCAAACGTAATAGCCTCTGTGGTATTTAATAAACCAGCACTTGCTGTCGACACCCATGTATTCAGGGTAGCTGCAAGAATTGGCCTTACGGTAAATTCGAAAACCCCACTGGATACGGAAAAACAGCTGGTGACCTTTTTTCCTGAAAATTTGCTCTCCATTGCCCATCATTGGCTTATACTACATGGACGCTACGTTTGCATAGCACGAAAACCAAAATGCGATGAATGCGGACTTACCAATATATGCAAATATTATAAGCAATTGAATAAATGAATTGAGCTTAAAGCGAACTGCCGGGCTTATTGTGACAGCAGAAGAAAGAGCCATAATCGAACAAACGCTATAACGTAGTTTTAAAAAGAAGGAGGTAACACAATGGCTAAAATGGCCTAACTTTTCCTATATTTACCTCAATCAACAGGTCGCATACACTAGACAAATGGAAGAAGATCGTTCCAATTTATTTGCACAGCTAAACCATGATGAATTGCTGAATATATTGAGCAACACACCAACCGGCTTTGCAATTATTCAAAACGAAAAAATATGCTTTTGTAACAGTAACTATGCGAGTATTGGTGGTTATGATGTTTCAGATTTAAGTGGCAAGCCACTACTAGACATCGTTCACAAAAAAGATAAAAAACTACTCCGTATTTTAATTGCCAAAGATTTTCCGGAGATTAAAAACAAAAGACGAAACTCCTTAACATATCGCATACTAGACAAAGAAGGCAATATGAAATGGATCAAATCGCATATTGCCATTATTAAATGGAAAGGGGAAATTGCCATTCTCGATAGCGCAATTGATTTTACACAGCAAAAACAAAACGAGGCAGTTGTTCTTGAAGAGGAGAAAAATTTCAGACTATTGTACAATAGCATTGATGACTTAATCCTGATTGTCAACAGCACTTTACACATCATTCAAACCAACAATGCTACACTTAGAGTCTTAGGATTCAAAGAGCATGAAATTCTTTTCAAACCACTTAAGGAAATTCACTCAGCCGACATTACGGCCCTTTCAAAAGAACTTTTTGACGATCCCCGCTTACCAGACAATAGGGCTATCATAACCGATGTTTACAAATCGAATGGTGAGGCACTGGTTACTGAAACCTCCATCATGAGAGGAACGTGGAGTGACCGCCCCGTATTATTTCTCTTTAGTCAAAACATTAACGACAAAATTAATGCTGAAAAGGCGATTAAAGCTTCCGAGGAAAAGTTTCACAAGGCCTTTGAGACTAGCCCAATTAGCATGATTATTAACACCATTGAAGGCGGATTATTCCTCGATGTTAACAATTCATTTATTAGAACTTTTGGCTATACTAAAAAAGCAGATATTGTTGGCAGAACAACAGCAGAGATCAACTTCTATGTTGAACCAACTGACGGGCAAAGCATTCGAGATAGCTTACCCATCATTAACCGCATTGAAAACAAAGAGATACTTTTAAGAAAAGCCAACGGGGAGATATCAACAGTACTTTACTCTGGGGAAATTATCAACATTCTTGGGGAAGATTGTATCATTTCGGCCATCAACGATATTACCGAGCGGAAGAATGTTGAAAATGCACTTCAAGAGCGCACTGCCCAACTCTCCTCCATCCTTAACAACCTCCCATTCTTGGCTTGGATCAAGAACACGAAAGGCCAATTTCTTGCTGTTAACGATGCCTTTGCTAATCACTATAACCAACCCACAGAAGAAATAATTGGTTTCACCGACTTCCAATTCTGGCCATACAAAAAGGCGACTGTTTTTAAAGAAAACGATGAATTGGTTGCCACAACACGACAAAAGCTATTTTTTGAAACAACAGAGGAGATCAATGGCAAGACAATTCACTGGGAAACATTTAAATCGCCAGTACTGAACCTCGAAGGGGAAGTAATTGCAACAACGGGTATTTCACGCGATATTACCGAACAAAAACAATATCAACTTGAGCGAGAGAATAACTTACTATGGCAGGAATGTTTAACAGACTTCTCCTTCACCTTAGCGTCTAGCCCAAACTACCAGAACATTCTAGAAACACAATTTGCAAGGATTGGACAACTCTTAAGCCTTTCACGAATTTTCTATCTTGGAATTGTGGAAAAGCAAATTGTAAAGTTAGAATATGAATGGTGTAGTTCGGAAGTGAATAAAAAAAAGGAGATTGCCGTAAAAATAGACCTGAGCGCCCTTGCCGACTTCAATATTTCATTAACTGCCGGTGAAATACTTTCTATAGACAATGCGCTGGATCAACTACCTCAAAGTTGGCATCAACTTCTAATCCATCGAGGAACGAAATCGGTTTTAGTAGCGCCAATAGTTCAGCATTCCGAACTGCAAGGTGTGCTGTGCTTTGAGGAGATTAAAAAGTATCGTTCATGGAAAAAATTTGAAATAGAAGGATTAAAAACAATTACCAACTTACTCTCTTCTGCAATGGAGAGAATGCAAGCAGAAGCACTATTAAGTAAAAGTGAAAAAAAATTCCGAGAATTTGCAGAACAACTTCCCGAATCAGTATTTGAAACCGATCTAAAAGGCAAAGTAACCTATGCCAACGATCTGTTATATAAACAATTTAGCCAAAAGAAAGAACCTTCATCATTCCTCCTGAAAAAATTGGTCAGCAAGAAAGATACAGTAAGATTCGAGGAGATTTTTCAAGCTGTCATTAAAAACCAGCAGTCTCCCATTGGCGAATTCATTGCAAAGCGAAGTTCAAACGACGAGTTTCCTATTCTAATGCACCTTAGCCCAATTATTGAAGATGAACAATGTGCCGGTACACGTGGGCTGCTCATCGATATTTCGGAAAGAAAAAAACAGGAAATTGAATTGTTGGCTGCAAAAGTGGCAGCAGAGAGAGCCTCGAAAGCAAAAGAGGAATTTCTTTCAGTAATGAGCCATGAGATTAGAACCCCTTTAAATGCAGTAATCGGGCTTGCCAATTTGATGCTACAAGAAGAACCACGTATCGATCAAAAAGAAAACCTCGACACCCTTCTTACATCAGCACAAAGCCTACTAGCCTTGATCAACGACATTTTAGACTTTAGTAAAATCGAGGCAGGTAAAATTACAATTGAGCAGCGACCAGTAAATCTTCAAAATTTTGCTCAACGAATTACCAAAACCTTTGAAGTTGCCATCGCCAACAAAGGACTAACCTTCGTAACAAAAATTGATAAAGCTCTTCCTCAAACAATTATAACCGATCCATTTCGACTCAATCAAGTTGTAATTAACCTAGTGGGTAACGCCATTAAATTTACCCCAGAAGGTACCATTACCCTAAAATTAAAAACGCTTGAGCAAAAGCAAGATAAAACTCTCGTGCGCTTTGAAGTCGTTGACACGGGTATTGGAATAAAAAAAGAAAAACAGATTGAGATTTTTAAAGAGTTTACCCAAGCCGACAATGCCATCACCAGAAAATATGGTGGAACGGGCTTAGGCCTCGCTATCAGCAAAAAATTGGTAGGCATACTGGGTGGCGACATTAAAATCAAGAGCAAATCTGGCGAAGGCTCCACTTTCTTCTTCGATTTGTGGCTTCCCATTTCTCAGCAGGAAGAACAACGACAAAATTTCAGAACAAGCGACAACGATACAAACGAAAAGCCACTCAAAGGCTACAAGATTTTAGTTGTTGAGGATAATGAAATTAACAAGCTCATCACGCAGAAATTTCTCACAAAATGGGGTGCGGAATTTTTTCATGCTGAAAATGGACAGATAGCCATCGACATGGTAAAAGGTAACGAATTCAGCAGCATACTTATGGATATTGAAATGCCAGTAATGGGCGGCTATGAAGCCACACAGAATATCAGAAGGATTAATAAAACTACATGCCAATCCATCCCTATTATTGCCCTTACGGCATCAGCACTCCCCGACATTCAGGCTAGAATTAAGGATGCTGGAATGAACGATTTTCTAATTAAACCGTTTAACCCAAAGGAACTAAAAGAAAAAATTCTTTACTGGCTCAAAAAATAAAGAACTTTGAAACATTTACCCATTCAAATTTAAACGAACAGTAAGGGATTGGCAATGTATAACCACTTATTTTCCTCCATATGAAAAGACTAATCACTTTACTCGTCATCGTTACGTTGTTTATTTCAGCTAACAGTGCATTCGGCCAAGAGTTACCACCTCTCAACAAGAAAATTATCGACTATGTAACCACCGTAATAGGAAAAAAAGTAGATCGAGGGGAATGCTGGGATCTTGCTAATAGAGCACTTACCGATAACAACGCCGATTGGGATGGCGAATACAAATATGGGAGACGTATTGACCCTAAGAAAGACATTGTTATGCCAGGCGATATTATCCAGTTTGAAAATGTTAAAGTGGTTTACAAAAAAGATAACACAACCACTACTGAAATGATGCCCCACCATACAGCAATTGTATACAAAGTAATTTCAACCGGAGTATATGAACTAGCACACCAAAACACAGGATTTTCGGGACGTAAAGTTGGCCTTAGCGAATTCAATCTCGAAAACATGGTTAAGGGACGTATCTATTTCTACCGCCCAATTTCAAAATCTACTTCTACTCATTAATAAATATCTTAATAATCTGTCAATAAAACTGATATGACTAAGAAGTTAGTTACCCTGCTACTCATCTCATTATTAACCAGCAGCTTGTATTCTCAGGAGATAACCTTTTCCATTAATGGCAGCAAAGCTGCATTCGCTAAAATCTTTCGTATTCATGGAAGCAAAACTGAAAAAGTGGACTCCATACTGCAAAAGAACTCAAAATTCATCTTTAAGCCAGATTCATCCTTTACCGAAGGAGAATACCTTTTCGAACTACCGGGAAATGATGAAATTCATTTCTTATATACGGGCTCAACCTTTATGGTTCAAGCAAACGACAGCGCATTGACTAAATCGGTAGTGTTTAGTAACTCTCTAGAAAACAATATATATAGTGCCTTTAACTATCAAAAGGAGCTATTCACTACAAAAAAAGAGGAGCTAGAAAAACTCGCAATAAAAACATCCAAAAACAGGAAACAGAAGCAAGCCAACCTAACGGAACTGACGAAACTGCAAAAGGAATATTCAACCAACAGCCTTGGTCTGGCCCAAAGAAATCCAGGGTTACTCGCATCCACCATAATAAAAGCAAGCATTAAAGTTATCCCCCCTGATTCCCTCTCCTCTCCAGAACAAATAAAATGGGAACAACAACATTTCTTTGACAATGTTGACCTTTCGGACCCAAGACTTGAATATACTGAAGTAAGTAGTAATCTAATTTGGAATTATCTCGAACTATTTTTCAACACCAATCTCGATAAAGAGACTCAAGAAACCATATTTAAAGATGCGTTAAACAATCTTTTTGGACGATCGGATATTGCAGAGAATCTCATACTGCTTTGGGCAAACGAACTCTTCAATACATTTACAGAAACCGATTACGACGGGCTAACAACATATCTATGGGATGCCTTTATCCAATCGCATTGTAGCCAAAATGATGAGCAAACCACCTCACCTGCCGATATTGAAAGAATAAAAGCAACGGCTGTCGGGAAAAAAGCATACGATTTTTCCATCTCAACCGACAAAGGAGATTTGACACTTTCAAATTCTGGTGCTAACTATACGCTTGTTCTTTTTTGGGCCAGCTGGTGTCCTCACTGCATTCACGAACTACCTATCATAGAAAAGATTTTTGATAATTTTAAATCCAAAGGATTTGGAATAATAGGTATTTCAGTAGATTACGACAGATCGGAATATGCCAAGTTCATAAAAACGTATAAGGTTGATTGGCCCAATTCATTTGCCGACCAATCTTGGCAAAATGACATCTGTTTACGATACAACGTGACAGGTACACCAAAAATGGTGTTGGTGGACAAAAATCTCACCATTATTTCGAAACCAACAACACCCGAACAATTGGAAGCTAAGCTAATTGAATTGCTTGGAAAGTAAAATTCATCTATTTGCTATTCGTTAGTGATCCGTATTTACTATCTTTACTATAGATTTTGCGTTAATACAACTTCATAATTAAGTTGAATATTTATAACATATAAGCTATGGCAAAAGCGATTACCTATTGTGCAATATTGCTTCTTATACTCAGCGGATGCAATGGAAATAATTCGAAGAAACAGGAGCAAGTCTATAAAAAAGAAATAGCCAATGCTGAAGAGGCATTCGAATTAATGGCAAAGGAACAAGGATTGCAAGTTGCATTTACCTACTTTGCCGCCGACAGTGCTGTTATAAATCGTGGAGACAATATTATTAAAGGGAAAAACGCCATTTACGCATACTATGGTAAGCCCAATGTTTTACAAAAGGTTAGGTTGGAATGGACTCCTGATTTTATAGGAGTATCGGTAAAAGGCGATTTGGGATATACCTATGGGAAGTATCACTTTTCCGGCATGGATTCATTTGGAAAAATGGTTGAAACCGAGGGCGTTTTCCATACAATATGGCAAAGACAACGAGATGGATCTTGGAGATTTGTCTACGATTAAGGAGAACATCTTTTTAGGTGCATTCTAATTAATAAAATGGATAAAAAAAACTTAATTCAAGGAGCTTTCACTCCTTGAATTAAGTCAATATAATACTAGTCGTATTTAAATTACATACTGTATAGTCCTGACAATAAACGTTCCATGCGATCTTCCTGCGACATGGCCTCAAAATACAATCTCTCCTCCTCTATCTTTTGTTGCTTTTCCCTATCCACTTCTAGTCTCTTTTGTTCAATGCGACGACGAATTTGTTCTTCCAAAAACTTGCTCGCCACCGTGGGAAAAAGTTCTAGGAGCAACTCTTCTTGCTCACCCTTTGCTAGTAATTCATTTTCGTAGTGAACCAGCGTAGGATTTGGTTGCCGTTGATATGCTGCCGTGTTATAGGGAATCTCTTCAGTAGAACCAGTTATAGCCTTTCTGAATTCTGGATCTACCGGAATAGGTGTTCTACCATAAGAGCCCTTAACCAAGTTAACAAACTGTATCGATTTACTAGTATAAAAAGGCAATCCCTTATTTTCGTCTATTACGCAATTCACTGCCTGTGCGCCCACAATTTGGCTCGTTGGAGTAACTAGTGGTGGACAGCCAGCGGCAACCCTCACTGTTGGTATTACCTCTAAAACACGCGGTAATAACGTCTCTAAATGCAGCTGTTTTAGTTGCTCCAGCATATTGGTATACATTCCACCAGGAATTTCTGCTCGTTTAACCTCCATGTTGGGCATAGGAAAGTTAAAATATTTTTCGATAGCAAGACATGCCTTGAGCAAAGCCTCCTCCTTGTCTGCCTTAGCGGCTATAATGGCATCGTCAAATAGCTGCTCGATAGCAGAAGGTAATTTATCTTTAGTAATATCAAACTCGATTGGGAAAAGCTTATAGCTATCCACTTCTGCCAACTCCTGTCGAATCTGTTTCAGCTCTTTATTAATTTTAACAACAGCATCTAAGTTAACTCCCGTTTCGATATCCAGCTTATTGCAAAAAAGTTGAATTATTTCGAATGATGGAGCAGCTGGCCCACCTGCAAAATTAAGAATAGCTGTATCGAGTATATCTACACCATTAACCAATGCCATCAAAAATGCACCTAAACCATATCCCGGAGTGCAATGGGTATGAAAGTCGATGGGAACTTGGACGTTGCTCTTGAGTGCTCTAATAATTTGACCAGCTTTTGAAGGAGGAATTAAACCAGCCATGTCTTTGAGAGTAATCATATCGGCACCCATCTCCTCCAGCTCCTTTGCCATTTTTACAAAATACTCAATAGTGAAAATATTGGAAGGTAAACGCTTGCCTTTAAGCATTGACAATACTTTCGTTTTGTTTGAGAATTTTGGGTCAACGGTATAGCAAACGGTACAGTCGGCCATACCACCATTCTCCTTTACATATTTAATGGTGCTTCTTATATTTGCCGTATCGTTAAGTGCATCAAAAATTCGCATAATTGAAATTCCCGACTGAACGGCATTTCGGTTAAAACCTTCAATAACCTCCTCCGGATATGGATTGTATCCAAAGAGGTTACGTCCACGCGATAACGCCGTCAGCTTCGATACTTCTCCAATTTGTTCTTTAATCNATTTTAACCTTANCCATGGGTCCTCATTGAGGTAACGCATAATGGAATCGGGAACGGCNCCACCCCAAACCTCCATGGCATAGAAACCAGCCTCACGGTATANCGGTAATACTCTATCAATTTGTTGTTGGGTCATACGTGTTGCGAAGAGCGATTGTTGACCGTCTCGGAGTGTTACATCTCTCACTAATATCTTTTTAGCCATAAGGGTAAATGTAAATTACTGTTATTATATTAACAATGCAAAGTTGCACAAAGATTACGGCATGCCGTAAAATCTTTGCATGTTGTACAATAGCATTTTTTTATGCAATAATTGAGAACAATATCAATTCGGTCGATCAGCTAAGAACCATGCGAATGATTCCCTTGACAACACCCAAAAAAAATCGAAAAAAAACGGCTATTCCGTTCCGATATAAATACGTCACGAAATAGCCGTGTTCGAAAATTTAACCAACGAATGAGAGCAAGAACAATATTACTTAATCATGATATGAAATAAAAAAATTGTCGGCACTCAATTGCTTGGTTCCGACAAGATTAAGTCTAGTTGCTACCCTTGAGTTTTTCCATATACATGGCAAAAGAGCGATATAAAAAGTGTGTCCATTTTCCAAATGGAACAATAATTAAAGCCCACTGAACCAGCACAATCATGTGAAGCAAATACATCCACTTATTCTGCTCAAGAATATCGATATCGATAAAAAGTCTAACAACAAAGGCAGTAAGCCCCATTAGCAGTAGCCAAATTACAAAAAACCAATCAGAAGGTTGAGAATGGCTACTTACCTCTTTTTTCTTCTTAATACGGCTTGATACAAAATCAACGGTAACTAAGAAAATAAGAATACTCTCGACATAGCCCAGCACAATAACAAACATACTAGTTGTTGCAAACCAGTCTAGGAAAACGGTCGTAAACAAAAGCGATAGGTATCCTAAAACTAGAACGAAATGTTCGAACCAGCGAAATTGATTATCATCACAACCCAAGGAACGCTTTTGTGTAAACATATGAACTAGCAGCTCACCCGTAGCAGAAAAGTATCTTTTAATTGGCACCTTCACCTTTGGTTTACCAATTACAAACCACCACATCCTAACGATATTGGGGAGCAGGATTATGGCAAAAACCGACCCAATAGCAATCATTTCAAAATAATGTCCTACGGTCATCATCTTTTCAAGATTAAAACCTTCATTAGCACCATACGCGATAACCGCTACCGCAGTAAGAATAAATGCGATAATACTAATTGGCAACGACTTGTATAGGAGTCCTGAAAGCCCAGTCCAGTCGTATGCAGCAGTAAGCCACCGTCGAAGAGACATCATTAATTCGCCGGGGTTTGCCACTTGAGGACAATGTGTTGTACATTCGCCACAATAGTAGCAAAGCCATGGTTTTAAAGAGCCTTTGATACCCTCCTCGTCTCCCAAAACGCTCAGTCGAACCATTTCTCGGGGAAAAGAATTGTCTTCGGTAGATAGAGAACAAATAGCAGTACAAGTGCCGCAGTTATAGCAAGCATTATAATCAAAAGCGCCATACTTTTTTAACTCTTTGCCGAATTCTGGATTTATCGTTGCCATTATTTTACCAATTTGTAGATATAATACTCGTCCATATCATCGATTCCATCCACCTCGACCTCTCCAAACTTGAGAAGTGTCATAAGGAAATAGGTGGTTTCATCCAATGGTAGCTGCGTAGCCTCAGCAATTTGCGGAATTGTTTTACCCTCCTCGTGCAGCGCCTCTAGAATTGCCTTACGAATACGAACATACTTCTTCCGACCTTCCTGAACGTGAGCCGGCACTTTTCGTGTTTCCCTGATGATATTAATTGTTTTTGTCTTGGCATCCATCGCTAAAGATTTTAAGATTCAGAAAGTGCATCAATCATACCCTCAATCTGTGAATTGGTAAAACCGGCGAGATCGATGGCGTCAGTAGGGCAAACAGGTGTACACATACCACATCCTTTGCAATTAGAAATGCTGATTTTGGCAACCTTTCGGCCTTCATAGTCAACTTCTGTAATAGCATCAAACGGACAAACGTTGAAGCATTTATCACACAACACACAGGCAGCAGGGTTTACCATGGCAAGCGTCGGTTCAAGAGCAATTTCACCTTTTGTGAGAATGGAATTAGCTTTTGCAGCAGCCGACATGGAAGAGTTGAGCGTTTCAAGAATATTTTTCGGTGCTTGGCAGGTACCTGCAATTAAAACACCATCAATAACGGTCTCAACTGGGCGTAGCTTCATGTGTATCTCGTTAAAGAAATGGTCTCGTCCAACCGGAATTTTCAACGTATGCGTCAAATTATCGTTTTGACGAGGAACCATACCCGTTACAAGAACAATCAAATCCGCCTCCGTCTCAATTTCTCTCCCAGCCGAAAGAATATCCTTTACCTTAACAAAGGTTTTATTGGACTTCTTTTCAATTTGTGGAATACTATTAAGAGCAAACTGCAGGTAGATATCGCCACTTTTGGAAGATTCGGCATATAGCAGTTCCTGCTTACCGTAGGTTCTAACTCCACGCGTAAAGTGTAGATTGGTAATATTTTTAAACTTACGCTTGACTACCAAGGCGGAGTGTATTGCTGCCGTACAGCAGTACCGTGAACAATACTTGTTATCACCCTCATCCTGGCGACTACCCACGCAGTAAATGTAGGCTATCTTTTTAATGGTTTTTCCATTATAAACCAGCTCACCCTCAGTAGAATCGATCAGGTTTTTAAACCTAGGCAAAGTGATAACATTATCTATATCGCCATAGCCATACTCCCCTTTAGTTGGTTCGTAGGAATCAAAACCGGTATTTACAATTAATGCCCCAACATGCAAAGGCAATGTTTCGCTACCAACTTTAACCTTAATATCAAAATTGCCAATGCTTCCCTTCTTCTCTAAAAGTTGAGCGTTGGTGAAAACTTTGATATTACCTCTCGATTTAATCTCATTATGAAGGTTCTCCACTAAATCCACACCGTTAACGTTGGAGGTGAATAGCTCGCCGTAGGTGGCTGTATGACCACCAACAGAAGCCTCCTTCTCAATTAAATACACTTCTGTACCCATATCTGAGAGTGCAATTGCAGAGCGCATACCGCCAACGCCAGCACCAATTACAGCTACCGAATTAGTAGTTGGAATTTTTGCAGAAGTTAAAGCCTCTGACTCCGAAGCTCGAGCAATTCCAGCTTTAACTAACAGTATAGCCTTCTCTGTTGCTCCAATTGGATTGTCGGAGTGAGCCCAGGAACTTTGTTCTCGGATATTAACCTGAACATAGTTAAAAGGGTTAAGACCACCTCTTTCTGCCACTGCCCTAAACGTAGGAACGTGGAGCTTTGGCGAACAGGAGGCCACCACAATTGCATCCAGCTCGCTGGTCTTAATATCTTCAACCATCTCCTTTTGTGAAGAATCGGAGCATGCAAAAAGGGTATTCTTTAGCAAATAAACATTGGCCTCATCCTTTACGGCATCTTTTACCTTTTGGATATCGACATAATCGGAAATATTTCCGCCACAATGACAAACATATACTCCTATTTTTTTCTTCATGATTGTAGCTTTAAGTAACCAGATGTTTCAGCAGCAGCAGCCCCAGCCGACATAATAGTATCAGGAATATCCATAGGAGCAGTTGCTGTTCCGGCAACAAATACACCCTTAATAGAGGTCAGCGCTGGACTTTGCAGTAAGTTGGTTTGGTTTATAAAGTTTGAAGCATCCAGTTCGAGGGTTGCATTCTTAAAGACATTCACAATTGCAGGGTTTGAAAGAAGCCCAACCGAAAGCACAACAAGGTCATGTTCTGCCTCGGTAACCTTTCCTGTTGCTATATCTTCGTAACGCAATATTAGGTTTCCATTCTCCTTCTCGGTAACAGAAGCCACCTTACCCTTAACGTAGCGAGCACCCATATCTTTTGCTTGCTCGTAAAATTCATCATATCCCTTACCGAAGGCACGGATATTAATATAATACATTGTGATATCGGCCATGGGAAGTGCACCCATTAACAGCTGCGATTGCTTGGTAGAATACATGCAGCAAACCTGGGAACAGATAGCATTTCCACACGTTTGATCGCGTGAACCGGTGCAGAAAATATAGGCTATTTTATCGGGTGTTTTTCCATCGGAAGGACGAAGAACATTATTAAACGGTCGAGTTGGTGCCAATTCCCGCTCCATCTGCATGGAGGTAATTACATTTTTAAAGCGGCCATATCCATACCGAGGGATTAAGGTTGGATCGAACAGGTTAAACCCGGTTGCCACAATTACCGCCGTTACCTTCACCTGAATTAGCTCCTCTTTCTGAGTGAAATCGATGCAATTAGAAGGACATTTTTGCTCACAAGCACCGCATAACATGCAGTTTTCAATATCGATGAGAGCAATACGAGGATTGGCAATACTAAATGGTATATATACTGCCTTTCGCGCAACTAAGTTGAACTGAAACTGGTCTTCAACAATAACAGGGCAAGCCTTCTCGCACTCTTGGCAACCAGTACAATCCTTTTCTACCACATAACGAGGGTGCTTTTTTAAGGATACCGAGAATAGCCCATTATCCTCCTTTATAATACTTTCTGCCTCCGTTAGAGTTAGAATAGTAATGTTGGGATGGCGAGCCGTTTCGGAGACTTTAGGGGTAGTAATACAAGCAGCACAATCGAGCGTAGGAAAAACCTTACTTAGGAGTATCATTTTTCCGCCTATCGATGGTTCCTTCTCGATAAGTAATATTCGAAAACCCATATCGGCAAGCTTTAGAGCAGATTCCTCGCCTGCGATACCCGCTCCGACAACTAAAACGTCAAAATCCGTTATTTGATCAATTTCTTGATTTGTTGACATAATTGAGTTCTTAATACATGAGAAAACATTGAGCTATTCCGGTGTTACTGCGCTACTCTCGCTAAATAATGGCAACCCTCCTCCAGCTCGTTACTAAAGATGTAAAAAACTCTAGGAGTATATATGTTGACTGTTAAGCAAGAGCACAGTTTGAGTATCGACAGGAATTGCAGCCCTCCAATTTGGTGTTAAAGAACAGTTCAAGTTTAGAATTAAGCCTTTTTGAGGGCCTCCAACTCATTCATAAAGTTTGTAATATGCTTTACAAACGGCTCAGCACAAACAGAACAGATTGCAGCCATCTTCAGCTGATTGGGTCTTAACCCTTTTTCAACCATTAGTTCATGGGTTTCCTTTACAATATCCGAAGTGCGATCGACACACTGCTCCCCAAAGGAACAATCGGTACCGTCAGCTGCAATAAAAACACCACTAAACCCTTTTTCAAACGCTCTCATTATCCAACGAGGTTTGATTCCGCTGGAGCAAGGAACACTAATAGAGTAAACTTGACTAGAGTAGTGCTTTTTAAGCAACCCTGCCAAATCGATGGCAGGGTCGGATATCTTTTCAGTTGAAAACACCAAAATCTTGGGGTTCGTATTGCTACTCATCAACTATTTCTTTAAAAACATTCTGAAATAGCCATTTTCCTCAACATCACCAAGGTATTCATAACCTTGTTTAGCAGACCACTTAGGAATATCTTTCTTGGTTCCTTCATCGGCCGAAAGAATTTCCATTACTTGACCTGCTTGAACTTCGCCAATTGCTTTTTTAGCGGCCAAAAGTGGACCTGGGCAAGAGGTTCCGCGAGCGTCAACAATTTTATCTGCCTTCAAATTCTTCAATTCTTCTGTTGTCATGATAGTAAGATATTAAATGATTAAATAAATAGCTGTACTGAACTCTCGTCGGCATCGGCCAAGAATGTTCCAACGCCACAGTATGAAAGATGAGGATAGTCAATCATCTCATCCTTTTTAAAGCCCATGAGGTTCATGGACATTTCGCAGATGCAAATCTCAACACCAAGCTCTGCTGCTGCTGCAAAAAGCTCATCGAGTGAAGCCACATTTTTCTTCTTCATCAACGATTTAATCATAGCCGGTCCCATGCCGCCCATGTTCATATTCGACAATTTAAGTTTATTGCGACCGTGAGGAAGCATCATACCAAACATTTTGGACATGAAATCCTTGCCTTTGGCCTTCTTCTTAGCATCGCGAAGAGAAGCAATAGCCCAAAAGGTGAAAAACATTTTAACCTTCGAGTCCATGGCGGTGGCACCTGTAGCAATAATCATTGCGGCGAGGATCTTATCCATTTCACCCGAGAAAACAACCATGGAGAGCTGATCATTATTTCTATTCTCCAACTTGGACATTCTCTTCTGCAGATCTACCATCTGCTGTTCTAAATCTACGCTCATAATAGTTTTATATTAACATGTGAAGATCAGCCTCCTGTGCTGATTGGATATATGCACTAATACCACTAAAATCGTCGACGATATCAATAAAGTCTTCTATATTATCGCCATGCCAAATTTTTCCCGCTAATCCACAAATATGGATTTTAACATCGGCAATTGACTTGGCTTCTCTAAAAAAAGCCACCCATGATTTAACATTTAACCGGGTAAGTGATGCAAGAAAATCCTCCTTACAATCAGCATTTTCGGACATTTCCAGTTTACTCACATCGTCGCCAATATCCTTTTTAAAGGCTCTGGCACCTTGAAATAGAACGTAAATCTCAATGGACATATCTTCCGAAGCTGCACCGCTCACTATTACTCCTGCAGCAGTTAACTTATCAACGCTTCCAGAGTAAAGAGCTAAACACAACTTCTTTTTATCCATAGCAAACAGTTTTTAGTAACTTTGCAACAAAGATATGTCAACATCCAACTATATATTTTTTTAGAGACCTAAACCTCAACAGCTTTTTTTGTGATTGTAATCACACGTGAATTGTAAAACTCAACTAGCATGACACTTAACTCAACAATAAATCCCAGCAAACCAACCTGTAACAGCTGTATTGAATGCCAATTCCATTCTACAGCAGCCAAATGTCTTAGTGCCGATCAGGTAAAATACATGAGTTTAAACTCCATCAATGCCGATTTTGATAAGGGAGAGATCATTATAAAGCAGGGCGCCTTTTCGCTAAATATAGTATACCTCCGAACAGGGTTGGTAAAGGTTCACATTAACGGGTTAACGGCAAAGGACCACATACTAAAATTTGTTAAAGCGCCAGCCTACATCGGTCTCCCCACCAGTATTGGCGATAAAATTAACCAGTTCTCCGTTACCGCAATCGAAGACTCATCGGTTTGCTTTATCGACCAAAAATGCTTTGACGACCTACTGCACGCCAACGAAAATTTCTCCTACGAGATTATTGTTGGACTATGTAAAGATGAGCTACAATGCTTTAAATACAGCCTGTATAGAACGCAAAAGCACGTAAGAGGGTTAATGGCAGAAATGCTACTTTACTTTTCGAGGGAGATATACCTAAGTGAAACATTTAACTGTCCGCTCTCTCGATACGAGGCAGCAGACTTTATTGGCACCTCCAGGGAAACGGTGTCGCGCATTCTCTCCGAATTTGAGAAGGAAAAAATAATCAAGATTGATGGCAAACAGCGTATTATTCTCGACTTTGAAAGGCTCGACAGTATTTGCAAAAATGGCTAGGTAGAAGTGCGTTAATGGCAATTGCGTGCCACTAAACTTTGGGCATCAAGATTACCCATCGATGCTGCCTTTTTCCAATCGGAACATGCCCCCTTAACATCGCCATTTGCTGAACGCGCATACCCTCTATACAGGTATACTTCGGCGCGAGGCTGACCAAGGTCAAGTGCCATGGCATAATCGTCAACAGCATACTTAAAGCTGTTGGTCTTCATATAAATATTCGCTCGCGCAATATAGTAGGAAGCATTATCGGCCTTTAGCTGAATACATTGATTAATCTGGCGCAAGGCTTCCATGTAGTAGCCCGCTTCATACATGGCCACTGCATAATCGTAAAGAATTTGTGAATTTTCACCAGTGGCCAATATATATAGGGCAAAGTCGGCCCTACTTTGATCGAACAGCTTAGCTCCCACAGAAGCCTTAGCTCTTATTAAATAGAAATCAGAATTAAGCGGATCAATCTCAATGGCTTTATTGATATCGTCCAGTGCCCTTGCATCCTTGCCATAATCGAGATATGCCTTAGCCCGTAGATAATAGTATCCAGCATTTCGGGAATTTCGCACTATTGCTTTAGAGTATTCGTCAATAGCAGCACCATACGATTGCAACTGGTAGTATGCCTTACCCATCAAGGCCTCCTGCTGGTGTCGAAGCTTATGCTTTTCTGCCTTTTCCTGAACAAGATCTAGCGCCTCAGTATTTTTCCCATTATTGATAAGGTAGGTCATATCGGCCTCCAGCTGCTCATTCTTGTTGTAGTAGTCGCCATCCCATAACCGTCGCCAAAACGGAGAATCCTCCATCTTCTGCAAAGTTTTATCGAGAAGATAGGTGCTCTGGAGTTCCTTATATTTAGATGTTAGGGAGCGATACAACCACTCGCACGACACCGAGTCGTTTCCTTGCATAGCGTAGAGCCGAGCCAATCCCAGACAAGCCATTCCCGACTTAAGCGCCTCAACGCGCAGGTAGTCTTTCTCCGCGCTCAATAAATCGCCAGAAGCAAATGCAATATCGCCCTTAAGTACCATGGCATTAACTTCTGGTATTCCTTTTGCTACAGCCGAATCGAGCATGGCATTAGCTTCAGCATAGTGCTTCTGAAAAAGTTCTCCCTTTGCCTTAAAGTAGCTAGTCAAATAGTCAGGTTGTGCTTGTAAAACAGAGCAGCACATAACCATAACCGAAGCAAAAAACAAACGAAGCATAGTAATCGATAGTTGAATTAATCTGTTTTATTATGCTGCTTATCAGCTAGCAGGTAAACGAAACCGACCTTGGGTGCCCCAAGAAAAACGCCAACAGAACGACGTTCCCAAACATCACAAATATAATAGTAAACGCCCGGAGCAGCCAATTTATTAGTATTCATCATCTTTCCATCCCAACGAATTTTAGGATCTTCCGTCTCAAACACCAAAACCCCATAACGGTTGAAAATTTTCATCGAGACCTTTTCAACATACTGGTAGGTATTCTTAACCGGAACAAAGAGATCGTTAATGCCATCGCCATTGGGGGTGAAAACATTGGGCAAATCGTAAAGGCTACAGCTATCGGCAGCAATAGCCTTAATCATCTCACTTCTATTTCCAACCGAATCCACTGCTACAATGCCGTATGCCCCGCCAAGGTTAAGCGAAGGAAAGTGTTTAAAGCTAAACACATCGTGGTGCGGAATGGTGGTCAAGCTGTCGAGCGGATTATCCACTAAATTAGAGTAAAATAGTATGTAAGAAGCAATATCGGAACCACATGAACCATTGGGAAGAGCCCAGTGCAACACGTTAAAGAGGCTATCGCAGCTAACCGTTACCGACAGGGATGGCGCACATGGCGGCACATTGTCGTAAGGTTTAATATTGCGCAAAAGCGAACGGTTAACCGTTGAGTACTGAATATCGTTGTAATTATATGTTCCATGGCTAATGGCATAGTAATCGTAGCTATGTCCATTTACCAAATTTTTATCATCATAATCCTTCGAAAATGATGTAGCAACAGGAACAAATGCCCCCCCCTCCTCGCTTCGGTAAATATCGTAGCTGTTATTTTGCCATGGAGTATTATTAGAAAAATGAATACCTACCCGTTGATCGGTGGGAGTTAGCTCGGGCAACAGCGTAGAGGCAATACCTGGATATCCAACACGCATACCTTTCGAAACATCGAAAAGCTCAATCATGTAGGAATAAGGTCCGGCAAGCGTATTGATTGGGGTATCAACAAATGTGGTATCGGTTATTGAGGTTAGCGAGGAGTTGATAAGCTTAAAGTCTCCTCCCCAAAGGTCATTACTCCGCGAAATATAGTATTGATAAGGACCGGGGAATTGAGTGGCATCAAAGTTGGTTGGTATGCGCCATGCAAGTGATATTTCTCCATTCTCAGCATCTGAATCAACGCTCACATTGCAAATAAAAGGCAATCCGGGAACCAGTGGAGTACACACCTCCTCCGATGGATAGCCTTCCAAATCGCCATCGAAAACGGCAGCTACACGATAACAGTAGAGTTCACCCTGGGTAAGACCGGCACCTTGGTTGTTATCAATAAAGGAATTTGATTGAGTGGTATCAGCAAACCCAATTTTTATAAATCCGGCAGAATTCAGGATTCCTGTTCTACAGGAATCAACCACGAATTTGGAGGAATCGACTTTACGGTAAATATTGTAACCCTTAATATTGCTGCAGCCACACGATTCCCATTTAAGGGTAACAGCATTGGTAGCCGGTTCGGCGGTTACATTTTTTGGTGCAGGACCTAAAACATCAATGATAATTGGATCCATATCCACCAAGCTAATGTGTGGATTATTATCCTCTGCCTTTAGAATAACTTCGTATGGCTGTTTTCGAACATGCTGACAAACAGTTTGCCAAGTAAATAGCGAAGTAATTGTCCCTGCGCTTGCCGAAATAAGCTGTAAATTCTTTGCCGGGCTAGTTGCTAGCCCAAGAGGACCGCCTATGACCTTGTGCGATAGAGGATCGTTATCTTGATCGCGCGATGTTACCAGCAATGAAATTTTCTTGCCTGCCTCCACGCATAGCGCTGGAAGAGGATCATTCACCGGTGGGTGGTTGGTGGTGTTCCTCACATCGATTTGCATATCGCGTACAATGTTTCCAATTTTAATGCCATTGCGCCACTCCATAACGTTTATAGCCACATTGTAGCTACCCGAATCGGTTGGAGAATCCCAAACCAAATCGCCAGTAACCGCATTAACCGTTAAACTTTTTGAAGCAGGAGGCAAAGTATATCCGGGGATTGCATTACCATCCTCACCAAGACACATTGTTAAATCGTAGGAAAGGCTATCGCCTTCGGCATCGTATGCCGCGGGATTATGGACAAAAAGTTGGTGAACCGCAGCCATATCAATGGGTGGGTTAAGAAGAACGGGGGTGGTATTGTTGCCCAACTCTGCATTAATAACAAGGGTAGACTTAATGGTAAAAACGGTAAAGACGGAGTTAGGAATATTTTTTACCCCATAATTTCGGTTAGGATCTTCCACCACAATATCGTAGGCACCAGGCCCGGGAAAAGTATGCTCAGACTTATAAGTATTCCGTTTGTAGTTATTGGGAAGGTAAACCAATTCCATGCGGGGCACCTCCTTCGAAACGTTATCGCCATAAGTCACAATAAGAGTTGGTCTATCGGCTGCCCCTGGAAGTGAGCTGGTATAGGTTACTACCGTAATTTCGTATGTGAGTCCTGAAATTTGCCTATATGTTATTTCTCCTGCTCTGTTGTGGGTTGCAAAGCTGAATAGCGGAAGAATGCATGTTAAGCAAAAGAGTAAATATTTCCTCATTGTTTACAGCTCAATCGTCTGCTTTACGTTACCAATATTCATCATGTAGCCCTTTTCGGTACCGTTACCTTGTCCAAAAATCAAAAGATTACTTTGATCTTCATAAAGATCAAGGAGTATCGTATTCTCAATTATTGCTGACTTTATTACAAACGCTCCATGTTTGGAATCGGCCAAATCGCCTTCAAATGAGATCCAAACCGACTCCTCGTTCATTCTTCGATCAACAAATCGCAAGATAACAGGTTTCTTGTTAATTTCAATAAAAAGTCGATTTGTTAAGTAATCGGCAATGAGTTCATCGGCCTTGGGTTGCTCCGCCTTTGTTCCCAACTGCAAATTGGCAGAGTCGAAATTATTCACCACCTGCTGAATATCGTTGGTAAAAAGTTTGATCTGAACACAAACTTTTCCACTATCGGTCTTAACATCGACCGTAGTTACTGAAACATGCACGGGATGGAGCATCATGCTCATCATCCCGCCAACAACTATATTTAGGATTGAAAATCCCATAAATAAAAAAATTGGTTGACAGAATTACGCAAATTTAGGAAGAAAACACCAAGCTAATCCAAAAAGTTTGCGAACGTCACCCCTAATTTGAGCATCGTGTCAAATACTTACACCTTTCCCAGATGCAACATGTTAGACACCTTACTTATTTCCATGAACGTAGCTCCGTTGCTTGGGCCAAAACTACCTCCAATTACCAAAACAGTGTCGTTTAAACTAAGTCTTTTCTGCTCGAGTAGCATCCGCATGGCTTCATGCACAAACTCATGCTTATTAGTAAATCGTGGCTCCAGATACATTGCCTCAACGCCAAACGAAAGGGCAAGCTGGCGCATAACATACTCTTTATAGCACATGGCATATACCGGCACCAACCCTCTGAACGCTGAAATGTAGCGACCGGTTCTTCCCGAAAGGGTGTCAACTACCACCGCCTTAATGGGGAGCTGCATGGTAGCCCGCACAGCCGACTTGGCAAGGATCGCTGTAATTTCATTATTAACCCTGATAAAATTAATTTCAGCATCGGGTTCGAGATGGGCCTCAATTTCGTCGGCAATTCGGGTCATCACCTTTACTGCCTCCTCTGGATACTCACCATACGCCGTTTCGCCACTTAGCATAATGGCATCGGTACGTTGGTAAATGGCGTTAGCTACGTCGCTCACCTCTGCACGGGTGGGGCGCGGATTTTCAATCATAGAATGGAGCATTTGCGTGGCAATAATTACCGGCTTCTTGCTCAACACGCATTTTCGAATCAGCTGACGCTGCACTACCGGAATTTGCTCGGCCGGAATTTCAATGCCCAGGTCGCCACGGGCAACCATAATGCCATAGGCATAGTCGAGTATTTCGTCGATGTTATCCACCCCCTCGCGGTTTTCAATCTTGGCAATGAGCTTAATGGGGCTCTTACGCTCATCGAGTATGGTCTGAATTGCCATCAAATCTTCCTTGCGACGAACAAACGAGTGGGCAATGAAATCGATCTTCATGTCTACAGCAAAGTGAATGAAATCGATATCTTTTTCTGAAAGGGATGGTAGCTGTATGGAGACACTCGGAATATTTACGCTCTTATGTCCCTTGATGGTTCCGTCGTTTTTGACTTCACATAGCAGCTCATCGCCCTTTATCTGTATAATATCCAAGGCAATATCGCCATCATCAATGAGGAGGCTGGTGCCAACCTTTACATCTTTAGCAATTCCTGCGTAGGATAAATAAAGACAGCTGCGCGACGAAACCTCATCTGNTCCCCCCTTTACTACAACCTTATCTCCGGTAATCACCGCAAAGCCAGCAGAATCGTCCATGGCAGTAGTGCGAATTTCGGGACCTTTGGTATCGACAAGAATGGCAATTTTGTCCGAGACCTTCCGAACATTTTCAATCAGCTTTACGGATTCGGCAGGGGACTGATGGGCAGTATTGAGCCGCACCACATTTACACCCTCCTGATACAATCGTGTCAGAAAATCAACTTCACAGCGCCGGTCACTAATTGTTGCAACAATCTTTGTACGTTTTACCATAGTTTATATGTTTTGTATTTTAATGTTTTTGGATAATATGATCAAAAACAAGCTACATTTGGCCAATTTGATGCAAAGTAACCAAAAATAATTCATCACCCTACCACTTAAAAATAATTTAATATTAGCTTCGAGCAATGAGTTGGAACGATGCAATTAAAGACTTTAACAGTTTTCTTCGGCTCGAAAAGGGTCTTTCGGCAAACTCCATTTCGGCCTACAATAACGACATGGTAAAGTTATGGAATTTTTGCACCGAAACGCTGGGGAAACAATCGCCAACAAAAATCGATCAGCAGGATGTGGAGCAATTTTTAATACACCTAGAGGAGAGCGGNCTCAACAAGCGAAGCCAAGCCCGGGTGCTATCGGGCATCAAGGGTTTTTTCCGCTACCTTCAGCTGGAAGAGTCCATTGAGAACGATCCTTCCGAGCTGCTTCAGGGACCCAAGGTTGGTCGAAAACTCCCCACGGTGCTTAGCGTGCAGGAGATTGATGCAATAATTGGATGCATCGACCTGAGCAAGCCCGATGGACATAGGAACAAGGCCATGCTGGAAACCCTTTACAGCTGTGGACTGCGCGTTTCGGAGCTGATAAACATAAAGCTCTCCGACCTCCACTTCAACGACGAATACATTAAAGTTACGGGCAAGGGCAACAAGGAGCGGCTGGTTCCCATAAGCAAGAGGGCCATTACCGAGATTGGCTACTACCTCATCGACCGTAACCAAAAAGAGCCGGATAATGAAAACAAGGATTTTTTGTTTCTGAATCGGAGCAGCAAAAAGCTGACACGGGTAATGATTTTTACCATCACCAAGAAGCTGGCTGCAATGGCTGGGATCAAGAAAACCATAAGCCCACACACCTTCCGCCACAGCTTTGCCACACACCTGGTGGAGGGTGGTGCCGACCTCCGGGCCGTGCAGGAGATGCTGGGCCACGAATCCATCCTTACCACCGAAATATATACCCACCTCGACACCACCTACCTGCGCGAAACCATTATGCAGTTTCACCCTAGGGCGTAGGATTTACATTCCTTTACATAACGACGAGCAGATAATTGGAAGAAGTTAGAGGAAGTCGCAATGAAAAGGAATTCAAGCCAATGTAGAGACACACGATCGTGTGGCTCCTATTTCCCAGTTAAAGAATTCCACCACCCGTAAGTACGAAATATTTTTCGCCCCCATACCCAACCCCAGTGGGGTTGTATGTTTGTAGCCTGGGGTGGTACCCCCGGAGAAGATGGTCTCTAAGCGCGAGCGGTGCACGGTAATTAGTGGTAAAAACAGGCCTGCTACCGATGCACCGCAACCACAAAAGGGTGAATGCAACACCAGCCTTTTCAAATTGTAAATTACCTACGAAAACAAAAATCGCACACACCCCAAATAACCTCAACGACAAAACCAGCGGTAAGCATTTATTGTAGCCTCTACCGCAATTCGTTGGGAAATTATTCCTATTTTAGGTCAGAAAAAAGCGGCATACGAACCGCACCTGCTTGCCAAACCAATTGCCACCATGAAAACCTTAGCACTCCTAATCGCACTCCCCTTTTGTTCCATAGCCAACGGCGCAGCGCTGGTGCATTGCCGTTGTTGTGCCAACGACCGTTCGTCCTTGGCAACGGCTCACGCCCCCAACCGGTCCTCGTCCGCCGGCAGCTATTGTCTTACCACAGAAACGCACAACCTCCACCGGCCCAGCAGCGCTGATTCCATAGCACCCTTCCAGAAGCAAACCACGGTAACTGATAGCGCTGACGTGAAAAAAATGGTTGATAAAGCCATTGGCAACGCCACCAGCCAAGAGCACCAAGCGCAAATGGCAGGAGAACGCAAGCTCTCCACCAACCTCTTTCAGCTGGGCGATGTGGTTCTGTACAAAATTCAATTCTATGGCAGGATTATCTCCATTGAACCAAACGACATGGTTACACTCTCCTACACCAAAAATGACTCCACCTACACCAAAAAGGTCTCCATTTCAAAAATCTACACGCTAAACCGATCGTACCGCGATTACCGAATTGGGGAAGAGTACTACTACATTAGCGATAACGTTGGGAAAGGCGAACGAAAAAAGGTTGGCGTGGTGGTAGCTGTAGGATTAAATGCGCTGGTGGTAAAAAACAGGTTCGGCCGATTGGAGATATACCCATACGTGAACTAGGTTTGAAACAAAGAAGGCCAAGGACGGTAAATTCTAAAAACAGTTTCATAAACCGTTGAAACGGTTNNGACNTTNCANCGNTNNTCTAGTTACCCACGGTTGAAACCGTGGGCTATGACNTTCNANGGCGATNGTCCGAAGGCGAGCGCCCTAGGCTGCGCAGCCGGGGACCCTTAGGCCGAAGGGAGCGCAAAAACGGCGGCTGTTTGAGCGAAGCGAGTATTGCCGTTTTAGCTCGCGAGGCCGTAAAGGGTCGGCGAGCAGGCAAGGCTTGATCTTTTGTTTCTTTTCCATCAAGGGAAAAGAAAAGAAACATACAAACCCGATACACGTTGGTTCTATAGTTAAAATACGGCTCGACCTATTCTATCACACACGTAAGTAGCGGCTATCGCAGGGGATAATACTCCTCAAGGCAGTTTTGCGGTTTATTTTAGAACTCAGCCAGATTGATTTACAAACGAATTATTGTCAAGCAACAGTAGTATTTCTTTAACCTTAAATTGAACGCATATGAAAACGATGATTTTTTTTCTGAAAGCGCTTTTAGTTTTAGGATTTATGGCGCTAATTTTTTCTTGTGAAAAGGATGAGTCCTCTACTACAGCTAATTCGAATATCGATACGCTAGAGGCGATATCGGTAAACACTACCTTGGATGCCGCAAAGCTCTACATTGCCCTGGATGCCGTTCAGGTAAATGCTACCCTTACCATTCCGGCGGGTACTATTATTAAGTTTACCCAAAGTGGCCGAATGGATGTGGGTGCGAATGGTTCCATCCAGGCCATTGGTACCGAACAAAAACCTATCATTTTCACTTCCATTAAGGATGATACCCGTGGAGGCGATACCAACGGGGATAATACCAGCACCACACCGGCCCCAAAAGACTGGGGAGCCGTAACGAACTTTGGCAATAATTCCACTTTTACCTACTGTCATTTTTACTACGGTGGAAATTGGGGCGATCATACGGCTACGCTGGAAATAAAGTGGTGTATGTCTACGGTTACCCACTGTACTTTTGCCTATAACTACGGAGGCCTGCTGAGCGACAATACTAACGGTGCACTGTGTGTTAAGGAGGCTGAAATTGAAACGGTTGTAAATAGTAATGTTTTTTATGCTAATGATATTCCCTTGACGATAGATGTGAATATGAGCCTGGATGAAACCAATATTTTTCATAATCCGGCCAACACTACGGTAAAGAATAAATACAATGGAATATTTGTGGATAGCTATACGAACAATAGTGCCGTGGTTTGGACAGAGAATGAGGTGCCCTATGTAATGATTTCTCATATGGGAATAGAGAGCACGGCATCGCTAACCCTTAATTCCGATGTGGTGCTAAAAATGTATCCCGGTACCCGTATCGATATATATGAAGGAGGAACGCTAACCCATAATGGGGCTATTATCACCTCTTTTAAGGATGATGCCTATTTAGGCGATACCAACGGTGATGGCAGCTTAACCTTACCCGCCGCCGGCGATTGGGTTGGAATTAATCTGGGTTATGGCAACTATATGACCGGAACCAACATAAAGTATTCTTTGAACTAATCCTCATCCTCAACAGCTAATCAAAGAAGATGTCCTCTGTTCGGGGCATCTTCTTTGTTTCCGGGTATTACCTATTCAGCGGAAAACCTCCAGCCTCATAGAGCATGCTGCCGCACCCATAATGCGCAAGAGTCCCCGGCAGCGCAGGTAAGAGCCCTAACGCTCATCGTTACACTAAAAGCTGATCAGCGAGTTACCCCTCACCTTCTCGAAGGGAGGGGCTAGGGGTGGGTAAGCTGCAATTTCTCTGCTTCTTGCTCGTAATATCTCTACAACATAAATCGCTATGGAATCAATTCGGCCTAAGGGTCCATGGCTCCGCAAGTTAGTGCGATTCGGCTGACCGCATAGAAGTGTTGTATTTAAAAAATAGGGAAGATTATTGAGGATAGGTGGAGTTTAGCTTATCCTTTGGCCGTAGGCCATCAATGACAATAGACCATATCCGGGCCATTGGCATTTTTGCCCGTAGGGCATATACCCCAGGATGGAATAGGTATATTCCCTGACGGGAAAGGAACGATAACAAATTTGTCTTATCTATTGACATTGATCTCCTCCGGAGAACGCGTTATACAACGTTGAAAATAGATGGTATTCGAAATTGAGTTTGAAAAGCGTGACCAGAAATTGGAACGGAGTGCGCAATGGATAGGAACATAACATGTCGGCCCTTCAGGCCTAGAAAACATATCGGCTCCGCAGGCTATGGCGATTTTACTATATAGCGCAATAACTTTAATTACTGATTTATATTCACGGAAAATAGTGGGATATGATATCAGTGATTCTCTGGAGCTGACCGGGTGTCTCCGGGCCCTCAAAATGGCACTGGGAGGCGCTCGGCCAGCGGCCGATTTAGTACATCACTCCGATAGAGGCGTACAATACTGTTCTCATGCATATGTAGATAAACTGAAAAATCGTAAAATTCTAATTAGTATGACCGAAGAAAATCATTGCTATGAAAATGCAATTGCTGAACGAGTTAACGGCATATTAAAAGATAAGTTTTATCTTGACCAATGCTTCTTCTCTACTGAGCATGCTAAAAAAGCAGCAAAAAATGCAATCGATATTTATAATATTAAAAGACTTCATGTATCTTTAGGATATAAAACACCTAATATGGTCTTTAAAAACGCAGCGTAATTTAATGTGTACCCTGTAGCCGTATTTTAGGACTAGACAAAGACCATAATATAGAGGACTATATACAACAGCAAATGACATATAAGCCCTCATGGGCTGCTTATTTAAAATATAGATTTCAAAAAACGCACAGTTAATACTTATAAATGATGATTCAGCTAACAAAACACATACGCATAACCATACAAAAGTTTATTATTTTATTCGTTATGATTACATTGCTAAGCCGTTGCACATCACCCGGGAAACATACGGTGGACGAGACGGTCTATCAGACAGAACTTTCGGGAAAGCTCAATAAAATCGAAAACGAGGATTCACTTCAGATACTCCTGCAACAGTTTATCGGAGTAAGGGATAATGTTGGCACAATGCTTTGCTATAAGTATATAGGTTTATGTCAGCGCAAGAGCTCCCGTTTTTCCGATGCCATCAAAAGTCATCAACAAGGCTTAGATTTAGCACTCCGTATGAACGATACCATCGAAATAGTGCAAGCAATGAACAACCTCGGCACCAATTTCCGACGCATTGGGGCACTGAGCGAGGCCTCCCAATATCATTATCAGGCGCTAAACTATGCCGAAACATGGTCGGGGTTAAGTACGCCCACAGGCAGAAAAAACCGGGTCGTATCTTTGAATGGCATTGGAAACATAAGTCTCACCCGGGGTTACTACGATGATGCTGAAAAACTCTTCCGTGAGGCTTTGAAAGACGAGATCACACTGAAAAGATTTATAGGACAGGCAATTAATTATGCCAATCTGGGAGCTATTTTCGAACAACGCCAACAATACGATTCGGCATACATCTACTTTCAGAAATCCTTGGAACAAAATAAAATTGCCAAGTCGGATATGGGAATCGGTCTGTGTATGATACATATAGGTGAAATCTACGAGAAGGAACAAAAATACGAATTGGCAAAAGCCGAATACCAAAAAGCGTATAAGTTGATGACTCAAATTTCAGACAAATGGCATTGGCTCGAAGCTTGCCTGTCTATTGCCCGCATTAATTTAATTACAGGCAATATCGCCGAATTTAATTCTTACATCCAATCGGCAGAAAATACGGCAAACCAAATCAAATCGCCTGAACATCTAGCTACCGTATATTTACTTAAACACGACTACAATATCAGGCAAGGCAATCACCAGTTTGCCCTTCAATATTACAAGCTACATAAAGCAATGCAAGACAGCGTGCAGGGCATACAAAAAGAAAATCGTTTTATGGATATACGCTTGGGCTACGAGCAGAACAAAAACGCACTGCGATTCCAACAAATGGAAGCAGCAAGAAAACTGGAGCAACAAAAAAAACAATTTGTCATATATATGTCATGGATAATTATTTTAGTTTCATTCATCATAACCGCTTTGCTATACTATGCATACCGCCAGCGCACAATCAGTAACAAAATACTAAAAAAACTGGAACAAACCCGAACCGGTTTTTTCACCAACATTACCCACGAATTTCGTACGCCCCTTACTGTGATACAAGGATTAAACCGCCAAATGCAGCAAAAGGAAAATCTTTCTGAAAAAGAAAAAACGGCATTTATGGCAGCCATAGAACGACAAAGCAACAACCTCCTCAATCTAGTCAACCAATTATTGGATGTTGCAAAGCTTAAACAGGGATCAGATGCACCTCAATGGAAGCGTGGGAATATAATCTCGTACCTTCAAATGACAGCAGAAACATTCCGGTTATACGCTGGAGAAAAAGACGTTAATTTGTTGTTTTATAGTGATATATCTTCGATAGAAATGGATTTCATTCCTTCATATATCGATAAAATTGTCAGCAATCTGCTTTCCAATGCCATTAAGCATGCTGAAGCGGGCGACAAAATAAATTTCATTGTCAGCAAAGGAACTCGTTCCGATACCATTACCATTCGCATAGCTGATACCGGAGAGGGTATTCCACAAGAAGATTTGGAACGTATATTCGACTTTTTTTATCAAAGTCCAAATGCAAAAAACAAATCAGGAACTGGAATAGGTCTGGCTTTCACACAAATGATGGTGGAGAAGATGAAAGGAAAAATATTCGTGGAAAGCCAATTAGGAGAAGGCTCCGTCTTTACCGTTATTTTACCCTTAAAAAACAGACAGTTGATTACTGTTGCTCCACTCTCAAAGGAGATTAAATCCGTTTCTGTTTTACCAGAAAAATACGATATTGCAATCCAAAATGAAGAACAGTCGGAACCATTAGAAGTAAACGACTCTAGCGTGAAACCTCTTGTTCTGATAGTAGAAGATAATAAAGATATTGTTTTATACATGAAATCTCTTCTATTGGAGCGTTACAATGTAATTACCGCAAAAAATGGTAAAGAAGGACTTGATATAGCAGAAAAAAGTATTCCCGATTTAGTAATTACCGATGTGATGATGCCAGTGAAAGATGGTTTTCAACTCGTCTGCGAAATGAAACAGAATATACTTCTTAACCACATACCCGTTATTATGCTCACTGCGAAAAGCTCGAATGAAGACTGTATAGAAGGGTTGCGATGTGGTGTAGAGGCTTATATTCGAAAGCCGTTCCAATCGGAAGAATTACTTATCCGCATTGAAAATATTTTTGAAAACCGACGCATACTTAAAGAAAAATACATGAGCACCATCACTCGTAATGGCTCAGAGAATAGACTAGACAACGATGCCAATCTGAAATTTCTTCAAATCATCACTAATATTATTCATTCCCAAATAGACAATCCCGAACTTAATTCAACATTTCTTGCCGATAAAATGGCAATGAGCATATCTCAGCTTAGCAGGAAAATTAATGGTATTACCGGTTATTCCACCATATCGTATGTGTTACAGCTGAAACTCAATAAGGCAAAAAAGATGCTCGGCAATAATAACATTCCGGTAACCGAAGTATCTGATGCCTGTGGATTCTGTGATTCCAGCTATTTTTCACGCGTATTCAAGAAAGAATTCGGTGTATCGCCATCACACTATCAAAAATTACCGACCATCGAATAACAAAAATTCCATTTTTTCGTCTCTCCTGGTTAAGCAATACCAGATCGCTTATTTGTATTTATTAATCCCTCATTAATAAATACTTATACTAATACAATGCGCAAATAATCCTAATTATATCAATTGTTAATGCGTAAATAATCCTAAAACTTGCGCAAATAATACTGTTTGATTAAACAGCAGCACTCTAAGTTTACCATCGTATCATATAATTGAAAAAATGTTTCTTGCAAACATCCATTCAATCATTAAAAAATGAGTAGCGATGAGTTTATTTAACAAGATCAAACAAATAGCATTCAATGAGTTTATAGACAGCATTGAATGGACCGATGATAACACCGATATCCTAATCTGGCGATTCCCACGTTCTCATGCAGAAATCAAAAACGGTGCGCAACTCACCGTGCGCGAAACCCAGGTGGCTGTATTGGTTAATGAAGGACAATTTGCAGATGTTTTTCAGCCTGGACGATATGAACTTACCACCCGCAATATGCCCATCCTTACAACGCTGAAAAAATGGAAATACAACTTTAACTCGTCGTTTAAAGTGGATGTCTTTTTTGTTAATACCAAACAGTTTTTAAATCTGCATTGGATTACGCCAAACCCTATTATGATACGCGATCCCGAATTTGGCCCTATCCGTATACGTGCATTCGGATCAACCTGTTTTCGCGTAGAACCCGATCTTGTCAGGTTTATCCGCAATGTGGTGGCAACGGATGGAAGTTTCACTGCCGACAACGTAACAGCACAATTGCGCAATTTTGTAATTACCCAATTCACCGATTATATAGACGAATCAAAAATCGCTGCGCTTGACCTTGCGGCAAACCTTAACGAGTTTTCGAGCGAACTCACCTTTGCCCTGAAAAACTATTTTTCCGACTATGGTATCGAGCTTATCAGTTTTTTAGTAGAGAATATCTCGTTGCCCGAAGATGTGGAAGAAGCACTATTTGATAAATTAAATACAAACATGAAACATTAATAATTTTAAAAACCCTTATTCTAATGAAAAAACAACTATTCCTTTTAATTACAGCTCTACTCATGAGCTGGAGCGCTAGTGCACAGATGCAGCTAGATTTTAACACTAATTTATCCGATGGTACAACCATTACGCTACCATTAAATGGAACTCTTGATGTAATAATAGATTGGGGCGATGGATCCCATGAACAAATTGCTGTACCTGGAGAAAAAAGCCATACCTACGCTGTTGAAGGTATTTATACCGTTGAAATAAGCGGAACACTTGAACGATTTGGCACTTCAACAACGGGTTTCGACTTTAGCAAACTAACAGAGGTGACCGATTTTGGTGATTTGGGCTTAAAATCTTTACACGGAGCCTTTAGTGGTGCTATCAATCTGGAACTTGTTCCGGATATATTGCCTTCTACAGTAACAGACCTAGCAGGGGCATTTTATAATGCAACTAAATTTAATGGAAACATCAGTGCTTGGGATGTTTCTAATGTTACTTCTATGGCTGCTATGTTTGAGAAAGCTACAAGCTTTAATCAGGATATCAGTAGCTGGAATGTTTCTAATGTACAGGATATGATGGGAATGTTTTCCGGAGCTACTTCCTTTAATCAGGATATCAGTAGCTGGAATGTTTCTAATGTAAATGATATGATGTCAATGTTTGCTAATGTTACACTTTCTACAGCAAATTACAGCAAAATACTTATTGGATGGGCAGCGCAAACTGTTCAAACCAACATTGAATTTGATGGTGGAAACAGCAAATACTATTCCGGCGCTGCTGCAGATTCAAGAGCAAACCTGATAAGCACTTACGGATGGGATATTACCGATGGTGGTAATTCTGGTTTCACCCATATCCCCGACAATAATTTTTTGCAAGCTCTAATAGATTTGGGACATGGCACAGGACATATTGGTAATGATATACCTACAGCCAATTTAAGTGCAATTACAGAGTTAGATGTAAAGTTTAAAACCATTACTGATTTGACAGGAATTGAAGCCTTTATTGCCTTAAAAACTCTGAATTGCAGTCAAAATAGCATTACAAATTTAGATGTATCTAAAAACACGGCTTTGGAAGTTTTAGTTTGTAGTATTACTTCTTTTACCTCTTTGGATCTGACTAAAAATACCGCATTAGGTTTTTTTCGCTGTCAACATGGTAAATTGATAAGCTTGGATCTTAGAAATGGGAACAACGCTAATTTGACCATTGACGCGATTTCTAATCCTCATTTAACATGTATTTATGTAGATGATAAAACGGCAGATTTATCAACCTGGACAAAAGATGCTACAGCTACTTTTGTAAATGATGAATCTGAATGTAATTCTACCTATACGTATATACCAGATGAGCACTTTAGAGCGAGACTAAATACGTTAAGCATTGGAGTAACATTTGTAGGTGATTATGCTAATACAGCTACTATCAGTGGTATTACCTCTCTGGATTTGCATAATGGAGCCATTTTTGACTTGACAGGGATTGAAGATTTTGCTGCCTTAGAAACGTTGTTCTGCTTTCAAAATGGACTTACAAGTTTAGACTTATCAAAAAATACTGCTTTAGAGGTTTTGAATTGCACGAAGAACTTTCTCACCAGTTTGGATGTCTCTAAAAACACAGCATTAACGACATTCTATTGCTCGGAGAATGAGCTTACAAGTTTGGATGTCTCTAAAAATACGGCATTAACTATCTTTGAATGTAATGATAATGAACTTTCCTTTTTGGATGTAAGAAATGGAAACAATGCAACAATCACAGATTTTGATGCGACCAACAACCCCGATTTAAGCTGTATTTACGTTGACGATACATCAGCTAGCTATTTAACGGGCTGGCAAAAAGATGCCACAGCTACGTTTGTAAATAATGAATCAGAATGTGGCTATACCTACATTCCAGACGACAACTTTTTATTGGCAATAACTAAAAATATCCCAAGTGCAGCTGTTATAGGAAATTATGTAAAAACAGCGGATATAAATACAAAGACTATACTATCAATTCCATCCTATGGAATAACTGATTTGACAGGAATACAAGACTTTACAAGCTTAATGATATTCAAATGTCAAGATAATCTTCTAACAAGTATAGATCTATCTGAAAACATTAAATTACAATTGCTGACTTGTCAATACAATGACCTTACAACCTTAGATTTATCTAAAAACATTAAGTTACAATCGCTAACTTGTAATAATAATGACCTTATAACCTTAGATTTATCTGCCAATGTAGCTCTAACTAAGCTAACTTGTAATGATAATGACCTTACCCTATTAGATGTAAGAAATGGGAACAACGCAAATTTTACAACTTTTAAAGCACACAACAACCCCGATTTAACCTGCATTTACGTTGACGATAAAACCGCAGATTTATCATTCTGGGAAAAAGATGCCACAGCTACTTTTGTAAATACAGAAGCAGAATGTGGTGCATTAACACCCGTAGATGATATTAAAATGCAAACGAATTCCATCTACCCTAACCCTACCAATGGAATTGTAAACTTCGATTTCTCAGGAGAGCATGTTCAAAAAATGAAGATTGTTACTATAGCGGGGGAAACGGTTTTTCAAAAAGAAAACATAAGCGAAACTGAAACCATTGATATATCAGGTTTTGCCAATGGTTTATATATTGTTATTCTGCAAACAGATAATGGAAGCAACTCATTTAAAATTATTAAAGAATAACAAGTTTTCAATTCAAACAAAAGCCTCATTATAAACATTAAAAAAGAAGTAAAAATGAAAAAAGTAAGTTACAAAGCAACGATAGCGATAGCCCTCGTGCTTGCCTTCAGTTTTACAGCTGAATCGCAAATCAACATGAAAAATCTCGATAATAAAGTTAAAAAATCGACAGCGCAACAGGTAGCACAAAACAAAAACCAAATTGCTATGAATGAAAATTCCCAAATGCACGAATCTTCGGCAGTGGAAAACAATGCCACCGCTAACGCAATTCCCCAAGGAACAAAAGCAATGTATGTTTCGGTAAAAAGCGGCAGCAACCGCAACGACGGTAGCCTTGCATTACCAATTAAAGACCTTCAAAAAGCCATTAACGTAGCGCCTGAAGGAGCCGTTATTTACCTTGCCGAAGGCAATTATCTCGGCAATTTAGACCAGGGATGGGTAAAAGTAGATAAGTATATATCCATTGTAGGCGGCTATTCCGACGATTTTTCACAACGCGATCCTCTAAAGTACCGCACAACCATGCGCCCAGGTGCTGAGCAGAAAATGACTTCGGGAAACCAAGGTGTTATGGATATTCGTGTTGTAGGCAAGCGCGATGGCGTGGTGCTTATTGACGGAATTATTTTCGACCGCGGACAAATTAGCGCCTACGTAATTCCTGCCTATGACAATCCGGTAGCTGCTGCGCCCCTAGGTTGCGAAACAGGACGTATAGTGGTTGTTGGAGAATCGCCTCAAGGTGTGCCTCTTATTAAACCCGAAGGAATGACAAGTGCTTTTCAATTGATAAGTGGCGAGGCAGAAGGCAATATTACCATACGCAACTGTGTATTCCTTAACGGGTACCACTTTGGTATTCAAATGGCTGCCAAAGGCGGACATTTCGATATTTACAATAATGTATTTGTCGCCAACCGCATGGCTGCCTGTGAAGTGCGCAGTGGACTGGCTTTACCCAACGCTTCTAAAATATCGTTCCACAACAATACCGTGCTGTTCTCTTGGTGCCGCACCAAGGCAATGGAAGATATGGGGTATGCTTTCCGATTTATGACCGGTATGGACGCCGATGTGTATAACAATATCATTGGTTGCTCCAACTATGGTGGACTTGATCGCTCTTATGTAGATGCCGACAAAACCAAAGAAGCCAAACGCGTAACCTCGGCATATGACAACCTGTTTTTTGGTAACCGCAATGGCGATTTAGTATTGCCATCGGGTGGCGGCGGATGGACTTACGTTCTGGCAAAAAACTTTGACAATGCAGAGCAATTGGTTAAATACCAAAACAACCGTGAGATGAACGAAGCAGAAGCAATGGCGCTAAGCAAAAAAATAGACGCTCCTTACTTGAAAGGATTTATTGGAATAACCGGCTCACAAACATCATCGTTTAACCCCAACTCATCACTGAATACTTTCCGTGCGGCATTGGGGATGAATATGCAAGGTACCGAAACCGTTCGTGTTTCCATGTATGGCAATCGCTATCCGTTCGAAAAAGTATTTAACCTTTTTGGAGCTGTAAATGGCTATGGCGCGCAGCAGGTAAAATAGTCTTTTGTAAAAAGAAAAATTCACCCCTAATCCCTAAATTCCCTGAAAGGAACTTGGGGATTAGAATAATGATAAAACAAAAAAACACTTAAATCTTTCTAAAAATGAAAAAAACAAGGGGCATTTTATTTTACGCATTAATAATGGGATTATTAGTGCTATCAAACAGCTGTAAAAAAGATGAAGACAACGACGACCCTAAAAATGTCGCCGTATTAACCACAGCTGATGTTACCGACATTACGCAAACAGGCGCTATTGCGGGTGGTGACATTACCAATGATGGCGGTGTAGAAGTTACTGCTCGTGGCGTATGCTGGGGCACAAGCGAATCTCCGAGTATCAATGATAGTAAAACAGAAGATGGCAAAGGAGAAGGTAACTTCACCAGCCAAATATCTGAATTATCGTCCAACACAACTTATTACGTTCGAGCTTATGCCACCAACAGCGCAGGTACAGGTTATGGTAAGGCAATTTCTTTTAAAACGCTTGAAGCAATAACCTTATCCGTTCTTACCACAGCTGATGTTACTGAAATTAAATCTTCATCTGCCGTGTCGGGGGGCAACATTACCAATGATGGCGGTGTAGAAGTTACTGCACGTGGCGTATGCTGGAGTACAAGTAATTCACCTACCATCGATAACTATAAAACAATTGATGGCGAAAACATAGGCAGCTTTATCAGCAAAATTACAGATTTAAACGCCAACACAACCTACTATGTACGAGCTTATGCTACGACCATCATAGGCACAAGCTATGGCAAAGAGACATCGTTTACAACGCTTGATATGGTTTCACCTGTTATTACCACTGCTGAAGTTACTAATATTACGCCTATATATGGCGTCTCAGGAGGAAATATTAGCAGTGATGGAGAGGCAACTATCACGGCCCGTGGTGTATGCTGGAACACACACACAACGCCAACTATTGCTGACAGTAAAAGTAACAATGGAACGGGTATAGGTAGTTTCAGTAGTGAAATGTCATATTTAACGCTTAATACAACTTATTTTGTTAGAGCTTATGCAACTAACCGTAATGGAACTTTCTATGGTAACGAAGTGTCATTTACTACTGAAAATGGTGTTACAGATGCCGATGGTAATGTATATGAAACTGTAACTATAGGTACGCAAACATGGATGGCTCGAAACTTAAGGACCACCAAGTACAACGATGGTACACCAATAGAGTATCTATCTAAACCTGAAAGCACAGCAGGCTACTCTTGGTATATGAATGATATAACTACTTATGGTTATTCGTACGGCGGCTTGTACAACTGGTATGCTGTAAACTCTGGAAAACTATGTCCTGCTGGATGGCATGTGCCAACAGATGCTGAATGGCAAACCTTAGTCACTTTCTTGGGAGGTGAATATGTAGCCGGAGGAAAACTTAAATACAGTGAACCTTATTATTGGTCAGCTCCTAATACTGACGCAACTAACAGTTCAGGTTTTGGAGCCCTTCCTGGAGGTTGGTCATTTACGTTAGTCAGCTCTACTCCAGATGCAGATATTTACCATGATGATATCTGGGAATATGGCTATTGGTGGTCTGCTACTGAAATTACTAGTAATGCTTGGTATCGCAGTATGAGTTATTCTGACGGTAAGGTAGCTAGACATAATGTCATCAAAAAAACTCAAATGTCTGTTCGATGCATTAAGGATTAAAAAAGATGATGATTTCTTGATCTAGTATTTTGTTTATTAGCAGATTAGATGATTTCTTAGTTATACTATTAAGTAATTACTAACGAAGTACTCTTTTTTACTATAGAAAAAATTATAGTAAAAGCTAAAAAATGAAATAGCAAAAGATAAGTGGAGCTGCAACTTTAAGCTACAGCTCTACTTTGAATGTATTAAAATAAAGTTAACTATAGAATTTAAAAACAAGTATTAATGAAAAAACAACTACTCTTATTAATTACAGCTCTACTCTTAAGCTGGAGTGCCAGTGCACAGATGGTTTTAGAGTTCAATACCAACCTTTCCGATGGAACAAGCATTACACTACCCCTTAAGGGTACGGTGGATGTAACCGTTAATTGGGGCGATGGCAGCAGTGACGATACATATACAACAACAGGAAATAAAGAGCATACCTATGCAGTAGAAGGAACTTACACCGTAAGCATTACCGGCTCACTAACGCAATTTGGGACTAGTTTTCCTAATGCCCCAAACATCGACAAACTAGTTAAGGTAACCAGCTTTGGCGACATCGGACTAACTTCACTTAAATCCGCATTTAGTGGGGCTATTAACCTAGTGGAGGTGCCCTTGCAACTTCCTTCAACTGTTGAATCCCTGACTTATATGTTCTTTTCAGCTTCTAAATTTAATTTTGATATTAGCAGTTGGGATGTAAGCCAGGTTACTGGTATGTCCTATATGTTTTGTGCTGCCACTGCCTTTAATCAGGATATTGGCGGGTGGAATGTGAGCAACGTCATCAACATGAGCACTATGTTCTCTGGTGCCACTGCCTTTAATAAGAATATTGGCGGGTGGGATGTGAGCAAGGTCACCCATATGACAGGTATGTTCTCATCAGCCACTGCATTTAATCAGGATATTAGCTCTTGGGATGTGAGTTCAGTAACTGCTATGGAACGTATGTTTGCAGACGCCATAGCATTTAACCAAAATATTGGAAATTGGAATGTGAGCAATGTTACTAGTATGGAAAGAATGTTCAATAACGCCTCTGCATTTAACCAGAATATTGGCACTTGGAATGTGAGTTCAGTAACCAATATGAGTACCATGTTCTATAGAGCCGCTGCATTTAATCAAGATATTAGCACTTGGGATGTGAGCAAGGTTACCGATATGAAAGAAATGTTTTATGGTGCAACATCCTTTAACGGTGATATTAGTGGTTGGGATGTAAGCAAGGTTACCAATATGGATCGTATGTTGATTGGAGCAGTTGCATTCAATCAGGATATAGGCAGTTGGGATGTGAGTAAGGTTACCAATATGGATCGTATGTTTAGTGGAGCAACCTCTTTTAATCAGGATATTGGTAGTTGGGATGTGAGTAAGGTTACCAATATGGATCGTATGTTTAGTGGAGTAACCTCTTTTAATCAGGATATTGGTAGTTGGGATGTGAGCAACGTTACCAGTATGATTTCTATGTTTAGTGGAGCAACCTCTTTTAATCAGGATATTGGTAGCTGGGATATAAGTAAAGTTAAGTATATGCCAGGAATGTTTGTTAATGTTACCCTCTCAACCGCCAACTATAATAGCCTGCTTATTGGCTGGGCAGCGCAAACCGTGCAAAACGGAGTTTCATTCCATGGTGGTAAAAGCAAGTACTCGCCCGGAGCAGCGGCTGCTGCCAGGGCAGTTCTTACAGGAACCTATGCCTGGTCAATTACCGATGGTGGTGAGTCGATAGTTCCTGTTGTTTCAACGCATGCTATTTCAGGCATTACTTCAACCACAGCAAGCTCAGGCGGAAATATTACTAACGATGGCGGCAGCGCTGTAACAGCCCGTGGGGTGGTTTGGGGTACTTCTACAAATCCAACAATAACCAGCAATGCAGGCATTACTACCGATGGAACCGGAACGGGAATTTTCGCCAGCAACATTACCGGACTTACTGAGAATACAAGCTATTACGTGCGTGCATACGCCACCAATGCCAATGGAACAGAGTACGGTGATAACATGGAGTTTACAACAAAAAATGCAACATTTACTGTTACCTTCACGGTTACAGATAACGCAGTGCCATTAACTGGGGCAACCATTACCTTTAATGGGGTTGAACACACAACTGGTGCCGATGGTATGGTAACGATTGCTGATGTTGCCGATGGAACATACGACTACACTGTAAGTAAAACAGCTTATGTTGTTGTAAGCGGACAAGTTGTGGTTGCCGGTGCCGATGTTGATAAAACAATCACGCTAACACATAAAACCTACAGCGTTACCCTTACCATAGTTGATGCAGAAGCTGCTCCAATTGAAGGAGCAACTGTTACTTTCGATGGTGTTGAACACACAACTGGTGCCGATGGTATGGTAACGATTGCTGATGTTGCCGATGGAACATACAACTATACTGTAAGCAAAACAGCTTATATTGGTGCATCTGGCAATATGGTTGTTAATGGAGCTGATGTTGATAAAACAATTACCATATCACATACAACTGGAATTGACCTAAGCATTTTAAGCAATCTTAAGGTTTACCCAAACCCATTCAGCAACGAGATTACAATTATCAATGCCGATAAGGTTAAGTACGTAACAATTACCAACACTATTGGTCAGTGCGTAATGTCGATTACATTAACGGGTAGTACGCAAACTATAAACCTTAGCGAACTCAATAGTGGAGTTTACCTTGTAGCATTTGATGATATTAATGGCGAGCGTATTGTTCGTAAGATGATTAAAAAATAGTTTAACTAGTGTAAGTTAAAATAGTTTGGCAGGGTAAACCTGTCAAACTATTTAATTATTCCATTATATGTAGAACACTTGAAGAAAATGATGACATTTTTAGAAGTACTAAAAAACCAATATGAGGCTATTTATCAACGATGAAGAAATAACGATACACCACGGAGCAACAGTAATAGATGCGGTGCGAGCGTACTATGTACAGCATAACAAAAAGTTGCCCTACAAATTGCCCATTGTGTGCGATACCTATGGTAACAGCATGGCTCTCGATGGGGCTTTAAACGACGGGAATTATTTGCATATAAAAACTATAAATAGTACTATGAAAACAATTACAACAAAACTAAAAGTGTTCTGTGGCCTTGTAGTGCTTGGCGCTTTTTTGTTGATGGCTTGCAGCACAAACCGTAAAGTAGCAGAGCTGCCACAGTCAAAAACAGTGGAAATTCTTGCCGTTAACGATATGCACGCTGCCATTGATAATTTCCCCCGATTTGCTTTTATGGCTGATAGTTTGAGAGCCATTTATCCCCATTTATTGCTCGTTTCGGAGCTGATAAACATAAAGCTCTCCGACCTCCACTTCAACGACGAATACATTAAAGTTACGGGCAAGGGCAACAAGGAGCGGCTGGTTCCCATAAGCAAGAGGGCCATTACCGAGATTGGCTACTACCTCATCGACCGTAACCAAAAAGAGCCGGATAATGAAAACAAGGATTTTTTGTTTCTGAATCGGAGCAGCAAAAAGCTGACACGGGTAATGATTTTTACCATCACCTTACCATAATAGGGGGACGGCTATCGGGCGGAATGAATGGCACAAACACTAACTTAATCCGAGCTCGGCCATAAAATTGATAATCTTGTGTTGGCACATAGCCACAAAACATACAAAGAAAAGAAAAAGGGAACTACCTTTTCCTTGGTTTTTCTAGTTCCGAACTGGACGAGGCGGCTGGGAAATTGCCGGAGGCGCTCGAATTTTTGCCGTGTATCGAAGCGAAGGCGAGTTTTGTCCGCGGCAAAAACGCGAGGGAAGCCCGGATTCCCAGGGGCCGACGCGTTCGGGATCCCCGCGAGCGGAAAGCGCTGGTAAGCGGTTAACTTTCAGTATCGGGTGCAAAAGTTTTGGCCACCCAATTATCCCGTAGCCGAACTTTTCAGGTTTGGCCAAAGTTGCCCAAATACTTTGACAAAAAATCTTAAATGGCGAGGAACCGGAAGAAACAAAAGTTTTGGATCAAGTGCATACCGCATATAGGAGGTATCCGGCTTGGACAAAAAAATGGGGGGTCGGCGTAAATTAGGATGTGCGGAAGGTGGTGCCGGTTTGGAAAAAAAGCAAGCGGAAAAGGGGTTGCAATAGCGATTACATCATCATGAGAAAGGGGTTAAGGCCATTAGCGGCCATGATAGCCAAAATCGCACATACTAAAAACTTTACCTCCTGGAAAAAACGCACATTCCACCTCAGTAAAAACCCCACAATCCTCTCACAAAATTGGTACAGCAAAACCAAGTTAAACCTCTATTAAGGACGGGGTATCTTAAACTTAAAACATGTCGTTGGTGGTAGGCCGGGTCGACTTTCTCCAACCACCTCTCGAACTGCGAAAGAAGGAAAACGGGGTAAACGCCGAACCACGAGAAACCCGACCACCGCAACGGGTTACCCGAAATAGTTGGTAAAAAAAGTGAAAGTCGGCGATAGTCAATGGGCACCAAACGAAGACCTTCCCACGAATACCCCTTAGTCGCGACTCTGACCCCGCCAAAACCTCCAACACGCAAAAGAAACGCGATTCCTGTTTCATCGAACGCCGCCCCTGCTCCTGGCCAACCCCCGCACCCCGGCACGGTTTTTTCGCTGCTTTGCCAGCAACGCGGTGTTGTTGCCCGTTACGGGGTCGCGACGCCGGCAACCGATACCTTTGTTTTCCCCTCAACGCTAATCCTCAGCGATTACAAGAAGTAACGCACCCGTAAACCAAACCGTCCGTCCAACGCGCGAAGCATACGGGCGAAATAAAGAACTGGATTTTATCCCTTAATTAAAGGGTCTGCTTAACGCCCATCTCCGAATGTTATTTACGAAATGGGCGACCAAAACAGCAACTGCCAATAAAACCCACACACGCTAAAAACAAAAGCATCAATTAAATGTTAGAAACTTTTCCGCCGACCACCCAACGTAAGTGGGAAAAACACCGAACGCCACCGTAGCCATCCGTCCCGGACAAAAATGGTGATTAAATGGCAAAGGTGGGCGAGCGCCGAATCACTGGTTAGAAGAGCCCCCCATGGTGGGGTCCGATTGTTTGTAAGGTTGGGGGTGACCCCAAACCCATACACCCGCTTTTTATAAAGCATGAAATGCCCTACCAACCTTAAGAAATTGAACCCCTCTTATCCTCCGGTGTGCTCAGCACACGAGAGATGTTAACCGAAAAACTTAAGGAAAAGTAACGCCCTGAAGGAGATTGAAAGAAGGTTAATAGACCGAAGCAGCAATACAATTTCGCCTTACGATTTAGGATGACCGAGGAAATCCCACTTTGACGTATTAACGCAAAACGCGTCCATCCACCACAGCTCCACCCATATATAAAGCCCACCATTCCATTCCTAACCTAAGCACCCGGGTCGGCTAGAGGACATGTCCGGGGCCCTCCCAGCGCGTGGGGTGCGAGGCGCGCTCCCAACAACACGTTTCGACACCGCACTTCAACGACACCCGAATACAAAAAGGAACTAGGGTTCGGAAAACGTCGGTCGAAGAAC
>JGI20225J20221_1001065_pt1 | contig 55147 bp, 56 predicted proteins | sample BioMet4_FD_20221 | JGI IMG/M metagenome (IMG submission 20221) | reverse complement strand
TGCTGTCGAGTATGCGAGGGGAGTAGGGGACAACGCATATCCTTTAAAGGATAAGTATTGGGCCTCCGGTCCGCCGCTTCAAGTATTACCCGAGGGCTTTCCTGAACGCGTTCGGCCCCTGAAAACTGTGCGTCGGTGGGGAAACCGAATTCACGAAAACAAGAAAAAGTGTTTGTGTTGGGAGCCCACAGACCTCCGTATGGATTAGAGAGAGTTGTTGTGTTGCCTCCCTTCCCTGCGTACGGAGATGGAGCGGATGGCCGAGCGGGCCAAGGAAGCCTCGCGCAGACTCGCCAGTGCCCCGGGCGCGGCCAAGGACGCCTTTCTGGCCGCCCTGGCCGGACTACTCGACGAGCGGCGGGAGGCGATCCTGGCCGCCAACGCCGTCGACCTGGACAAGGCCCGGGCCGCCGGACTGGACGCCCCGCGCGTCAACCGCCTCGCCCTGACCCCGGCCATCCTGGACGCCATGATCGGCGCCTGCCACGAAGTGATCGCCTTGCCCGATCCCGTGGGCGCCATCGAATCCATGCACCGCCGGCCCAACGACCTGCTCGTCGGGCGCATGCGCGTGCCCCTTGGCGTCATCTGCATGATCTACGAGGCCCGGCCCAACGTCACCGTGGACGCGGCCATTCTGTGCCTCAAGGCCGGCAATGCCGTGATCCTCAAGGGTGGCTCCGAGGCCCTGGCCTCCAACCTCGCCCTGGCCGGACTGTTGCGCGAGGCCCTGGCCGCGGCCGGCCTGCCCGAGGACGCGGCCCAGCTCGTGCCCACGACCGATCGGGCCGCCGTGTCCGCCCTGTGCAAGCTCAATAACCTGATCGACGTCATCATTCCGCGCGGCGGCGAAGGCCTCATCCGGGCCGTGGTCGACCAGGCCACCATGCCCGTGCTCAAACATTTCAAGGGCGTGTGCCACGCCTACATCGACGCGGGCGCCGACCTCGACCGGGCCGAAAAAGTGGTCGTCAATGCCAAGGCCCAGCGGCCCGGGGTGTGCAACGCCCTGGAATGCCTGCTCGTGCACGCGGCCATCGCCGCCGACGCCCTGCCGCGCCTGGGCGCGGCCCTGACCGCGGCCGGTGTGGAACTGCGCGCCTGTCCGCGCGCCTTGCCGCTTCTTGGTGCCGCGGCCGTGCCCGCCAGCGACGGCGACTTCGGCCACGAGTTCCACGACCTCATTTTGGCCGTCAAAGTGGTGGATTCCATGGAGGACGCCCTGGCCCACATCCACCGCTACGGCTCCAACCACACCGAAGTCATCCTGACCGAGAACCATGACCGGGCCATGGAATTTCTGCGCCGGGCCGACGCTTCCATGGTCGGGGTCAACTGTTCCACCCGCTTCAATGACGGTGGGGAACTCGGGCTCGGGGCCGAGATCGGCATCTCGACCTCCAAGCTCCATGCCTACGGGCCCATGGGCCTGACGGAACTGACCAGCGCTAAGTTCGTGGTGCTGGGCCAGGGTCAGGTCCGGGGCTAGGGCGCCTTGCCGGTCATGGCCGGACAACGTGTCGGCATCTTTGGCGGGACCTTCAATCCGGTCCACATCGGCCATCTGCGGGCAGCCATCGAGGTGGCCGAAGCGGTGGGGCTGCAGGCTGTGGAATTCGTGCCCGCGGCCCGGCCGCCCCACAAGGTCGGCAACGGCCTGCTCGATTTCGACCTGCGCCTTTTGCTGTGCCGGCTGGCCGTGGAAGGATTGCCCGGGTTTTCGGTCAATCCCCTGGAAGCCCGACGGGACGGTCCGTCCTACACCTGCGACACCCTGACCGCTTTGGGCCGCTCCCGGCCCGAGGACGAATTCACCTTTATTTTGGGCATGGGCGATCTGCTGTGCCTGGGGCAGTGGAAAAACGGCTACGATCTGGGCCGGCTGGCCAATCTGGCCGTCCATGCCCGGGCTGGTATGGACCTGGATGTCTTTACCGCCTGCCTGGACAAGCAGGGCGCGGCCATGGGCGCGACCCCGACCGAGGACCCCAGGCTGTGGCGGGTGGAAGGCGGGCATTGGATCCGGTCCGTACCCGTGGCCCGGCTCGACATCTGCTCCTCGGACATCCGGGAGCGCTGGCTGGCCGGCCGCCTGATCGACCACCTCGTGCCCCGGGCCGTTCTGGACCGGCTCACGGCCGCTAGGGCCGCACTCGTGGCCGCCTGGGGCGAGCCCGCGCCGCCGGCCCATTCTTTACAAACGCCCAAAAGTCCGTAAAGGAGAAGAGGTAGCCCGCTGGATCGCGGCCAGCCGCGAGGAGCCTCGTCCCGTCCATGGAACACGCTGTAGCCGATTCGCCTTCCGAAGCCGATAGTCCCTCTTTTGCGTCCATGCTGCCTTGCCCGGCCGGACCGGGTCGGGGAGACCGGCCATGGTGACCCTGATCGTTGCCGTTTTGGCGGCCGTGGTCATCTCGGCCTTTTGTTCCCTCAGCGAAGCGGCCCTCTATTCCGTGCCCTGGAGCTGGATCGAGCGGCTGCGCAAGGACGGCCGGGCCTCGGGCGAATTGCTCTTTTCGTTGCGCACCAACGTCGAAAAGCCCATCACCGCCATCCTGACCCTCAACACCATTGCCAATACCGCCGGCGCGGCCATTGCCGGCGCGGCCGGGGCGGCCGTGTTCGGGGCCGAGGACCTGTGGCTTTTCACGGCCATTTTCACCGTGCTCATCCTGGCCTTTGGCGAGATCTTGCCCAAGACCATGGGCGTGGCCTATAGCCGGCCCATTTCCGTGTGCATCGCCCGGCCCATGAAGGTCCTTATTCTGGCCTTGCTGCCGATCATCTGGGCCGGAGGATTGCTGGCCAGGCTCGTGGCCGGTAAGAAAAAGGATCCCCTGTCCTCGGAAGAGGACCTGCGGGCCGTGGTCAGCCTGACCCGCCGGGAAGGCGTCATCAAGCCTCTCGAAGAACTCTCCATCAAAAACATCCTGTCCCTGGACCGCAAGCTCGCCAGCGACATCATGACCCCGCGCACGGTGGTTTTTTCCCTGCCGGCCCAGATGACCGTGGCCGAAGCCCGGGGCGTGGGACGCGGGGTGTGGCGTCCCCACAGCCGGCATTTCCGGTTTAATGATCGCCGACGAATCGCGGGAAAAATAGTCGTTGGCATCCCGTCTATCCGTCGGGAGGTATCCTGGAGGCCCTGGCCAACGACCAGGACGGACGTCCGGCTCGGCGATCTCATGGAAGCCGGGTGCGCTTCAGTGCTCGAACACTATGGACCCGTGGGATCCGGGGTGTTTGGTAAAATTCCTTGAATTCGCGTATGCACCTTTTTCGTGGTTTCTCGACGAATTACGGTGGAGTTTCCGGTGGGTGGTTCAAAGCCTGGAGGACGTGCTGGAAAGAGGATTCTGGGCAAGGAAATGCGTTGACGAACCCGATCAAGGTGCCCGACAATGCGGGTAACTGGCCCGCCCGACCCCGGCGCGCAGGCCCTTGCTGCGGGCGCCGATGGACCGGGACCCCAAGGGCCGCCTGCCGCGGCACGAGTGGATAACCCTGCAACGCCTGTGGTGGGACTTGTCGGCATGGGCTAAAAAAGGCAATACTTCGGTTCTATCTCGTGGCCCTCTGGGTTCTGTTTTTGTCCCCCGGACTCGGTTATCTTGGTCCTATTTCGGGACTCGGGGAGAGCACGACGTATTTTCTCAATGTCTCCGAAAGCGGTTGGCCCATGAAGCCCGCCCATCCTTGTCCCAGGGCCCGCCTGTTCGGCACCGTCGCCGGGCGCGAGGGCCTGATCTCTTCCTTAAGGACAACATGGGCGTCAACTTTTCTGCTCGTGGACAAAGGGACCAGCCCGCCAAGACCATCCGGGGTCCGATTTCAAGGGTCGTGGTGTACCGGACACCTTCCNAGCCNGGCCNNCCGAGGTCATTGTCGAGGNNGGGGTCCAATCCCAGCTCGGGCGCCTTTGCCGCCAACACCCTCATGACCAAGTGCCCGTCGAAGTACCAAAAGCAAAATCGCGGCTGACGCCTGTCCGCGTCCCGGCAAGCCGCTTCCGCAATAAGACGCCCCGAGGCCGATGGCGGCCGTTTCCGGGCAGCGTGCGCGGATGACCTCGCAACCCCCGCAAAGGAGCGTTGATGCACATTACGGCCTATTTTGCCCTGCTTGTGGCCTTGCTCGTCTGTCTGGGCGGCGCGACCCTGGCGGTTTTCGGCCTGTGGCGCCGGGAATATGACCGGCTGCGCCTCATCGAACAGGGCCATCTGCTGGCCACGTTCGCCGTGGTCCTCAGCTCGTGCATCCTGACCGTGGCCTTGTGGCGCCGGGATTTCTCGTTCGTTTACGTCGCGGAGTACACGGACACGCTGCTGCCGCTTTTTTACGCCCTGACCGCCTTTTGGGCCGGCCAGGCCGGATCGCTGCTCTTTTGGATGCTGGTGCTCGCCCTGTTCGGACTGGCCTTTGCCCGCACCGCCACCTACCGCGAGCTGTCCGCCTCCACGCGCCATGCCTACTGGCTCTTTTTCCTGGGCACCGAGGCCTTGTTCCTCATGCTTTTGACCGGGCCGAGCAATCCCTTTCTGGAGGCCGTGCCGCCGCCGGCCGAGGGCAGGGGGCTCAACCCCTTGCTGCGCAACCCGGGCATGATCTTCCATCCGCCGTTGCTGTTTTTGGGCTATGCCGGATTTGCCGTGCCGGCTTGCCTGGGCCTGGCCAGCTGGCTGACGGGAGAGAGCCGGTCGTTCGTGGCCGCCGCCCGCAATACCGCCATCCTGTCCTGGATCTTTCTCACCGCCGGCATCATCCTCGGCGGCTGGTGGTCGTACATGGAGCTCGGGTGGGGCGGGTACTGGGCCTGGGACCCGGTCGAGAACGCCTCGCTCATTCCGTGGCTTGTGGCCACGGCCTATCTGCACACGGCCGTGGTGGAACGTCGGGTCGGGGCCTTGTCCAAGACCAACGTGTCCCTGGCGGTCATCACCTTTCTCTCCTGCATCCTCGGCACCTATCTCGTGCGCAGCGGCGTGGTCGAATCCCTGCACGCCTTTGGCGAGGGCGGCGTGGGCGGCCCCTTGCTGCTTTTTATGTTCTACGGCCTCATCCTGCTGGCCGCCGTGCTGACGGCCGGCGCGCCCTTTTTCACCGGCCGCATCCGCACGCTTTCCGGCCTCGGCAGCCTGTCCGGGCTGCTCGTGGTCCTGGCCTGGCTCATGCTGGCCCTGGCCGGGGTGGTGTTCCTCGGCACCATGTGGCCGGTCATCAGCAAGCTGTGGAGCGCCAATCCTGTGGGTCTGGACGCCGGGTTCTACAACCGGGTCTGTCTGCCGCTTTTCGCCGCCGTGACCGCCCTGGTGGCCTTCGGGCCGCATCTGTCCTGGACCGGCGGGGTCCGGGAACGGGTTGGGCTTGTGGTCACGCTGCTCGCGTTCGTGGCCGGCGGCTCATTCCTCTACGGACTCGGCTACAGGCTGCCGGTGCCGCTTTTCGGGGGTGCCGCTGCCATTACCGCCATCGTCTCGGTCATTTATCTGCTGCTGCGCCAAAAGCAGGCCCGCAGCCGCAAGGGCGCCCTGGGCGCCTACCTCGTGCACCTGGGCCTGGCCCTGGTGACGTTGGGCGTGGCCATTTCCGGCCCCTACCAGCAGAGCGTCGAGGCCGTGCTGTCGCCTGGCCGCACCATGCAGGTGGGCGGCTTTAGCGTCACCTATGTCGATCTGGAGGAGGAGACGTCCCCGGCCATGACCATTGCCCGGGCCGTGCTCGACGTCACCCACGACGGCAAGCCCGTGGGCCGTCTGACCCCGGAACGCCGCCTCTACCGGGGCTTCGAGCAACCTTTTGCCGAGGTCTCGACCCTTCCCTCCCTGGGCAATGAATTGTACGCCACCCTGGTCAGTGCCACCGGCAAAAAGGCCGCCAGCATCAAGATCAGCGTCAATCCCCTGGTCAACTGGGTCTGGATCGGCGGCACGGTCATGTGTCTGGCCGCGTTTTTGACCCTACGCAAGCCGCGCGGCCGCACGGAGCCCGAGGCATGAGCACGGCCGTGGCGCGCCTTTGCCGGGTAAGCCGTTTTTTCGGCGAGCGCCCGGTGCTGCGCGACGTGGACCTCACGGTCCAGGCCGGTCAGGTGCTGCTCGTGGTCGGCCCCAACGGCGCCGGCAAGTCCACCTTGCTGCGCATCGTGGCCGGCTTGCTCCCGCCGAGCGAAGGCGAGGTGGTCTCCGAGCTGCCCCCCGGGGCCATCGGCTACATTGGCCACAAAACACTCATTTATCCGAAGCTCTCGGCCCGGGCCAACCTGGCCTTTTGGCGGGCCATGCACGGCCTGCCCCGGGACGATGCCGCGATCATGGCCGTTCTTGAGCGCGTCGGCCTGGCGCGTTTCGCCGACGAGGAGGCCGGGGTCTTTTCCCGGGGCATGGCCCAGCGCCTGAGCCTGGCTCGGGTGTTTCTGACCGACTCCCGGCTGCTGCTTCTGGACGAACCGGCGTCCGGCCTGGACCCGGCCTCGGCCGCCTGGCTCGGCCGGGAGATACGGGCCGCCGCCGATGCCGGAACGGCCGTGGTCTGGGTCAGCCACCATGTGGCCGCTGACCTTGCCCTGTGCGACCGCGTCCTTTTTATCAAGGATGCGCGCATCGCCTACGACGGTCCGGCCGCGGACTTCGATCCGGCCGGCCTGGCCTTGGAGACGACATGCTAGGCGCGGCCCTGGCCATTGCCCGCAAGGACCTGCGCCTGGCCCTGTCCGGGGCCCAGGGACTGGTCCAGACCGTGCTTTTGGGCTTGCTGCTCATCTTCATCATGAGCCTGTCCCGGGAGCCCGGGGAACTCGTGCCCCCCCTGGCCGCGGCCGCCGTTTTCTGGCTGGCCACGGCCTTTGGCCAGGTGCTGGTCTTCAATTTCCTCTACAGCCTGGAGGAGGCCGAAGGCGCGCGGCTCGGGTTGCTGTTGTCCCCGGCGCCGACCCAGGCCGTGTGGCTCGGCAAGGCCGTGGCCGGCTGGATGTTGCTTTTTTGCTGCCAGATGGTATTCGCCCCGGCGGCAGTGGCTTTCCTCGGCCAGCGGATCGAAGGCTCGCTTGTGCTGGGTCTGGGTCTGGTGGCGGCGGCCGACTGGGGACTGTGCGCCCTGGGTTCGCTGCTCGGCGCCTTGTCCGTAGGCCGGTCCTCCCGGGAATCCCTGCTGACCGTGGTGCTGTTCCCGTTGCTCGTGCCGGTGCTTTTGGCCGGCATCCGACTGCTCGAAACCGTGCTGTCCGGGCGGGGACTCGAGTCCGTCGCCGCCTGGATCGGGACCGTGGGCGCCTTTGACGCGATTTTTACCGCCGCCGCCCTGGTCCTTTTTCCGTTCCTCTATACCGGTGAGGATTGATGGTCCCATGTCCATGACACGCCTGTGCGCCCTGGCCGGAGCGGTGTGTGCCGTCCTGGCCCAGTATGCCATCTGGTTTTACGCCCCGGTGGAGCAGTCCATGGGCGTGGTCCAAAAGATTTTCTATACCCACCTGCCCATGGCCTGGTGGTCGTTCGTCAGTTTCTTCGTCGTCTTCGTCGCTTCGATCCGCTACCTGGCGAGGAAGCGACCGGCCGCCGAACATCTGGCCGGCGCGGCCGCCGAGATCGGGGTGCTGTTTTCCGGTCTGGCCCTGGTCACGGGCATGTGCTGGGCCCGGCCCATCTGGAACGTCTGGTGGACCTGGGACCCGCGGCTGACCACCACCCTGGTCATGTGGTTCGTCTACGCCGCCTATTTGCTGCTGCGGGCCTCGGACGTGGGCGGTTCGCGCAAGGGGGCGGTGCTCGCCGTGCTCGGCGTGGTGGCCTTTCTCGATGTGCCGCTCGTTTTCATCTCGGCCCGCTACTGGCGCAGCATCCATCCGGCGGTGTTCGGCAACCAGGGCGGGGGCATGGAACCCGAGATGTGGATGGCGGCCGTGGCCAATCTGGTGGCCATGGGACTTTTGTGGCTGGCCTTGCTGCTGGCCCGGACGCGACAGCTCGCGGCCCAGGCCGCGGTGACCGAGGTGGTGCGCCGTGGTGCCNCCGGAGGACAACATGGGTAAGGAAGTCTATCTGTTCGCGGCCAACGTGGCCGTNTGGCTCGGTATCGGCCTGTACGTGGCCTTTTTGGCCGGAGCCCAGAAACGCCTGGAACGCCGCCTGAACCGTCTGGAGGTCCTTCGTGGCGACAAATGANACTCCCGGTCCCAACGCGGCCGGACGTCTGGTCCTGGCCTTCATGGCCTTTGCCTTGATCGTGTTGTTCGTGGGTTCTTTCCTTTACCGCATGGAGCGGCCTTCCCTGGAGGTGCGCCAGGAACGTCCGACCAAAGGCATGCCCCCGGGCATGGACCAAGCCATGAACGGCCCCATGAAGGAAGTCCTGGCCCTCATGCAAAAGCTCAAGGAGCACCCCGACGATCCCGATCTGCAACTGGCCATGGCCGAGCAGTTCATGGCCATGGGNTCCTTTGAGCGGGCCAAAACCTTTTTGGACAAGGTGGCGAAAATCCGCCCCGAGGACCCGGACGTCCAGAACGCTCTGGGCGTGACGCTCTACAATCTCAAGGATATCGACGGGGCCAAGGCCGCTTTCGAGGGCATGCTGGCTCGGGACGCAAACGACTACCGGGCCCGGTTCAACCTGGGGCTGCTCTACAAATACGCGCTCAACGCCCCGGAAAAGGCCGTCGAGGCCTTGCGGGCCGTGGCCGACAACCCTAAAACTGATCCGAATACCCGGGAAACGGCGCTCAAGGAATTGGAGGCCAAGGCACCGCCCAAACCGGAATAAGCAATTACCAGCGGGAACGGCACGGTCCTTGGCGGACGGTGGCACGAGTCTGGTCCGCAACGGGCAGGGCGGTCGCGCAACAACCGGTGCACACGGAGGAATCGGCAATGCAGGCGAAACCAAGCGTCTGGCGGTCGGTACGTTCCGGGCTGGTCATGGCGATGCTGTTGGTCCTTGTTCCGGTTGCGGCGACGGCCGGAGACAGCCTCAAAATNGCCGTNGTGATGCCGCTNACCGGNCCGGTGGCNGCGGCCGGNGATGACCTCAAAGGCGGCGTGCTCATGAAGGTCGACGCGGTCAACGCCGCCGGCGGCGTCAATGGGGTCANGGTCGAGCCCGTGTTTTACGACGACCAGTGCGAACCCCGGGAAGCCGCCCTGGTGGCCATGTCCATCGCCACGACGCCGGAGATCGTCGCCATTGTCGGGCATATGTGTTCCTCGGCCCATCTGGCGGCCCTGCCCACCTATCTCCGGGAGGGCATCCCGGCCGTCACCCCGACGGCCACGAGCGAGGTCATTTCCGCCAAGAACCGGGACGAAGACGGCAAGGTCTGGTCGTTTCGCACGGTCTACCGCGACGATTTCCAGGGTAAGTTTCTGGCCAAGTACATGGGCAAGGTCATGGGATTACACCGCGTGGCCCTGTTGTACGAGAACAGCGATTACGGCCTCGGCCTCAAAAAGTCCTTTCTCAAGCAGGCCAGACGCCGTGGGCTGACCGTGGTCGGCGTCGAGGCCTACAAGAAGGGCGACCAGGATTTCACGCCGCTGCTCACCAAGTTGCGGGCCGCCGAACCCCAGGGGCTGTGCATCGCCGGCTATTACGGCGAGGCTGCCTTGATCGCCAATCAGGCGCGCAAGGTCGGGCTTCGCGGACCGCTGTTCGGACCGGACGCCTTGGATAGCCCGGATTACATGCGTCTGGCCGGCCCGGCGTCCGAGGGCACGTTCATGACCGCGCCCATGCTGCTGGGGGGCCCCGGCTCGGACGGCCAGCGCTTCAGCGCGGCCTACAGGGAACGCTTTCATCGCGACCCGGCCTGGATGAGCGCCTATGCCTATGACACCATGGGCGTGGTGCTGGCGGCCGTGGTCAAGGCCGGTCCGCATCGGGAGGGCATCCGGGACGCCTTGGCGGCCATGACCAGCCCGGAAACCGGTTTTGTCGGCATCACCGGCACGCTGTATTTCAATGCCACGGGGGATTGCCTGCGGCCCGCGTTTGTCAAAATGGTCCGGGACGGGAAGTTCGTGGCCGCGCCCGGACAATTGGACTAGCGGGCGGTTGGCCGGGCAGTCGGTCCGGCCCGATTGCCTTTCATGACGTTTTGGTGAATGTTGCCGCTGTGAGGGGGAACCGGGTCGGTCCGGGCCTTGGCGTCGTAGCGACGGCAGGACGGCGGACCGGCCGGAACGGAAGCACTACGGGAGGACGCGCCATGCGGGGAAGGGGACTTGTGCGAACGGTTGTGTTGCTGGCCACCCTGGGCTTGGCCGTGGGCTTGATGGCCGGTCCGGCTCTGGCCGACGGCACCATCAAGATTGCCGCGCCGGCCGCCTTCACGGGCAGTGCCGCCGGCTACGGCGACAACATCAAGGCCGGCGTGTCCATGAAGGTGGACGAGATCAACGCCGCCGGCGGTATCAACGGCAAGAAACTCGAAGTCGTCTTTTTCGANGACCAGTGCGAGCCTCGCGANGCGGCCACGGTTTCCACNTCCATCGTGAACGATCCCGAGATNGTGGGCATCGTTGGCCACCTGTGNTCCTCGGCCCATCTGGCGGGCCTGCCCGCCTANGTGCGCGAGGGCATNCCGGCCATCACCCCCACGGCCACCAGTGTGGCCATCTCCGACAAGAACAAGGACGAGGACGGCAAGGTCTGGTCGTTCCGCAACGTGTACCGCGACGACTTCCAGGGCAAGTTCCTGGCCGACTACATCGACAAGGTCATGGGGCTTAAAAANGTCGCNGTCTTTTACGAAAACAACGACTACGGCATCGGGCTCAAGACCGCGTTCGTGAAGGAAGCCAAGAANCTCGGCCTGACCGTGGTGGGCGAGGAAGCCTACAAGAAGGGCGACCAGGACTACACGCCCCAGCTGACCAAGCTCAAGGCCGCCGAGCCCCAAGCCCTTTTTGTCGCCGGCTACTATCAGGAAGGCGCCCTGATCGCCGACCAGGCCGTGAAGCTCGGCCTCGATGTGCCCAAGTTCGGCGCCGACGGTTTTGACAACGCCGACTACATCAAGCTCGGTGGCAAGGCCACGGACAATACCTATCTCACGGCGCCGTTTCTGGCCGAAACCGCCGGTCCGGTGGCCCAAAAATTCATCGAGGCCTTCAAGGTCCGCTACAAGCGCGATCTGGACTGGATGAGCGCCAACGCCTACGACGCCACCGGTCTTTTGGCCCAGGCCATTGCCAAGGTCGGTCCGGACCGGGCCAAGATCCGCGACTATCTGGCCGGCCTCACCACCCCGGAAAAGGGGTACAAGGGCATTACCGGCAACAACTACTTCGATGCCTCGGGCGACTGCCTGAAGCCGGCCTTCGTCAAAGTCGTCAAGGACGGCAAATTCGTCCCGGCCGCCAAGCAGATGCAGTAGGCTTGGGGGGACCGGAAACGTATCACGCAAACAGGCTGGAGACTTCTTCCAGCCTGTTTGCGCTTCAGGAAGGCGCGCGCGTCGCCTGCTGCGGAGCCAGCTTTGTTTGAACAGCAGCTCATCAACGGATTCACCCTGGGGCTGATCTACGCCTTGATCGCCGTGGGCTACACCATGGTTTACGGCGTCATCGAACTGATCAATTTCGCCCATGGCGAGATTTACATGCTCGGGGCGTTTCTCACCATGTCCTTTGTCAGCATGGGCTTGCCGTTGCCCGTGGCCGTGCTGCTGGCGGTCGTGGCCACGGCCGGCATCGGCGTGCTGCTCGACATCGTCGCCTACCGCCCCCTTCGCGAGGCGCCCCGGCTCGCCGCGCTCATCACCGCCATCGGCATGTCGATCTTCCTGCAAAACCTGGCCATGATCATCTGGGGCAGCCGGCCTTTGCCGTTTCCGAAGCAGGTTCTGCCGGCCTTTTTCGACCGGCCGGCCCTGACCTTCACCTCGGTGACCATCTCCTGGATGCAGCTGTCCATCTACGCCGTGGCCATCCTGCTCATGATCGGCCTCAATTGCATCATCACCAAGACCCGGGTGGGCACGGCCATGCGGGCCCTGGCCCAGAACCGGACCGCGGCCGCGCTCATGGGCGTGAATGTCAACCGGGTCATTTCCTTCACCTTCGCCGTCGGTTCGGCCATGGGTGCCGTGGCCGGCATCATGGTGTCCGTCTATTACAACACCATGTACCCGACCATGGGTTATCTGGCCGGGGTCAAGGCCTTTGCGGCGGCGGTGCTCGGCGGCATCGGCTCGGTGCCCGGGGCCATGCTCGGCGGTGTGGTGCTCGGCATTGCCGAGACCCTGGGCGCCGGCTACATTTCCTCTCCCTACCGCGACGGCGTGGCCTACGCGGTCATGATTTGCGTCATCATCTTCCGGCCGTCGGGTTTCCTCGGCCGTTCGATGGTGGAAAAGGCCTAACCGGCCGGCCGGGATGACCGGCCGCCCACGAAACGACCGGAACAACCATGCGCGGTGCGGTAACCACTCTCAAATACCTTTTCGCGGCAGCGGCCCTGGCCTATCCCTTGCTTCCCGTCCGGGACGTGTACGTCCTGCACGTCATCGTGCTGATCATGGTCTACATGGTCCTGGCCATGGGGCTTAACATCCTGCCCGGATTCTGCGGCCTGCTCGACCTTGGGTTCGTGGGGTTTTACGGCATCGGCGCCTACACGGCCGGGCTCCTCACCATCCACTACAACCTGTCGTTTTGGGTCATCGTCCCCCTGGCGGTCATAAACGGCGCCTTGTTCGGCGTCATGCTCGGCGCGCCGACCTTGCGGCTGGTCGGGGACTATTTCGCCATTGTCACCTTCGGCTTTTCCGAGCTGGTGGTGCTGTTTTTGACCAACGAAATCTGGCTGACGCGCGGCCCCTTGGGCGTGCCGGGCATCGCTCCGGTCTCCCTGGACGTGACCTGGCTGGCCAAGCTGCTCGGCGTGCACGACCGCTGGCGCTACGCCTTCCGGGGCGAGGTGCCGTACTACTATCTCGGCATGGTCATGGTGTTGCTGGTCTATATCGTCATGCGCCGGCTGGAGGACTCCCGGCTCGGCCGGGCCTGGCTCGCCATCCGCGAGGACCCTATGGCCGCCGCGTCCTCGGGCATCAACCTGTTTCTCTACAAGGTCATCGCCTTTGCCGTTTCGACCGGCATCGGCGCGTTGGCCGGGGCGTTTTTCGCCCGGTGGACGCTTTTCATTTCCCCGGACATGTTCAAGTTCTGGGAATCGTTTCTGGTCTTGTGCATGGTGGTCCTCGGGGGGCTTGGCAACATCAACGGCGCCTTGATCGGCGCGGTGATCCTCATTGCCCTGGGCGAGGTGCTGCGGGTGGTGCTGCCCAAGCTCGGCCTGCCGGCCGAAACCCGCTTTCTGGCTTACGGCCTGATCATGGTGTGTATCATGCGTTTTCGGCCGGCCGGGATTTTCACCCAGGTGGCCGATTCGACCCTGCGAAATCCGCTCATCAAGGAATTGCGCGCCCGGCTGGAAGCGCGCCGGACGGCCTGACCTATGGATGCTACGATCTTGCAAGTGGAGGGGGTCGCCAAGCGCTTCGGCGGCCTCATGGCCTTGAGCGACGTCTCGTTTTCCGTGGCCCGGGGCAGCATCCTCGGCCTCATCGGCCCAAACGGCGCCGGCAAGACCACCATGTTCAACTGTGTGGCCGGCATCTACCGACCGACCGAGGGCCGGATCCTGTTCGCCGGAGACGGAGAACCTCAAAACGTGGCCGGTACGAGTCCCGAGCGCATGACCGCTTTGGGCGTGGCCCGGACGTTTCAGAACATCCGGCTTTTTTCCAGCCTCACCGTGCTCGACAACGTGCGCATCGGCCGCCATTGCCGCACCAAGGCCAATTTTTTCGGCGCGGTCCTGCGCACGCCGTCCCAGCGGGCCGAGGAACGCCACATCATTGAGGACGCCATGGCCTGCCTTGATTTCGTGGGGCTGGGCCAAGCCGCCCTCAACCAGGCCACGAGCCTGTCCTACGGCGACCAGCGCCGGCTGGAAATCGCCCGGGCCCTGGCCACCGGTCCCAAGCTCCTGCTCCTCGACGAGCCGGCCGCCGGCATGAACCCCAAGGAAACCGAGTCCCTCATCGACCTCATCCACGCCATCCTGACGCGGGGCGTGACGGTGATCCTCATCGAGCACGACATGAAACTCGTCATGCGCATCTGCAACAAACTGGTGGTCCTGGATCACGGCGTGAAAATCGCCGACGGCACCCCCCAGGAAGTCCGGGCCAATCCGGATGTCATCGAGGCCTACCTCGGCAAGGGCGCGGCACATGCTTGAGATCGCGGACATCGAGACCTTTTACGGCAACATCCAGGCCCTCAAGGGCGTGAGCCTGCGCATCGGGCAGGGCGAGATCGTGACCCTGATCGGGGCCAACGGCGCCGGCAAGACCACCACGCTTATGTCCATCTCCGGGGTCACGCCGCCGCGCAAGGGNGCCATCCGGTTTCTNGGCGAAGACATCACNCGCCTGTCCACCGAGCGCATCGTNTCNCTCGGCATCACCCAGGTGCCCGAGGGACGCATGATCTTTCCGCGNCTGACCGTGAAGGAAAACCTGCTCATGGGCGCCTATCTGCGCCGGGACAGGCCTGGCATCCGGGAAGACGAGGAGCGGGTGTACGCGCTTTTTCCGGTGCTGCGCGAGCGGCGCACCCAACTTGGCGGCACGCTCTCCGGCGGCGAACAACAAATGCTCGCCATNGGCCGGGCGCTTTTAGCCCGACCCAAGCTCCTGCTGCTTGACGAGCCGTCCCTGGGCCTGGCGCCCCTGGTGGTCGAAAATATTTTCGAGATCATCGTCCAGATCAATGCCGCCGGGGTCACGGTCATGCTCGTCGAGCAAAACGCCCAAATGGCCTTGCAGATCGCGCATCGGGCCTACGTGCTCGAAACCGGCCGGGTCACCCTGGAAGGGGAAGCCCGGGACCTGCTCACCAATCCCAAGGTCCGGTCCGCCTACCTCGGATTGGATTGAGGCCGAAATGGCGTCCGGACGTGTTGACGGCGGGCGCCCCATGGCTCAAAAGACGTGGCCAGGGAGACGGGACATCCAGGCTGTCCCGCNTTCCCGATTCCCGAGGCATTGGCCGGGACGGAGACCGGGAGCCGTCACCGGCATCTTTTTTTCCCGCGCGAGCAGGCGCGGTGTGATGTTGTTTTACAAGTCCCTCCCGTTTCCTTTATGAAAAGGCGATACGGGCCGACCCGATAACCCGGAGCACAACGCAATGGAAAAAATCATCGATTTTGGTCTCACTTTTGACGACGTCCTTCTCGTCCCCCGGTATTCCGAGGTTCTGCCCGACGCGGCCGATGTGTCCTCGTGGCTGACCCCGGAAATCCGCCTCAACATTCCCCTGGTCAGCTCGGCCATGGACACGGTCACCGAATCCCGCATGGCCATTTCCCTGGCCCGCAGCGGGGGCGTGGGCGTCATCCACAAGAACATGAGCATCGCCCGCCAGCGCATCGAGGTGGAGAAGGTCAAGAAGTCCGAATCCGGCATGATCATCGCTCCCATCACCGTGCCGCCGGAGATGACCGTCGAGCATGCCCTGGTGATCATGAGCGAATACAGCATTTCCGGNCTGCCCGTGGTCGAAGGCGACAAGCTCGTCGGCATCGTCACCAACCGNGACGTGCGCTTCGTCAAGGACTCGGTGACCAAGGTGCGCGACGTGATGACCAAGGAGAACNTGGTCACCGTGCCCATCGGCACCACCCTGGAGGATGCCAAGAAGCANCTGCACGAAAACCGNATCGAAAAGCTNCTCGTGGTCGATGCCGACAACAAGCTGTGCGGACTGATCACCATCAAGGACATCGAGAAGATCCGCAAGTACCCCAATTCCTGCAAGGACGACCTGGGCCGGCTGCGCGTGGGCGCGGCCATCGGCATCGGCGGCGACCGCGACGAACGGGCCGCGAGCCTGCTCGATGCCGGCGTGGACTTCCTGGTCCTCGACTCGGCCCACGGCCACTCGAAAAATATCCTGGAAGCGGTCCGGGCCATCCGGACCAACCATCCGAACAGCCAGCTCGTGGCCGGCAACGTCGCCACCTACGAAGGCGCCATGGCTCTGATCAAGGCCGGGGCCGACGCGGTCAAGGTCGGCATCGGACCGGGCTCCATCTGCACCACCCGGGTGGTGGCTGGCGTGGGCGTGCCTCAGGTCACGGCCATCATGGAAGCCGCCCGGGCCTGCCGCGAAACCGGCAAACGCCTCATCGCCGACGGCGGCATCAAATTCTCCGGGGATATCGTCAAGGCCTTGGCCGCCGGTGGCGACACAGTCATGATCGGGAGCCTTTTTGCCGGCACCGAGGAAAGCCCGGGCGAGACCATCCTCTACCAGGGCCGCACCTACAAGATCTACCGCGGCATGGGCTCCATCGACGCCATGCGCGACGGCAGCTCGGACCGCTACTTTCAGGACAAGACCAGCAACAAGCTCGTGCCCGAGGGGATTGTCGGCCGGGTGCCGTTCAAGGGCCCGGTCACCGAAAGCCTTTACCAGCTCGTGGGCGGATTGCGTTCGGGCATGGGCTATTGCGGTTGCGCCACCATCGAGGACCTGCGCGAGTCGGCCCAGTTCGTGCGCATCTCGCCGGCCGGCCTGCGTGAAAGCCATGTCCATGACGTCATCATCACCAAGGAAGCCCCCAACTACCGCGTGGAGACCTACTGATGTCCGTACCCGACAAGGTCGTCATCCTGGATTTCGGCTCCCAGTACACCCAGCTCATCGCCCGCCGGGTGCGTGAGGCCGGGGTGTATTCGGAAATCCATCCCTGCACCATCAGCCCCGAGGCCCTGCGCGCCCTGGCCCCCAAGGCGCTCATCCTCTCGGGCGGACCGTCGAGTGTCACCGACGCCGACGCGCCGCCCTTCGATCCGGTCGTGTTCGGCTGGGGTCTGCCGACCCTTTGCATCTGCTATGGCATGCAGCTTTTGGCCCACACCCAGCCCGGCGGGGCGATTGCCGCCTCCACGGACCGGGAATACGGCCGGGCCGAACTGACCGTGCTGGCCGCGACGCCGCTTTTCGAGGGCCTCAAGAAGGAAGAAACCCACACGGTCTGGATGTCCCACGGCGACAAGGTCGTCACGCCTCCGGACGGCTTCGTGGTGGCGGCCCGGACCAAAAACGTGGACATCGCCGCCCTGGCCGACGTGTCCCGGCGCATCTACGCCCTGCAATTCCATCCCGAGGTGCACCACACCGACGACGGCGAACGCATCCTGCACAACTTCCTGTTCAAGGTGGCCGGGCTCAAGCCCGGCTGGAACATGGCCGGCTTTGTCGAATCCGAGCTGGCCGCCCTGCGGGAAAAGGTCGGTGACGACCAGGTGGTGTGCGCCCTGTCCGGCGGCGTGGACTCCACGGTGGTGGCGGTGATGCTGCACAAGGCCATCGGGAAAAAACTCCACTGCATCTTCGTGGACAACGGCCTGCTGCGCCTGGGCGAGGGCGAGGAAGTGGCCGCCTATCTGCGCGAACACTTCGACCTCAACTTGAACTATGTCCAGGCCTCGAAACTCTTCCTCGACCGCCTGGCCGGGGTGACCGATCCCGAGCAGAAACGCAAGATCATCGGCACCACCTTTATCGAGGTCTTCGAGGCCGAGGCGGCCAAGCTGCCCAAGGTCAAGTATCTGGCCCAGGGCACGCTCTATCCCGATGTCATCGAATCGGTCTCCTTCAAGGGCCCCTCGGCCGTCATCAAGAGCCACCACAACGTGGGCGGGCTGCCCGACATCATGAAGCTCGAACTTATCGAGCCGTTGCGCGAGCTGTTCAAGGACGAGGTGCGCAAGGTGGCTCTGGAGCTGGGGCTGCCCGACGCCATCATCTGGCGCCATCCCTTCCCGGGACCGGGCCTGGCCATCCGCATCATCGGTGAAGTGACCGAGGAACGGCTTGAGATTTTGCGGCGAACGGATAAGATCGTTCAGGCGGAACTTTTAGCTTCCGGCTGGTACCGCAAAGTCTGGCAAGGCTTTGCCGTATTGTTGCCGCTCAAGACCGTCGGGGTCATGGGCGACGGGCGAACGTATGAGAACGTGGCCGCCATCCGGGTGGTGGACAGTCTGGACGCCATGACCGCGGACTGGACGCGTCTNCCCTCGGAAATCCTGGCCGTCATCTCCAACCGCATCATCAACGAGGTCAAAGGCGTCAATCGCGTGGTGTTCGACGTGTCNTCCAAGCCNCCCAGCACCATCGANTGGGAATAACTCCGGGTNAGCCGCCCCNCGGGGCGCGCCCGGTCGAGCGCAAAACGGGTCTATACGTATGTTTGGCATCGGTTCCACAGAGCTTCTGGTCATCCTGGTGGTGGCCCTGATCGTCATCGGCCCCTCCAAGCTGCCGGATATCATGCGCACGCTTGGCAAGGGCATGGCTGAGTTCAAACGCATGAGCAACGACGTCAAGTCCACGCTGGACGCCGAAATCGAGCGAGCCGATCGCGAGGACCGTCAAGCCGAGGCGAAAAAAGAGCTCTATCCCGAAACGGCCAAGGCGGCCGAGCANCCGGCCGCCGGCGAAACCGCCAAGACCGAAGCGGCACCGCACAAGGGAGCCCCGACCGCTTAGGCGGCCGGGTGAAACCACATGGCACGCTACGGCGCCTATGCCCGGGATACCCGGGAAACGCGTGTGAAGGTGGAGCTCTCCCTGGACGGCACGGGGCAGGCTTCGGTGGATACGGGCTTTGGCTTTGCCGACCATATGTTGACCTTGCTGGCCTTCTGGGCCGGCTTCGACCTGACCCTGGCCTGTCGGGGCGACCTCGAAGTGGATGCCCACCACTCCCTGGAGGACGTGGCCATCTGCCTGGGCGAGGCCNTGCGCCAGGCCTTGGGCGACCGGATCGGCATCGCCCGGGTCGGGCAGGCCAAGGTGCCCATGGACGAAGCGTTGTGCGAGGTGGTGCTCGACCTGTCGGGCCGGGCCTATCTCGTCTACCGCGAGGACGTGTTGCCGCCGGTCATTGCCGGCGAGGAAAAGGATTTGTGGCGGGAATTCATGAAATCCNTGGCCCATTCCGCGCATATGAACCTGCACGTGCATTTCGCATACGGACAAAACGGACATCATCTGGTGGAGGCGGCCTTCAAGGCGCTGGGATTGGCCCTGCGTCAGGCGACGACCGTCACCGGGGCCAGGGTGCCAAGCACCAAGGGGAGCCTGGACTGATGCGAAGCAAATCGTTGGCATCTCTTCTCATCGTGATGGTGGCGGGGATTNCCCTGCTGACCGGATGCGTCAGGCGGTCTCCGTCCGCGAGCGCACCGNCGGCGCCTTCGGGCGCCATTCCGGCCGTGGCCCTGCTGCACAAGACCATCGTCGTGGCCCCNTTTTCCATNCCGGCCACGGATGCGGACCTGCTGTCCGGCTATCTGCCCAAGGATCATTTCGTGTCCGACCGGGTGCCGCCGCGTCTCGACGCCGTGCTGTCCCAGGTCCTGGCCACGTCCACCCAGAATTTCGCCAGCCCGAACGTCGCGGCGGCCTGTGCCAGCTCCGCCTCGCGCGGCACCGAATCCGGCCGTCTGGCCACGTTGCGCTACTGGCAAAACGTGGGCAAGTGCGCCGGCGCGGACTATGTCCTCGTTCCCCTGGTCCTGTCCTGGCACGAACGTGACGGTTCGGACTACGGCTCCACGAATCCGGCCCGTGTCAATTTGAGCCTGTATCTCGTCGATTCGCGCACGGGCGCCATCGTCGGCCATTACCACTTCGAGGAGGCCCAGGAAGCCTTGGCCGACAATCTGCTGACCATGAAGCAGTTCGTCAGCCGCAAGGGTCGCTGGCTCACGGCCGAGGAACTGGCCCGGGAAGGTCTGACCCGGGGCATGCGGGAGCTTGGCCTGTGATTTTGTTCCCGGCGGTCGACATTAAGGACGGACAGTGCGTGCGCCTGCGCCAGGGGCTGGCCGAGGCGGTGACGGTCTTTTCCCCGGACCCCGAGGCCATGGCCCGGCACTGGGAAGCCCTGGGCGCGTCCTGGCTCCATCTGGTGGACCTGGACGGCGCGTTCAGCGGCAAGCCCCGCAACTTTGACCTCATTGCCCGTATCTGCGCCGGGCTTTCCATCCCGGTGCAGCTCGGGGGCGGCATCCGCGACGCGGATACCGCCGCCGCCTACCTCGAAGCCGGGGTGCGCCGGCTGATCATCGGCACCCTGGCCCTGGCCGATCCGGACGCTTTTGCCGCCATCTGCCAGGCCTTTCCCGGCCGGGTCGGGGTGTCACTGGACGCCGTGGACGGCCGGCTCAAGGTCAAGGGCTGGGTCGAGGACGCCGGCCTCACCGTGGAGGACGTCCTGCCGCGTCTGGCCGAGCAGGGCGCGGCCTTTGTGGTCTATACCGACATCAGCCGGGACGGCATGCAGTCCGGCGTCAACCATGCCGCGTTGGCGCGCCTGCTNGAGCTGACCGAGCTGCCGGTGGTGGCCGCCGGCGGCGTGGCCACNTTGGAGGATGTCAAGGCGCTTTTCCCCCATGCCCGCCGTGGGCTGGAAGGGGTGATCAGCGGTCGGGCCATTTACGCCGGCACCTTGGATTTTGCCGCTGCCTTGGCCTGGATCGCCAACGCCGAGAAGGAGAACGCATGAAGACCTTGGAAGTGAAGGGCATGCATTGCCCCAAATGCGTCGCGTCCGTGACCAAGGCCCTGTCCGATGTGCCAGGGCTGGCCAATGTCAGCGTGGACCTGACCAAGGGACTGGCCACCTTTGACGGGGAGGCCGACGAGGCCGCCATCAAGGCCGCCGTCGACGCCATCGGCTTCGAGCCAGGCGTCTTGAAATAAGACCGATGAAGGAGGGGCCAGGCCCCTCCTTTCTTTTTGGGGGGGCAGCCATCCTAAAGATGGCTCGTCCGCCGCACCAGGGGAAGGCCTATGTATTGGCGTGATGTGGCCGCTGTTCCCTCGACCCTGCCGCTTCTTCCCGAAATCCTCGCCTTTGTGCGTCCCNAGGACGCCATTCTCGATCTGGGCTGCGGCGCCGGACGTGTGNTGTCCGAACTGGCCGGGCAAGGCCTGGGGCAGGCCCNTTTCGGGCTGGACATCAACCTGCCGAGTCTGGCNGCCGCCCGGGACAAGGGGCATGCGGTCCTGGCCGCGGAGCTGACGACCGCGCTGCCGGTGCGCGACGCTGCCGTGGATGTCTGCTTTCTCCAGGCCGTATTGACCTGCCTGGTACCGGCTGCCGTGCGTTTGGCGGTGCTGCGCGAGGCCTGCCGGGTCACGCGCCGAGTGCTGTGCCTGGCCGATTTCCTCCAGAACTGGGATCTCCCNTTGTACCGCGACCGCTATGCGGCCGGNGTGGCCGAAACCGGNGAGACCGGCAGTTTNCTCGTGCGCGANGGGGNNCGGGTTCTNTATCCGGCCCACCATTTCACGNTCGANGAACTGACNGCNCTGCTGGCCACAGCCGGTTTCACGGTCGCGCACCTGGAAACGCCTTTCGTGCGCACCCGTTCGGGCAACCGGCTGCGGGGCGTGGTCCTGGCAGCCCAACGCATTCGCGCCTGACGCCTTTCGCGGTGGCCGATGGCCTCTCCGGCTTCATGTGNCACTTGAAGTTTTCAACNAAAAACAAACAGCGGGTTGGGAATCATCACTTCTGATGCTTTCCAACCCGCTGATTTTATGCTGGTACCGGGAGGGGGACTCGAACCCCCAAGGCCTTGCGACCGGTGGATTTTGAGTCCACTGCGTCTACCAATTCCGCCATCCCGGCCTGAATTTAAAATAATATGCGGTTTGAGGTTGGACTGTCAATCAAAAAGAACCACCGACGCGTTATGTCGCGCCGATTGGCCAAATCACTCGCCAGAGACCGTTCGANGAACCCCCAAGGCCTTGCGACCGGTGGATTTTGAGTCCACTGCGTCTACCAATTCCGCCATCCCGGCCTGAATTTAAAATAATATGCGGTTTGAGGTTGGACTGTCAATCAAAAAGAACCACCGACGCGTTATGTCGCGCCGATTGGCCAAATCACTCGCCAGAGACCGTTCGATAGCCAATCCGGCCGGCGGAAGCAAATGCGGTTACGGCTGACACGGGTGTTGGGGCAAGGGCAGGCGCACATAAAAAACGCTGCCTTGGCCCGGCTGGGACTCGGCCCAGATCCGGCCCTCATAGTGGCGCACGATCTGGCGGCAGATGGCCAGGCCAAGGCCTGTCCCCTTGCTTGTGTCGTCCACAGTGTCACCGTGGCGCACCTGATGAAACTTGTCGAAGATGGATTCGAGCTGGCCGGCCGGAATGCCGATGCCGGTATCGCGCACGGCCACGAGCAGGGCAGTGTCCTCCCGGCGGACGCTCAAGTGGACGCTCCCGGTCGGTGTGAACTTGACCGCGTTTTGCAGCAGATTCGACAGCACCTGGATGAGCTGGTCCGGATCGGCCTGCAACGCGGGAAGGCCGTCCTCCACGTCCACCGTGAGGGTGAGTTCCGGGCGCTGCTCCAGCAGGCCGGAAAGACTCCGGGCGGTCTGCCGGGCGATGGCCGCCAGGTCCACCGGCCGGTCGTGCCATTGCATATTGCCCGATTCGATGCGGTTGAGGTCGAGGACGTCGTTGATGAGCCGGGTCAGGCGCTCGGCTTCGTTGAAGACCACCTTGAGATTGCTGCCGATGCGCCGGCCCCGCTGCACGAGAGCGGGATTGTCCCCGGCCAGAGGCTGGAAATGTTCGTCGAAATCCCGGCCAATGAGCTTGGCAAAACCCAGGATCGAGGTCAGGGGGGTGCGCAGTTCGTGGGACACCGTGGAAAGAAACAGGGACTTGAGGCGATCGAGCTCGCTCATGCGGATGTTGGCTTCGGCCAGTTCCATGGCCTGNTGCCGCAGATCCCGGGTCCGCCGTTCCACCTCGGCTTCCAGGCGCTGGCGCTGGGTGGCCAGCTCCTCCTCCACCCGCTTGCGGTCGGTGATATCGGTGAGCATGCCCAGGGAACCCAGATACTGGCCGGCGGCATCGTAAAGGGGGCTGGCCGAGGTCAGGGTCCAAATCACCTCGCGGTCCTTCCGGAGNAAACGCTGTTCGAAAATATCGGCAAAACCCAGATCCCGTCTNGCCTTGATGTTCCAGAAGCGATCGCGGTCCTCCTTGGGCAGGAAATGTTCGGCCGGCATGCCGGCCATCTCCTCGGGACGGTAGCCGAGCATATCGGCCATGCGCTGATTGACGAAGGTGGTGCGGTAGTTGACATCGAACACCCAGACACCTTCGTTGGCGGTTTCGACAATGCGCCGAAACATCGCCTCGCTTTCCCGCAGGGCCGTGGCGGTCCGGTGCCGCTCCGTCACGTCACGGATGGATTCGATGGCCCCGGTGATATGCCCGGTTTCGTCGCGCAGGGCCACGGCCTTGGCCCAGATGCGCTTGGGACCTCCCGGGAGGATGGGCAGATCCACCTCGGCGATAATGGTGTCCTCACCCCTTTCCGCCACGGCATACCGCGCGTCCGGTCGCGGCACCGCACCCCGGGCGTAATCGGCCAAAAGGGCCGTGGGTTCGCCGTAAAANGCCACGCCGTATTGGAANTCCCGTTTCCCGAGTATGGCATCGGCGGACATGCCGGTCAGCTTTTCCAGAGCCNTGTTCCAGAAGATGACCGCGCCGGAATTGTCCAGGACCAGGGTGGGATCGGGCAGGAAGTCGATGATGGCNGCCAGGTTGCGATCCCGGTCCTTGAGGTCGGCCTGGGCCTTGCGCAGGGCGCCGATCAGTTGTCCCTGNCGGAAATTGCGCACGGCCAGTCCGGAAAGATGGCTGCTGACCAAATGCAAGGCNTGGCAGATGGCGGCGAAACGTTGCCGGGACATGCGCGGCACCTGGGCCAGCGCCTTGCGGAAAGCGTCCGGGTTGGCGTCGATGTCCGTCGCATAGCCCANAAGGGACTCCGGATCGGTCTCCGTGTCCAGCACTTGGCCGATAAGCCAGGTGGCGACATGGTGTCCCCCGACACGGATGGCCGTGCCACCGTCCAGAAGGCCGCAGCCATGGCAGGGGCGCACACTGGGGCCGTCTTGCCGCAATTGCCCCAGGCTGGCGTCCGAGAGCCGGCACTGGGCCAACCCCTTGGGCGTGGCCCGGATGATGGTGCACAGCTCGACGAAATGGCTCGGCTTGGTCAGGGGCTGCCCGGAAGGGTCGACGATAATGGAGGCGAGTCCCGCCGCCGTGGCAAAGGCATCCTGAATGCGCTGGATGTCCGGCAGGGAGAAAACGTCCTCAAACCGGTAACGCCCACCCATGTTCGGTTGTGGCCGTGCCGTCTCGATATTCTCGGAAGGGTCCGGTGCGTCCGGCTGGACCGACTGTGGGGCGTACTGCTTCTCGGCCATGGTCCCTCGGCAATGGGTGAAAAGTCTTTTACTGACTCTACTCCGGTCCAGCCAATCTGTTCAAGAAATTTTTCGTAACAAACGCGACGCCATAGATTGTTGCCTGCCCCGATGCAACCGGNCGGCGGAAGGTGTTTTCCGGAGTGGCGGCCGGGAGGCATGCTCACGGCGAATCCCTGCGGAATCCGCGGCGCTGCCGGTTCAGACTGGTGGGGATAACCGGCCCAGCGCCCGGGTCAGGGCCGCGACCAACAGGGAATTGAGCCGGGCAAGCGGGGCCGCACCCTCACGGGCAAAGCGCTGGTTCACTTCCAGCTCCACGCCCAGGTAGCGTTCGCCGAAACGCTTGCGCAGGGCCGTGACCAGCCCGTCGGCCACCCCCCGGTAGGGAGCATTGCGCCGCAGGAGCAATGTCCGGTCAAGGCCGGCCAATTCGTGCAGAAAATCCAGGCAGAAGGCCTTTTCCGCCGGCCGCCCCGGGTCGTAGAGCAGGCCCACGTCGCAGCGGCGGACGACGCCGCCCAGACTCGGGGTGAAGCTGTGGCTGGCCAGATGGAGCACCCTATCCCCAGCCGCGATGCGTTCGGCCACGGCCCTGGTCACGGCCTCCCGGTGGGGGAAATAATACGCATCCAGGATTTCCCGGCGCTTTGCCCGGGGCAGGGGCTTGGTGATTTCGGAAAAAAGGTGGGGATGGCCGATGGAGCGGTTCAAATCCACCACAAGCCGGCTCACCGTGGCCGGAAAAAGCGGAGCGCCTGTGGCCTGGGCGAGGACCATTGCCGTGTCGAGCGCACCCAGGTCAAAGCCCCGGTGGGAGGCGAGCAGGTCCCGCCAGTCCCGAAAAAGCGGTGCCAGGACCGGCGGGACGGCATTGCCGCCATGCTCACAGGAAATAAGGAGGGTTAATGCCGACATGCAACGGTTCGTTGGTCTCCAGGCAGGCGCACAGGTTGCCGTAAACCTCCCGGATGGTGCGGGGTCGGTAATCGTTGTCCACGGCGGCCAGGATGCGCCGGGCCAGGCTCGACTGGTCGACCATGACGGCCAGCGCCTGGAAACTGTCACCATGAGGCCAGCGCCTGTTCCAGTCCGGATTCAGAAATCCATGTCCGGCAGGGAACTCAAGGACAACCGAGGCGCCAGATGATCTCGGCCCGTGGAATGTTGGACGGGGCGTAGACACCGAACCAGCCGGGCGATATTCCTGGACACGGGCCGTCCGGCCGCATGTGGCGATACCTTAGCCGAAGATATCGGCCCAGAATTTCGAGGCCGGTCCTCCAGGCTTTTTTTGCTCCATCATAAGGAAGACCAAAAGCGTTCTTGCACACCAAGCCCCTGGGAGAGCCGTATACCAACATCCGGCCAGGGCCAGGTCGGCGGAACGGGCAATTCCTGGGTGTCGAGGACCGGATTTCGATGGCGAGCGGTCGAACCGGGCAAATGGCGACCCCGGAGGGGCCCCACCCCCACCGAAAATGTGAGGAATTCGTCCTGGGCAGGAATGCCCCTCGGGTCGAGCTTTGGCAATGTCGCGGGTACATAGGGCCAGGATGCGATCGCGTATTCCGTTCGAGTAGACCAAGCCCTGCGGGAATGACATGCCAATCGACGACCGGGCACCCCGCCTGCAATTGCGGGAGTAACTGGTCCCATGGGCTGGCCGTCGAGAAAAACCGAGTGAAAGCGGCCGTCGAGGATGGGCGGTGGAAGCGGCCACGAGCCGCAATGATGAGGCAGCAGGCACCCGGATGGCGGTATGTGGAGGCCGCGCGGAACTCGTCGGGGTCGCCCGCGGAAAGGCAGATTGGATGGGGGCATGGCTCTGAAGGTTGGATCCAACCATGGCCCCTTGCAGTCAAGAAGAATTGCGGTACCAAAGGTCTGGTAGATCCTCCGGCCGTACCTGGTAGGGCCACAGCCACGGTTGTCGCGCGGCGGTCCATGAGGGGGATGGGGCGCTGTGGGCATGAGCGCCCAGCGAGCCCTTCCAGGATGGCGTTGACCTTGCCCACCATGGGCGCGAGAAAATGGCGGGGGCCAGGTCGGGACAAGGGTCGGGGCCGTGGGCCGGTTGATTTGAGTCGATTACATGGCCCACCAGCTCGTTGGGGACCAGGACCAGCTCGCCCATGTTCGACATTCGGCCACGCCTCCTTGCCCGGCGGCCGCAAGCAGGTACCTTGTCGGCACGGGCAAGACCGCCAAGGTCTCGCGGTCCACGATCATGTATTCGATCTCGATGCCGAAGGCGGAAAAGAGGGGTTTGGCTTGGCTCATATGTTCAGGCTTCCGGTTTTCCGGCGTTCGATCCGTTTGAGAAAGGTCTCCACCACGCGCAAATAGAGCTCGTCCTGAAGCACTTCGTCCTCGAACCCGCCGTCGATGTTGGGGTTGTCGTTGACCTCAATGACGTAGACCTTGTCGCCCACCTGCTTGAGGTCGACACCATACAGGCCGTCGCCGATGGCCCCGGCGGCCTTGAGCGCCGCGTTGATGACCTTCTTGGGGACCTTGCCCACGGGCAATGTCTCGACCCGGCCGTAAATATCCTTGCCGCTCTTGCCCTTGCGCAATATTTGCCAGTGCCCGGCGGCCATGAAGTATTTGCAAGCGAAAAGCGGGCGTCTGTCAAGGATGCCGATGCGCCAGTCGAACTCGGAAGGCAGATATTCCTGGGCGATAACGAGGTCGGACTTGGAGAGCAGACGCCTGGCCTCGTGGAGCAGGGCATCGGATTCCCGCACCAGGACCACGCCCTGGGAAAAGGCGCTGTCGGGCTGCTTGAGCACGCAGGGCAGGGAAAGTTCCTCCAGGATATGGTCGATGTTGCGGGCGTGGACGATGACCGTGCGCGGGGCCGGGATCTTGTGGCGCGTGAGCACTTCGGCCAGATAGACCTTGTTGGAGCAGCGCAGGATCGATTCCGGGTCGTCGATGACGACCAGCCCTTCGGCCGCGGCCTTACGGGCCATGCGGTAAGTGTGGTGGTCGACGTTGGTTGTTTCCCGGATGAACAGGGCGTCGAATTCCGACAGGCGGTTGGAATCCTCCCGGGTGATGCACTCGACGCCGACGCCGAGCGTTTCGGCCGCCTTGATGCAGCGCTTGATGGCCCGGGCATTGGAGGGCGGCCGGGCCTCCTCGGGATCGAGGAGGATGGCCAGGTCGTAACGGGACACCGGGCGTTTGGGGATGATGAGCTTTTTGCCGGCGAAGTATTCCGACGAGACCACCTCGGCGAAATCACGCTCGGTCTCGGGAATGTCCTTGACCGAAAGCGGCGAGACGTTTTGGAGCTGCCAGGCGCCGGTATGCACGAAGTCGGCCCGCAAAAACGGCGCCGGGAACAGCTTGAACAGCCGCGAGGCCAGCAGTTCCAGGCCTTTTTCCGGCGTCTTGCCGAAGTAGACCGAGATACTCTGCTTTTGATCCGGCTCCCGATCGGCCAGCTGCTTGGCCATGAGGTCTTCCAGCTCCTCGGAGGCGAGCCGGATGATGCCCACGGACTTCATGTCCTGGATGGCCGTCATGGAAGGCACGGGTTTGTGCCCCCGGGCTTCGGCCAAAAGCGACACGTAATAGCCCATGGACTGGTAGCGGTAGGAACGGCAAATGTTGATAATCTTGACACCGCGCAGGCCGGTGAAGGTTTCGTCAGTCAGATAGGCGCGGGCCGCCACGGGTTCCACGCCGGAAAAGACCAAAGAACAGTCTTCGGGGTTTTCGATGACCACCAAGACAGACACAATCAAAGGCTCCTTTGCCGGGCCTCGGTCCGGCATTTTTTTCTCGGAGAGAGCACGAGCAGATTGGCGTCACGGGTGACGATGCCGAGCATCACGGCGCACACGAGGTGACTGAGGGTGACCTCGTAGTACTGGCTTTCGCTGATGGGGTTGGGCAACAGCGGATCGGAAATATGGGTGGTGCGCCGGTCCATGTCATAGCCGCTGATGACGACGAAATGGCCCGACGGTTCGCCGCGCAGGTCGTCGTAGACGAGCTGGCCGTCCTCGTCGCGTTCCCGGGCCGTGCGGTAGAGGTGCGTGGCTGACAGGCCGGCCAGGATGGGGCGGTCGCGCTTGACGATGTTGCGGATGAGCCCGGCGGTCAAGTCCTCGAAGCGGATGTCGCCGCCGAGTTCCAGGAAGCGCAGATGGGCGGCCGTGGCTTCCTGCATGCGGGCATCGGGCTTGTGGGCGAGCTGGCCTTTCAATTTATCGGCCAGGACCGTGGTCCGGCCGTCGAACCAGGTGATGTCGAACAGGGTCAGGTCAAAGGTGTAGAGGCGGGCGGCATAGCCCCTGGCCAGGGCATGGCAGCCGAGCAGGGCGGCCAGCGTGCCGCCGCCGGGCAGGGTTTGGACCTCGCCGATGACCGTGGAAAGGTCAACGGAATCACCGTAATAGCGGTAGATGGCCTGCAGGCAGGTCGGTCCGCAGGTGGTGTCGTCCGGTTGGGGCAAGATGGGGACAGAGAGCTTCGCTTCCACGGGGGAGGGCACTAGCACGGGAGGCGCCGCTTGGCCATGGGGCAGAAAGGGGGCTGGCCGGCCGCAAGACAGGCCGTTTCACGGTTTCGGGAATTTCTGCGGCAATCGGGCAAAGGATTATTCGAAGTGGATGTCCTCTTCCTTGACGATCTGGAAGGCCTTGTTGGACTTGACCAAGCCGGGAATGCCCCGGAACTTGCGCACACCCTGGACCTCGGCTTCGAGCAAGGCGTCCACGTCGTTGTCGAGCATGATGATGTCCCCGGGCTCGAGGGACATGAGCTGGCGGCCCGTGATCTGGGACCGACCAAACCGCACGAGCAGCTCCACCGGGGTCTCCATGAGCCGTTCCTTGAACCGGGAAATCCAGGCGTGGTCCACTTCCAGGCGCTCGGTCTGGAAGGACGCGTACAATTTGGTGCGGATGGGCTCGATGGTGGCGTAGGGCAGGCAAAGGATCAGCGAGCCGATGGCGTTTTCCAGTTCCACCTCGAAGGTGACCACGATGACCACGTCGCTCGGGGGCACGATGGCCGCGAACTGGGGGTTGACCTCGCTGCGCACGAGCTCGATGTGCACCTCGTGTACGGGCTGCCAGGACTCCTCCATATTTTCCAAGGCAATGCGCACCACGCGGTTGATGATGGCCTGCTCGATGGGGGTGAAATCCCGGCCCTCGATCTTGGGCTGGGACCCGGCGCCGCCGAAAAAGCTCTCCACCATGGCAAAGACCAGCCGAGAGTCCACCACCAGGATGGCGTTGCCGCGCAGGGGATCGAGTTTGAAAATGTTGATCGAGGTGGGCACGGGCAGGGACCGCATGAAGTCCCCGAACTTGGACATGTCGATGGAGATGGGGTTGACGTCGGCCCGTTTGCGCATGGCATTGGCCATGGCGTTGGAGGCGAGCCGGGCGAAACGGTCGTTGATGATCTCCAGAACCGGCATGCGGCCGCGGATGATGCGGTCCTGGTTGGAAAGGTCAAAGACCACGACCCCGGAGTCATCCTCCAGAATGTCGTTTTCGGCCTCGATTTCGCCGCCGGACAAGCCGCGCAGCAGCGCATCGACCTCGTCCTGATCCAGGATCTTGCTCATATCCCCGTACCTTTCGGCCTGATGTTGGAAAACTATAGCGGCCTTGGCACGAAATGAAAAGAGGTCGCACCGACGGCATGTCCCGGGACGAAGGCGTGCCCAGCCGGCCAAACCGGCCCAGGGCGACACTTCACCCTCGACGCCAGGCGGCTTTTAGCATAATGCGAACCAATGGTTTTTTGCGCCATCCGTGGCAAGTCGCCTGGAAGGCCCGAGGCCGGCCAGGCTCCAGGCAGGCGTTTGCGCAGGCACGGCAAGGTACAAGAGGTCCCACCGAAAGCGAGGAGAAAAATCGATGCAACCTGCCGATACGGATTTCGGGTCGCCGCCCCGAGCGGCCGCGTTATACTGCGGCCGGCTTGGCCTGCGCACGTTGGTGCGACGGCTGGCCCAGGTGGCGGCTGTGCTGTGCGTCACAGCGGTCCTCCTCTGGTATGGCCTGGTGATGCTGCTCGTCTCCAGGGCGGATTGACCTGGCAGGGCCGGGTGGGGACGGCGCCGTCCGGTGGGGGATCGGGCAGGTTGATCGCACGAGCGAGCCGGCCCGGCATCACGAAGGTACACACCGTATCCGCCTCGACAGGCGGCGGATTTCATCTTATATTTATGCGGCTATCGGACACGGGGAGGCTCAATGGCGAACGTTCTGGTCATCGATGACGACACCCATATTCGCGAGGTCTGCAAGCTGGTCATCGAGGGGATGGGGCACGAGGTCACGGCCTGCCCCAGCCTGACCAAAGGGGTGGAGGCCCTGGATCGAAGTCCGTTCGACGTGGTGTACCTGGATGTGGACCTGCCGGACGGCAACGGCTTGCTGTCCATCCCCAGGATCACCGAGCGTGACAAGGCCCCGGAAGTCATTATTTTCACCGGCGCGAGCTATCCCAACGGCGCCGAGCTGGCCATCAAGAACGGGGCCTGGGATTATATCGAAAAACCGGCCACGGCCGAATCCATGACCCTGCCCCTGATCCGCGCCCTCCAATACCGCAAGGAAAAATTCGCCCATCGTCCGCCGACCGTGGCCCTCAAGCGCGAGGGCATCATCGGCAACAGCAACCGCATGGTGAGCTGTCTCGACCTCGTGGCCCAGGCCGCCAATACCGACGCTAATACGCTGATCACCGGGGAAACCGGCACCGGCAAGGAACTTTTCGCCCGGGCCATCCATGACAACAGCGATCGGGCCCAGGGCCCCTTCGTCGTTGTCGATTGTTCCAGTCTGACCGAAACGCTCATCGAATCCGTGCTGTTCGGCCACGCCAAAGGGGCCTTCACCGGCGCGGAAAAAAAGCAGGAAGGCCTGATCAAACAGGCGGACAAGGGCACCTTGTTTCTCGACGAAGTGGGGGAACTGCCCTTTGCCCAGCAGAAGGCCTTTTTGCGGGTGCTCCAGGAGCGCCGCTTCCGACCGGTCGGGGCCAAGGAGGAGGAGACCAGCGATTTTCGGCTGGTGGCGGCCACCAACAAGGATCTGGAGGCCATGGTGACGGCCGGCGATTTTCGCAACGATCTGCTGTTTCGCCTGCGCACCATGCACATCCATATCCCGCCGTTGCGCATGCGGGGCGAGGACATGCGTGGCCTGACCATTCATTATATGAATGCCATCTGCAAGAAGTACAAACTGCCGCTCAAAGGGTTCTCCCCGGAGTTCCTGGATTGCCTGCAGGAGTACGACTGGCCGGGCAACGTGCGCGAACTGGTCAATGTCATGGAAAACGTCATCGTGCGGGCCCAGCTCGAACCGACGCTCTATCCCAAGCATCTGCCGCCCGAGGTCCGCATCAGCGTCATGAGTGGCAAACGCCACGAGACAACGAACGGCCTCGACCCGGAAATCGCTCCGACGCCCACGACGCCGGCTGCCCTGTCCGAGGCGGGCGAATTGCAGCTCACGGCGTTCGACGAGTACAAGAAGGAAACCGAGTTCCGCTATTTCAAGACCCTGATGCAAAACACCGGGGCGGACATCCACAAGGCCTGCGAGGTCTCCCAGCTCGGCAAGCAAAGCCTTTACCGCTATTTACGCATCCACGGCATTTCCACCCGCAGCTAGCCTGGTCAGGCTTTGGCAGGGGCCTCCGGACAAAAGGACCCTGGCTTGGCCTTCGGTTACGGGGGCCGCTGGCAACCAAAGGCCTCTCCGAATACGGTGGGAATATCCCCCTTTCGCCGGCCCATCCTGTTCCGGGTGGGCCGGTTTTTTTGTCCTTGCCGAAGAACACCCGCCCATCTTTCACAATGTGACTTTCTTAATCTGTAAAACAACAATCGCCCGCCAATCCGGCCTCCAACGGGTGGTTTGGCGACGAATGTCCATGATTCAAGTGAGATAACAAAGTTCCCTGCTTTGGCATGCATATTGAAGAAGACTTGGAACCGCGTACTTTCATGACAGGGAGGAGAGCATGAACGCGATATTCCAAAGAATGTTGTTGATCCTGACTGGCGCCTGCCTCATTCTGGCAGCCTCCGCCGGCTGGGTCCTGGCCCAGAATTATCCTTCTGGCACCTTCAACTTCGAACCCCGGGTTGGCCTGTTCGGCACCACCAACAAGCGCGTCAATACCATCTGGACGTATGGCGCGGCGGCCGGCGGCTTCATCACGGACAATCTGGCCCTGGAACTCGAAGGCATGGGCGTGGCCATCGACCAGACCCGCCCCACGCCCATGGGCGGTGACAACTCCGAGAATGTGAACCGGCCGACGAGCGGGTTTGCCACCAACGGCAACCTCCGCTGGCACATGTTCACGTCGACCCAGGCCTCCATGTATGTCGGAGCTGGTCTCGGCGGACTCTGGACCAACTACAAAGTTCCCTACAACGGCTACGAGAGCAGCCTGACCGAAAACTGCTCATTGGGCGGCACATTGGCTCTGACCGAACACATGAGCCTCAAGGGTGAGTTCCGCTACTGGCACATCGGGCAGTTCACCGATCAGGGTGTCAGCGCCCTCGGTGGCACGTTGGGTGTCAATTTCAGCTTCTGACCGAGGAGTCCCCGCCAGGCTCCGAAGCCTCGCAAACCGGCCACCCTCGGGTGGCCGGTTTGTATTTTGTCAGAGCGGCAGTGACAAAAAATGCTTGTCACGCGCGCCAAAGAGATATAAAGTTCCGAATTCGAGTTTGCTCTTGTCTTTTGCGCGGAGAGGTACCGAAGTGGTCGTAACGGGCCCGACTCGAAATCGGGTTGTCGGCTAATAACCGGCACGTGGGTTCGAATCCCACCCTCTCCGCCAATTTCTCCTTCCTGGTCAGCCTCGACATTCCCAAAAGTAACGCCATTTCGAAAAAACCGGTTGCCGCCGGCTTTCGTCCCACAGGACCTGTTGACAGCCCGTCGTAGGTTGCGTAGCTCCCCTGCATCTTTCTTCAGGCCCGTGTCCCTTCGGGGAGTGCCGGCCAGGGAGATAGCGGGAGTCTGGGGACCGTCGTAAAACGGCCTGCCGGGCAGAGAGGGCGTGTGCGGGACAAGCCGGGTCTCTTGTCAAAACTGCACTGACCGGATATGGAAAAGGACGACGGGCAAGTCGTCTTTTTCCCGTCGAAAAACACAATGCACCGGGCACGACCGACGCATGGACGTGGCGCCCTTAACGCGCAAAGGCCCCGTCAAGTGTTCGATACCTTTGCCTCTTTTTGCGTGCTGTGATACCTTACCCGGTTTCGCCCCAGGCCGGGTCCCTTTGTGACTCGGGAATTGCGCTTGCCATTTAACCGCGTGGAGCATCTTTGTCGTTTCCTTCCTTAACCATCGGTGATTTGTTTCTCCCCAAGGCCCTCATCCAGGGGGGCATGGGGGTGGGTATTTCACTTTCCGGCCTGGCTTCCGCCGTGGCCGCGGCCGGCGGCCTTGGCGTCATTTCGGCAGCGGGCATCGGCATGAATGAGCCGGATTTCGCCTCCAATTACACCGAAGCCAACAACCGGGCCCTGGCCAGGGAAATTCGGGCCGCCCGCGCCACAACCACCGGCGCCCTCGGCGTCAACATCATGGTCGCCACGGCGAATTTCGCCGACTTGGTCAAGACCGCCATCAAGGAAAAGATCGACGTCATCTTTTCCGGGGCGGGGCTGCCCCTCGATCTTCCTTCCTACCTGACCGAAGGCTCCAAGACCAAACTCGCGCCCATTGTCTCCTCGGCCCGGGCCGCCGTCATCCTGTGCAAAAAGTGGTTGTCCCGCTTTGGGCGTTCCCCGGACGCGTTCGTCGTGGAAGGCCCCATGGCCGGCGGACACCTGGGGTTCAAGGCCGAGCAACTCGATGATCCGGCCTTTGCCCTGGAAAAACTCGTGACCGAGGTCATAAGCGGTCTNNCGCCCTACACGGCGCCAAACGGCCTGCCCATACCGGTCATCGCCGCCGGCGGCGTCTATACCGGCGCCGATATTCGCCGCTTCATCAAGCTCGGGGCCGCCGGCGTCCAGATGGGCACCCGGTTCGTGGCCACCGACGAATGCGATGCCGACGAACGCTTCAAACAAAGCTATGTCGCCGCGACCGAACAGGACTTGGTCATCATCAAAAGTCCGGTGGGCATGCCCGGCCGGGCCATCAACAACGAATTTCTGGAAAGCGTGGCGAACGGCAGCAAAATGCCGTCCTCCTGTCCGTATCGCTGCATCCTCTCCTGCGAGCACACAAAAGCGCCGTACTGCATCACCCGGGCCCTGGCCAACGCCCAAAAAGGACGCCTCCGGCACGGCTTTGCCTTCGCCGGCAAGAATGCCTGGCGCGTGGATCGCGTCATGCCGGTGGCCGAGCTTTTCGGCGAACTGATCACGCAGTACCTGCAGGCCGAAGCCGCCATGGCCTAGGATGTCGGCTGGGGCAGCAGCGGTCCGCGACCGTGCTGCCCGCGCTTACCGCAAATCCGCGGACGGTTTTCCGATGGGCCTTGCCCGTTGGCCGCCGTCGGCGTCCTCCTCCCCATCCCGATTTTGCCCGCCCGCGCGGCACTCGGCCGCCAGCAGCGTTGCCGCTTGGGGCAGTTGCTCGGTCAGGTAGAAATGCCCGCCCGGAAAGGAATGGAGTGTCACCGGCAGGCTTGTCCAGGCCTGCCAGGCGGCCAAGGCCTCCGGCGCAATGGGGTCTTCCCGCCCGTACAGGACCCGAACGGGAATGGACGGCAGTTCGGCCGGGACACACGGATGATAGCTGGCCACGGCCCGGAAATCAGCCCGGAAGATAGGTTCGAAAAGCGTCATGAGCCGTGGGTGATCGAAGAGACGGGGGGGCAGGCCGTCGAAATGGGCCACACGCTGCCAGAACGCCTCGGCCGGCAGCAGGGCAATGGCGGCGGAGAGGCGGTTGCGATCCGGAGCCGGGCAACTCGATACGAAGAGCCGGCGCGGCAGCGGCAGGTGTTGCGCCAGGATGCCGCCCAGGAGCTGATAGGCCACCAGGGCGCCCATGCTGTGGCCGAGCAGGGCATAGGGGCGCAGAAGTCGCGGTCGGAGCAAGCGCAGCAGGTCACGGGCCATGGCCTCGATGCTGCCGAGCAAGGGTTCGTGGCGCCGCCGGCCGTGTCCCGAGAGGTCGACTTCCAACAGGCGCACGTCCGCCGGCAGATGGTCGGCCAGCGGGGTGAAAAACGTGCCCCACCCCCCGGCATGGGGGATCGCCACCAGGGTTATACTCTCGTTTCCTTCCGGATCGGCCGCAGGGCCGTTGGTGAGGCCGGGATCGCTGTGGGGCATGGCCGTTCACCTCATGGTCGCAAAATGACAAGGCCGGGCAATCAATCGCCCGGCCTTGTCGGAATGCTTCTCAGGGATGTTGGCCGCTGTCGGCCTCCCTGTGATTGTCTGGTAGCGAGGGAGGGAATTGAACCCCCGACACTGCGGATATGAGCCGCATGCTCTAACCGTCTGAGCTACCTCGCCATACGTTCCGGTTCGTCCCGGAAGCGGAGAAACGGGTAAATAGCGATTCCAAGCTGGCTTGGCAAGCTTTTTTTACATCTTTTTTTACATCCCAAAGCCATTGTGGGCCCAAAACCAGAAAACCACCCCGGCCAGGGCCAACCGGTACCAGGCAAACGGCACCAGGGAAACCCGCTTGACCATGACGATGAAGACCTTGACCGCCAGCAGGGCCGACAGGAACGACACCACGAAGCCGATGGCCAGAAAACCGAGGTCGTCGCGAGTAAACAGGGCCGCGCTCTTGTAGAAGTCGTAGAGCGTGGCCGCGAACATAATGGGCACGGCGGCGATGAAGGAATATTCCGCGGCCAGGCTTCGCTTGGCCCCAAGCAGCATGCCGCCCATGATCGTGGCGGCCGAGCGCGAAAAACCCGGCCACAAGGCCAGGCACTGGAAGCAGCCGATGCCGAAAGCCAGCTTGGACGTCATCTCGTCCAGCGAGTAGTAGCGGTCCCGGCCGCGCCGCCGCTCGACCAGGAAGATCATGACCGCGCCCACGGTCAGGGCCAGGGCCACGGTGACCGGTCCGAACAGATAGGTTTTGATGGCCGTGCGGGCTACCAGCCCCACCAGCGAGGCGGGCAGGCAGGTCAAAAACAACAACCATAACCCGCGTACCCCGGAAAACGGATGGTGCCGCTGGGGCACGACCAGCCACCAGAAACGCTGGAAGTAGAGGACCACCACGGCCAGAATGGCGCCGAGCTGGATGATGATGTCGAAGCTGGCCGCCTTCTCCCCGGTATAACCGAGCAAATGGCCCACCAAAATGAGGTGGCCGGTGGAGGACACGGGCAGGTATTCGGTCAGGCCTTCAACAAAGCCCAACAAGATGGCGGACAGGGTGTCGATCATGGCGCGGTGGGTCTCCTGACGAGGCGTTCCTGGCCGGCGGCTCTACCTGATGGCGGGGCAAGTTGCAACCCGGGCCGGGCTCGTGTATTGCACAGCGAGCGAGGAGACGCCATGACCACCATCCTGCCGCAAGGCGAACTCATGCGCCGCGCCGTCACCTGGATCGACGGCCAGCGGGCCGAAACCGGCCAGTCCTATCCGCGCTCATCGAGGCGGCCGCCCTGCGGTTCAATCTGAGCCCCAAGGACGCGGACTTTTTGCAGTCGTTTTTTAAGGAACAACGGGAGGCTCGCCAGGACTGAAGGCGGTTTCGGCCAGGACCCGGCACAGCGCTTCCCGGCCAAGCCCGGTCTTGCCGGAAAAAAGAATGGGCGGGACGGCGGGTTGCGCAAGCTCCCGCCACTCTTTTTTTCGGGCTTCCCGGTCCCGCTGGCCGCATTTGTCGGACTTGGTCAGGACAATGATCACGGGCAGACGCCGGGCNCGCANCCAGGACACCAGTTCGAGGTCCAGGCGTTGGGGCGGCAACCGGCAATCGATGAGCGCCGNCACGGCCAGCANCCGGTCGGTCTTTTTCAGGTAGGCCTCGATGAGCCGGCTCCATTTGTCGCGTTCGGTCCGGGAACAACGGGCATAGCCGTATCCCGGCAGATCCACCAGGCAATAGCCGGCCGCGCCCGATTGGTAGAAGTTGAGGCTGCGGGTCTTGCCCGGAGTGGCGCTGATTTTGGCCAGGGCCTTGCGCCCGGCCAGGCAATTGACCAAGGTCGATTTGCCCACGTTGGACCGCCCGGCCAGGGCGATCTGGGGCGCTTCCAGGGTCGGGATCTGGTCCGGCAGGTAGGCCGTGACGACAAGGGACAAATCGAGTTCCGTATGTGTCTGGGAAATGGCATCCATGCCGCTGTTGTGACTGGCCCGTGGGCCTCCGTCAAGGCCGTGGCGCCGACCCGGTGAAAAGGAAGGAGCATGATGCGCAAGGTGAGAATTCTGGTGCTCAACGGCCCCAACCTGGGCTATATCGGGGTGCGCCAACCCGAGATCTACGGCAGCCGGACCATTGAGGATCTTCCGGAAATGGTTCGCGATATGCTCGGGCTTGGGCCCGAGGAAGTGGAACTGCAATTCCACCAGGCCAACAGCGAGGGCCATTGCATCGACCGCTTGGAGCAGGCCTGGAAGGACGGTCTGGACGGCATCGTCCTCAACGCCGGCGCCTACACCCACACGAGCCTGGCCTTGGCCGACTGCCTGGCCTGGATCGGCATCCCCACGGTCGAGGTGCATATTTCCAATATTTTCGCCCGGACCGACGAGCCGTTGCGCCAGAAAAGCATGATCGGCAAAAACTGCATCGGCTGTATCGCCGGGTTCGGGCTCACGGGCTATGTTCTGGCCATCCTGGCCCTGTGGCGGCAAATCACCGACCATCCAAACTTCATGTAATATCTTAGGCAAGGAGACACGATGCTTTCGACCACCGACTTTCGGCGCGGCCTCAAAATCGAAATGGACGGCATTCCCTATGAAATAGTGGAATTCCTCCACGTCAAGCCCGGCAAGGGCGGCGCGTTCATCCGCACCAAGCTCAAAAACATGATCAACGGCCGGGTGGTGGAAAACACCTTCCGTTCCGGCGAAAAGATGGTCAAGCCCGACCTTGAGACCAAGGCCATGCAGTATCTCTATCGCGAACCAAGGGGGCCTTGCAAGGGGGTTTTTATCTCTATCCGCGGAGGGCGACGGAAATACGTGTTTCATGGATGATTGGGAAAAGCCTACGAGCAAGCTCGCAATTGGTCGGGCAAGGAGCCCATCTCGGCGAAAAGAGCGGCTATCTCAAGGACGGCATGGAGCTTTCCATGCTCATGTACAAGGGCATGCCCCTGGACGTCGATCTGCCGGCCTCGGTGGTGCTCGAAATCACCGACACCGAACCCGGGGTCAAGGGCGACACGGTCAGCGGCGCCACCAAGCCGGCCAAGGTCGAAAGCGGCATCAGCGTCAATGTGCCGCTGTTTGTGAATACCGGCGACAAAATCAAGGTGGACACCCGTACAGGGACGTACATTGGCCGAGAATAAGCACGAGACCACACAGGGGAGCTTCCGCATGACGCGGGAGCTCCTTGGCCTGACCGCCCTGTTTCTGGGGGCCTTCACCCTGTTGTCGCTGATCACCTACAACCCGAGCGACTATGCCGCGCCGGTCAAGGTGATCCTGAACAAGGCCGGCCGGGCCGGTGCCAACTGGGCCGGGAGCTGGGTCGAATTCCTGGGGCTCGGGGCCTATCTGGTGGGCGTGGGCTTTACCTGGCTCGGGCTGCGCTGCTTCATTCCGGGCTTGCGGCTGCCTGTGGCGCGCAAATTCGGGGCCAGCTGCCTGGCCCTGGTGCTGCTGACGCTTTTAAGCTCCCCCTGGGGCATCTTCGGCCTGTCGGTCGGGGCCATCAAGGGCGGCGGCTATTGCGGCCAGACGATTTTCAACCTGCTCTCCGGCAGCCTGAGTTCCTTCGGGGCTTATTTCCTGCTGGCCTTTGCCTTTGTCGCGGCTGTGCAGCTCACCTTCGGCCTGACCTGGGACAATTTCTGGCGTCCGGTCACCGCGGTGGTCCAGGATGCCTTCTGGCAGTCCGTGGATGCCTGGCAGGAAGGGCGGGAGCGTCGCCGCCAGGAAAAGGCCGCGCGCCCCAAACCGGAACCGCGCGTCAAACAACCGGCCGCCAAGGTGGTTACGGCTCCCGGCGCGGACAAGCCCGCCCAGGAACCGGACGCAATCGTCCCATCGGAGCCGGTTCGCCGTTTTCTCGACGAGGTGGCGCCGGAGAAGCCCGAGCCGGAAAAATCCGCTGCCCCGACCCCCCGGTCCAAGGGCAAGGACAAGGACAAGGAGGCGTCCAAGCCCCGGGACGAGCAGGCGAGCCCGGCCAAACCCGTTGCGGGCAAGACGGCGCCCCTGGTCAAACCGCTCGGGAAGGCCGCGAGCGACGCGCCCATGCCGCCCCTTGACCTCCTCACCCCGGCTCCGGTCGAAACCGGCCCGACCGTGGCGCCGGAAGTCTGCCGGCAGCAGGCCGAAAGCCTCATCACCTGCTTGAACGATTTCGGTATCCAGGGCGAGGTGCAGCGGGTGGTTCCCGGGCCCGTCGTCACCATGTTCGAGTTCAAGCCCGCGCCCGGCATCAAAATCAGCCGCATCGTCGGCCTGTCCGTGGACATGGCGCTGGCCATGAAGGCGCTGGCCGTGCGCATCGAGGGTCCCATCCCGGGCAAGGACACCGTGGGCGTGGAGATCCCCAACGCCAAACGGCAGACCGTGTATTTACGCCAGATCCTCGACACCGACGCCTTCCAGGGCTCGGAATCCAAGATCACCCTGGCCATCGGCAAGGACATCCACGGCCGGCCCCAGGTGGCCGACTTGGCCCGCATGCCGCATCTGCTCGTGGCCGGCGCCACCGGCAGCGGCAAGAGCGTGTGCATCAACGGCATCCTGCTCTCGATCCTCTACAAGGCCACCCCGGNCGAGGTGAAGCTCCTGCTCGTCGACCCCAAACGCATCGAGCTGTCGGTCTACAACGANCTCCCGCATCTCGTGCACCCGGTGGTCACCGAAACGGGCATCGCCAAGTCCGCCCTGGACTGGGCCGTGTCCGAGATGGACCGCCGCTACGAAGCCATGGCGCTCCTTGGCGTGCGCAACATCGCCGGCTACAACGAAAAGCTGGCCAAGCTCGGCGACAAGCGGCCCGAGGATCTGGCCAGCCTGGAGCACATGCCCTATCTCGTCATCATCATCGACGAGCTGGCCGACCTCATGATGACCGCGGGCAAGGAAGTGGAAGTGAGCATCGTGCGCCTGGCCCAGCTCGCCCGGGCCGCCGGCATCCACATGGTGCTGGCCACCCAGCGGCCGAGCGTGGANGTGGTCACCGGCCTCATCAAGGCCAACTTTCCCACCCGCATCGCCTTCCAGGTCACNAGCAAGCACGATTCGCGCACCATCCTCGACGCCGTNGGCGCCGAATACCTGCTCGGGCGCGGCGACATGCTCTACAAGCCGAGCGGCGGCAAGACCGTGCGCATGCACGGCGCCTTTGTNTCGGACGAGGAAACCGCGGCCGTGGTGGAATTCTGGAAGTCCAAGGCCGCGCCCAACTATGCCGTGGATTTCGCCGAATGGCAGAAANCCAANGACACCAGCGGAAGCGGGGATTTCGGNGGCGACNGCGGCGAGGATACCGCCGCGGACCCGGTNTACCCCCAGGCCGTGGATTTCGTCATGGAGCAGGGCAAGGCCTCCATCTCCCTCATCCAGCGCCGGTTCCGCATCGGCTTCAACCGGGCCGCCCGGTTCATCGAACAGATGGAACGCGACGGCATGCTCGGCCCCCAGGAAGGCAGCAAGCCGCGCCCGGTCATCAAGGGGCGCGAGTAGGGGAGTCGTCGTCGCGGGAGGCGGCAGGGTGGTGTGGAGAAGCCTCCGGCGGCCAAAGGGCTTTGCCCTTTGGAATCCCAACAAACAATCCCTGGGGTCACATGNAACATGCGGACCCCAGCCAAGGAAGTATCCATGTCACGCATACTGCTTGTCTTGCTGGCCGGATTGTTGGCCTGGAGCGCACCGGCCCGGGCCGCCGAAGATCCGGCCCAGCTCGCCGCGCGCATCCAGAAAAAATACGCCTCCCTCAGTTCCTTCACGGCCGGCTTCACCCAGGCCATCCGCAACGCGGCCAGCGGTGATACCGAAAACCGCTCCGGCACCATCGCGTTTAAAAAGCCCACCCTGGTGCGCTGGGAAACGGTCAAACCGGAAAAGGAACTGCTCGTCGTCGGCAAGGACGCCGTGTGGGACTATTTCGAGGAGGACAAAGAGGCGTACCGCTATTCGGTCAAGGAGATCATCAGCTCCAAGACCATGCTGCGGTTTCTGACCGGCCAGGCCAACCTGACCGAGGATTTCATCGTCGCGCCGAGCAAGGATGCACCCGGTCCGAACCAGGCCGTGCTCGACCTTGCGCCCCGGGAACCCGAACCGGGCCTGGTCATGGCCCGGATCTGGGTCGACTTGGCCACCGATCTCATCGCCCGCATCCGCATCCAGGATTTCTACGCCAACACCAATGACCTGACCCTGACCAACCTGGCCGTCAATCCCAAGCTCGGTGATGCGCTTTTCGTTTTCACTGCGCCCAAGGACGCCAAGGTGCGCGATAACGCACCGGCCATGGAACATGACCTCAAGCAATAACAGGCTGTTAGAACGATCGTTTTATTTTTTTAAACGTGGGGTGGTTGCAGTGTCCAAACCCACGGCCCGGCGCAGGGCGGCCAGTTCGGCAGGTGTGAGCGGGCGACAGGCCCCTGGCGGCAGGTCGCCCAGCGTGAGCGCTCCTTGGGAGACACGCACAAGCTTGAGCACCGTAAGGTGCAAATCCCGGCACATGCGCCGTATCTGGCGGTTGATGCCCTGGCCGAGCTCCATCTCCAGCACGAACCGATCCGGCCCGAGCCGCGCGTCGAGCCGCGCCCGCACCGGAGCCAGCCGTTCGCCCTCGGCCAGCACCATGCCCCGGCCCATGGTGGCGAACACGTCCGCCGTCACCCGTCCCCGCACCGTCACCCGGTACCGCTTGGCCACGTGCCAGCGCGGATGAGCCAGCCGAAAGGCCAGTTCTCCGTCGTTGGTCAAAAGCAGCAGACCTTCCGAAAAATAATCCAGCCGGCCGACTGGGAAAAGCCGTTGCGTCCGGTAGGGGGCGGGCAGGTCGTCGAAGACCGTGGGCCGGCCTTCGGGATCGCGGGCCGTGGTCACGCATCCCGGCTTCTTGTGCAGCATGAGGGTGAGGGTTTCGGGCTGTTCCTGCGCCGGGGTCACGGGGCGACCGTCCACGGCCAGGGTGTCGCGCCGGGGATCGACTTTAATCCCGAGTTCGGTCACGACCCGGCCGTTGACGCTCACCCGGCCGGCGGCAATGAAGGCATCGGCCTGGCGCCGGGAACAATAGCCGGCGGCAGCCAGGGCCTTGTTGAGGCGCAACAGTTCGGTTTCGCTCATAAACGTTGACACGTCATCCCAGAGGACGCGGTTGGGTGTGCCGGAGCCGGACCTTTGCGATGCGGTTTAGCAGCACGTCCCCGGCCCGGCGGGTAAATCCAGAGAGAACACGGTTCCCTGGCCAGGTTCCGAGGTGAAGCGGATATGGCCGCCCAGGCAGGTTTCGGCAAAAAGCCGCATGCCGTAGGTGCCGAAGCCGCGTCCCCGGCCCTTGGTGGAAAACCCTTTCTCGAACACGCGCAACCGGGTTTCCTGGGCCATGACGCTGGGATTTTGCACCCAAAAGGTGACGCCGCCGTCAGGCGCGGCCAGACAGCCAAGGCGCACGACATCGCCGGCCCGGGAAGCCTCAAGCGCGTTTTTAATCATGTTGACCAGGATACGCTGGACAAGACGCACATCCGAGCAGACCGAGATATTGGGCGAGGCGCTGTCCAAGACGAGCTGTTTGCGCCCTCCGGCATTGAACGCCTGGCAGAAGGACTCCAGCAAGGTGAGCAAGGGAAGGGTCTCGAAACTGGAATCCTCCCGAATGTATTCCTGCGTCTCGACCGCGAGAAAATCCTTGTGGGACTCGATGATATCGCGGATATTTTCAACGGCGCCTTGGAGCAGCTCCAGTTCCGAACCGTAGCGCGTGCCCAGTTCCAAAGCGATGAGGTCGTGCAGTCCCTTGATGCCGGTGACCGCATTCATGATATCGTGGAAAAAGATGCGCTCGAAGCTGCGGAGCGACTTTTCGTGGGCAATGTCCAAAATGGAGCTGAGCACCAAGCTGTCTTTGCCCACGGAAAAGGGAGAGGTCCAGACCTGCAGATTGAGTGCATTCAGGCTGTCCGCGCTCTGGCGGATGATGGAACATTCCTGGGTGGCCTCATGGCCTTCCAGGCCTCTGACGATGGCCTTGGCCGCGCCGCAGTACCGGCAGGACTGGCTGGTGCCGCAACCGCCTTGGGTCTCCCAGGCATGGGAGCAGCCCAAGGCTTCCCCCGGGCGCTTGCCCGCCACCTCATCGAACGAACTGGCGCCGATCAGGCCGGTGAAACGCTCGTTGGCGTAAACAATCTGGCGGGTCTCATTGACGATAATAACGGCCAGGGGCACCAGTCCCATGGAAAGGGCGGTCGGACTGGCGGCTATTTCCCGGGCCAAGTCCAGAATTTTATCCTGCGAAAGTCGAGCCGCCGGCAGAAAAAACGTCTCTCTCGTATCGGGCATACCTTACCTCGCTGACCACCCCCGGACCGCGATGGTGCATGATCAGAGGTCTCAGAAGCAACCTACCCGAATCCCAGGGTGCACACGGCACCAAACGAGGGACGGCGCGGCGTTTAAATTTGGATGACCTTGTCGGCCAAGGCAAGACTCGTCACCACGTCGAGCATGTTGGTCGTTTCACCAACGTTTTTTTGCTCCAGAAGCCCGAAAAAGTCCAGGCAGGTGCCGCAGACCAGAATGGACACCCCGGCGTCGGCCAACTGACGCATGGACGCCAGGACAGGGCTGTCGGCCACGGACAGTTTGACCCCGCCGTTTAATAAAATGATACGCCACAGACTGTCCCCGAGTTCGGGTAAGGTGGCGCAAAAATTGACCATAAGCTTGGCACCCAGAGTGGGATCGCCCCGGCCGATGGTGTCGGCCGTGATCAGGACCAGGGTTTTGGCGTCTCCGGGATCGCTCGCTGCCGGCGCCGCAGTCTGGGCCGGGGAGGGGGAGGGGGGGGCCGCGGCCGATCTGGTCGCGGTGAGGGTAAAAATGCCGCCCGCCTCGGTGGCGCTCACCGCGTAGCCGGCCCGGGACAGGAAACGGTCCACGTTTTCCCGGGCAGCCTGATTGTCCACGGTGACAACCACGGTATCGGGATGGTCGGCCTCCAGGCATTCCTTGGTCCGCAGCACGGGCATCGGGCAGGCCAACCCACGGCAATCAAGCGTTTTTTCCATGGCGGGACTCCTTTGAATCTGTCGTGGCGGCATCCGGAGGAGGATCATCGCCGGCACGCAGCCACACGCGGGGGCTTTCACCTCCAGGGAATCCACCCCGGCTGAATCGATCGTAACTTGAAGGTAGCCCCGAACCCCGGGCTCCGGTCAAATCGATTTATTAAATATTATATTGTATTATTAATAGAAAAAATCTATTTTTAAACCATTACTTAAAGAAAGAGCGCTTGGTCCCGAAGGCATCCTGGCGTATGCAACCATGGGAAATCGTCCATGCGAGGTCGCCCCATGCCCGAATCCGACAGTCTTGAAGCGTTGCAGCACCGTCTGGCCGCCGCCCGGGGGGATATCCCGGTGGACCTGCTCGTAACCAATGCCCGGTTGCTCAATGTGCTTTCGGGAGAAATCCATCCCGTGGACCTGGCCGTGCACGACGGACTGGTCGTGGGCTTTGGCGCGCGCGAGGCCTGCCAGGTCATTGACGCCGGCGGACGCACCTTGTGCCCGGGGCTGATCGACGGCCATATCCACATCGAATCGACCTTGCTGTCCCCGCCGGTTTTCGCGGCAGCTGTGGCCCCGCACGGCACCTGCGCCGTGGTGGCCGACCCCCACGAGATCGCCAATGTCCTGGGCCTGGCCGGCATCGAATACATNCTGGCCTGCAGCCGCGATCTGCCGGTGACCTGCTATTTCATGATGCCGTCGTGCGTGCCGGCGACGGACATGGCCACGGCCGGAGCACGCCTTGAGGCCGAGGATGTGGCGGCCATGCTGGCCCGGCATCCGGACCGGCTGCTGGGGCTGGCCGAGGTCATGAATGTCCCGGGCGTGGTCGGCGGGAACGAAGCCGTCTTGCGCAAGCTCAAGGCCGCCCGGGGCCGCGCCATCGACGGCCATGCGCCGGGTTTGGGAGGCCGGGCCCTGGACGCCTATATCCTGGCCGGACCGGCCTCGGACCACGAAAGCACCGCCCTGGACGAGGCCCGGGAAAAACTGCGCCGGGGGATGCACATCATGATCCGCCAAGGCAGCACAGAACACAATCTGGACGCCCTCATCGCGCTTGTCACCCCGGAAAACGCGCACAATATCTCCCTGGTCAGCGACGACCGGGACCCCGTGGACCTAGCCCGGGAAGGGCACCTGGACAGCCTCGTGCGCCAAGCCATCGCCCATGGCGTGCCCCCCCTGACGGCCGTGGCCATGGCCTCCATCAATCCGGCCCGGTATTTCCGCCTGCCGCGTCGCGGAGCCCTGGCGCCTGGCTTCCGGGCTGATTTCCTGCTGTTGGACGACCTGGAAACCTTTTCCATCGACCGGATATTCCTGGCGGGCAACCCCCTCGAAACTATTTCTTTTTCGGACCATTCCTGCCTTGTCCCGCCCCGAGCCATGCGGGTTGAGGGAGCGGTCACGGCCGAGCGGTTCGCCTTGCCGGCCACGTCCGATCGGATTCGGGTCATCGGTATCGTGCCCGGCCAAATCCAGACGCAATCCCTGGTGGTTGCGGCCCGGATCGAACACGGTCTGGCCGTGGCCGATCCCGAACGCGACCTGGCCAAGTTGGCCGTGGTCGAACGTCACAAGGCCACGGGCAATCTGGGGCTGGGATTCGTGCGCGGCCTGTCCTTGCGTGCCGGAGCCATGGCCGGAACCGTGGCCCACGATGCCCATAATATCGTCGTGGCCGGGGTCGACGACGCCGATATGGCCCTGGCCGCCCGAACGCTCATGATTTCCGGGGGTGGATTTGTTGTGGTCCGGGACGGGCATATCCTGGCCCAAGTGGATCTGGCCGTGGCCGGACTCATGAGCGCCGAGCCGTTCGACACCGTCATGGGGGCATTACGCGACCTGGGCGGCGCTTACCGGGCCATTGCCGGACCGGACGCGCTTGCCCATCCGTTCATGGCCATGTCGTTTCTTTCGCTCGAAGTCATCGGCGATCTCAAGCTCACGGACAAAGGGCTTGTCGACGTGACCGCGTTTGCACCGGTGGGCTGTTTCGTGGACGGCTGAGGCCGCGTCGCGTCCGGGCGGGAAGGCGGTCGTACGTGGAGCGGCCGCCTGGGCAGCGAAGACGCCCAACCGGTGAAACCGCCCGATGTTCGGGGATATTTGGAGTAAAGTTAACATAATTTACATTATGAGACAAAGCTAGAAACCGACAAGAAAGGGGAGCGAAGCCTGTCAAACATACCGTAAGACGTTTCGAATGACCATGCCCAAGCATCGATTGGAGACAGATGATTGGAGACAAACGGATGACTGACCGAAACGGTGCCCGACGTAGAACATCGCGGCTGGATACGTCGTTGCGCCAGGCCGGTCACCAAGCCACCGACGCGTTTTGATCGGAATTGCCCGAGGCTGGCCGCTGCGACCGCCGCACCAGTGTCCGGTGCCGTGTCATCCCGCAGCGCGCAGCAACTACCGAAAATTAGAATTTATTATAATGTACACGCCCGTTGGCCGCCGGGAACATCGCTTCCGATGCCTTTGCCGTAGCCTCCCATCAGCTGCACGGAGGCTTCTTTTGCCAAGCCTACAACTGCTGCACAATTGTCTTCCGGCGTGTTGGGCACCGAAAATACACATTGCAGCCGACTCAACTCATGAAGGTATTCCAAAGGGCGAAACCCTTTGACCGCCGGAGGCATCCATTTTGACGCATAGTGCAGCAGTCGCAGCCTACCATCTCTCCCGGTATCGGGCATAAAAAAAGCGGCTGCACACGGGCAACCGCTTCTCAAAAGACATCTGGGCTGTTGCAAGACTCGGAAGACGTTACACCGCGTTACGCAGCCAAGCGCGCAAGCGCCGCGAGCCGCCGCGAACAGGGAACGATTATTCCGTCTTGGTGGTCACGGTCTCGGACTCTTGCATTTCCACGGACTGGGTGCGCGTGGCTTCCAGGCGTTTGACAAAGGCGTCGCGGCATTCGTAGCTGCAAAAGGCATAGACCTTGTCCCCGTCCCGGACACGAATACTGGCATCGGCCGGCACATAGGTTCCACACACCGGATCCTTGACCATCTCCCCGGTGGCGGCCATACGTTTCTTGCTCTCGGTCTCCTGTTCCTTTTTGCGGCCCCGGTCACCCATGAACAATTTATACAAGATGAAGCCGGCGACGATCAGGATAAGCCAACGGTACATAACACTCCTTGCCAGGCGCGTTGTGCCCCCGGTCACGTTCCTGCTGTTATGACATTCCCCGAGATTTTGAAAGGAATTTTCGCCAATGCCTGGCGCACACTGCCCCCCTGCTCGTCCGCAATGGCGAGTTCCGCCGCGATATCGGCCAGCGGCACCAGGACAAATGCGCGTTGCCGCAGTCGCGGATGCGGAATGATCAAGTCCGGTTCGTGGACGACATCCTGGCCGAAAAGCAGGATATCCACATCCAGGATGCGGGGGCCGAACCGGCGCTTCGGATCGCGAACCCGCCCGGCGTCCGTCTCGATGGCCTGGATGGAGGCCAGGAGACGCCCGGGAGTCCAGACCGGCTCCAGATCCAAGGCCACGACCTGGTTGGCGTAATACGGCTGATCCGCATCCCCCCAGGGCTCGGTCTCATAGATCGGGCTTTCCAGCACCAGCCTGGCCTGCGGGAGCGCGGCCAGACGCTCCCGGGCCAGACGCAGATGGGCGAGCCGGTCTCCCAGGTTGGAACCGAGACCGCAAAAAGCCCTTACAGCTTGGCGATGCGTGCGAGCGCCTCCTCCATCCGGGCCACGGGCACGGTCATGGCGATGCGGAAATAGCCTTCGCCCGGAGCGCCGAAGCCGTTGCCCGGGGTGAGCACCACGCCGGTTTCCTGGAGCACCTTGGTGACAAAGGCGGCCGAGGTCTGGCCGGCCGGCACCTTGCACCACAGATAGAACGACGCCTTGGGCGTACGGCAGGTGATGCCGATCTTGGCCAAAGCGGCCACGGCCATGTCCCGGCGCTCCTTGTAGATGGCCCGGAACTTTTCCGCGTACGGCTCGCCCTGGGTCAGCGCAGCGATGCCCGCCTCCTGCACGGCCTGGAAAATGCCCGAATCCACGTTTTCCTTGACCTTGCCCAGGCCCTTGACGAGCTGGTCGTTGCCCACGGCCATGCCGATGCGCCAGCCGGTCATATTGTAGGTCTTGGACAGGGAATGGAATTCGATGGCCACCTCGCGGGCGCCGTCAATCTCCAGGATGGACAGCGGCTTATCCGACGAATCGTAATACATTTCGGTATACGCCGCGTCGGACACAACGATGGTACCCGTCTCCCGGGCCTTGCGGATCAGCTTCTCGAAAAAGGGTCGCGTGGCCGTGGCCGAGGTGGGATTATTGGGATAATTGACGAAAATCATTTTGGCCCGGGCCCAGGTGGCGTCGTCCACCGAGTCGAGATCGGGCAGGAAGTCGTTGGCCTCGGTCAGGGGCAGCACCTTGACCTCGCCGCCGCAAAAGCCCGTGGCCACGGGATAGACCGGGTAGTTGGGCGAACAGACCAGGACGAGGTCGCCGGGGTTGACGTACGCCAGCGGGAAATGGGCAATGCCTTCCTTGGAACCGATCAGGCTCACCACCTCGTGCTCGGGGTCCAGGGACACGCCGAACCGGGTCTTGTACCAGTCGGCCACGGCGGTCCGAAAACCGAGCAGGCCGACATAGGACGGATACTGGTGATTCTCGGGCTTTTTGGCCGCCGCGCACAGCGCCTCGACAATGCAGTCCGGAGTGGGCATATCGGGGTCGCCGATGCCAAGGGAAATGATATCCACACCGCGGGCCTTGACCTCGGCCTTGACCCGGTCGATTTCGGCGAACAGGTACGGCGGCAAGGCGGCCAGGCGGTCGGCCAGGGGAAACTGTAGCATGAGAGGGGCTCCTTTGGGCGGATGTCGTCGCCGCGTGGCGGTAAAAGGGAACGGAGTGTAAAGAAGTCGAAAACCCCGTGTCAAGCCGTCAGCGTGCCTTTTCCGACCGCCCGGAACGCGCGCTGTCGTTGAACCCGGCCGAAAATCGTGGCAGGATGCTCCAAGCGACAGCGCCATGGCAAATCTTACCCCCCCTTCCCCGACCGCCCCGACCCACCCGTGGGTGGATCGTTATCTGGAACATCTGCTGGTGGACAAGGGGCTCTCCGAACATTCCGTGACGGCCTATTCCACCGATATCCTGGATTTTTTAAATTTCTTAAACGACCATCAGGCCGGGCTCGAAACCGTCAGCGACGACACGGTGTTCCTCTATCTCATGCACCTGCGCGGCCGCGGCCTGGCCAGCCGGTCTCTGGCCCGACACCTGTCCGCCCTGCGCGGTTTTTTCGCCTTTGCCGCCGATGAAGGCTGGCTGTCCGAAAGCCCAGCCGCCCTGATCGAAAATCCCAAGCTGCCGCGCCTGCTGCCCGATGTCCTGTCCCGGGAGGAAGTCGGCCGGCTGCTCGCCGCCCCGGACACCACCACCCCGCTTGGCTTCCGGGACCGGACCATGCTCGAACTCCTCTACGCCGCCGGACTGCGGGTCTCGGAACTGATCGGCCTGACGCTTGGCGATTACGACGCCCAGGCCGGCTTGCTGCGGGTTTTCGGCAAGGGCGCCAAGGAACGGCTCACCCCCATCCATGCCCTGGCCCAGGAGTATCTCTCCACCTACCTGCAAACCATTCGCGGCGCCTTCAAACCGCGCGAGGCCTTCGTTTTTCTCAATCGCTCGGGCAAGGGCCTCACCCGGCAAGCCATCTGGAAACATATCAAGCGCTACGCCCTGGTTGCCGGCGTCTCCACCCGGATTTCCCCCCACAGCCTGCGCCACTCCTTTGCCACCCACCTGCTCGAAGGCGGGGCCGACCTGCGCACGGTGCAGATCCTGCTCGGCCACGCCGACATCAGCGCCACGGAGATCTATACCCACGTCCAGGCCGGCCGCCTGATCGCCGTCCACCGCGCCCACCACCCGCGCTCCCGCAATCGGGAAGGAGGTGGGGCGTGATGTGGGGGGGATGGAAATGCGGTTGGGGATGGAGTTGGGGCAGCCTCCGGCGGCCAAAGGGCGCTGCCCTTTGGAAACCCGTCTGGGTCCTGTCGCAAACAAATTTGATTTATTTATTTGATTTTACTTGTGTTTTTAAAAAGTATAAAGTAAAAGTTGAAAAAATGATTTGTCCCCTTTTAGGGATTCCAAAGGGCGCAGCCCTTTGGCCGCCGGAGGCTTCTCCCCTGCCCCCCTCTGCGTTTACCACCCTCAACCCCCGCACTTCCTTATGACGTTCCCGAGCAAACCAACCCTGCCCGGCGCGCCGGTCATTGTGACCGGACACGCCAATGCCGACTTCGACTGCCTGGCCGCCATCATCGCCGCCGGCAAGCTTTATCCCGGCGCCACCCTCATTTTCCCGGGCAGCCAGGAAAAAAACCTGCGCCACTTCTTCATCCAGAGCGCAACCTATCTGTTCAACTTCAAGAACTTCAAGGATATCGACCCGAGAAGCGTCAAGAAGCTCATTTTGGTCGATACGCGCCAGCGCTCCCGGGTGCCCCATATCGAAGCCGTCTTCGCCAACCCGGACCTGGAAATCCACACCTACGACCACCATCCCGACACCGACGAGGATGTCCCGGCCGCCAAGTCCGTGGTCAAACCCTGGGGCTCGACCACGGCCATCCTCATGGCCGANATCATGGAAGACGAGCTCATCCTCACCACGGACGAGGCCACCATCCTGGGACTGGGGATTTACGAGGATACCGGGTCGTTCACCTTCGCCTCGACCACCGAGCACGACTTGGCCGCCGCGGCCTGGCTGCGCACCCGGGGCATGGACGTGAGCGTCATCGCCGACCTCATGACCCGGGACCTGTCCTCGGAGCAGATCACCATCATGAGCCAGCTCATCGAGTCGGCCCAGACCCATGACATCAACGGCGTGGAGGTGGTCATCGCCGAGGCGACCTCGGATGCGTACGTGGGCGATTTCGCCCTGCTCGTGCACAAATTCCTCGATATGGAGAACCTGCGGGTGCTTTTCGCCATCGGACTCATGGACGACCGGGTGCATCTGGTGGCCCGATCCCGCAGCCCGGATGTGGATGTGGGAAAGATCTGCGCCTCCCTCGGTGGCGGCGGCCATCCCTATGCCGCCTCGGCCTCCATCAAGAACCGGACGCTCACCCAGGTGCGCGAGGAACTCTTTGGCCTGCTCTATTCCCAGGTCAATCCGCAGATCCTCGTGCGCCAGATCATGAGCAAGCCGGCCGTGTCCATCGAGGAGACCGCCACCATGCGCCAGGCCGAGGAGATCATGACCCGCTACGGCCTCAAGGCCCTGCCCGTGCTCTCCACAGGCCAGAAGCTGTGCGTGGGCGTCATCGAGCACGACATCATGGACAAGGCCATCAAGCACGGTCTGGCCGATGTGCCCGTGGCCGAATACATGATCCGCAACCCGGCGGTGGTCACCCCGGATACCGACCTCTATCCGGTCATGGAGATCATCCTGGGCCAGCGCCAGCGTCTGGCCCCGGTGGTGGAAGACGGCGTGCTGACCGGCGTGGTCACGCGCACGGATCTGGTCAACACCCTGGTCCAGGAGCCGGCCCGGATTCCCGAATCCCTGCTCCCGGAGCGCAAAAAGGAACGCAACATCAAGGGGCTGCTGCGCGAGCGCATGTCCACCCCGCTCTACGAACTGCTGCGCCAGGCCGGAGAACTGGGACGGGAGCTCGGCCATGAGGTCTATGTCGTGGGCGGCTTTGTGCGCGATATCCTGCTCAAATATCCCAACAACGACTTCGATCTGGTGGTCGAGGGCGACGGCATCGCCTTTGCCGCGGCCATGGTCGAAAAGTTTGGCGGCCGCTACAAGGCCCATCCCAAGTTCAAGACCGCGGTCGTCATCCTGCCCGACGGCCAGCGCGTGGATGTGGCCACGGCCCGGCTCGAATACTACGAATACCCGGCCGCCCTGCCCACGGTGGAACTCTCCTCCATTAAGATGGACCTGTTCCGCCGCGACTTCACGGTCAATGCCCTGGCCGTGCACCTTTCGCCCGAGCGCTTCGGCGATCTGGTGGATTTCTTCGGCGCCCAGCGCGACGTCAAGGATCGGGTGCTGCGGGTGCTGCATTCCTTAAGCTTCGTCGAAGACCCGACCCGCATTGTCCGGGCCATCCGCTTCAGCGAACGTTTCGGCTTCCGTATCGGCGGCCAGACCGACCGGCTGATTAAAAACGCCGTGCGCCACAACTTCTTCCACAAGCTGTCCGGTTCGCGGGTTTTCCACGAGCTGCGGCTCATCCTGGAAGAGAAAACGCCGCTCGCCTGCCTGCGCCGCATGCACGAATACAAGCTGCTCGCGGCCGTGCACCCGCTTCTGGCCCTGACACCGGCCAAGGAAACCGTGCTGCTCGAAGTCGAGAACGTCATCAACTGGTACCGGCTGCTCTACATCGAACCCCAGCCCCAGGTCTGGCTGGTCTACTTCCTGGCCATGTGCACCGGGCTCGACCAGGAACAGTACGGCGGCATTGCCCGGCGTCTGGGCTTTTCCAAGCGGGTGGCCGGCGATATCCGCCAGTTGCGCGCCCAGATCCGCGAGACCGCCCAGGGGCTTTTCAACTGGGAATACCACAAGGGTTCGCTCTCCGAGCTCTATTTCCTGCTGGAGCCCTTGCCCGTCGAAGGCGCGCTCTATCTCATGGCCCGCAACCCACGCGAGCCGTTGCAGAAATACGTGTCCCTGCACTTGACCACCCTGCGCTCCAAAAAGGTGGAGGTCACGGGCAACGACCTCAAGGCTCTGGGCGTTTCGCCCGGCCCCCGCTATGCCGCCATCCTGCGCCGGGTGCTGGCGGCGGTCATCGACGGCCAGGCCGTGTGCCGCGCCGAGCAACTGGCCCTGGCCGGACGGCTAGCCTCGGGTGCATCCGTCCTGGCGCCCTTGGACAGGAGTGGCCAGGAAACGACCTGCGCCTGTGCCGTGCCCCCGGCCGCGTCTCCCCCGGACCAACCCGAACCGGAGGGGCCACGCCTCGACAATCCTCAGGCGAAAGCGTAACCAAGGGCCACTTCAGTTCACCTTAAGGTACTTTCAAGGATAGTCCCATGCCCTGTTCTCGTTTGCGCGTCCACGGTCCGGAGGATTTCGGACCCTTGCGGACACTTTTGGCCAGCCGCGAGGAAGCGGCCGGCGACGCGGCCGAAAAGGTACGCGGTATTTTGGACGACGTGGCCAAGCGCGGCGACGCCGCTTTGGTGGAACTCACCGCCCGGTTCGACTGCAAGACCTTCGGTCCCGACTGCCTGCGCGTTCCCCAGGCCGACATCGACGCCGCCCGGTTTGCCGTGCCGGCCACCGATCTGGCCATCATTGAGGAAGCCGCGGCCAACATCCGGACCTTTCANGAGGCCCAGAAGGAACGTTCCTGGTGGCAGCCCGCCCCGGACGGCACCATGCTCGGCCAGATCGTGTCCCCGGTNGACGCGACCGGCCTGTACGTGCCGGGCGGTCGCGGCGGCGAAACGCCGTTGCTCTCAAGCCTGCTCATGAACGCCGTGCCGGCCCAGGTGGCCGGTGTGCCGCGCATCGTNGTCGTCTCGCCGCCCCGGGCCGACGGNACNCTCAATCCGTATATCCTGGCCGCCGCTTCGGTNCTCGGCCTGNGCGAAATCTACCGGATCGGCAGCGCCTGGGCCATCGCCGCCCTGGCCTACGGCACGGCCACCATCGCCCCGGTGGACGTGGTGGTGGGGCCGGGCAACATCTACGTGACCACNGCCAAGCGACTNCTCATCGGCACCATCGGCATCGACATGATCGCCGGCCCGAGCGAGATCGCAATCCTGGCCGACAGTTCGGCCAATCCCGACTGGCTGGCCGCGGACATGCTGTCCCAGGCCGAACACGATCCCATGGCCGCCGCCCTCTGCGTGTCCCCGGACGCGGCCTTGCTCGACGCGGTCAGCGCGGCCCTGACCCGGCGTCTGGCCGACCTGCCCCGCGTGGACATCGCCGCCGCGTCCCTCAAACATTTCGGCGCCCTGGTCCACGTGCCCGACCTTGAAATAGGCCTCGACTGCATCAACACCATGGCTCCGGAGCACTTCGAGCTGTCCGTGGCCGACCCCTGGGCCCTGGTCGGCCGGGTGCGCCATGCCGGGGCCGTGTTCATGGGCCACCACTGCCCGGAACCGGTGGGCGACTATTTCGCCGGCCCCAACCACGTGCTACCGACCATGGGCACGGCCCGGTTCTCTTCGGCCCTGTCCGTGTCGACCTTTACCAAGAAAACGAGCCTGATTGCCACGGCTCCGGGCTATGTGGCCGCCCACGGCGCCAAGATCGCCCGGCTGGCCCGGCTCGAACACCTGGAAGCCCACGCCCGTAGCGTGGAATGCCGGCTGAAGGGGAACGGATAGCAGGAGAGACGCCTCC
>JGI20225J20221_1000605_pt2 | contig 55180 bp, 50 predicted proteins | sample BioMet4_FD_20221 | JGI IMG/M metagenome (IMG submission 20221) | reverse complement strand
GGCTGAAGTAAAGGTGATTGTTTGGCCTTTATTCGTGGCTTTGCCCATGTAGGTTAAGGAGGCGCCACTATCGGCAGTCTTCAAGGTAACAACATCGCCTTCGGATGTTAACGTTGCCGGAGCGCTGAGATTCGAAGCGAGGTTAAGCGAAGCTAAGGTATAACCCGTTGTCGCGGCTTTGATATCGAAGACCACACCAGCGCTGTTCTTGGCGGTGTAATGACTGCCCACCGCAACATTCTGGTTATCCCCAGCTGTCGCTCCGCTGGCATCAGCAATCAAACTCACGTGATCGACATAAAGGTGAGTGTAAGCGTANCCCGCATCAGCNACTGTCTTGAAGATCACATCGAATTCGCTAAAGCCATAGAGCGCCGCCCCTGCACTCTCGAAGCCCTGGGACAAAGCGTAATCCGCTAAAGAGGCGGTTGTTCCGTTCACTTTCCAGCCCGCATCGGCAAAAGGAATCACGATGTCATGCCAATTGGTGTTAATCACGCCGACGGAATAAGAGACATAACCCGCCGAGCTTTGCATCTGGAAGACCATCGTCGACTTGCCATCGCCGCGGACCCGAACGCTGATGCCTTTATAAGCATTGAAGCCGTTCATGACCATGCCAAACTTATAGGCATTGGACAATTGCTGNATCTTGAAATCAACCGAATCGGTGGTTTCCTCAAGATCGGCTTTGCCAATCGATAAGCCAACGTGACCATTATCATCTACCCAGCCACCATTGTCGTAAACCTTGACGGTCAAATCATCAGCGATATCTGTGGCCGAATTAATCATGACTTTGTTTTCAGCCGCGTCTTGAACGCACCAAACATATTTATCNATGGTGGTGCCNACATAATTGACGTCATTCGTCACATCGTAGCCCGCNCCGACCGCAACGCCAACCTTTCCGTTGGCTGTCGCAACATAGGTGTTAGCCGTTGTAGCGGCCCACGAAGTTGAAACAATGTTGCCATCAGCGGCATAGGCNACGCTCGCGAAGCCCACGGCCTCCCAGGAAACATTCAANCCNGCCCGGGTTAATTCGCTGAGGCTAATGGCTTTTGTTGCATAAGCCCAGGTCGCTTCATCGCTATCGGAATAACTGATGCCATCGCCAATCGCTTTCAGGGTAACAACGTACTTGCCTTGATCGCTGGCAAAGGTGTAATCCGTTGCGTCCGCGTAGGCGCCAGTATTCACCTTAATTTGATATTTGCTCGCGTGCGAAACTGCCGCCCAAGTCAAGCCCGTTTTAGTCTCATTCAAAGCCAGAACTGGAGTTGCCAATTTTTCAGCAGCTTTGCTCGAGGAGGAAACTACACTCGAAGAGGATGGCGAGCTCGAAGAGGATGCCGCACTCGAAGAGGAGACAGCGGAAGATGAGGAGGAAGCGGTAGAAGACGTCGACGAAGTCGCAGTTGAAGAGGTCTCTGCGCTTGAAGCCGATCCCGATGATGCGGCTGATGAAGAGGTTGTCGCGCCACAGCCCGAGAGAACCATTAGGGAACTCAAGGCCAAGGCAAGAAGATGATTTTTCTTCATGTTTACCTTTCCGCGCACGAGGCGCTTTTTTGAATTTCGCCAATGATCAAGCGCTGGATTGCTCCTGAAAACCATCGTTGGTTGACGAAATTATTGGACAACCTAATTATCGTTTGAGTAAGCGCTTCCACAACGATATTTTAGTAAACTTCGCTTGTTTTTGGTAAACAATTAATTGTTGTTTACTAAAACAATTGACAATATTTTCTTTTCATTCGTTGTTTTTCGCTTTGTTCATCGAAAAAAGAAAGATTCCTAAACGATTTTATTTCGCTTTTCGGATCAAAAAGAGCCCACTTCCTCTTTAGCCAAAGAACGTGATAATGAAAGAGATGAAGCGAAAACTTGCCCTTTTTTTCTTGATGGGATTGTCTCTTTTTTCTTGCGGAGGAAACAACGTGAAAACTGTTGACCCTTATCGTTTGAACATGGCTTTCCATTCTTCTTTTAAGATTCTTTGGATTACCGACATCCATTGGGGTTGGAGCGAAGATCAACCCGATTACCAAATTGAAACCTCTCACCTCAACGGGATGATTGCTTCAGCCAAAGAAAAAGAAGCGCCTGATTTATTGGTTTTAACCGGAGATTCTTTCCGTACCGCTTCAAACGCTCAAGTGAATGAGCTTCTCTCTTTGATCGATTCTTCCGGGATTCCTTGGGCTTTCACTTATGGCAACCACGACACCGAATCCTTTTCGGCTTACCGTTATTACATCAATGAGCAAATCAACAAATGCAAAAACCAAGTGTTTGTCGACGTTAAAAATGACGCCNATACAGGCTTANCGAATTATTACATTGATCTCGTCAAAGATGGAAAAACGGTTTACCGTCTCTTTATCATTGATAGCAACACCTACCAAAATCCTGAACAAGAAGGCTCTGGTTACGACGTTATCCACAGCGATCAATTAGACCATCTCAAAGCAATTAATGAAAGTCAAAACGATGGTGCGCCTGGTCTGGCTTTTTTCCATATTCCTTTAACGGAGTTTACCGCCGCTTATCAGGGTTATAAATTGGGGTTATACGAAGGACAGGGAGAGAACGGCGAAGCGGTCTGCAGTCCTTACACCAATAATGGGGCCTACGACGTTTTAAAATCCATTAACATCAAAGCGGCGTGCTGCGGGCATGACCACAAAAATTACAGCGACATCAATTATAAAAATGAAATGATTCTCTCCTATGGCCTAAAAGCCACCGATCTCGATTACCACAGCGAAAACCTCTATGGCTACAAAACCATCACTCTTCCAGAAGATTCCAGCCAATTTTCTCTAGCCTCATTTAAAACCGTCAAATATCTTTATTAACTAGGCAAAACCCCAACGCTTTTACCAAAAAGCCATTATTTTTGTTGAGGGGCATCGGCTTCGATACGCAGTTCTTTTTGCGCAGACACAAGTNTCAGAATACCCAAAGTAATCTCGGCAAGGTCAACCGCAAAACACGGAATCGTCAATAACGTTAAGAGAATTCCACCGCTACTTAGAGAACGGACGAAGAAGACCAAGCAAAAGCCCAACAAGGCTCCAAAATAAACAAGGAGACCAATCGCATAAAGCCGTTTCTCGTTCGCTTCGGAAACCTTGATCATTAAGAATTGATCCAATCCCAGGACTAAGAGGCAGAGAAAAGAAAACACAATCGGAAGGATAACGTATTGCTGAAGATTCTCCATTGTTAAAGTATCTGCCCGACCTGGCGTATAGAGATTGAGTCCGCCCAACAAGAGGAAATAAACAAAACCAAAACCGGAAACGAGAAGAATCAAATAACTAAGAAGTTTTTTTAAAAGTTTTGCGCTGTCCATAATTACTCTCCATGTTTAAGATCGATGTTGTCGTTCGGTTTCATCAACATCGCCATCGGCGCTGTGACCTTCATCGCCTGGTGATAATCCCAAAGCATGCCGGGTTTCATGTGGATAGGAATCATGTGCTTCGGCGCGATTTCAATTGCGGCCTTTGTCGCGTCTTCCGGAGTCATGGTGTAGAGACCATCAATCGGCAATAGGGCGTAATCAATCTTCAAAGCGGTGAGATTCGCCATCTCGGGGATTAAATCGGTGTCGCCGGCATGATAGAGACGGATGCCATCAAAATCAAGGACATAGCCAACGCATTCACTCTTTTTGTGGTGGGCGTTGTAGGCGGGAACAGCTTGAATATGGACGCTGTATTCATCGAAAGGATGATAGGAGCCATTACTCAAAGCATCACGTGAACGAATCACAATTGTCCCGCTCTTCATTTTAATTTTGCTGATATCGTTATGGTCGTAATGCTCGTGAGTGATCAAAACCAGATCAGCCGGGGTCTCGTAGCCTAATCCCGCAAAGGGATCGATAAAAATCACGATGCCTTCGTCCGTCGTGATCCGGAAGGATGAGTGACCTTGATAAAACAGTTTCGCCATAACTAATCTCCTTTTTTATAAAGCGAGTTTACCATCGTTATAGGCAGTCCGATATTCTTCGGGCCAATACTTTTCCGGAAAATAGAGTACTTCTTTGGAAGCCGATGGACTGGCCAAAATAAGATTAACCCCTAAATGAAAGAAACTCACGTGCTGAGGGGGAAGATAGACGATAGAAAGATAGACGAAATGACCGCAAGAATACGCGTCTGGGATGACAAAATAAGAAACATCGCTGAGGTATTCCTCAATATACTTTTTCAGTGATTTTTCATTTTTTTCAGTCGGTTTTACATCACGAATTGATTGGACTTTTGCACAAATATCTTTGAGAATTGCGGGGTTTTCGTTAATGGATTTTTCTGGAGAAAAGAGCATCCATGTCGGATAGGTTGTGCCTTTTTCTGAAACAGCATTAGTCCAGGTTTGAAAGACGTAAGCGAAATAAATTTCACTCGAACGAATTAGTTTCTCTCTTTGGTGATAGGCGGTTGTTAGGAAGCCAAGTCTTCGACCTTGAAAGGTGTCTTTGTTGGACAGATAAGCAATCTCGCTTTTATCAAAGGAGACCCGTTTAAGAGACCACGTTTCGTTCATATCGTGAATCAGCTTGGAATAATCCATGCCACCATAATACCCTTTTTAAGTCCTGTTTCCGCAACCTCCCTTTGCGTGTTTTTCCTTTCGGGGGGTGTATCGTAAGGATATCTCGACCAATTGTTCATAAGAACAAATGGTGAAGAGACAAGGCAAATGTGATAGTATGCGCCTTGCAACCAAAATCAGGAGGAACAATATGATTTCGAAGTCTTTGGCCCTCAAGGTTCTTAATGAAGCTCTCGCTACTGGCGGGGACTACGCTGAGATTTATCTTGAAGAAAACGATTCCCAATCTGTCATGTTGGAAAACGGCAAAGTCGAAACGAGCGGAACCCGTAGATCCTACGGGGCTGGCATCCGCATTTTGAATCAGCTCAAGAGCGTGTATGGCTATACCAGTGTCCTTTCGGCGAAAAGTTTGACGACATTAGCTCACGATTTGGCCGCCAGTTTTACTGGAACACGGAAAATTGAGGTGAAGAACATCGAGAAACAGCGCGTAAAAAACACCAATCCCATCGTGGACCATTTAACCGATGTCCCTGTCGCGGATAAAGTGGCTTTATTAAAAGAATGCTACGCGATCACTTCCAGTGTTGATAAGCGATTAGTCCGCATTCAAGACATGTTTGCCAACAATTTGAAAACCATCGAAATTTATTCGGCGGAAGCTGAAATTGGAAAACAATTTGAAAACACGGAAGAACGCGGACGCTTAGTCATGGTGGCAGCCGCTGTTGATAATGGCAAAATCGAAACCAATTTCCAAGGACCTGGTCGCTATGCCGGATGGCATTTCTTCAAGGACGTCCTAGATTGGAAGAAGCTTGCAAGAGAATGTGGCGAAAAGGCCATTCTCTTCCTCGACGCAAAGGAATGCCCCTCGGGACGTTTCCCAGTGGTCATCACCAACGGATGGGGCGGTGTTATTTTCCACGAAGCGTGTGGCCATTCGCTTGAAGCCACCGCTACCGCCAAACATCTCTCAGTGTTTAGTGATTCGATTGGCAAGCAAATCGCCAATCCGATCGTCTCGGCTTTCGATGATGGGACGATGCCCAATGAATGGGGATCAAACAACATCGATTCTGAAGGACACGTCACGCAAAAGAACCAGCTCATCAAAGACGGTATCTGTGTCGGGTTCTTGGTCGATAAGTTCAACGGACGGCGCCTCAACATGGAGGCCAACGGTGTTTCCCGTCGTCAAAGTTATAAATATGAGCCGACCTCGCGGATGTCGAATACCTACATTGCAGCAGGCCAAGATAAAGCCGAAGATATCTTAAAAGACACGAAACTTGGTGTTTTTGTTACCAATTTCGGTGGTGGATCTGTTAACCCCACGACCGGTGAATTTAACTTCTCTGCCAGCGAAGCTTACATCATTCGTGACGGCAAAGTTTGTGAGCCAGTCCGTGGCTGTACGCTAATTGGAAGCGGCAAAGAGGTTTTGATGAATATCGACCGCGTCGCTGACGATGTCGCCCTTGGCCAAGGCATGTGTGGCTCGGCTTCTGGGTCGATTCCTGTCAACGTTGGTCAGCCGACGATTCGTATCAAAGAAATCACCGTTGGTGGTCGTGGAGGTAAATTAGAATGAAGTTCGATCAATTCTTTGAGTTAGCCAAACAACGCGGCATCAGTGAGAGCCAAATCCAAGTCACGCGAAGCAAATCCTTAGCAATGAGTTTGTTCCATCATGAAATGGATAATTACAACATCAATGAAGGACAAAGTNTCGTTGCTTGCGGCGTGGTCAATGGAAAATTTGGCAGTTGCCGCACAGAAGAGTTAGATGGAAACACCTTCGAATTCCTGATTAAAGGGATCATCGAGAGCGCAGCCGTTTCAGAAAAAACCGAAACTTCGGAACTCTTCTCGGGCAGCGAAAAATACCATAAGAAGAACGTCTATAATGCAGAGCTATCCTTAATCCCTGTTGAAAAGAAAATCGCGTTAATCCACCAAATCGAAGATGATTTATTCGCCTTCGACAAGAAGGTTAACGAGGTTGAATCCGTTTCTTATGAGGAAAAGGAAGCCCTGTCTGAGTTCTACAATTCCCGTGGCCTCAAGTTGAAGCAGAAGAGCAACTACTATGTCATTGTGGCCGTTGTCGATGGCAAGGTCGGCGATGAGGTNAAAGTCTCTTATGACGTCTCCTTAGGCAACGACCTTAATAGCTTTGACGCAAAAGCCTTCGTTAAAGGTATTGGTGACAAGCTATTGGCCAAATTTGGGGGAGTTCAATGTGTTTCTGGCCAATATCCGACCGTCCTCCAAAATGACGTTTTCTCCGATTTAATCAACTATTTTGTCTCTTCAACATCTTCGGATGAAGTTCAACGGCAATCCAGCTGTTTGATTGGAAAACTAAACACCAAAATCGCTTCCAGCAAGGTCAACATTGCCGAAAAGCCATTAACGAAGAACGTATTCTTCTCCTACTTCGACGACGAAGGCGTCGCTACAACAAACAAAGACATTGTAAAGGGTGGCGTTCTGAAAACTTATCTCTACAACCGTGAAACGGCAAAGAAGGACGGCGTTACTTCAACCGGCAATGGTCAATGGGAAGGCGATAAGATTGGAATTGGCTTCGGCAACATCTTTGTCAAAGGATCCAAAAAGTCCTTCGCAGAGATGGTCGCTCCGATCAAGGAAGGGGTCTTCATTACGGAGATTCAAGGCTTAGGCACCGGAATGAATCCTCAATCCGGGGACTTCTCTTGTCAGGCCCAAGGCTTCATGATCCGAGATGGAAAATTGGCCGAACCTCTTAACCTCATCACTTTATCCGGCAACCTGCTTCAAATGCTTCAAGACGTTAAAGGCTTCGACAATACGATGAAGCTCAATACGAACTCCATTGAATGTGCCGATGCCTTTATCAAAAAGATGGCGATTGGCGGCAAGTAAAAAACGACTTCAAAACCAGCATTCGAAATAACGCTGGTTTTTCTTTTTGTGAAGATTCATCCAATTCAAGGTTTTAGAACCAAAACAAATAAGAGTTCCTTCAATTTAAAAACGAAATGAGGGCTTCGATTTGAGATAGTGAAAGATATTTTTTTGGCGTCTGAAAAAAGCTAGTAAGTCGAATGAGAGGTCGGTCCTTCTCAACTACATATCAGGAATTTCGATGGCTCCTCCCATAAGGCGATTCTTCAAACGAGAATTTTCACTTTCGAACAGCAACTTAGTCCAAAATTTTCCCCATAAGATAAAAAGAGACGATGAGCAAGAAATAAACCTCGATTCTGCCTAAATAACACAAAATATTCAAAAATTTGCATGTTATCTTTTTACCTTTTTATTTGGTAATGTTATAATTCGATTATGCCAATGCAATTAATAGACAAACTAAAACGACAATTTGAGCCAAATAAACTGTTTTTGTTCTCAGAAATCAAAGAAAAAGGCTTGACGGAGGCCGCGTTGAAAGAAGAGTTGTTTCGTTTATCAAAACAAGGCGAAATAAAGCGTTATGGTTACGGCATTTATTATTTGCCTGATCCCAAGCAAGAAACTCCTCCTAGCGCCCTGGAAGCCATTTCTCTAAGGTATCTAACCGACGGAAAAGAAGTCTATGGTTTTTATACAGGATCCGACTTTCTTGGTAATCTCATGGGCCGCAGGGTCTCTCTTCAAGAGCATCTCGAAATTATGACGAATAAAGCCACGAGCGGAAAGAAAACAATCTATGTTTTTTCGAAGCGTATTACCCTGCGAAAACCATACTTTACAATTAATAAAAACAATATCTCTATTAATTCATTTTTGTCCTACCTATCTTTTGCGCCTTTGGACGAGGTAAAACAAAACTATTCTTTGTTAGCAAACTATATCCGTTCCAACCAACTTTCAGCTAATGATGTCATGAAGATGGCAACACTCTTCCCGGCAAAAACCTCAACCAAGCTTTTGGCGACAGATCTTTACCGCTCACTTTGGAAACATTAATCGAAGCGGTTTCATATTCTCATCGCTCACCTATGCGCGGGGGTAAGGGTATAACTTATCCGCTATGAAAGCACTTAAGAACCTTTTTAAACCTGTCGACCTCACAAACGGAACCCCTTGGAAGGTAATTCTTCAATTCTTATTCCCGATCTTCTTGAGTCTTTGCTTTCAACAAGTTTACTCCCTTACCGACGCCTTAATCGTTGGCCAATATTTACCCCTCCAATTTGCGGGTGTCAGCGACACCGGAAGTCTGGTTTTTATAGTTTTACAATTTGCCTTTGGATGCACTGCAGGTTTTAGCGTTATCGCTTCAAATCGCTTCGGCGAAAAGGATAACGACGGTGTCAGAAAATCCTTTGCGACATCGATTGTGTTGTCGTTGATTATTTCTGTTCTCTTAACCGCAATCGCTCTCGTCAGCGTACCTCTTCTTCTTCGCTGGATCAAACTTGACCCAGCAACAGACCCCACCACTTATCAAGCTGCCTATATCTATATCATGGTCATTTATGGGGGTTTGATTTGCCAAGTCTTCTACAATATGATTTGCAGCGTTTTGCGCTCTCTTGGAGATTCGTTAACCCCGCTTCTTTTCTTAATCCTTTCTAGTCTTCTTAACATCGGCTTAGACTTTGCTTTCATCCTTCTAATGCCTACAACGGATTTAAAGGTGGCTGGCGCCGCCATCGCAACCGTCCTCGCCCAAGGTTTGTCGGCGTTCTTCTGTTTCCTTTATGCCTTTAAGAAATATCCGGAGTTAAAACTCCATAAAAGAGACTTCGCCCTTGATCTTGCCGACGTAAGAGCTCATTTAAAGCAAGGGCTTCCTTTAGCCTTCCAATTCTCGATTCTTGCGATTGGTTTAATCATGATGCAGGCTTCGGTAGACGCCTTTGATATCGGACAGACCCTTCCCAATGGTTCCCCCGCCCATTACTCTCAAGATGGTTATGGCGCCGGCGGCAAACTTTTTAATTTTTTGATGATGGCCTACGACGCTTTGGGAACCGCAATGCTCTCTTACACCGCTCAAAACAATGGAGCCGGTTTAAAGTCGCGAGTTAAAAAGGGGACGACTCAGTCTTTTGCGATCATGGGCGTTATGTATGTACTTGTTAATGTCGTTGGCTTGTCAGCCTGCATTAACGGCGCCTTCCTTTATATCTTTCTTTCAGCGGATTCGATATATCCCCAAACCATCTTCTTTGGTACAAGCTATTTNTATGAAGTTCTCCCCTTAAGCTTTGCTTTGGGTGTTCTCTTTATCGGACGCAATGTCGTCCAGGGTTTAGGAAGACCTCTATTCCCTTTCTTAGCTGGTGTTGGTGAGCTCATCGCCCGCTTGTTGGCTTGCACATTTTTGCCGAGTTTAATCAATCCTGTTAACCCCACCAGCAACGCCTCGTTCTACGGTGTTGCTTTGGCCGATCCCCTTGCGTGGTCATTTGCTTGCTTATTTTTAATCTATGGTTTGGTCCGTTATGTTTATATGGACAAAGGCCCGGACACCATTAAGGCGATCCCGGTAAGATTAGAGCATCACTGCGATAAATAAAAAGCCCAACTTTCCGCGAATTTGGGGAAAACGTTGGGCTTTTGCAGGGGTTTTGCCCTACTTGCCAGAATTATCGCTCGGCTCGTCTTTTGCTGGAGTATCGTTCGAAGNCTCCGCTTTCGGGGCGGGTGCATTGAGTGAATATCCNTAATCGGAAAGGTCCCAATCTTTGTGAGCTTCGAGAACCTTCATGACAGCCTCTTTAAGGAGGGGCTCTTCAATCGGCTTTTTGTCGCCAGACTTCTTTAAAGCACTATCAGCCTTGTTTAATGCTTCTTGGGTTTCATTGATCGATTCTTCGATCAACCCACTGATAAGGACGTAAGAACGGACGGCACCGGCACTCGAAAGGGCAGCAATGTATTTTTTGCTGTCCAAAGGTAAACCGATATAGAACTGCTTGGCTTCGGCGAGAGGGCGGCTAACGATGTAAATGGCTGTTTTCTGCGCGATGGCTTCTTGATAGATGCCAGAAGATACTTTATCCTTGCAGGCAATCGTTTTCTCGAGAATCTCCAGCGCTCCGTTATAATCCCTAGTGGATAAACGCTGATAGAGCGTCACATCGTTAACCCGGGCGGTGAAATCCGTGACCGAGTCATAAACCGGAGTCTCGCCAGAGGGAAGACCTTTTGCCATCCGATCTTCGGCGATGAGAATTTGGTTATAGGCCTCTTTATTCGTCTCGTTTGTGAGTATCAAAAGAAGATACCCATCGTTTCTCGCGTCAAGAGCAGCCGGGAAGATATCGTAGAGGTAGATCATGGCTCCAATCGTGAGAATAACTGCGCCCCAAACGCAACCCCACCAATACATCGCNAGGTTGCCGGCTCTTCCTTGAGATTGTCCTAAGGCGATCAAAACTGAAAGACCAACGACTTCAACCAGCAAGAACACAAGCGGCATATAAATGATGTGACGCGGGTTGCTCTTTTTGACATCCTGAGGAACGTATTTCGTTTCTCCTGTGAACCCGTTGAATTCCGCAAAGGAGAATTTATATTTGCCGTTTTCTTGTTTTTTGAAAGTGAATCCCAAGATCGAAACGGACGTGATGTCATAATGGCCGACTTTGCANCCAATGATGTGACCGACTTCGATGAATATAGCATTAATAACAATNCCAATGAGGACGGCAACCAAAACGAACAAAATATTCACAAANGGAGCGANGCCATACGTAGNTGAATCGCTGAAATAAGGACGCAGCACACCAAAGCCAACGCCAACCGCTAAGCCCAGCATCAAAGCGTAGACGACATAGCCCATCGCATCATTTTTCTTCATAAAGAAATCCTCCTGATTTTAAAGACACAAGCGATAAACCGCTTCAATGTCTTGCTTATTTAGTGATTGGGGGCAACAGCCAATCACACGTGTTCCGTTGCCACTCGCTAAATCCGCTAATCTTGGGAGGTCTGATTCAATTATCCCCACTTCATGTAACGAGGTGGGCATGCCAATGGCGAGATAGAAGTCTCGCATCGCATTGATACCCATTATAGCGGCTTTTTTATCGTCTTCTACACTTATGTTAAAGAGTCGACGGGCTAATTTCGCAAATTTCGGAGTAGCTTTTTCGTAGACGTAGCGGCTCCAGCCGAGGTAGCAAATCGCNATGCCAGCGCCATGAGTAACGTCTTTCTTGTAGCCAGAAACCGCGTGTTCTAAGGGATGGACGACGAAGCTGAATTTTTTACCTAAACCGGTCAAACCATCGTGAGACAAAGACGAATCCAACATCAAAGCGGCCCTCGCATCATAATCAGAGGGGTTTTGCAGGGATTTCACACCAGCAACCATGACGTTATGGCAAAGATCAAGCGCCCAGTCATCAGCCAGTTGATTATCATCGGATTCGTTAAAATAACGCTCCAAAGAATGCATCATGATATCGGTGATGCCCGCTGCAGTCTGATAAGGCGAAACACTAAACGTTAATTCGGGATCTTCGATAGCGAATAGCGGACGCACCAAAACACTATTGAAACCTTGTTTGATTTGAGTGTCGTTATTCGAGATAACACAAGAATCGCTTGATTCGCTGCCAGCTGCTGAAATCGTCAAAATAACTCCCANGGGAAGGTGTTTCGTTGGCGTGACTTTTTTGAGATTGAAATCGAAAGGATCGCCTTCGTAATAAAGGGAAACGCTGATGGCTTTGGCCACATCGATAACCGAACCGCCACCGATAGCCAAAATGGCATCACAGCCTTCTTTTCTNNCTAAGGATCGTCCTTGGATNACGAAAGTCTTATCCGGATTCGGAGTAATCCCTGATAACTCCGTGTGGCGTATACCATTTTGATCTAAAAGGGTCAATACCTTTNGCAAAAGCCCGCTCCTTTGAATCGATNCGCCACCGTAAACGACAAGAATATTCTTAAGGCCATAACCCGAAAGAACCGTGGCAATTTTATCTTCGACTTTATGACCAAAGATAATCCGTGTCGGCATTACGAAATCAAAGTCGATCATTTTTTCTTTTCCTCCTGAGCTAGCTGGACGAGCGATGGGAATACGGTGTCCAACGAAGCCGTGATGAATTTGCGCATAGTCTTATCAAATTTCACTGGGGTCAAGCCGACATCTTTGAAACAATAGCCGAATTCATCGCTGACGATTTTGGCATAGCGGCGAGCAATGTTACGATAAGAATCTTTCTGCAGGTTGTAATTGTCAGCNATGGTCAAAATAGAGAACATCTTCGCCATGATTTTGCTATAGAAGAAATCATCGACCAAATCGTGGGCAGCCGAATTATAGGAGGAACGAAGAAAAACAAAGTTATTCTTGGCATAGTTCAAGAAAGAACCAAGCGCTTCTTCAGCGTCCTTGGCTTTTTCGAGACCTTCAATATCCTCGTTGAGGAAAATCGCCGCCAAAAGATCGTAGATGTCTTGGTAGTGGTAATAAAACGTCTGCCGATGACAGGCGCATTTGTCGCACAAAACAGTGACGTTGATTTCCTCGAGCGGCTTGGAAAGCATCATCTCTTTCAGCGCATATTTAAATTTGGCTTCGGTGGTCATATCCCTTTATTGGCCCTACAAAGTGAGGCGTACTCCTTCGCAATTTGTGCCCCGAGCTTCGCGTTATTAACAACCAAGTGGATGTTGGTATCCAAACTCTTTCCACCAGTCAGCTCAACAATTCTCTTTAAGAGATAAGGCGTCACATCCTTGCCCTTAATCCCCTGCTCGTCCGCTTCTTTAACGGCTTCATTGATCAGCCCATCGATGTATTCGTGCGACAAGGCGTCTTCTTCCGGAACGGGATTGGCGATCAAAATGCCACCGCTTAATCCGAAATCCCGCTTGGCCTTAATGATAGCCGCGGCTTCTTTCGGGGACTGGAAGGCGTAATCCACCGGCTTCCCCGACTGGCGGCAATAAAAATTAGCAAAGTCTTTTTCTTTATAGGAAAGGACCGAAACGCCTTGGGTCTCCAAGACTTCAAGCGTCTTATCAATGTCGAGAATGGCTTTGCATCCGGCACAAACGACCGTCACCGGTTCGGCGCCTAATTCATACAAATCACGAGAGACGTCCCACGTCTCGCTGGCGCCTCGGTGAACGCCACCAATTCCGCCCGTCACAAAGACTTCTATCCCAGCGGCTTTGGCCATTAAAATCGTGGCGGAAACAGTCGTCGCGCCCCAGGCTTTGGTTGCGATGATAATCGGCAAATCACGTTTCGATACTTTTGCGATACCTTTAGTTTTACCGAAGAGCTCAATTTCTTCCGGTGTCATGCCAACGATGGGTTCGCCTGCAATAATGCCCATTGTTGCGGGGATAGCTCCATTCTCACGAACGGTTTTCTCCACTAATAAGGCGGTTTCAACGTTTTTCGGGTAAGGCATCCCATGCGAAATTATGGTGCTCTCCAAGGCAACAACCGGCCGCCCTTCTTTCAGGGCAAGTGCCACTTCTGGATTAATTTTCATTAGGTTTATCCTCCCGATTCATTTCTGCCTCATATTTTGAGACAATATGCCGACTTCCCCAATCCAAGAGGAAATAAGCGCCCGTCGAAGCCACAAAGACGCAAAATGCGGTAATAAGTTGCGGAGTTTTAATCTCGAAATAGGAAATGCCAAAGACCTCTTTCCAGTTGTTTGTTGGATTGAGATCGGTGAAATAGACATCAAGAAAGAAGAATAAAACCGCAAAAAAGAGCATTGCTGCGAAGACAGAGGTTCGATAGGTATCAAAAGGCATAGAGACCCGGAACAGAACGCAGAAACTCAACCCTGTGAAGGTGATTACTGATAGGGTTTTGGCAGCTTCTTGGCTCATAGACGAAGGATTAATAGCCGAAATAAGGAAATAGCAGCAAACTGCGAAGACACAGACAAGTCCGCCGGGCGCCGACTTTGATAAAACGTTCGAAAGATAGGAGCCTTTCAAACGCTCTTTGGAGGGCTGGAGCGATAAGAAGAGTCCGCCGCCGCCGATGGTGACGATTTCCCAAACATACATATTGTTGGTCGTAAAAGGATAAGCAAAGGCTTTGTTGGTCACCCAACTCACGACCAAGAAAAGTAAAGTCAAAAGAACTGCGAACACCGTTTTCGTCAGGAAAAGCGTGGCGGTGCGTTGCAAGTTATTGATAACGCGGCGTCCTTCAGATACAACATCGGGGAGTTTAGAGAAATCATTATCCAAACTGACAATATGAGCAACGTTTCTAGCGGCTGAAGATCCAGATGCCATAGCAATCGAGCAATCGGCTTTTTTAAGCGCGAGGATGTCGTTAACGCCATCCCCGGTCATCGCGACTTTGTGGCCTTTTTCTTGAAGAGCCGAAACAAGCAGAGACTTCTGCTCGGGTTTAACCCGGCCGAAGACGGTATAGCGATCAACCAGCTCAGGGATCTCTTCATCTTTCACTTGATCCATCGAAACGTATTTTTCGCCAGCAGGCACACCGACTTCCTGGGCAATCTGACTTACCGTAATCGGATTGTCACCGCTGATAACTTTTATCGCAACGCCATTATCGCGGAACCAGCCGATGGTCTTTGCGGCATCGCCCTTCACGTGGTCGGAGAGCGAAATAATCGAAACCAAGGTTGATTTAGTGGGGATTTCACCTTTTTTAATGGGGGTTTTGTTGTAATAAATGCCCACAACCCGGAAACCTTTGCTGGCTAAATCGTGGATCGATTTATCGGCTTCAGGGTTCAGAGTAGCATCAATGAAACCTGGCGCGCCCATAATGAAGGTTCCCTTGCCTTCGAAATAAGCGGCACTATATTTTCTCCCCGAATCAAAAGGAATCACTTCTTTTGGGGTATAAGGAGCGACCTTATAGGCGTTTTTAATCGCCTTGGCAGTCGCGTTGTTGTCCCCGGTGGACTTGCATAAAGAAGCTAAGCATTCTTGAAGGTCGGCATTTGTGAATTTCGAAAGGTTCTGAAAGTCTTTTACCGCGAGACAACCATCGGTTAATGTTCCCGTTTTGTCGAAGCAAATAGTATCAACTCTTGCCAACATTTCGAGGGAATAGAGCTCTTGGACGTTCATCCGTTTGTTGGCTAGATTAATAACACCGACACCCAAGGTCAGCGACGTTAATAAATAGAGCCCGGCAGGGATCATTGCTTCCATCGAACCGCTCAAAGTGTTTTGTATAAATTTTTGATAATCTTGATATTCAATCGTTCCATTGTGAGCCAAGGTTGTCGCCACCCAAGTAATAGTCATCGCAAGACCTAGGACAATTGAAATAATTCCAGTGGTCCAGAAGATCTTCAAAGAAGAAGATTTTAGTTCGCTATTGGGGCGTTCGAATCGCTTAGCAGAATCCTGCAAACCCTCAGCGTAATTTGCAATTCCCACGCGGTTTACCCTAACGTACGCCTTGCCCGAGACCACAAAAGAGCCTGACAGAGCTTGATCGCCAGGCAACTTCAACACCGCTTCGGATTCGCCTGTGAGCAAAGACTCGTCCACGTTGAGGCGGCCATTGACCAAAATCGCATCAACGCAAATTTGATCGCCTGCTTGAAGGAGAACGATATCACTTAGGACCACTTGGTCCACCGCTAATTCGCTTTCTTTTCTATCCCGAATGACCCGGACTTTCGGATCAGTCACCAGTCGGAGTTTATCGACTAAACGACGGGCCCGAATATCGGTGACAAGACCCAAAACGATATTGCAAATAATCGGAAGTAAGAAGAAATAGCTCTTAAAACCAATGTGGGCAATTGCCATCAAGATGGCAATTCCGAAGAAGACCATATTGAAGAAAGAGAAGAAGTTATCGACGAAAATTTGCCAATAGGTTTTAGTCACCTTCTTGGGCACTTTATTGGTAAAGCCTTCGTCTTTCCTTTGTTTAACCTGTTCATCGGAAAGACCGACCACGAAATCGGCTTCGATGGTCGGAGCCGCATTAATCGCTTTTAAAAATTCCTCTTTCTTGTGGCTGGTCATTATTCAGTCCTCAAAGCCACAACGGGGTCTTTCTTTGCCGCCATACGCGAAGGAATCAATCCGGAAACGAGCGCGAGAACAACGGCTAAGGCCAAGAGAATCAAGGCGTGCCAAGGATTGAGTAAGGCGATGCTGGATAGGTTATTGCCCGGGAACTGATGATCCAAAATAAGGTTGATTGGAATACAAACGATATAGGTAAACGCGATACCGATGATTCCAGCCCCGAAACCAATGATGGTACATTCGGCTTCGAAGAGGCGGCCAACATCCTTTTTCCGGGCCCCGCAAGCGCGCAAGATTCCGATTTCTTTCGTTCGTTCAACAACAGAAACGTAGGTAATAATTCCCGTCATAACGGAACTCACCACCAAGGAAATGGCAGCAAACACAATGAGAACGATGGAAATGATTTGGATCAACACCGATAGAGAACTAGTGAAGGTTTCCATGATATCGCTCCAGCGGATTTGATCGATATCCTCTTTGCCGTTGTTATAAGCGTTGAGATAGTTATGAAGAGCGTCTTTTGTGGTGAGCGAAAGAGGGAATATCAGAATGCTTGAGACTAAGGCGTANCCATTGAAATAGGCTTCAAAATCAACGGCCGACCAATCTGTGGCGGTGCCATTATAGAATTTCGGATCGGTAAGCTTTGTCCGCCAGAAAGTAGTGAATTTAATCCATTCCTTCGCGTCCGGATCGTAAGCGGTAGTCGGCGTGTCGGGCAAATTCGTGATGTTGTTTTCTTGGAAATCACCGCCAACCCTTCTATTCCAACCCAAGAAGCGCGATGAAGAGCTCGTGAGCGGAGCGTATCCCCCCGCCGCGTCATTAAAAACGTCGCGATAGATATAAGTTCCCGAAAGAACACTTTCAAGAACGCTTTCCGAAAGACTCGTGCTTGTTGCGGTCGTGGAACTCAAAGAAGCATAGACGTTTTTCATAGAGGCGTTCAAAGCATCAAGACCATCGCCAAAACCTCCATAACGAGATTCGGTCCCTCGATTGATATAGTAATTTTTAGCCGCGATTTGCGCGAGTTTTTCGCCTCGACCACCTTTTTGAACATCGGAGGCTAAATCATTTTTGAGCTCGGAAAGGTAGCCAACTGAGGCCGGCATTAATGAAATATAGGAATCCTTTGAAGGACGCAAAACACCAACAATCTTTAAATTCACAGGTTGGTAGGTGGCATCGTCGCTATAGATGTTGCCATAANATCCAGATTTGGCATCGGTGTTGGTATACCAATAGACCGTCTTGGTGGATTCGGTCCCCGTAAACTTGCCCGTTGAGGTGCTAAAAGAACTGATGTTCCAACTTGGAACGGTTTCGCTTTGAACCTGATCTTGGCCGTTCGCATCAAACATCTTGTAATAATAACTATTGCGGTAGGCCTTATAAGACTTATAAGAGCTGTCGCCTTCGCCAGAATAAACGAGATCGCTAAAAGCAATCTTCTGACCGCTGGTGGCCGTGGCGTCACTATTGATGATGCCGAGTTTTTTGAGCGTGCTAAACTCGACGCGGTTATAACGGTCCGTAATCAAAACCAATTCATTTTCGGCTTTCGGATAAGACCCATAAATGAGGTCGTACATCGTCGAAATGCCTTTTTCTTCGCCATACAGTTCATGGAAAATGGTCGCTGGCAAAGAAGTCACGCTAGAGACAACGCTCGATGTGGTTGAAGCACTGCTATATTGATCGACGCTCCGGATGGTGGCGTTTCCCGAAGAATCCGTCAGACTACCGTCTTGGGTTAAGAGGTTAAAACTAAAATTAATGCGGTTGAACATCACCGAACGGGCCCAACCTTTATCAACCGTCTTACTCACATAATCAAAATAATCTTGGCTGTAGTTATTTCGATGAAGCACGTAGGAATTGCTGGAGGTATCGTAAACGTTGAGGTTATTGTCCGTCGGATATTCCGTATACGAAGTGGCATCGGCTGGCAAGTAAGAATAATCCACCGGAGTGATGGTAATTGGAACACTTGACGCTACAGAACCTTCAACGTTATTCACATAAAGCCCGAAGCCGTTCGAAACCGCTAAAACGAGCGCCACACCAATAAGACCAATGGAGGAGGCGACCGCGGTGAGAATCGTCCGACCGCGTTTTGTGCCAATGCTCAAGAAAGACGAACGAAGGGCGGTTCCAAAACTCATCGCGGTCTTTTTATTGATTTCTTTACCCGTTGGAACGATGTTTTCAGTCGATAAAGGCGCGCTATCGTGAGTAATTACGCCATCTTTCATTTCAATGATGCGATCAGCGTACTGATCAGCCAAATCGCGGTTGTGGGTTACCATGATGACAAGGCGATCTTTGGCAATGTCTTTAAAAAGATCCATCACCTGAATTGATGTACCGGAATCCAAAGCGCCCGTTGGTTCATCGGCTAAAACGATTTTTGGATTATTGACGACGGCTCTCGCTAAGGCAACACGCTGCATCTGACCACCTGAGAGTTGGTTCGGACGTTTTTTCGCCGTTTCTTCGAGACCAACCATCTTTAGAGCCGCCATCGCTCGTTCGTGGCGTTCAGTTTTGCTAACACCATTCAAAAGCAAGGAAACTTCGATATTTTGAAGAACGTTTTCATGGGGAATGAGGTTATAGCTTTGAAAAACAAAACCGATCCGCTCGTTGCGGTAACCATCCCATTCCCGGTCGCTAAATTGTTTGGTGCTTTTGCCATCGATCAAAAGATCCCCGCCGGTATAGTGATCCAAGCCGCCGATGATGTTTAAAAGGGTGGTCTTGCCACATCCTGAGGGACCCAGAATCGCCACAAATCCTTTGTCAGGGAAGGCCAAAGTAATGCCTTTGAGGGCTTTAAAGGGTTTCCCGTCGACGAGATAGTCTTTTTCAATATTAAGCAAGGCAATGGAACGATTGGTTTCAGCCATCGTTTTGCCAATGTTTTCCGATTTCGGTGATAACGAAAAATTCGGAGTCTTTTCCGGAGCTACCGGTTTTAAACCCTCTTCGTTCGACGCAACGTTGGTGGCGTCGTCATTTTTACTTTCGTTCGTGTTGTTGTCCATTTCATTAACCTCGTGACAAAACAAAAAGAGGTTTTGTGCGTTAAAAAATATACCACGAAAAAAAGGGCTTGTTGCCTAATATTTTTGTCTTTTTTTATACGCTGTAAAAAACCCTAGTCTCTATCGGAAGTTAACCGCAAAAATTAATTTTTCTTTCTTCTATTGAAGAAAAACTTTTTAAGGAGTATAGAACTCTCCTCTGCCAAAACGCCTCGCGAAACGAGGGGGCGTTCACAAATGGAAGGATCATTGAAAATAAAGTGGTGTGAGGTAATCGCGCCTTCCTCAAGATCGTCCGCCCCATAAACGATGCGAAAAAGATGGGCTTGTTGGATGGCGGAGGCACACATGAGGCATGGCTCAAGGCTTACGTAAATCGTCGCGCCCCGAAGCTTCCAGTCCCCCACTGCGGCACCCGCTTCTCGGAGAGCCTCAATTTCGGCGTGGGAAGAAACGTCGTGCTTTCTTTCACGTTGATTAAAGCCCCGTCCAATAATTTTCCCTTCAAGTACAACGACCGCCCCAACGGGGGTTTCACCAATTTCGANGGCTTTTTGCGNAGATTTTAGAGCTTCGCGCATGNAATCTTCATCATTCATAGCTTTTATTATAAGGGATAAAGAAAACCACCGCACAGGNGATCTNATCTTAAGGCTGCTACCTTCCGGTCCTGACCTGGTTCGAAGAGGTTTCCTCGCGATGGCTTTTCTATTATATCGAATTATTTATTTTTTGATAGGCTTTAAAACGCTGATGCCGCCCATANACGGACGTAACGCTTCCGGNANNATNACCGAGCCNTCGGCTTGTTGGAATTGNTCCAAGATCGCCGGGAAGACACGAGAAGTCGCTAAGCCCGAACCATTCAACGTGTGGCAATAATGGGTCTTGCCTTCGTGGTCCTTGTAACGGATCATGCCCCGTCTCGCCTGGTAATCGCGGGCGTTAGAAACGCTCGAAACTTCCTTGTAAATATGCATCGAAGGGATCCAAACTTCGATATCGTAGGTGCGAGCCATCGAGTGCGAGCAATCGCCGGCGGCGAGTTTATCGACTTGATAGCAAAGTCCTAAACCTTCAACGAGTTTCTGGGCTTTCTTCACCAATTCTTCGAAAGCGACATCACTGCCATCATCGGTGGTGTATTGAACCATTTCGACTTTGTTGAACTGATAGCCGCGCACCATGCCGCGTTCATCGGCGTGATAGCTTAAGCTTTCGTTGCGGTAGCAAGGGGTATAAGCGAAGAATTTCTTCGGAAGATCGTCGATCGAAAGAATTTCATTCCGATAGATGTTGACCAAAGCGGTTTCCGCCGTCGGAAGCATAAACTTGCGAGGGTTGGTGCCATCGACCCAGAACACATCGTTTTTAAATTTCGGGAACTGTCCGGCAGTATAACCACTTTCTTCGTTAAGCATATGCGGCGGAAGAATAAAGGTATAACCATCGGCAAGATGCTGAGCAATGAAATAATTGAGTAAGGCCCACTCCATCTGAGCGCCGAGTCCGGTGTACATCCAAGTGCCGGAGCTCGAAATCTTGACGCCGCGCTTATAGTCGATGAGACCAAGGCTCTCTTCAAGTTCTACGTGATCTTTCGGCGTAAAGCCATCAAACGTTGGCTCTTTGCCGAAATGGAAAATCGGGTGGTTGTTTTCTTTTTCACCAGGTAAAAGATCCGGATCAGGCATATTCGGAAGAACTTCGACTTGGGCTTGAATGTCGGCCTCGACTTTTGCGAGTTCGGCTTCCTTATCCTTGTTCGCCGAAGCTAAATCACGAACCTTGGCGAAGATTTCTTGAACGTTTCCACCGGCTTTTTTCACCGAAGGAACGCTGGCAGAAAGTTTGTTTTGTTCGGCTTTGTTCGACTCGACCTCTTTGAGAAGGTCGCGGCGTTTCTGAAAGAGCTTTAACAAGGGCTCCGGATCAAAATCCCAACCTTTTTTCGCCAAGGCCTCTTTGACGTATTGCGGCTTCTCCTCGATCAACTTCAGATCCAACATACTTATTCCTCCGAGCCCCTCAATAAGGACTCATAATCAGCCTTTAATTGCTGCCCAACTTTGTCGAGGGAGCAGCTTTTGGCTTTCCGATACCCCTCAATTATAGTCGGGGTAAGTTTCCCTGCGCAGTAACTTTCGATGGCTTTTGCCACTTTTTCAGGATTAAAGAAACAATAAGCGTTCTTCTTTTCCTCGATGACATCGCCAAGCAGGGGTCGACCATAACAAATGATTTGAGTTTTCGCCGCCATCGCCTCTAACGCAACAATTTGATCGCAGGCGGGCGATGGGAACGAAAGATAAACCGANGCGTTAATCATCGCGCTTCGGAAAACATCGTCTTCGAGTAAATCGAGATAACGACANTTAGGACTAGCTTCACGATTTAACNTTTTTAACAGGGCATCGCTGGCCAATCCGTGTTTGATGCCAATGAAGAAAAAACGAACTTTCGGACAGGCTCGAGCAACGCTGGTGAACTTCTCCAAAATCTCATTATCTTCGTAATCCCCAAACGAAATAACGAATTTTTCTTCTTTGCCAAACCGGAGATAGCGATAAACAACCCCTGTCTCGACCGGGTCACTTTTTTCAAAACGCGTCATATTTACACCGGACGGCAAAATCGAAATGTGAGGATTTTTAATGCCCGCTTCAAGCAGAAGATTTTTCGCGCCTAAACAAGGAACCAATATCAAATCGGCTCCTTCAAGAACGCGGTCGGCTTTACTTTTCAGGGTATAGAAACCATCGGGACCCTTTTGAAAATAACGGGCAGCGGGATCCATTTCAGTATAAAGCGCGGACACCACAACCTTAAGCCCATCAAGCTTCGCATCGTGGACTTTCGCTTCATCATCGGGCGAAAGCAAATGCAATAAATCGGGCAGAGCGAACAAACTCTCTACCCAATTTACGCCAGACAGTTCAAGGGAGCCTTTGATGTTTTTCCTTAAACGCGTGGCCGCAAATACATCCGCCTTGGCCCCGGGATTAAAGTAAATTAAGGCTTTCATAAACGATCAGATATCATCGTCTCCATCTTTTTTGCCGCTCACACCATCTTCGCTCGAGGCATCTTCATCGATGTCATCGGGGGTCGGAGTGTGGACGGGCTTTTTCTCGATTTCTTCTTCGGACATCAAAGCGGGATTAACGTCATCATCTTCAGGAGTCGCCGGTTCTTCCGGAGCGTTTTCATCCGCGTGTGGAACAATCGCTAACGAAGCGACTTTATGACGAGGTTCTAGCGTGATAATCTTCACACCTTGGGTGTTACGACCGGCAACCTTGACCTGATCAAGCGGAGTCCGAATGACAATGCCACCGGTGGTAATCACCATCAGGTCTTCATCGCCCCGGACCGCTCTCATCGCGGTGAGTTCGCCGTTCTTATCACTGCTCTTTAAAGAGATAACGCCTTTGGCGCCACGGCTGGTCAAACGATAGCCATCGTAGTGACGACCATCTTCGGTCGTTGTGTCTTTAGCGTAGGAGATCTTGCCATAACCCAAGGTGGTCAAAACCAAGATCTTATCGCCTTCCATCGAAGTCGTAATATCAACAAGATGTGACCCATCTTTGAGGTTCATACCGCTAACGCCAGCAGCACTTCGTCCCATGGCGCGAACGTCTTCTTCGTTGAAGGAGCAGACTTTGCCATTGCTCGAAGCGAGCGAGATAATCGCTGTTCCATTCGTCCGTTTGACATCGAGGAGCTGGTCACCTTCGCGGAGTCCAAGCGCCCGTTTGCCGTTTTTGTGAATTGAGGCGAATTCAGCGAGCTTCGTCCGTTTAACGACACCATTGACGGTGGCAAAGAAGAGGAAGTCGCTTTCGGGATAATCGTCGCACGGCACGATCGAGATAATCTTTTCATCTTGATCAAGGTTGAGTAAGTTGATCGCCGGCATGCCTTTAGCATCGCGGGCGCCATCCGGAATCATGTAGCCACGAAGAGTGTAGACACTGCCGAGAGAGGAGAAGAAAAGCAAATCGGTGTGAGTCTTCGTGTGAAGCATGATGTTGACGGTATCGCCAGCCGTCGTCGAGATGCCTTTGACACCACGACCACCGCGGTTTTGCGCACGGAAAGTCTGATCAGACATTCTCTTGAGATAGCCGTTTTTGGTCAACACAACAATGATGTCGTCTTGCGGAATTAAATCTTCGTTATCGATGTTGGCGGCTTCATCCGAGATCTCCGTCAGGCGCTTATCGCCGAACTTATCTTTGATTTCCGTCAACTCTTTGATCATGAGTTCCACGATGTTGTCTTTGCTCGAGAGCAAGCGATTGTATTCGGCGATGTTTTTGGTGAGCTGAGCGTGTTCATCCTGAAGCTTCGATTGTTCAAGACCTTCCAAGCGGCGTAACGTCATTGATAAGATGGCGTCGGTCTGATCGCGGGTAAAGCCAAAGCGATCGGCTAAACGCGAGGCGGATTCATCATCGGTCTTGGAGTCCCGAATGATATGAATGACTTCGTCGATGTTATCGTGGCAGGTGATTAAACCTACAACGATGTGATCACGTTGAGAATCCCGCTTCAATAAGAATTGGGTCCGACGGGTCAAAACCGAAATCTGGAAATCGACGTAATCCTGGAGTAAGGAGGTAATCGGAAGAACTTTCGGCGCTCCTTCAACAAGGCAAAGGTTGATAACGCCAAAGTTGATTTGAAGTTGGGTGTGCTTTAAAAGGTTATTCGCCACCACTTCAGGAACGGAATCCCGTTTGACTTCGATGACAACGCGGATGCCTTCCTTGTTCGATTCATCGCGAATATCGGTGATGCCATCGATGACTTTATCGCGGACGAGTTGAGCCATATTCTCAATCATCGCGGATTTATTAACCTGATAAGGAATCTCCGTGACAACGATGCGAGCTTTGCCGCTTTCTTCTTCTTCGATGTTGTATTTACTGCGGATCGTCACCGAGCCGGTGCCGGTCGTGAAGTAATCCAAAATTCCTTTGCGACCTAAGATCACGCCTCCAGTCGGAAAATCCGGACCATGGAGGTAGTTCTGCATAATTTCAAGCGGGGTTAGCGCAGGATTTTTAGCGATTGCGATAACGGCGTCGATCGTTTCGCTGAGGTTGTGCGGCGGCATATTGGTCGCCATACCAACAGCGATGCCTTCGCTTCCGTTGACGATGAGGTTAGGAAAACGAGAGGGCAAAACCTCAGGTTCCTTTTCAGTGCCATCATAGTTATCAACAAAATTGACAGTGTCTTTTTCCAAATCGCGAACCATTTCTACTGACAGACGGTTCATACGGGCTTCGGTGTAACGCATAGCCGCGGCTTCATCGCCATCGACCGAGCCAAAGTTACCGTGGCCATCAACGAGGGTATAACGCATCGAGAACGGCTGAGCCAAACGAACGAGCGTGCCGTACAAAGCGGCGTCGCCGTGCGGGTGGTATTTGCCCATGACATCGCCGACGATACGAGCAGATTTCTTATAAGGTTTTCCCGGTTCAATGCCTTCTTCGTTCATGCCGAAAATAATGCGGCGTTGAACAGGCTTTAAGCCATCGCGAACATCCGGAATAGCCCGGGAGACAATGACCGACATCGAATAAGAGAGGAAGGCGGTCTGGACTTCGTCAGTGACCTCGCGGTCAATCAAAGCCGGCACAATGCCAGCGACCGCGGTCGTCTGCTCTTTTTCTTCGGGCGTGGCGTCCGTTTCCGGAGCGCCCGCTTCGTTTTTCTTATCTTCGTTATCCATTTTTTCTTCCTCCTATCAGATATCCAAATTCTTGACAAAGACAGCATTCTTCGAAATGAAATCCTTGCGAGGTTCCACGTCGTCGCCCATGAGTTGGGTGAAAGCCATTTCGGCTTTCATCGCGTCATCAATTGTGATGCGAATCATCTTTCGGGCGCTCGGATCCATGGTCGTTTCCCAAAGCTGCTGGGCATCCATTTCACCAAGTCCCTTGTACCGTTGGAAGGGATAGCCGGACTTTAATTGCAGAGATTTTTTAAGTTCTTCGAGTTGCTGATCGTTATAGGCGTAATAGGCTTGACCTTTGTAATCGATCTTATAAAGCGGCGGCTGGGCAATATAAACATTCCCGTTATCGATTAACGGACGCATAAAGCGATAGAAGAAAGTCAAAAGCAAAATACGAATGTGATCACCATCAACATCAGCATCGGTCATGATGACGATTTTGTGATAGCGAATCTTCGTGATATCGAAGTTTTCGCGGATTCCCGCGCCAATCGCGGTAATCATGTTGCCGATTTCGGCGTTCTTGAAGATGCGGTCTTCCCGCGCCTTTTCGACGTTCAAAATCTTGCCACGGAGCGGCAAGATGGCTTGAGTTTTGCGATCGCGTCCGTTCTTAGCGGAGCCACCGGCGGAGTTGCCCTCGACGATGTAGAGCTCGCATTCGGCAGGGTCTTTGCTTGAGCAATCGGCTAATTTTCCTGGCAAGGTGGTTAAACCCAAGGCGGTCTTTCGGATGGATTCACGAGCGACCTGGGCAGCCATACGAGCCTTGCCCGCGAGGCGGACTTTCTCGATGATGAGCTTTGCCTGATCGGGGTGCTCCATTAAATACTGCATCAATTGATCAGCAACTAGTGTTGAAACAATCTTGCGAACTTCGGAGTTGCCAAGTTTGGTCTTGGTCTGACCTTCATATTGCGGATTCGGGTGTTTCACCGAAATGACGCAAGTTAAACCTTCGCGGCAATCATCGGTCGTGAAATTCGGGGCTTTTTCTTCGAGGAGTTTAAACTGACGGGCATATTCGTTGATCGTCCGGTTAAGGGCGAGGTTAAAGCCTTCAACGTGGGTGCCGCCTTCTTTGGTAGAAATGTTGTTGCAGAAGGAATAAACACCATCGGAAGAGTAATAGTCAGTCCATTGCATGGCCACTTCGCCATAAACGCGTTCTTTGCTGCCATCGAGCAAGGTGACCTCTTCGGCGCCTTGGCAATAAATGACTTCGTTATTAATCGGAAGTTTTCCCGTATTGATGAACGAGACATATTCCTTAATTCCGCCATTGTAAAGGAAAACTTCAGTGGTCGGCTGTTCGTTGCGAAGATCGGTTAGCGAGATTTTAACTCCACCGTTAAGGAACGCCATTTGACGAAGGTGGTTTTTAATGGTCTCGTAGTTATAAACTGTCGTTTCGGTAAAGATTTCAGGATCAGGCAAGAAAGAAACAGTCGTTCCACGATCCGTGCAATCGCCGATTCGCTTTAGGTGTTCGTTGATTTTGCCACCGTTGGTAAATTTGATGTAATAGATGCCACCATCTTTGTGAACTGTAACTTCCATCCAAACAGAAAGCGCGTTGACAACCGAGGCGCCAACGCCGTGTAATCCGCCGGAAACTTTATAGCCTCCTCCATCACCGAACTTACCGCCGGCATGAAGAATTGTAAAGGCTGTTTCAACACCGGATAATCCAGATTTTTTAACGATATCAACCGGAACACCACGTCCGTTATCCTGAACGGTAATGGAGTTATCTTTGTTGATCGTCACTTCGATGGCGTCGCAATAGCCAGCCAACGCTTCATCGATGGAGTTATCGACAATTTCCCATACCAGGTGGTGTAAGCCCGCTGCCGCCGTGGTGGCAATGTACATGCCGGGGCGTTTCCGGACCGCCTCGAGTCCTTCCAAAACTTGGATGTTATCGCCAGTATACTTCTCATCCGCCTTTTCGACGGATTTTTCGTTGGTGACATCCTCTTTTTTGTATTGGAATTTGTCCTCTTCTTCCAGGGATTCCTTGCTGACNCCGCTTTCTTTAGCGGCTTCCAATTCGGAATCATCGGCCTTTTCAGGGGCGATTTCCNTTTCCTTTTTTTCTTCTTCTGCCATAAGTATTAATTCCTCCTGGTGGCTTTATGCGGAGAGACATCGATGATGGTGGCTCCGTCAATCATAATTTTCGTACCCGTCACAAAACTTTGACTCAAGCGTTTGATGAGGGCGCTAAGACGGGTGGCGTGCTCTTCATCAAGTTCGGAATAGATATCGTCCAGAACGGCAAGCGGCTTTTTCTCCTCATCATCGATGAGGAAGTAAGGGGATAGTTTAAGAGCGATGGCCGCCAAGCGATTTTCGCCTTGGGAGCCATAAACGCCGACGTCTTTGCCATCAAGCATGAGGCTGAAGTCTTCGCGTTGAAGCCCCACCGAGGTGACTTTATGGTAGATATCACCATCGAGGGCCCGCTTATAGGCTTTTTTGGCTTCTTCCTTGAACTCGTCACCCTTAATGAAGGGGCGATAGGCGATCAGAAGCGTTCTAGATTGCCCATAGAGCTCGCTTTCAAGGGAGCTTAGAACTTTATTCAAGGAATCCACGTAAACTCGTCTATAACGCTCTAATGGCTCGCTAATCTCGATTAGACTTTCCGTCAACACCTCGAGATAAGTGAGATCGACTTTCGGGGTTTTGAGGACGGCATTTCTTTCTTCAAGAAGCCGATTGTGTTTCCCGATGAGGGAGAAATAATCGAGCGACTGTTTGGAGAGGTTGATGTCCAAGAAAGCCCGTCTTTCGCCCGGGCTGCCCCGGAAAATGCCGGTATCCTCAGGCGAGAAGAGAACCACATTGACGAGTTTCGAGAGCTCGCTGAGGCGGTGAATGGGTTTCCCGTTGATGAGAATCTTGCGCCCAGTCGGCGCTAAGAAGATCTCAATGTGACGAAGGAGAGAATTTTCAACGATCTCGGCGGCGAGGTAAGCCCCACTTTCTCCATAACGGATGAGAGCACGATCGTCGTTGTTGCGCCAGCTTTTTCCAAGCGAGAGGTAATAAATCGCCTCGGCTAGGTTACTTTTGCCGGTGCCGTTATCCCCTTCGATCACGTTCACCCCGGTCGCAAAATCGAGGGAACACGAAGGATAACTCCGAAAATTTCGGAGCGTGAGGTGAGTCAGCTTCATTTGCTCACGATCTTATAAGTGCCTTCATCGAGGACGACAACATCGCCAGGACGGAGTTTACGTCCGCGCCGGTTTTCGGTTTCTTGGTTCACGAGGACTTTATGTGAAGCGAGATAGCCTTTGGCCATACCGCCTTCATCGATAATCCGGGCGAACTTTAAAAACTGCCCGAGGGTGATGTACTCACCCACGATGGCCGTTTCCTTGAGTTCGGTTTCAGAGATTTTTCCCACGTTTATAGTTTACTACTACGTAGTAAAAAAGGGAACGTATTTCGTTCCCTAGTTTTACGATAATTTCTAAACGCCTCGTTTTGCCTTATCGCGTCCTCATAGGCGTGATTAATTCGACGACGGAGTCATCTTTGGGGTTCCGAATGACAAACGGCTTCATTTCCCCGATAAATGAGAGAACGACGTCCTCGCTTCCGAGGGCCCGAACAGCCTGGGTCACGAACAGGGCGTTAAACGCAATCTCCAAACGTTCGCCAGTGTATTGAATCGTGGTAAGTTTTTCTTGACCGGAACCGGTTTGGTCGCTGGTCGAAGANACTTCGACTTGNTCNTCNTCCATCGANAGNTTAACNACCGGGGCGTGATCNGTGGCCAAAACNGANACNCGNTCNATNGCGNTGAGNAGCTGCTGNGCGTTNACCTNGAGGAAGAANGAGAANTTCTGCGGAATGATGCTNCTGGAGACCGGATATTCGCCCGAAATAAGACGGCTGGACACCAAAGTCGTGCCGAAACTAAAGATAATCTTTTCGGCGTTTGCCGAGATCTCAACGCTGTCATTGCCTTCGAAGAGTGTAACGATATCCGCGAGGGTTTTAGCGGGGATATTGACGGAAAAACGGAGCGATGGATCAACGGCCACAGCCTTGCGGGAGAGTCGAGCGGAATCGGTCGCGGTCGCAGTTAAACGGCCGCCCTCAGCCCTGAGGTTAATCGCCATCAAGATCGGACGGGTGTCTTTGTCTAAAGCGGCAAAGGCGGTTTGAGCAACGAGCGAAGTGACGTCGGCGCAAGAGAGAACGAATGGGTTCCCCGCTTTCTCAAAATCAATGTGAGGATATTCTTCAGAAGAAATGCAGTTCAATTTGAAGGTGGCTTTGCCATCGTCGATTTTGGCAATGACATTATCGATGATCTCCATCGAAACTTCCGTTCCTTCAAGCTTGCGAACGACTTCGGTGATAACGTGGGCATTAACGAGCGTGGCCCCTAATGACGAATTCCGAATGATTTCTTTATCGTTCAGCATATTCGGAACGAGGGTCCAAATCGTGATGTCCCCATTGCTGCCGGTGATCTCAAGTCCTCGCGCTGTTAGTTCGAGTTTAAAGCACAGGTACATCGGGTTGGGATTTTTGTTCCCAATGGAATGTCCGGTGATTAGTAAGCCTTTTAGAAATTGTTCCTTATCAATGGTGAATCTCATGACTTTCTCCTTTGTTGATTATTCGTTTACGTCTTACTACTAATAATAAGGCGCTGTGGAATTGTGGATAACTCTTTATTGGATTAACCTTTATTGTACCATCTTCAATACTTTATCTACTACTAATTTCTTCGACTTTTCCTCACGCTTTTAGGCGGCTCTCTAACTCGGTCACAGCCTTAGCCAAATCCTTATCAGACTTGAGGGAGTTTTCCACTTTTTCTACACCGTTCATCACCGTGGCGTGATCCTTGCCGCCGAACGTTTGACCGATCTTCGTGAAGGGGACGTCGAGCATGGTTCGAATGAGATACATGGCGATGTGTCGGGCCATGGCGATTTGACTGGTCCGGATCTTGCCGGTCAATTGATAGGGAGCTAAGGAGTAGTAATCGGCAACGGCGTTAATGATCTTCTCTTCGGAGAGCTGGGTTTTGGCGTCTTGGGCTTCTGCCAAAGAAGAAACGGAATCCATCGCGGTAGAAAGATCGATGTGTTTCGTTTTGTGGATGTTGACAGTATAGAAGAGAAGCCGATCAAACGCCCCTTCGAGAACACGGACGTTTTTACCAAAGGTTGTGGCGAAATAGCTGATGACATCGGGATCGAAATCGTTGACGTCAAGACCGTTGGCATCGATTTTTAAGCGGAGAATCGATTCGCACGTTTCTTTTTCGATTGGTTTGATTGCCAAAGGAAGACCCGAAACGAAGCGGCTCTTTAAGCGGTCGTCAAGGCCGTTAAGAAGCGAAGGATTTTGATCCGAAGTCAAAACCACCTGTTTTCCGACGGAGTAGAAGTTGTTATAGATGGAAAAGAAGGTTTCTTCAGTGCGGGGTTTGTTGGCGAGGAATTGAACATCATCGACCAGGAGCAAATCGACCTCTTGCCGGAACCATTCAACAAGGTTGGTTCCCTCGTTTTGGCCATTGACGTATTTGATGTATTCATTTAAGAAGTCTTGAGCGTGAACGTAAAGAACCTTCATTGTCGGGAATTTTTCTTTTACGGCATTGCCGATGGCGTGTAAAAGATGAGTTTTTCCTAAGCCGGAACCGCCGTAAATCAGGACTGGATTGAATAATTTGCCAGGATTTTGAGAAATCATTAAAGCGGCTTGGTAGGCTTCACGATTCGAAGGACCAACAACGAAGTTTTTGAAGGTATATTGGGGGTTGATGTCGCTATCGGAAAAGAACGCCCGTTTCGTCGGCTTGATCTCGATGGTTTTCTTGATGTCTTCTTTTTGGACGAATTTAATATCGAAATTGCTCTCGGTGGCATCATGGACGACGCCGTCGATCATATCTTTATACTTAGTAGAGAGGATCGAAACCGCCAAACCCGAATTGGCTACCACGATCATTTGATTATCATGGATGGAATCGATATAAGAACCCTCGAAAAAGGAATCGTAGACCAGCGGATCGTTCATTTTTGCTTTGATTTTAATGAGGATTCGATCCCAGAGGGCGGCAATTTCGCTGACGGTGTTTTCCATAACTTTTGACCGCTAAAAATTTAACATATCCACAGTCATAACTCACCAAAAAACAGCCTAAAATTAATTTGTCCACAATCCGAAAAGACAAAAAGGCCGAAAACACGGGGTTAATGCGTTTTCCACAAAAGTGAAAATGTGAATAACTTGTGGATAATTTTTGTGGAAAACTAAAATTGTGGGAAAACGATGTTTTTAGTTACTTTTCAACAAAGACATTTACAAAAAAAGAACGATAAAATCTAAAAAACAAAGTGTTTTTTCACAAAAAGAGGATAACCTATTTACCGAGATGTGGATGAATTTTTACCCGGTTGATAACTCCGGTTTTGGCGTTTTTCACTTTGTTTATTGTGGAAAAATAACGAGTAAGCGCTTTCAATCGTTAAAAATAGCGATTTTTGTCTCTTTTTAAGCTTTGTTTACTGCTAAAAATGAATGATTTCTTCACCATGGTGGAAAAATCTCCTTACGCGCACGCACGTTAATTCTTTATTGTCTTAAAGAGTTCGAAAACCTATAATCTATCCGCACGCAAGTGAACCTCGGAGGAAAATGCGTATGAAGAAAACCTATCAGCCGTCGAAAGTGAAGCACGCTAACAAAGCCGGCTTCCGCGCCAAAATGGCCGATCACAATGGCCGCAAAGTCTTGGCTCGTCGTAGAGCCAAAGGCAGAGCAAAAATTGCTGACTAANCCCCGAACAAGGGATTTTTAGGTGAACTGATGAAGCGGGAGAATCGGGTTCTAAAACACCAAGAGTTCGACGCGATTATTCAGTCCACACCGTTCATTAGAAGCCAACACTACGTCATTCACTACCGACAAAACGTCGCCAATAAGGCGAGAATCGGGATCTCCGTTAGCAAAAAGAACGGAGATGCAGTGACGCGTAACCGCATCAAGCGCCAGGTAAGAGCCATGATTGCCGGTGGTTACGATCTCAAGCAAAACTACGACCTCATAATCATCGTCAGGTCCTCTTATAACCCGGAGCAATTCCACGAAGAAGAAACGGAATTACTTTCTTCTTTGTCAAAGATCGGAGAAAAGCATTGAAAAAAGAAACAAGAACGAAGCTTCTAGGCGGACTTGGGCTCTTGGTTGGAGCCTTGGTNCTTTCNGGTTGCACCGCNAACTTNTGCAGCGAAGAAGACAAAGCCAACATGGCTTACCCCTACGAACAGGGTGTTACGGTTTATTGTGATAAAGCCGACATTCCTTCAGCGTATGCGCCCTTTGCTGAACAGGTTTGGAGCGATAACGACACTGTCTACAAATATATTCCAGTCAATACCAGTGGCTATTACGCNGCAAAAAAAGCCAACTTTTTGACGAATACCATTATCTCTTCGGCAANCACGAGCAACTATCTCATCCCTTCACAGGCGTATTTCGCCGCCTTTGATCAAAAGCTTTTGGATGAAGTTGTTACTACGGCGATCGCTAACGGTTACACTTTCAAGAAAGATGCTTCGGGTAATCCGGTTACTTTAATGAACCGAAGCCAGTTAACGGCTGCCGATATTAACCCGTTCGATTCACCGGATTGCGTTGGAAACGAAACTAACGTTAAGGCGAATTCTTATTCGCTTCTCCGCAATTTTGGCTATTTAAAGTTTTACGACACCGTGAACAAAACGATGTGGGGAAACTGGAAGAATTGGAATGTCGCCATTGCCGAAACTTTAAAGGATTCGAGCCAGTGCCCGAACGCTGATTTTTCGACCCTTTATCAGACTGATGTGAATAATAAAATTTCTCAAATTCGTACTTGCATCGCCACCAGCGAAGGCACTTATGGTCACTATGGCGACTCCTCGAACTGGGAAGTCAAAATTGGTCAAACTACTTGGGCAGACGCCTGGCACAAAGGCTTCCTCGAAGGTTTGATTGAATATCCAGTCGCATGGATGGTCGATGTCTTTGCTCGTAGCTTTGATAAAGATCTTACTGGCATGGGTCAGATTTGGGCGATTGTCCTGGTCACTCTAATTGTTCGTGTTGTCGTCTTGGCTTTGACCTTCAAATCCACGATGGATCAGCAAAAGACCCAAGCTTTGCAGCCACAAATGGCGAAATTGCAGGCAAAATATCCCAATAGCAACACCAATAAAGCTGAAGCTCAGCGCTTATCGCAAGAGCAAATGGCTTTATACAAGCGGAATAAAGTTAACCCGTTATCAGTGTTCTTGGCCATGATCGTTCAATTCCCTGTCTTCATCGCCGTATGGGGTGCTTTACAGGGTAGCGCGGTTCTGAGCTCTGGCGAAGTCCTTAATCTCCGTCTTTCTGATACGATTCAATCCGTTCTAATGAATGTTTCAGGAACGTGGTATCAAAACACCAGCGGTTGGTGGACGGCTTTAGTTCTCTTTATCTTGATGTCGGTCTTCCAGTGGTTGGCGATGATGTTACCGCAATGGATGACGAAAAAACGGACTAAGAATCAGGCCAAAGTCACGGCTAATCCTGCTGCGGATAAGAACACCAGCACGATGAAATGGGTCTCTTATGGTATGTTGATTTTCACGATTATCATGGGCTTCGCGCTTCCGGCTGCCATGGGTATTTACTGGGGCATCGGCGCGTTAATTTCCATGATTCAGACTTGGATTACGCAGTCGATCATGCTCAATAAGCAAGCGAAAGAAAAGAGGTTATAGATATGAAGGAATTTACCAGCAAAACGGTAGATGATGCCGTCAGCGAGGCTTGTAAAGAGCTTGGCGTGACCGTTGAGACGCTTGTCTATAAGGTTACCGAAGAGAAGAAGGGGCTTTTCTCGAAAAAAGCCACGATTCAAGTCTATGACGTGAATGATGCTCTTGAGTTTGCTCAGGAGTACCTCAAGACTGCCCTCGGCGGGATGGGAATCACCATCGAAACTACTGGCACGATTGAAGAAGATATCATTCGGATCACCATTAACTCTGAACGTAATCCGATTTTGATCGGCAAAAATGGACGCACCCTGCAAGCGCTCAACGAGCTTGATCGCCTTGCGGTTTCGAACAAATTCCGCCATCGTTACCGGATTCTGCTCGATGTTGGCGGCTACAAAGAAGATAAGTATTCGCGGGTTGCCTATATCGCCAAAAAGACCGCGAACGAAGTCTTACGCAGCCACGTTGATGTTCGCCTTGATCCGATGACTCCCGATGAGCGCCGCGTTGTTCATAACGCCCTTAACGGCATGAATCACATCAAGACTGAATCTTCTGGTGAAGGCGTCAATCGCGCCGTTACCGTCAAGTACATTCCGGGTCCTGAAGCCGCAAAGGCTGCTCCGAAAGCGCCGATCGCGCCGGCTCCGGTAAAACCAGCCGAACCCGTTGCCACGAGCGAAGATAAGCCCGTCGAAGCGGAAACCGAATCGCCGAAAGACGATAAATAAGCCTCAAGAAACTAAGGGTGGTGAAAGCCACCCTTTTCTAATATCCAGTCTTACAAAGGGATTTTTTTCGGGGGTTTTGAAGGGAGAAAAGTAATGTTTTCCCGTCTCTTAATGGGCAAAAAGAGGTTGCCATTTCTACGCTTTGCTTTAACATTAACAAGTGGGTTCTTGGAGGGATAATTAATGAAGAAAAGAAATTTCATTCTTTCGACGATATTTAACGCTGTTTTAATTGTTACTGAATTGTGGGGTTTGTCGATTTCTTTGTTCAATTGGTATCCCGGAAACGCCTTTCCAATGCCTTCAGCGGCCGATAATTTTCGTTTTTATACTTTCGATAGCAATGTTCTTTTGCTGGTGACCTCAGTTCTTTATTTGGTGGTGAGCGTCATTTCTTATCGGAAGAAGAAAGAAATCCCGGGTTGGGTAATGATTTTTAAGTTTGTGGCTACCGTTTCCGTGTTGACGACCTTCCTCGTGGTCGTGACGATGCTTTTGCCGGCTTCCGGAATTGGAATGATTTCATGGCCTTATTTTTTGTTCGCCCACGTCATTGATCCGGTCTTGGCCTTGGTTTCCTTTGCGTTCTTTGAGGTTACTCCGATCATCAAAAAACGGAAGTGCTTTTACGTCGTTGCTCCTTTGGCTGTTTATACCGCCGTTGTTTCCCCGCTAGCCTCGCTAAAAATCGTCAAGGATCCTTATGAAGAAATCGGTCTTCTCGATGTTACATCCTCGCCGGCGATAGATATCGTTTGGAAATGGTGTGCGATTTTCTTCGGAACCCTCCTGGTGGGCTTCCTCGTGCTTCTTCTCCAAAACCTCATGGGAAAAATCGAAGCAAAAGCCGATGAGAAAGCTAAGGCCGACCAGCCTTCGGCTTATACCGAGGACCATGGACCAGAAGCCACTCCAACGCAAGAAATCGCAGCCGATGACGTCGTTGTTATTGAAGATGAAGAGGGGGCTGAAGAAACTGAGGAAGAGCAGGAAATCAAAGAGGAAGAAGAAGCAAAGAAAACGAATCCGACCGGTTACATGAATCGCCCTCGTGTTTATCACATTGCCAAACAAGCCATTACTGGCAAATGGCAAGTTCGTTTAGCGACAGGTCAAAAAGCGATCAAACTCTTCGATACACAGGAACTAGCAATTAACTACGCCAAAAGTTTGGTCAAGACCCAAGGCGGTAGTATTCGGGTTCATTCGTTAAAAGGCAAAATGCGCAAAGAGTAAAAAATAACCTCGATTTGCGGAGATTTTTAAAATTATTGCCGTCTTCAACCCACCGAGGTTTCTTTCAAGTATAATGGATGCTGTGAGTAATGTTATTGTAGCTTTAGCCACCGCCCCGATGAAATCCGCCCTTGCCCTGATTCGCTGCTCAGGCGATGGTGTTTTTGAGATGACCGATCAAATCTTTAGCCATCAAGTTTCTGGGATTAAAGGCCGGCAAATTTTCCTCGGTCATATTCGCGACAATGGCGAAGATATCGATTTGGTCGAAGTGCTCGCTTATCCTGGTCCCAAAACCATGACGGGCGAAGACGTCGTTGAAATTTCTTGCCACGGAAGTCTTCTGATTGCTAATGAAATTATTGGCTGTTATTTAAAACGTGGCGCTGTTTATGCGACCCGGGGGGAATTCTCTTCTCGCGCTTTCTTTAATGGCAAAATGGACCTGGTTGAAGCGGAAGCCGTCAACGATCTCATCAATGCCACGACGAAAGAGGCCAAAAACCTTTCGCTTTTGTCGTTAGAGGGCTCCACCAGTAAACTTGTACAACCCCTCAAGAAATCCATCGCTGATTCTTTGGCCCTCATTGAGGTGAATATCGACTATCCGGAATATACCGATCTCGAAGAAGCGAACGAAAGCAAAATTGCAGCTTCGATTCAATCCATTCGTCACCAAGTCGCTGATTTGATTCGCGGGGGTGAAGAAGGAAAGATTATCAAAGAGGGCTTAAAGGTTGCGATCGTCGGGGAACCCAACGTCGGGAAGTCATCGTTGTTGAATGCGATGCTTAACGAAGACAAAGCCATCGTTTCGGATATCCCCGGAACGACCCGAGATGTCGTCGAAGGTGAAATAAACCTTCAAGGGATCGCCCTTCATCTATTGGACACGGCAGGCATTCGAGAGAATGCCGAGGCCATCGAAGAGATGGGGATTAAACGAAGCGAAAAGACGATTCAAGAAGCCGATGTAGTGATTCTTGTCGTCGATGCTCAAAAGGGTTTAAGCGTTGAGGATCAAAGAATTCAGTCTTTGGCGCATGACAAGATTTTAATTACGGTCTATAACAAGGAAGATTTGGTGAAAAATAAAGAGAAGAATGTTCTTTATATTTCCGCGTTGAAGAAAGACATTCAGCCCTTGATGGATAAGATCTATTCCGATTTAGGTTTGTCTGACGGTGCCTTTGAGAATCCAAGCCTCAACAACGCTCGCCAACTTGGCTTATTGCGGAAGATCGATTCCTGCCTTGGCGAAGCCGAAAAAGATTGTCTTGCTCACCAGCCCATTGATTTAGTCTCGGTAAATTTGATGGCGGCGTATAATGCGACGAGAGAAATGCTCGGGGAGGATGCTACCTTGGATCTAACCGATGAAATCTTTTCTCGCTTCTGCGTGGGGAAATAACGAATGCTGGATAGCCATTGTCACCTTAACGACGAAAAACTTTTCTCTCAGAGAGCCAACGTCATTCAAGACGCGATCTCTAGGGGCGTTAATCTTTTTCTCGTTGCCGGTTGGGATATTGAAAGTTCCAAAAAAGCCCTGCAAATCGCGCATGAATTTCCTCACGTTTATGTTGCAGTCGGCCTCCATCCGGAAAATCTCGATGGCGTTAATGACGATACTCTTCTCGCCTTAGAAGAACTTGCCAAGGACCCCAAAGTCGTTGCCATTGGAGAGATTGGTCTTGATTACCATTGGTACAAAGAAAAAGATGACCAAGTTAAACAAAGAACCTTCTTCATTAAACAAATCGAACTGGCGAACAAACTTCATCTTCCCGTTTGCATTCACGCGCGCGAAGCCATCCAAGATACCTACAACATTCTAAAGGAGCATCCCGTCGAGAAGAAAGGGAACCTTCACTGCTATTCAGGACCGACAGAAATGGTGCCGCAATTTGCAAAACTTGGTTTCTATTTCGGCTTTGACGGTCCGATCACTTATAAAAACTCTCAGGTCCCCAAAGCAAACGTTGTAGTTTGCCCGTTCGACCGGCTATTGAGTGAAACGGATTCCCCATATTTGACCCCTGTCCCATTTCGCGGAGAGCTCAACACCCCGAAGTACATTCCCGAAATCGTTAAAGAGATGGCGCTTTTGCGGGGTATCGACGAGAAAAACCTAGCAAATCAGATACTTTTGAACTTTAAAACTTTATTTCACGTGGAACAATAAATATGGAAAAATACCCNGCTNTNATNGTNGTNGAAGGAAAAACCGATAAAGACCTTATCGAGAGTTTTTTGGATGCAGATATTGTCACAACGAATGGATCAGAAGTTTCACGTGAAACAATTGATTTCATCAAAAATGCCGCGAGTTTGCGGAGTGTTGTTGTTTTGACCGACCCTGATGCACCAGGCAAAAGAATCCGTGACATCCTTAATGCCAACATTCCGGGTCTTCTTCACGCTTTCATTCCCAAGGAAAAAGCGATTAAACATCACAAGGTCGGAGTCGCGGAATCATCGAGGGATGTTATCTTGGAGGCTTTAGCGAACCTCGTGCCTTCTTCCTATCGCCCGTATTCGACTATAACGAGCGAAGATCTCTTTGATCTCGGACTCTTGGGTAGCGAAAATTCCGTGCAAATCCGCCATCAAATCGAACTGAAACTTCATTTAGGTCACACCAACGGAAAGTCTTTGCTAAAACGATGCAAGGAATTGGGTCTGACACGAAAAGATTTGGAGGATGCCCTTCATGGATGAAAAGAAATACTTTGAAACGATCGCCGAATACAAACTTTTGGCCAAACATGAAGTCGGTCAGAACTTTCTCGTTGATCCTTCGGCAGCTAAAAAGATCGTTGATCTTGCTGAAATCACTTCCGAAGATCGTATTCTTGAAATCGGATCCGGGGCTGGATCTCTTTCGTTCTTTTTGGAACAAAGCGCCGGGGAATCCGACTTAATCGATATCGATGNAAGACTTGTTGCGAAACTCCATCATGACTTTGAAAATAATCCTCGGGTTCATCCACTTGTTGCTAATGTCATGCGTTTTGACCTTTCGCCCTACAACAAAATAATTGGTAACCTTCCCTATTACATCACCTCAGCGATTATCGAAAAGCTACTCTTGGAAGCCCAGAATGTCAAAATTGCGGTACTGATGGTTCAAAAAGAGGTTGTCGCCCGTCTGAATTCGTCTCGAGGAAGCGCCGATTATGGCCCTCTCCCAATCTTGATTCAGTATCGCGCTAGTTTCGTAAAAGGGTTTAACGTCCCCCGGACTTCGTTTTCTCCCGCTCCTCATGTCGATTCTTCTGTTTTTGCTCTTCGGTTTAAATCCGACGTGAATTGCGAAGAGGCCGCCGCTTTATATCGACTCGTTTCTCAACTCTTTTTGCATCGAAGGAAAACGATTTATAACAATTTGCAAACCATTGTAAACGATTCGCTAAAAGCCAAAGCCGTGCTGGAAAACTCTGGTATTGATCCGAAGCGAAGACCCGAAGAACTTTCATTGGAGGAGTATCTTGGGCTCCTTTCTCAATTGCATTGAGAAGNGAACCTAGTAAAATCTATTCGCAAGGTATGTTATTTCAAAAAAACAATTTNGTNGTTAAGTCCTANGCGAAGATCAATGTCTCGCTTCGTGTTCTTTCTAAAAGAGATGATGGCTACCACGAATTGGAGATGGTCAATCTCCCGTTGGAGCTTCATGATGCTATCGAAATTGAGCGGGTTCCGAATGCGGTTGATACCTTTGTGACCTGTGACGATATCGGTCTTTCAAAGACTCACCACAATCTTTGCAAAAAAGCCGTTGATGCGATGCGACAAGAATATGGCTTTAAAGATAATTTTAATATCGCGATTCATAAGGAAATTCCTTTTGCCGCTGGTTTAGGCGGCGGATCGTCCAACGCGGCAGCGGTGATGATGGCCCTCGTTAGCCTTCTTCATATTAAAGCCGATCCCGCAAAATTAAACCAAATAGGCTTAAGCATTGGCGCGGATGTTCCGTTTTTCCTTTTGAATAAACCGGCTTATGTGACTGGTATCGGGGAAAAACTTCAGTTAATCCCCGTGAAAAAATCCTATAATTGTCTGATCGTTAAGCCTCAGAAGGGTCTTAGTACTACCGACGTTTTTGCTGTCGCTGATAATTTCGAACGCACCGCGATTGAGACTCAAGGCGTTCTTCAAGCTCTCGCTTCGGGGGATAACGCCCTTTTAGCTAAAAGCATTGGCAACGATCTTTATGCCCCTGCTAAGAGCCTTTTGCCCGAAGTTGGTAAGATTGTCGATAGCCTCAAGAACGACGGGATTTCCATCGTTTGCATGAGTGGCAGCGGATCTTCTGTTTATGCCTTATCCGACGACGCGAAGCTTTTAGGCAAGGCAGCACGAAAGTATTTAGACTTAGGTTATGTGGTTCGTTTGACGAAAACGACGCTTTAAAAATTAGGGAAAGAGGTAAAAAAGATGAATAAATACGCCATTATTTTAGCAGCAGGAAAAGGAACGCGGATGAAGAGCAAGCGCGAGGACATCTCGAAAGTTTCCTTTCCGATTTTGGGCCGACCGCTTGTCAAATACGTCATTGAAGCTCTCAAACCGATTGGTTTAAAAGAACTCATTGCGGTCATCGGCTTCGGAGGTGCTACCTCGGAAGAGATTGTGAAAGATGACGCTAAGGTTGTTTGGCAGAAAGAGCAAAAAGGTTCGGGTCACGCCGTCATGATGGCTGCCCCGTTACTCGAAGGAGCCGAAGGCGAAACCATCGTTTGCTGTGGCGACACTCCCTTATTAACGACCGCCACCCTCCAAGCGCTCTTTGATGCCCATGAAAAAGATCATAACTCTTTGACCATTATGACCTCGATTCTTGAAGATCCTTTCGGCTATGGCCGTATTGTTAAAAAAGATGGTCGTGTCCAAAGAATTGTTGAACAGAAAGACGCGACTGAAGAAGAAAGAAAAATCAATGAGGTCAACGCCGGTGTTTACGTCTTCGACAATAAAGAGCTTTTCGAAGCTCTTCATCACATCACCACGAATAACGCCGCNGGTGAGTACTATCTCACCGACGTTATCGGACTTTTCGTGAATAAAGGCTTAAAAGTNGGATCTTTTCCGGTCAAAGATGTTGACGAGACGCTCGGCGTTAACGATCGTTACCAGTTAAGTGTTGCTGCCAAAATCATTCAACGCCGCATTAATAAGGCGCTCATGATTTCGGGTGTTACGATTGAGGATCCGGAAAGCACCTATATCGCTCCTGGAGTTAAAGTCGGTCAAGACAGCGTTATTCGCCCAGGCTGCTTCCTTATGGGGAAGACGGTGATTGGCGAGGGCAACACCATCGGTCCGAATTGCTATTTTGAAAATGTTGAAGTGGGCGAGGGCAACGAAATTATCTACTGCCACCTTGTCGATACAAAAGTCGGCAACGCCACCACGCTTGGACCCTATCTTCGCACGCGGAAGGGCGTCGTGATTCACGACAAAGNTCATATTGGCAACTTTAACGAGCTCAAGAATGTTGATTTTGGTGAAGGTTCGAAAGCCGCTCATTTGTCCTATTTGGGTGATGCGACCATCGGCTCTGGCGTCAACATCGGCTGCGGGACGATTATCGCGAACTACGATGGCGTTAACAAATTCCACAGCGATATCGCAAACAACGCTTTTGTCGGATCGGGATCAACGATTATTTCACCGGTTAAGGTTGGAGAGAACGCCTTCATCGCNGCNGGCAGCACCATCAACAAAGATGTTGCTCCTGACGAAATGGCAATCGCTCGCGCCCGCCAAGAGAACAAACCTGGTTATGCGAAGGTTCTTCATGCCAAAGCTTTGGCTAAGAAAAATTCTAAATAACTCCGCAAAAACAGCCTAAAATTTGCAAAGCTGGCCTAAAAAGCCAGCTTTTTTAAATGAAGAAAAACTTTTTCGTGAGAGCGAAGGAAATGGGTGCTACTATAACGACAGAGGTACATAACCATGGATTGGATGNNCGTCTATGGGCACAACATCTTCATCGACGATTCACTCGTCGGGTATATCTCTTCTAACGGAGAGGGCGGGGCTATCCTCTTTATTTCGGGGCGCAAATTTGCTGAGATGGATGAGCAAGGCGTTATTTCCATCGCCGGAAAGCAAGTCGGCTACATTGACGATGGCGGAGACGTTTATTTACATGAAAAATACGTTGGCGAAGTGGATGCTACAAACGACATTCGGTTCTATGGGGCTAAATTAAAAGGTTAAGCATCCTCAAAACGAACATTGAATGTCTTTGCTTTGTTAGTCGGAAGTAACGAGGCCGCTTGGGTCAATATTACGGCTTTTTGACTTTGATAAACGAGAAGTTCTTTTCGGATGGCTTTTTCGTTTTTCTTTGTCATCCCTTTAAAGAAGCTCAACAAGATCAACGAGAAACCTAAAAGAAACATGAACCCTCCGCCGATGGATAAACCAATTCCTGATTCTTTTAGCGNAGCAAAATCTTCGGGTTTGACGAGGGATAAAACCAGCATGACGAAACCAGCCATAAGGACAAAAAGCCGACGGTCAAGGGCAAAGCGCCAAAACCAAAGAGAAAATGACCAACCACCTTTCGGTGGGAGATCTCGTCTTCTTTGGCGTTGCATTCCTTTTTGATCTCGTCGTATTTTGTTTTTAGGCATCAAGCTCCTCTTTATGGGGCAAAGCCACATCCCGCTTGAAATAAAGGCTCTGATAGCCGTCATAGGTGGCTGAATCGTTGGGCGAAGGCTGAGAAAGCGTGTTATTATCTCCGAAATCCGAGAACGATGCGGAATCGGGGTAAATCGCTTGATTCGTTTTTACGGTTTCTACCGATTCTTCGACTGGTTCTTGCTCTTTTTGCTCTGGATTGAGTTCTAACTCTTTGAATTCTTCCTTTCGGATTCGAATCCAACCGAAAAAAGCATAATCTTGGGCCAAAAGGGCGACGTGGGTCGGCAACGTCTTGATTTGGAGAACCTCATAAATTGCCATAACTCTATTATTTTAAGCGATGTCTTTTTAGAAAGAAAAAGGTTTATCTCTTCTTTGAAGATATCCCCGTCAATAAACGAGCAATTCCTAAACGCTTATCAGTACTATAGGGTTGGAGAAAATTAGTGTAAAGTCTATGGAGTAACCACTTCGGACCCTCTTTTGAGACATCTTGGATGTCTTTTATTGAAAATGAGTCCCTTTCGATATGATAATGTCAACGGAAAAAGCTCGCTATTGCAGGGAGAAACGCCATGATCAAAAACGAATATCGGAGTTTTATCGTTAAAAATGGTTCTGAAGCCGCTACGGCTGAATACCAAGAAGTTTTTGGCTATCACCTTGCGACATGCTCCTATACTCTGCATGGCATCCGAATGATTTTTCGCCGTGACGTTACTTCTCCGAACTTTGCCTTATGGCGCCGAGAAGAGAAACTTCATTACCACCTCATTAACGATGGGAAAGAAATCCAAAAAGAAATTAATTACGTTCACAGAAAGACGGCCTTTCCAACCGCCGGAGCGTTTGTTTTTTGGCTTTTGATGTTCACCGCTTTAGCTTTAGTGATTTGGATGAGTTTTGTTCTAACGGGGAAAGCCAATCCAGTCGATGGTGCCCCTTATTTTCTTGGGGTGGGGCTTTTGGTGTTTTTTACGGCACTTGCCCTTTATATCGTTTTGGTAGTTTCTCATAAGAAGAAATGGGTTTTGCTTAAAGAGGAACTTGAGAAAGATCTAAAAACTATCGCGACAATAGATCGGCGATTTATGAATGACTTAGCTGCCTCAAATCGTGTTCCAGAGGTTCCGTTCGATCTCATTAAACATATTGAACAAAAAGATAAACTTGGTATTTATTCTAAATAATAAACCCCGCAAAACCGACTTATTTTTTACCAATCGCGCCTCGTTTTGACGATGAGGATAATTGAATAAATAATTCCTGCCAACATAAAAATCGAGTTAGCTAAAGCCATCCAGCAAGTGTAGTCTCGGTCGCTGCGCTGTACGCTATAAATGAAGAATGCGAAACTTCCTAAGAACAAAACCGAGCAAGCTATAAGCCAGAAGATTGGTTCTTTTTGCTCCCGTTTCTTTTCTGCTATAGAGATTTCGGGTTTCGGAGCGGCTTTCTTTTCCGGAAGCTGGCGGGCTTCAATGTTAACTTTGGGTTTATCTCTTTGATACAAAAGAAGGAAAACGGCTTCTTGTTTTTCTTTTCCAAGCGCATTAGTAATCCTTGTATCCCGTTTGAGCATCGCTTCGCCCTCTGAGATATCAATGCGTTCCTGGTTTTGAAGCGTCCATCCTTCACCGGCTAGAGAATTGGAGAGCGCAGAGATCCCACTCTCATATGAAATAACTTTCTTTGTTTCTTGACTCACACTATAAGAATACCGATTTTGAGCAAAAGAAAAAGAGCAAGACAACCTCAATTTGAAATTGGGGTCGATGCTCTTTTGTCTTTTTTCGGTTTAGCGATTCGACTGATCGTCTTCCGAATTGTTGAAGGCGGCGTTATCGATTTCGACATTGGCTTCTTGCTCTTCGATCGAAGTATCCTCTTCATTGTCTAAGAAACTCATGTTGTTGAATAATTTGTTGTCCATAACGTTATCTCCTTTTGTTGAAGCTCCCTCTCTTGGGAGCCCATTAGAATACATCTCAATATCGGTAAAAAAAGAGAAGATGCTTTTGATAGCGTTTTCAGAAAGCGTTTACNTAAAAAACANTCGATAAATACTTNATTTTAAAAAGATANAAAAGTCATATAAATGAAAATTTGTAAATCCTTAACACGCTTTACATCTATCAATGGCAACAAAAAGACGTGAAACGTCGTCAAAAATTTACGTCACTAGTATATATCGGGAGAAATATCGGTCATTTTTCGGGATTATTTACCGATGTTGTCGATTTCTTTGGGAAGAACAACGACAATATTGATGGGAGCAAATAGATCAGCAACCTCTGTTCTTTCTTGCTCGTCATAAACGACATAATGGGTGGCTTCTTTTAAATAACGGACCACTTCACCTGATCCATCAATGATGTGGTTGGCTAATGCCAGGGATGTCGTCATGTCTTGTTTTGTGAGATTTGAGAAAAGAAAACGGCAGCCTTGCAAATGGTGGTCTTCGACGCTGTCATCAATATAGTGAATTAGTTCATTAAACGTTCTGCTTTTATCCCGGTATTCAGAATCATATGGTAGCCCCAAATCACGCGAAGGACGCTGAAACACCTTTTCTTGAATTTGAAACAAAGAGGTATTGTCTGCGCAAGTTGGATAATTCGCGATCAATTCTTTAGGCGATAGTCCAGTGTCTCGAGCCATTCTCTTGAGCAATAGCATGCTCATTTTGGCATCATCGCTAGATTGGTGTTCAGCATAGTCGTCAAACGGCACATCAAGATCTTTTAAAGCGTCCTCAAGAGAAGGCGAGCGATCCCATTCACGGTAAATCCGATAAATGTCTTGGATGTCGAAATAAGCGAAATGGAGCAGTTCTTTATGATATCGGCGGCATTCACTTGATAAAAAACCAATATCGTTTTCGACAGCGTAGCCGAACACCGTCGTTTCTGGATCGACGAAGAGGCCCATTATGGACGAATAACGCTCGTCGAATTTCGGAGCGTATTTGAAACGAACCGGGGTGTAGGCGAGGTCGATGCTGTTGTAACCCACCCCTAAAACATGGGGATCAAATGGGGCGTCAGGGTTAATGATAAGGTCTTGCTCTTCGATGATCTTGAATGACTCGTCGGTTATGACGTAACCAAACGAACAAATTTTTCCTTCGTGGTTGTAACAATTCGCACATTCGCAATCAAAAAATAAGTATTTCATGATGTTATTATGCTCCAGCGAAAACGGTCCCGGGCGTTTTACTTCACAAATGAAAAGACATGGATAGACTTAGGGGGTTATGAAATCTACCTTAATCATGATCGGCGGAGGGGAACTAGGAAACGGCGAAACCCTCCCAATTGATCAACAAGTGCGTCAGTATTGCCCCAAAGAGCATGCTCACCTTCTTTTCTTACCTACCGCCTCCCACGACACCGAAAGTTATAGTGAAGCCGTAAAACGTGTTTACGAAGCCCTTGGGTGCGAAGTTGTGTCTCTCTATATCTATGAAGCGACCCCGACACTCGAAGAGCTTCAGCGGGCTCTAGACTGGGTTGACATTGTTTATATTGGCGGAGGCAACACTCGAGATTTGCTTCGCCGCCTTCACGAGACGGGATTCGACCACGTGCTTTTGAACGCGATGGAAGATCGGGAAGATTTGGTTGTGGCCGGCATCTCGGCAGGCGCCAGCATGTGGTGTGGAGCTTCTTATGCCGATTGTGACATTATGGACGGGACTTCGGATCATATGATTTTCCTAAATTGTTTGAACTACCTACCTTTCGTTTTCAACCCCCACGCCCAAGAAGAGGATCGAAGAGATTTCCCGAAAGATTTCTCTGAGTCAAAATTCATTCAGGCCTATTCCTTGGATGGTGATACGGCGATGGTGATTCAAGACAAGAAAATCGTAAAGATTATAAAAATATCAGAAGGGCTTTCGGTTCAACTTTTCCACAAAGGAAAAGACGGTATTCTCCAGATTAAATCCCTTTAAGAAAAAACATGGTCCGCCAGAGGCAAAACTCTGGCGGTTTTTTTTATGAAAAATTATGAAAACAATAGGTCGTTACTTAGCATTTTCAACATGAATAAAAATGGGAAAAAACATGAAAAAAAGTTCTACTATTTTTGTAAAGTAATATGCGTTATAATTGCGTTACAAAAACAAAGGAGGTAAAACAGTTAAAATATGTCGAAGACAACGATGAATCTACGTATTGATTCAAAGCTAAAAAAAAGTGCTGAAAATATCATTTCTGAACTTGGTATTTCGACGAGTGCTGCTATTACCTTATATTTGAAGGCGATCGTTCGTGAAAAAGGAATTCCGTTTCCCGTTACTTTGGAAGGAAAGAAAAAGGGGTCTTCATCCTCTTCAAAAGACATTGATGAAGATGAGGAAATTTCCGACACCGACGATGGCGTCATCGACGAGGCCTCAATCAAGAAGGCTATTGATAAGTTCTAACTCTCTTCAGGGTTTTCTTTTAGAATAATTAAGGAGCCAAAATTTTATGGAAAAAAGCAAAGTCTATTTTACGGATTTTCGTTCNCGTCCTGGCGATTCATTAACAAACAAACTTCGTCGTTTGATGATTACAAGCGGCATTAAAAATATTGATTTTGAAGGCAAGTTTGTTGCCATCAAAATGCACTTTGGCGAATTAGGGAATTTATCTTTCTTAAGACCCAACTATGCCAAGGCGGTGGCCGACCTTGTTAAGGAACTGGGTGGCAAACCATTCTTGGTGGATTGCAATACTCTTTATCCAGGGTCTCGTAAAAACGCTTTGGACCATCTTAGTTGTGCACAAACCAACGGGTTTAATGAAATGTCGACTGGTTGCCACATCATCATTGGTGATGGGCTAAAAGGAACGGATGATGTTGCTGTTCCCGTTCATAATGGCGAATGCTGCCAGGAAGCTTATATTGGCCGGGCCGTTATGGATGCCGACGTCTTCATTTCATTAACGCACTTCAAAGGCCATGAAGAGGCTGGGTTCGGTGGAACGATTAAAAATATCGGAATGGGCTGTGGTTCTCGGGCTGGGAAGTGCGATCAACACGCTTCGGGGAAAACCCAAATTGACGAATCACTTTGCCGCGGCTGTCGAAGTTGCGCAAAAGTTTGCGGAAGTGATGCTATTTCTTATCCCAACAATAAAGCGAAAATCGATCTCAACAAGTGCAAAGGATGCGGACGCTGTGTCGCGGCCTGCCCCTTCGATTCAATTTCTCCGATTTCCTGGAATGCTAACGCCTTACTTGGGAAAAAGATGGCGGAATATACGATGGCGGTGGTTTATGGGCGCCCCTCTTTTCATATCTCGCTTGTAATGGATATTTCGCCTTGGTGCGATTGCGGAGGCTTTAACGATGCCCCGATTATTCCGGATGTCGGCATGCTTTGCTCGTTTGACCCGGTAGCCCTTGACCAAGCTTGCGTCGATCTTTGCGACAAAGAGGAAAAAGATTACTTCAAGAACTCGCAATTAGGCGATCGTGTGAAGTCTGGCGCCAAGATGACTGGTCANGTNTTCCACGACGACGANCCNGANACNGATCCNGATTCCGCCCTCGAACACGCCGAAAAAATCGGACTTGGCTCCAGGAGTTATGAGCTCATCACCGTCAAGTGAACCTGTGGATCAAACCAGGGTCAATGACGTTCAGACATTAATCCACATTCTTCTTAAAGAGATGCCGGAGTTTGTTTCGTATGCCGCGAAAGTACCTTCAGAATACCCTTATCAAAGAATGCTACTTCGGGGATTGATGAATCTTCGCTCCCCGATGCCGTTGAAGGAGGATTTTCTAAAGCTGCAGGACAAATTGCTCCATGAAGAACTTCAAGAAAAAGGCGTAATCGATGTTTTCACGTTACCTGGGACTTCTTATCCGAAAATCGCTCTCTATCAGGGGGATATCACGAGGCTTAAGGCTAATGCGATTGTTAATGCCGCAAATAGCCAAATGTTGGGGTGTTTTGTGCCCGGGCACCATTGCATTGACAACGCCATCCATAGCGCGGCAGGTCTTCAACTGCGCGACGAATGCGCCAAGCTTATGGCCGAACAAGGGCATGAAGAACCGGTTGGTTTGGCGAAATTGACCAAGGGATACAATCTCCCTTGCCGCTACGTGATTCATACCGTGGGACCCGTCGTTGAGCTCCGACCCACGAGCAAAGAGGAGTTTCTCTTAGCCCAATGCTATTTGTCTTGCCTCTCTTTGGCGGAATCCTTGGGTCTGAAGTCTTTGGTTTTTCCCTGCATCTCAACGGGCGAGTTTGGCTATCCCAAAAAAGAGGCAGCAAAAATTGCGGTGGAGACAGTGGATCAGTATATGGTAGAGCATTCGAATTGCCCCGTCGTCGTCTTTGATACATTTAAAGATGAGGACTACCATATCTACAATGAATTACTTGGATAATCTGAAAAAGGCCGCCCAAAAATTGAAAGAAGCCGATGCGATTCTCGTCGGAGCTGGTGCGGGTCTATCGACGGCCGCCGGCCTCGTCTACGATGGCGACGAATGGAAAAACCGTTTTGCCGATTTCATCGATAAATATCATTTTCCCAATTTGTATTATGGAGGTTTTGGACCTTTTGACAGCGAGGAAGAGATGTGGGCCTATTGGAGCCGTTTTATTTCTATGGAACGTTATGAACCAGGACCCTTGCCTCTTTATCAAAAACTTAAAGAACTCCTGCTTTCAAAGGACTATTTCGTCCTGACCACCAACGTCGATCATTGTTTTCAAAAAGCCGGCTTTGACAAAAAACACCTTTTCTATACCCAAGGAGATTATGGTCTTTTTCAATGCTCGGTGCCTTGCCACGAAATAACTTACGATAATCACGACCAGATTATGGCAATGCTGGAAAAACAAAAATCTATGCAAATCCCANCCGAATTATTGCCAAAGTGCCCTATTTGTGGCAAGAGCATGACCCTAAATCTTCGTTCGGATAATCATTTTGTTGAAGACCAGGGTTGGCACGATGCTGAAGAACGCTATGAAATGTTTTTAGCCGATAACTATGAGGATAAAAACATCGTTTACCTTGAATTGGGGGTTGGTGACAATACACCAGCTATCATTCGCTATCCTTTTCAACGTTTAGCATCTCGTAATCCCAAAGCTTCCTANATCGTCATCAACCTTGCAAGATTCAACCCGCCCCTTAGCATAGAAGATCGTTCTATTTTCCTTCAGGGTGACCTGAACAAAACAATCCAAGATTTATTGATTGAAATTCAGAAATAATGTCGATAATAACGAAATAATAGTTATTTTAAAGGGATCCTTTTCGAAAAGCACCGGAGTTAAACGGTATGGGTTTTATTTCTTTCGTTTTCGGCGAACATCCGATCGCTTTCTTGAAGTGGTCGGATAACCCGACAAGGATTTCCTGCTGCTAAAGTGTGCGAAGGAATGTCGCGGGTGACGACGGAGCCAGCGCCGATTACGACGTCGCTACCGATATGAACTCCACCGCAGACGATTACTCCGGCCGCGAGCCACACCCCATCACCGATGCTAATGGGTTTTCCATATTCAATATTGTAAAAACCATCCGGGAATTGCTGGGGATTTCTTTCTTCAGCAAGCAATGGGTGCATTGGAGTTGCAATGATGACCCCAGGTCCAAACATAACATTGTCGCCAATCACAATCGGGCAAATATCATGAAACTTGCAATCGTAGTTCGCGTAAAAATTATCGCCGATAGTGATGTTAAAACCATATTCGACCCTTAGACCCTGTTCCATCCAGGCGTTTTTCCCCATGTGGGGGAACAACTGATAAAGCAAACGGATTCGTTCAGCGACTTTAGAGGGACGGAGGTGATTGAAATCATAAAGGATTTCCTGCTCCAGCATTTTCTTTTCTTGTAGTTCGGGGATCGAAGAATTATAGAGTTCCCCTTTGATCATTTTTTCAGTTTGTTTCATTGGTGGATTCTCTTGGTATCGTATTGGTCGCGAGGCTCTGGGATTTCGCCATCGGGGTGTCCGAGNATAATGATCGCGAAAGGAATATAGGTTAAAGGCATTGCGAGAATGTTTCGTACCTGCTTTTGCCGTAACTTTCCCGGATAGACGCCACACCAGACAGCGCCGAGACCTAAATTTGTAGCCTCTAGCAGGATATTTTCTGAAGCCGCTGAAACATCTTCAATCCAATAATCTGNCGCTGGACCAGGCAAAAAGCGACTGGAGTTGCCCGCAACAACAATCATCAGAGGCGATTTGTATTTGGCATAACCAACTTTATTTAGATCACTAATCTTGGCGGGATCCTGGACGATGTAGAACTCCCAAGGACGCATGTTGACGGCCGATGGTCCGCTCATTGCAGCGTGTAGCAAGCGGTCAATCATTTCGGGTGAAACGGGTTCGGATGTAAATTTTCTTACCGAACGTCTTTTTAAGAGAACTTCCTCTAATTCCATGGCATTTCCTCAGGGTTATTATACATAAAATGAAAGCGGTTTTTCGCTTGCAGAATTTTTAGGAAAGGTTAACATACTCCCGCAACGTGCGGTTCGTAAGAACGTAAGTCCGGTTGACAACCGGAGGTATTTTTTATGGACGATTCGAAGTCATTGGGCGAAGGTAAAATCGGAAAGCTTCTTTTTCGTTATGCCATGCCGTGTGTTCTTTCGCTTTTGATCAGTGTTCTTTATAACGTCGTGGATCAACTTTTCATCGGCAATAGCTCGATCGGCTACATGGGCAACGTAGCGACGACGGTGGTTTTNCCTTTAACGATTCTTTCTTTGGCTCTCGCCTTGCTTATGGGNGATGGTGCTTCGGCCTTTTTGTCGCTTTGCCAAGGACAAAAAGATACAGAAAAAGCGGGGAAGGCCATTGGGGCAACTTTGGGNTTAACCTTTGTTGTCTCGGCCATTTTCACGACCGTTTGTCTTGTGTTTCTTGATCCGATTTTGTCTTTAATGGGGGCTACCGAATCTTCTTTGCCCTTGGCTCGTTCCTATGGCGTCATCATTATCGCGCGCGGGCATCGTCTGTAGTTTTTATACCAACGTTTTGAATCCCATTATTCGAAGCGATGGATCGCCNATCTTCGCCATGATTGCTCAAGGAGCCGGTGCTATCGCAAACATTATTTTGGATCCCGTTTTCATTTTCGNTTTCAACNCCGGTCTTGAGGGAGCCGCTTATGCGACGATCATTGGTCANGCTTTGTCTATGCTGTTATCCTTTGGATATCTCTGCAAATCGAAGATATTTCACCTCAAACCCCTATCTTTTTTACATGGTTGGTCTTATTTAGGAAAGACGCTTCGTTTAGGAATTTCAAGTTTCTTCATTCAGATGTCGTTGGTGTTCGTCACCGTTACGTCGAACCTTGTCTTGACTCAGGCTGGAGCTAATACGGTTTATGGCGCAGACATCCCCGTTGCAGTATTTGGCATTGCCTACAAGGTCTTCACCATTGTTGTAAACATTCCTATTGGAATCGCCCTCGGCGGACTTCCGATCATTGGCTATAACTACGGGGCAAAGCAGTATCTTCGCTGCAAAAAGACGTATAACTTGGTTTTGATTTCGAGCCTAATCGTCACGGTGATTGCAACCCTTTTGTTTGAAATTGATCCGATGCTTATCATCTCCTTATTTGGCGGTGGTTCCTCGGAATATAACGAATTTGCTATTCGTTGCTTCCGGATTTATCTCTCGCTCGTTATCTTGACTGGATTGCAGCGCACTTCCTCTGTGTTCTTTCAAGCGTTAGGCAAGCCGATTCAAGCGACAATTCTTTCCTTGGTTCGTGATTTGGTTCTTCTCGTTCCGCTGACCATCATTTTGCCGATGGCACTAGGGATGGATGGCTTCTTCTATAGCGCTCCCATTGCGGATGGGGTCGCCTTCATTCTGACTTTGTCGTTAACGCTCGCGGAATACCATCAGCTCGATCAAAAAGAACAAGAAAATCAAAAGAAACTAACCCTTGTAGAACAAGCGGGCGGTCAGCGTTAAAGAAAGCCCCTTCCAGGTTGAACCGGAAGAGGCTTTTTACNTATCGAAATCGAAAATCCCCTGCAAAACCTACTTCTTTAGAGCTTCAAGCATCAAATCGTTGAGGTTCTTGACGAAGGCGGTCTTGTCTTTGACTTCATAGCCTTCAAGCATCATCGCCTCGTCGTAAAGGAGGCTGCCATACTTCTTGATTTTCTCGTCGTTGTCCCCGACGCCGGAGATGGCTTTCCACAAATCGTGGTCCGGGTTGATCTCCAAGACTTTAACGGCCTGAGGCTTTTCACCTTCGGTCTTTGTCTTATCTTGTTGCTCGTTTAAGACGTTCTCCATGTTAAGAGAGAGACCTTCTTTAGTTGCGATACAGACCGGTGAATCGACGAGTTTGGAGGAGAAGGAAACCTCATCGACCTTGCCTTGAAGCGATTCTTTGATGTCATCAAGAATGCGTTTGTTGTTCGTTGTGAGGTCGTTAATCTTCTGTTCTTCTTCTTTCGAAAGAGAATCCTTGGAATCTTCAGCNATATTCTTGAACGGAACTTTATCGTAATCTTGAAGCATCATGACCGCGAATTCATCAACGTCGCTGGCAAAGAAGAGGACATCAATATTGTCTTTACGGTATTTCTCGAGCTGCGGCAAAAGCTTAATGGACTCGATGTTCTTGCCTGAAGCGTAGAAAATGGCTTTTTGGTCTTTCGCCATCTTGTCCTTATATTGTTTTAAGGAGATGGGGGTATCATTCTGCAAGCTTTGATAAATGAGAAGATCTTGAAGCAAGTCTTTCTTCTCGCCATAAGTCTGATAGATACCGAACTTGAGGTGTTCGCCATACAAAGCGAAGAATTTCCGGTATTTCTCGGGATCCTTTTCCATCGTATCTTTTAAGGTTGCGACGATCTTCTTTTCGATCGAATCNGCGATCTTTTCGAGCATCGGGCTCTTTTGGAGCATTTCTCGCGAGATATTCAGCGAGAAGTCTTCACTGTCGACCAAGCCCCGGACAAACTTTAAATAATCAGGGACAAGNTCTTTGCATTTTTCCTTAATAAAGACGCCTTTAGAATAGAGNTCGAGNCCCTTTTCGTAATTTTCGCTATAGAGGTTATAGGGGGCGTGTGAAGGAATATAAACGATGGCATCGTAGAAAACGTTGCCTTCAATATGAAGGGGAATCGCAAATAAGGGATCCTCGTAGTCCGAGAATTTGCTCTTATAGAAGTCGTTGAGCATTTCCGGGGTGACCTCTTTGGGGTTCTTTTTCCAAAGGGGGATCATCGAGTTCAAAGTCTTGTTCTCGATGACATCATCGTATTTGCCCTCAATGGGCTTTCCATCCTTATCGAGCTTGGGCTTACTAGTGGTGACATCCATTTTGATCGGATAACGGATATAATCGCTATATTTCTTCACCAAATCTTCGATGGTGTAGGTCTCAAGATATTGGTCATAACTCTCGCCATCCTTCTCGTTCTTCTTTAAATAGATGGTGATGGTGGTGCCGTTCGTCTCTTTCTTCCCCTCTTCAATCGTGTAATCTTTCACGCCATTGCTGGTGAAGAGGTAGGCGGTTGCACAATCCGGCTTTTTCGTTAAAACGCTGACGTGGTCGGCTACCATGAAGGCGCTATAGAAGCCAACGCCGAATTGACCGATTATCGCCATGTCTTGCTTTTCTTTAGCGTCCTTAAACTTGGCGGCAAAATCTTTGCTTCCGCTCTTGGCGATGGTGCCTAAATCCTCAACCAATTCTTTTTTATCCATGCCGATGCCGTTATCAGAGATACTGATGCTTCGGTCGGCTTTGTTAATGGCGATATCAATTTGGTGGGTAAGCGGTGGGTATTTTTCGTTGCCTTTAAGCGAGACGAAACGGTATTTATCAATCGCATCGCTTGCGTTACTGATGAGTTCCCGTAAGAAAATATCTTTGTTGGTGTAGATCGAATTGATCATCAAGCTGAGCAGTTCCTTGCTCTCGGTCGCGAATTCTTTTGTTTCTTTCATCTTAGTTATTCCCCTTTAAGTGGTTCGTCAGTATGATAGCACGCAAATTAGCACTGTAAAGCGCGAGTGCTAAATTGATTGATATTTTTGGTCTCTTTTTTCTTATCAAAGAAAAGAGGCACCCATTGCTGGATGCCTCCTTTTAGGAGCTACGAGCGATTACTTCTTGCCCTTTTTGGCAGCAAGGGCTCTCTCGTGGAGAATGTTGGCCTGAGCCGCAGCAAGTCTCGCAAGCGGGACACGGAACGGCGAGCAGGAAACATAGTCGAGACCAGCTTCATCATAGAAGTGGATGGAAGCCGGATCGCCACCAGTCTCGCCGCAGACACCGATCACGATGTCCGGACGGGTCTTGCGGCCGCGTTCAACAGCAATCTTGACGAGTTCGCCAACGCCGTCGATATCGACGGTCTGGAACGG
>JGI20225J20221_1001017_pt1 | contig 55903 bp, 55 predicted proteins | sample BioMet4_FD_20221 | JGI IMG/M metagenome (IMG submission 20221) | reverse complement strand
CTGATTCCAAAACCAAAATTAACTGGAATTTTCCACTTTTTTGCGATTCCTCTTTATCTTAGGGTTTCCCGAATAAGAAAAAGTACCCCGCCTTCTGGTTTGTTCCAGGATTTGTGATACCTTTTTAATGGAATCCTAACCAAGCGAAAGCTTCAGAGTGACGCCGGACATTAAGACAGGATTTTCGCTATCCCCCGTTCGGGGGCGAAATGGGTATACTATTCAGGAAAAGGAGGCCGGGGGATGAAATCGAAAACCAGCCGTTTTCTTCCGCTCGCCTTCATCTTTGCCTTAGCGATTTCCGCCTGCACGAAAGGGAGGGAATACCTCTCGCTTTCCGAAGCGGAGAAATCTTCTTTGCCAGCGAATGAAGGTACCTCGGTCGCTTTCGCCAACTCGCCACGCGAACTCGGCTACGGCGGGAGCTGCCCGCTCCCCTCGAAGGTCAATGGCGAGGCCAACATCCTCGTCATCCCGCTCGAATACGACGACCAGAAATTCAATCCCGCGGATTACGAGGCCCTCTTCAACTCCATCGGCGGGAATCCACTCTCGCCCTCGTCCGCGAAGGAGTACTTCCAAGTCGAGTCCAAGGGGCTCTTCGTCCCCAACTTCGTCTTCGCCCGGCCGATCAACGTCAGCGGTATCTCGCTCCCAGACAAATCCCAGTGGGAGCGCTGCTCCTACCTTTTCGAGCATGAGCTCCGCGCCTACATGGGGACGAACGAGGCGCCCTACCCGCTGAAACTCTTCGACGCGGATTCGGACGGGCTCTACGACGGGGTGATCTTCCTCGAGACCAAGAAAGACAATCCGTTTCTGGGCGGCTGCTTCGAGGCCGACGGCGCGGGGGACAGCCAATGCGCCGTGTCGAGCTACGCGGCGGTCTCGCCTTATTACTATAGTTACGACAGTTCCGAAAGGACCATCTCCTTCATCGCCCACGAGATGGGGCATCTTTTGGGGCTAAGCGACACCTACGCCGGGAAGAGCACCCGCCACCCGATGGGGGGCTTCTCCCTCATGGAAGCGATGCCTGGCGAGATCGTCCCCTTCGAGAAAACGCTCCTGGGTTGGGAGGAGCCGAAAACGATCGACAAAACAAGCGGAACCATCTCCCTCAAGCCCGGCGAGAGCGTCTACTGCCCCTGCCCGAGCGATTCGGCCTTCCCTTTGGCGCGAGCGCTTTGCTTCCAATGCATCGATCCGGCGAAGGACTTCCTCGCCTACCCCGGCTTCCATGGCATCACGAAACCCGGCGTCCTCGTCACGAAGATCGACGCCCGGATCGGGACGGACAAGAAGTTCCTCTATTCAAACAAAGCGATCGGCGTCGATGAGGATGCCAAACCCTTCATGAACCTCCTCTGCAAGACCGCCGGACATTACGACGATTTGGTCAGCCAAGACGTCGAAGCCTGGCATAGTTTATCGGACGGGGACGACGCCTTCTTCTTATCGGGCGACGCCTTCAACGAGGATGGCAAGGCGACGTTCTCCGATGGAACGCCAATCCATCTTTCCTGCGCGATAAACGTAGAAAAGGGAGGAATGTCTCTTTCTTTCAAATGATGGGATGATGCGATTAATGACGTCCTTGTTCGCCGTCTTTTTATTTCTACTTCGGATACCCTCCTGTATCTCTTTTCTTGTTAGGCTATCGGTGGTTGTTGGATGATCAAGTCCTTCAGCCGGACGATGCCCCATCGTACAATGGGTGCAGAGCTCGGAAGGCGGAACGGCCAAGCCCCCCCAGGCCGAGGACGCGGTCGACCGATGCCTCGCCGAGGTCCGGGAGAGAGCCGATTTCTCCGATGCCTGCTGCGTGATGGGGGCCGCGAGCGTCTACCGCCGGGCGCTGGCCCGTTGCGTCTCCTCGCTCGGGGCGGAGGCGAAGGTCATCAACCCCATCGTCACCGGATGGCGCAAGAAGAACATCCGGAAGGCCAAGACGGACTCCGAGGACGCCTCGAGCATCGCCAGCGTCTACTTCGCCGGGCTCTGCCTCGCCCAATGGCACATGGAGGATCCCTCGCAGGACCTCCGTTCGCTCACCCGCGACATCGACCGCGAGGACGAGGCCCTGACGAAGCTGAAGGTGATGCTCAGGCAGGAGACCCGGCGCTCGTTCCCGGAATACGAGAGCGAGTTCAAGAACGCGCGCTTCTTCTCCCCTCCGGCCCTGGCCTTGTTCGAGAGATGCCCGACGGCGCGGGACGTCCTTGGGCATCAGGGGCGCTTCATAGCGGGCGTCATAGCGTCGGGATCGGCCCGGGGGAAGGGCGCCTACATGAGGAAGGCCGGGCGGCTGAAATCGCTCGCCAAATCGTCCCTCACCTGGATCGGCCCGGGATCGATGGAGGCGTCGATCATCAAAAGGCTGTGCCGCCAGATCGGGGAGCAGTCCGAGGGCGTCGCCCTGCTCAAAAGCCTCCTGGAGGCGGAGGCGGAGGCCCAAAGCCCGGCCCTGCTCGGGATGTACCGCGGATTCGGATTCACCGGATACCTCTCGGCCAGATTCGCGGTCGACCTCGGCGGCATATCGAGGTTCGACAACGAGAAGCGGCTCGTCGCCTGGTGCGGGCTCGACCCGTCGATAAGGCAGTCCGGATCCTCCGTCAGCGCGAAGGGCGGCATATCGAAAAGGGGCAGCAGGACCGTCAGAAAGGTCTTCTACCTCGCCTCGCTCGACTACATCAGCCACCCCGGCAAGTCCAAGGACTTCGCCGACCTCGAGGCCTACTACAGAAAAAAGCGGCGCGATGGCAAACACCATTGCGTCGCCGCGGTAGCCTGTTCCACCAAGCTGCTGCGCAGGTTCTGCTATCGGTACAAAGACCTGCTGAAAGAGACGAGCAAATAATACCAAACAACCGAAAGCCTTGCAACGCGCGCGATTTTAAGCGCGCCCAGAAAAGAGGTGGCAACCAGAAAAGAAAAAACTTAGATTGACACCTGCCGTTTGCGTTTCTTCGCGTTTCAAATCGTCTCCGCAGTTCGGGCGCACTTGGCTAGAAATCGGCTAGAAATGCGTCTAGCCAAAATAACAAAATCAACAAGATCGGGGTGATTTGAAAAATCCCGTCAATCGATCAAATCGCTCATTCTTAAAAAAGAATTCGAAAATTTGAACGAACTATTGAGTTAAGGGTATCCTTTTTGTATAATATTGAAAAAGAGATACCTTTAAACTTATTTTTGGAGGAGAACTATGCTAATTCGTGAGAAGTATTTATCCAAAATTCGCCCATTCTACGATGATTTTGGGATGATCAAAGTTCTCGAAGGAATTCGTCGTTGCGGAAAAAGCGTCATCCTTGAGCAAATTCGCGATGAGCTCATTTCCAAGGGCATCAGTGCATCTCACATCATCTTCCTCAATCTCGATAAGCGGCCCTACCGCGGCGTCAAAAGCGCGGCCAAATTGGACAAGCTTATTTCCAAGAAGTGGCCCAAAGGTGAGCAACCGGTTTATCTGTTTGTTGATGAGGTGCAGAACGCCAAGGGTTTTGAGCCAATCATCGAATCGTATCGGCTCGAGGGCAATTGCTCGATTTTCATCACGGGCAGCAATTCTTACCTCTTAAGCGGAAAGCTGGCGAGCAAACTCACCGGGCGCTATGTCGAATTCAACATCATGCCCTTTTCGTACCAAGAGGCCGTCGCCTACCAAAAACTAAAAAATCCCAGAGCCGAGGCTTTGCCCATCGATGACTACTTCCGTTATGGGGGGTTCCCGAAGCGATTCGATTACCCCCGCGAAGAGGATTCCGATCTCTACACCCGATCCGTCCTGGACGAAATCATCAAAAAAGACCTTAAAAAGCGGGCTAAAATCCGCGACAAAGCCCTTTTCGAAAGAGTCGTTCGATATGTGTGTCTCAATACCGCCGCCACCTTCTCGTCCAAGTCCATCGCCAAATATTTGAAGACCGAACACATCAAAACCAAGGCGAACACGATTGCCCGTTACCTCCGTTTGATCCAAGAAGGCAAGATCGTGTCGCTCTGCCACCGCTACGATATCCGGGGGAAGGAAGCCCTCCAGTTCTACGAAAAGAGTTACATCACGGACCCCGCGCTAAAGAACCTCTTTTCGCCCGGAGCCCGAACTGATTACTCCTCGATGGTTGAGACCATCGTCTACAATGAGCTCCTTGCCCGGGGGTACAACGTCCAGGCGGGAGTCCTGCCCAATGCGGAAATCGATTTTGTCGTGAGCAAAGGATTGAAGGTCGCTTATATCCAAGTCGCCTATTTGATTCCTGAACGTAAGACCGAAGAGCGTGAATTCTCCCCTTTGCTCGAAGCAAAAGAAGCTTTCCCAAAGTACGTGATCTCCATGGATCAAGTCGATTTGTCCCAAAACGGAATCAGACACCTTCAGCTCGTCCGGGATTTTCTCCTAGGGAATGGCTTCTCGCTTTAAACAGGAGTTAACGGAATTCTTTTCTAAAAAAGACAGGAAAGGATTCCCCTTAAATCAGATTTTCATGATGATATGACTTATAAAACCGGCTGGTTCCCGCACTTTGGAGAAGTTTGGCTAGAAATTGGCTAGAAATCTCTCCATTTTCTTTACGTTTCAAAGTCTCGAAAATCGGAAAATTCTAGAAAAAGAAAACACGAAAAAATCCGACCCCATCTAAGGAATCGGACTTTCTTTTTTTGTTGGTGCCGCCTAACGGAATCGAACCGCCAACCTACTGATTACGATTCGGCCGCAGGCTCAGGAGGCTCTGTCCCATTCGGTTTCATTCGGGGGCAACATTCTCATTTTCCTTGAGAGCCATTCGGACAAAAAGAGCTTTTTACCCGATATTCGCTTGAAACGGGATTCCGCGCTTCGGGGACAAATAAATAGAAAATAAATAGAAGAGTAAAAAACGAAAATGAAAATTTTCAAATCCGGAATTTATTTATTTTTTCCGTATTTGAAATATAATGTTCTCATGAAACAAAACGAACTGGTTGCTATCAAAGAACGCTTCCAAGAAACACCAATCTTGGAAAAAACTGGGCTGATCGATTTTATTGTTGCTTCTTTCCCTGGCAAGGATCGTCGCTACGCTCGCTTTTACCTGGCTGATATTCTTAAATCCGGCATTGCTTACCCTGTCCGAACAGGAATTTGGAAAAGGGCTGATGGCAAAAAGGCCTTTTCGGCTGAGCCTGAGGTCGACCCCATTCTTCGTAAATCGCTCGCTAAAATCCTTCCGCCTTGCCTTCTCTCGGTTTGGGACACCTCTTCACTCAACCGCTTTCTTTCGCTCCAATCTTTTCAAAACTTTTCCATCGTTTCCTCTTTTTCCTATTGCCAAGAGGATGTTTTCTCTTCGCTCAGCGCATCGTCCTATTTCCCCCTTCCTCTAAAAACTTTTCTCTCGGCGAAAGAGAAGCCCGCTTCTCCCCGGCTTGTCCTCGTGAGTTCCATGAATGAAGACGCCCCTCTTTTCCGAGGACGGCAAAAATTTAATCCAACCCTCGATAAAAGCCTTGTGGCTTTCCCCCGCATCGAAAAAATACTCATCGACTGTTTTTGTGGGGATGTTCCGCTCGACCCCGCCCAAGTACGCGAAATTTTCTCCAATGCATTCTCAACCTATTTTGTTAACCTCAGCGTTTTGGAACGCTATGCCCGGAGTCGGGGGAAAAAAGAAGAGATTCTCTCATTGCTAAATGAGCTGGACCTCGAGGAGGACGATAATGATTGATCACACAACTTTTTCTTCGGAATGGATTTCTTCTTTCCCTGAAGCGGACTCGCTCGCTAAAAGACAAACGATCGAGAAGTGCGTCCACGCGTTTTACCTTTTAGAACGGCTAGCAAAGAAAGGCTTCCCATTCGTCTTCAAAGGCGGCACTTCCTTGATGCTCCTCCTTCCCGAGCCAAAGCGTTTTTCCGTCGACATCGACATCATCATGGACCCACCTTTTTTCGATAAGATCGAGAAAATCGCCTTCTCACTTCGCGATGAAATTCTCTATCTCGTCAAAGAGGATTTCCGAAAGCCGGAAGACGTTATCAAAAAACATTTCAAATTCTACTACCACTCCCTTTTCCAAGAGCCCGGTACCCCCGATCCTTACATCCTGCTCGATGTCGTTTTTGAACAATCGCCCTATCTCCATGCAAGCGACCACGAAATCGCGATGAAGTGGCTGAAAACCAGCGGGAGAAAGGTTGAGGTAAAAATCCCCTCACCCGAGGAAATGCTCGGAGACAAAATGACGGCGTTTGCTCCGACAACCATCGGCAAGCTTTATTTTGAGGGTCGTTACGTTGAGATCTGCAAACAGCTTTATGACGTCGCCCTCTTATCCCGCCTTGGGCAAGATGAGGCTCAAGTCAAAGAGAGCTATGATGCGGTTTCGCTCATCGAATGCGCGAATAGGAAAAATAAATATACAACCAGACAAGCTCTTGAGGACTCCCTTGAAGCGACTCGTCTCATCTTCTCCTAAGGCAATCGCCCCACCGGCGGAGAAAACTTCCCTATGCTGGCAAAAGGAAGAGAGGCCTTAGCCCAGTTTTTAATCGGCGCCTATGGTGAACAAGGCTGGCTTGCCGACGCGGCCGAAGCCTACCTCCGCTATGGCAAAATGGCCTTTTCACACGCCGTTAACGCACCAGCAAAAAATAGTGAGGCCTTTGTCGGGAGAAGATATTCCATTCTCAAACGAGCGCTGGGCAACGAAAAAATGAACTGTCTCATGATCATGGTTGCGAATGATCCAAAAAGAGAATCATTTAAAACTTCTTCAAAGCCGGAATAACAAAGATAATTCCGTGTTTGAAATTCTCAGGCAAAAATCCTACTCCCCCATAGCCACCCGGGCATCCCGGTTAATGGCTGCGGGTGCCTCCGTTTGAGGCATATCGCTTATGCTCTTGATGGTTTGCCATCCTTGAATTGGATTTAACTATTTTTTATCGAAGCCAAGGCGTTGGTTCAAATCCGCGAAATCGGGAGCGTCTTTTTCCTCTTCTGGGCAAAGCTCATCATCGGCTTTATCGGCTTTTTTGAGCTCCTCTTCGACCGGCGGGTGACGCTTCTCGAAATCATTCACCAAGCCCCCGATTTAGGCCTCGAGAGCTTCCGTCACTTCCGGGAAATTGTTCTCATCTATTTTCTTAATGTTTGAAAGAAGAGAGAGCACATGTTGACGTAGTACCTCGATGGTTGACTCACTTACTCTTTTTGCCATGTTTTTCTCCTTGCTATTTTTTGGTCTTGGCCTGCTTGATTCGTCGATAAAGCGTCATCCGGGAGACCCCGAGCTTCTTCGCCGCTTCTTCCTTGCTCAATAGCCCCGCATTCACGGAATGGAGGACGTCCTCAAACAAAGGCTCAGGGATCACGGAACGCTTCCGCCCCTTGTAGCGCTTCGCCGCCTTGGCCTTCTTCTGCCCCGCCTCGATCGCCGAGCGCCGCGCCTTCTCCATCCGCTCGTAATCGAGGATGTGGCTCCTCAGCAAGGCGGGCCGATCAGCATCCTTGAAAGCGACCCCGTCAATCACGATCCTCTTCCGCATCCCGAGCATCCGGAGGATCGAGGCCTCCCGGGCATAGAGATTCGAATCGTCGAAGCCGGCATCGTTATCAAATCCGAGGGGCTTCGTCACGAAGTTGTCGCCCATGTAGGTCCGCTTCGTCCGGATCATCCACTCCAGCCGATTCAGATGGTCCATCCCCACTTCCTTGAGGAGATCCTCCAAACCGACCCGGTTCGGCTCTGGGCTTCTTTCCGTCACGTAAACCGGAGTCATGTTGACCCGATAATAAATCGGAAGCCGCTTATCGATGTCGATGCCGGGGACCCCTTGGAAGAGCGAGACGGGCAGCCCATCGATTACGTCGTAATAGGGTTCAATCGAATACTGAAAGGAATCATCGATGAAGACCTCGTAGGTAATTTTGGCCACCTTGAAGAGAATCGACGGCGAAAAGACGAGGCAGATCTCCCCTTCCGTCTTGCTCGAGAGAGCGACCCCGCTGATCGGCGTGTTCAGTTCATTTCTTGCCATCGAGTTTCTCATAAGGCTCCTTCAAAAGCTTCTCGTAACGCTCTTTGAGGATCGTCTTGTAGAATTGCTTCCTCGTCGGAGAGCATTCCACGATCGAATCAAAAAAGGAATCGATCTTTTCCAGATCAATTTTCGGGAATATCCCTCGCAAAGCCCGGTTGCATTCCGGAAAGCGAAGGCTGGAGATGACGTCGTAATAGGAGCTCTTCCGATTGCCCAAGCGGATCTGGGAGGTCGGGAAGACGAGAGTCCTTCTTTCAATCTCCGCGGGATCGTCGAGGACGGCTTGGCAGGCCGCGTCCGTATTGAGGCGCGGAAAAAGGCAGGACCCGTTATCGAAAATCGAGGCCAGCGTGTACTTGTTGTCCTTCTTCAGAAAGCCCCAGTTGCCCCCATGGCGGTCGAAATTGCCAATGAGCGCATCGACGAGATACATCTCCCAGAAGATCAAGATGGTCTCCTCGACGTCGGTAAGTTTCTTATTTTCTTCCAGCATCGCCATGATGTCCTCATAAGAATAATGGAAACGCTCCTTGTCCTCCTCGAGGGTGGAGTCGCCGACATCATTGAAAGGAACGAACAAGAAACCGTTGCCCGTGAAATCTTCCATCGCCACCACATCAGCGCCCTTGTAGGTTCCGAGAGCGGTGTTCTGAGTCGGAAGTCCAATCATCTGAAAAATATGGGAACCGATGTACTCGGAAAGGTGATTCATCAACGGGCCGATCTCGGAGCTCTTCTGGAACTTCAAAATCCAGTCCTTGCCCTCGATTGTGATCCCGATCTTGTGCTCAGACCCTGAATAAAAGCGGCCGTTTTCCCTATACTTTGAGTAATCCATGCCTCAAGTATACTCTTTATCAAAAATGTATCAATAGATTCTAGATTTATTTTTGTTACAACAGAACGAAACCAACAATTTATTCGCGCTTGTTCGACAAATAAATAGAATTCAGCCTTTCTCCCCAAGAAAGATGGCTTAAGTCCCTCAGAGAATCAGGGCAAAGAAAAGCCCCGAGGCATCGAGCCTCGGGGCTATCTTTTGCGTTGGTGCCGCCTAACGGAATCGAACCGCCAACCTACTGATTACGATTCGGCCGCAGGCTCAGGAGGCTCTGTCCCATTCGGTTTCATTCGGGGGCAACATTCTCATTTTCCTTGAGAGCCATCCGGACAAAAAGAGCTTTTTACCCGATATTCGCTTGAAACGGGATTCCGCGCTTCGGGGACAAATAAATAGAAAATAAATTGAAATCCGCCGAGGTCTTGAAGCCACCCGGGCATCCCGGTTTACGGCTGCGGGCGCCTCCGTTTGAGGCACATCGCTTATGCTCTTGATGAAAATGGCTTCTAGAGTCCGTTTAATTTGTGACATTTTGCCATTTTTGACCATTTCAATTTGTGACATTTTTTTGTTCCGAACATTTTACATGGATATTTACATGGACATTTACATGGACATTTACATAGACATTCTCTATCATATTTATGAAAATGAGGAGCGATTGCATGGATTTCCCGAAAGAAGAAAATGAGACGACTGAATTAAAGAAGTCTACAAACGAAAAACGAGAAGCGATGGAATCCATCTGCTCAATTTTGAACAAATGGGGCGAAGGCGATCTCTTTTTCGGGATTACTCCAAAAGGTGATGTCGTGGGACAGCAAGTCTCAGAGAAAACTCTCCGAGAACTCTCTCAGTTAGTCGAAACTTCAATTCGCCCTCAGATCTTTCCCATTATTAAAAAATACGACTTAGAAAACGGCCTCGCGGTCGCTCATATTCATTTCAAGGGCGCTGAACAACCCTACGCAAACGAAGGCCGCTATTACAAAAGGGTCGCAGATGAAGACAAGCTCATGGGGCCACGGGAACTGGCCGAGTATTTTCGGGCAAACGATTACACGGGGATGTGGGAATCCACAATAACCAACGAGACGATGAATGATGTCGACGAAGATGCCCTGAAGCGTTTTTATGATGAAGCCACTTCGTGCGGAAGGCTCGATCTTGATGGCTTCGACAAAGAATCGCTCCTCAATTATCTTTCTTTGGCGGAAGAAGGCCGTCTCAACAATGCCGGTCGGATTCTTTTTTCCAAAAATAAGCCTTTAACCTTGAAAACAGCAGTCTACGCAAATGATGACATGATCACCACACTGGATACGCAACGTTATCAAGACAATGCCTATAGCCTCATCAAGAAGTCTCAAGATTACATCAAAGAAAAAATGATGTGGAGGATTGAAATGTCGTCCGATGCAAAAAGAACAGACGTCCCTGAAATCCCCCTGTTGGCCTTGCGCGAAGCCGTAATCAATGGCTTCGCTCATGCAGACTACGGGGCTCCAAGCGAGCACGAAATCGATATCACTCCGACGAAAATCGAGTTATATAATCCGGGTGGTTTCCCGGTTTCTTATAAACCCGAAGACTTCATTTCAAGAACTCTCCATCCGATGCCAAGAAACGCTCGAATCGTGGATGTTCTTTATCGATGTAAAGATGTCGAATCACTAGGACGCGGCTTCAAAAAGATCGATGCTTCCTGCAAAAAGGCTGGCGTTGTATTCTCCTACCAAATGGAGCCCGATGGTTTCACGCTTATTTTCCATCGAAGCAACAATTTGCCCAACAATGTCTATGAAAATGTCCATGGACAAACAAAGACAATACTCAATTTAACCGAATCTCAAGTCCTTGCTCTATTAGAAAGCAACCCAGCAATGAACCTTGATAAAATCGCCGAGGCGATTAAGAAAACAAAAAAGACCGCTCAAAGAGCGATCGAAGGATTAAAAAAGAAAGGAAAAATTCAAAGGGTAGGCTCTGATAAATCAGGATATTGGGAAATTCTTTATAAGTAATTTTCCTTTTATGTGAAACACCTCGCCCATTCACAATCCCTAGCCCTTTTTCCGCAAACGGGCCACAAATAAATAGAAAAATAAATAGAATTCAGCCTTTCTCCCCAAGAAAGATGGCCTGAGTTCCTCGGAGAATCAGGGCAAAGAAAAGCCCCGAGACATCAGGCCTCGGAGCTATCTTTTGCGTTGGTGCCGCCTAACGGAATCGAACCGCCAACCTACTGATTACGATGGCGGTTCGACGGGATGCGGTTGTGTTCCAAAAGAGGGACTTTCGGGCCTTTTTATCCCATGAGATGTGGGTTCCTCCAGCTCTTTGTGTTTCTTTGCGTTTCGGGGCGTTTCAGCAATTCGGGGACAATTGGCGAGAATTTGGCGAGAAAGATTTCTCGCCAAAACTTTCTCTAAGGACGCCAGTGTTTTTGCTTGGCCGAGTCGGCCCCACAAAGGAGCGCCCTGAGGCAAAAGGGGAGAATTGCCAAACAACCAAAAAATATTCCGGATATTTCTCGATCTTTTTCCGAAAACTAGCCTCAGCTTCAAGGCATGGCTTTTCAAGAAGGGCGAGTCAAAGCATTTGCAAGAACATCCGCGTTCTCCCCCAGGAAAGCGCTGAATTAGGTGCTGAATTATCATTCGATGCTTCCTTGATTATTGGCAAAAAGTGCTGAATTAAGTGCTGAATTGACCGCTGAATTATCCCCATTGGGAAAAACATCACATCTCCGGCCCATTGTTTCCGGATCCGGGCTTCGGGGGTTTAGCCATCCGGTCGCTGAGGTGGAATATCTCCCCCACGTCGCCCACCCGGAGGACGTCCGGGTAGTCCGCTGTGCGGTTGTGCTTCGCTTTTCTTCTCATGTTCTTTTTTTCTCCTTGATTTGTGCGCCATGCGGGTATCCCGCTGCGTGTGAACGGAATGGGGCGCTGGAGCGTTTTGCTCCACATTCACTTATCCTGTTGTTTAAGTCAGGGCCGTTTCCGTCTCTCCTCGGGTGGTCGAATATTCACCAAAATTGGTGAGATTATCTCCATCACTCCCTTTTGAAAATCACATCTCCGGCCCGCCGTCTTCCCTCTCCTTCTCGCGCTGCCAGTCCATCTCGCGTATCTCCCGCTCGAATTTTTCGAAGGCGAGCCGTCAAGTCGAAGAAAGCCACACTCCTTCAAAATCGGGGTGATGGCGAATATCGGTTTCCCCTCCTCGCTATAGAGGCGGAAGACCTCTTGATCAGTGGGCCCCTCAAGGCTCGGCTCCGTAACTGAAAAAATTCGCGGATGAGAAAAAATCATTCTCCTGTACGCTTAAAAGATTTCCGTGCCTTCGATAAAACGACTTTTCGGCCTGTTTTTGCTTAAAACCTATATGCCCGTTTGCCTCCTGAGTTTTCAGGAGGCCTCGCGAAAACTCAGGAGGCCCTCAGATCGCCGGGCAGCGAAGCCGACCAAGGCATGAGCTCCGAGACATCAGCTGAGCCGATCCTCTCGAGGACGTAGGCCAGGTATTCCCCGGGCGGCGCTCAGTCAAAGCTGGTTATTTTTTAAGGATACTATTCTCTTTTTCTGGTCGTCCAATCTTCGAACTCGTTAAGTGTCATTTTTGGATTCTCTTTTTGAACCCTATCCAAAACATTAAACAGAATCTTCGTTTCGTATTTCACTTCGTCAAGGTCTTCCCAATCAAAGGCAATTCCAAGATGCTGCGTTCTATGCCACAAATTGTGTAAATCCGTTTCCGGAAACATACGGATATCTATCGAATAGGTATCAATCGTAGGATTGTCCAATGCCGAGAAACCGTTATTCAACAAGGCATTATCCAAAAACGCCAAGCAAAACTTAACGTTGGAAGCCACCAATATTTTGCCTTTGATTTTTTCGGCGATCGTCGGTAGCACTTCCCTTATGGTAGGAGACCCCTTTACCGTGTCGTTGCTGATTTTGATTTTTTCAGCGATTTCTTCCGGTATGTCTCTTTCAGGATTAATCACTGAAGTAAACCTTTCTTGAACATCACCATTTTTAACGATAGCGTAGCCGAATTCGACAATTTTGTCCGATTTCGGATTCATGCCCGTGACTTCCATGTCGAAAACAAAATACGGCGAATCGAGCAACATCGCGTCGTTACCGTTAGTCACTACCGGCCGGTCCTTTGGATCAATCTTTTCTTTTTCCATGGTTTTTCTCCTTGTCCGTTATGAAACTCAGCTTTGTTTTTGGCAAAAAACTTGAACAATTTTCGGCAAATCAACGTCTAGAAAGTGATTCATTTGATCGGACGTGCCGACTTTGTCTTCAATAATCTGATTATATGAGCCCTTATCCTTAGGGCTGCAGAATAATTCCGGAAACTCATCATGCCACTTTGCGTCTTGGGCATCCCGTTGTCCGGAATAATCCCAAGCCCGAACTGCCCCTTCCTTTTTAATGCCGAAATAAAGGCCTTTTTCGCCAAAGCATTTTTTCAATCGGGACGTAGAAAAATATCCATACTCATATTTGGCGTCATCGCCTAAATAAACCAGCACATCTCCTCCGGGAATGCTGGGTTTCTCAGCAATTCTGTTTTTTAACAATTGAATCATACCCTCGCCAAATGGTTTCGGGGCTTTTTTATTTTTTGGTTGATTCTCAGATTCAGAAACGCTTTTCTTTCGCTCTTCAAGAACAGAATTCTTGACGCTCTTGAAAGGGTCGCTGATATCTTGATAAGTCAAAACCAATTGGTATTCCCATTTTTCGGCTATATCCGCCGGTGCTGGCAAATGGTTAAACACAATCGGCGTTTCCGACGACAAAGCGTGGATAACGCCCCCGACCGAAGAATCAAAAGGCGAATCTTTGCGAAATTTTTCAAACCGGTCGCGCCCGGCAGCTTTCTCTTTCTTCTTGTTGAGCCAAAAATCAGTTAAAGCGACACGATAGAAGAAATCAATTCCGTCCAATTTTGTCAGGTTTTTTACGCAATCACGGATTGTTGTTTCTTCTTTAGCTCTATTCCAATCGTCTTTAATGGCCTCAACCTCTCTAAGCCCCTTAATTCGTTTTGATTCGATGATCATCGCCAGACGATTATCGAAATCAACCAAGAAACCATCAGCAAATTGGTTTGCCCGGGTAGCATCATGGAACGGCATTTCAAGCCAAGTGAGAAGAGGCGTCTCCGCTTTAAAGGGGGGCGTGATTCTTGCTTCTTTGTACGCGCTTAAAAAACCAACGGTCTGGTTTGGCTCCTCAAAACCATTATCGGAGGAAAAGGTTGGATAGATTTGTTCAAGTAACTTCCCATACTTTTCAAAGTAGATGTCAAAAGTCTTCGCAAACAAATCCTCGTTAGTTGTTTCAGTCATGGTTAAGCCTCCAGATAAATAATAAACAACCGTTGCGCGTAACGTCATTCAATTGTGATTTCGTCAAACTTGATATGGTTGGCGAATACTCCCATGTGATGACTCCACTTGATGGTGATTTTTCCCGCCGATTCGGGAATGTTTATTTCCCTTTTCTCGTGGGTGAGGATGCCTTTAATTCCTCCCGCCGTCGTGATCACGTGATGCCCCGCCGTTATCTTGAATGAGCAATCCAGATGATCGGCAGTAGGCTCACACGCTTTGATGCCGTCGACCATGAGATAAGGCGGATTAGCGAATCTGGTCTTGGAACAGACAAAACGGCCTACGATTTCCTTGGCAGCTATCGAAACGGCGGGTTGAGATTGAGCGGTTTCGATTTGGGCTCCGCAGTTCGGGCAGAATTTCGCGGAGTCATCTAGTCTGGTTCCGCATTTAGGACAAAACGACATGACATTTGCCTCCTTTTAGGATTCTATCAGCCTAAAATGACTTCTAATTTCCAACTGCAATTAATGCTGAAATTTTGAACTTATTGACCCGGTGAATTTCCTTAGTCGCTCAATAACTGATCATCGGGGATGACCTCCTTGTGGGTGAACCCGTTGATGAACTCCAAGAGTTTCATCTCATGCACCGTCTGCTGGTAATCAGGCCTCAGATCCTTATCGGCCATGAAGATGGCATTGGCCAAGGTCATCGCCTTCTCATTGTAGCGGTCGAACGGTTTGGCATAGGCCGCTAAACGCATCATCTTCCGCAGAAGCCGATGGAGCCTCCAGGCCAAGAACTTCTTCTTGAGGTGGGGCGAGTTGCTCATGAACCACATCGCTACCACGTCCGAACGATCGATATACGTCAGTTCACTTTGGCGTTGCATCTTTTATTCCATCTTCAAGGGGAGATCGATAATCTCAGGGCTGCGGGTATAAACCCTGCGATGTTCTTTGAAGTCGTACTTCCCAGTGAATGCCCCCGCATATCGCCAAAGGCCGCTCTTTTCTTTGACAAGGATAAGAAACTTGGTCTCGCCCTCGTTGGCGCCTGCCCATTCTTGGCCATCTTCTTTAGATTCCTGGATGATTTTTGTCTCGGTGATATGGTCCAGATCCGGCTGATCATTGATATATTTCGGCTTTTTCTTAGGAGAATAGTTGAGATCTAGCGTGAGGATTGTGTAAGGCGTCCCCCTGACTTTGAACTTCCCGTTTTGGAGATACCATTTTCCCGATTTCTTCGCCACCAATGAATTCAGGGCATCGTTTTTCTTTTCGAAGGTCTCGTTTAATTTCATTTTTAATCCTTTCACTTTTCTTTTGCATGTTCTTTGAGCGCCGGAGTCCCCCAATAGCGGAGCACGGTTATGTCTTTAGGGCCATCCACCGCATCCATGAACCCATTCTTGAGGAACGCTTCAACTCGGTAGCCCGCCTTCTCGTAAGAGTTTCCGAGCGGATGTCGGATGGGAAGGTAGGCCCTAATCGTCTTGGGGTGGAGCGTTTGTTCCACGAAGACCCGGTCGTATTCGCTCTCCGCGAAATGGGCGAGTTCGCCTTTCTTCGCGGCCTTGGAGAGGGCGGCGATCGCCCTTTCTTCGATTCCTTTCCCTCGATAGGGGGCATAGATGAAGACGACAATTTCAAGGCTAATGTCATCCCGGAGGGGCTTCGGAAGCCCATAGGTCTCCCCTGAGGCGCTTACGCGGTCCTCTTTGAGGGCGATGAACCCGTATTCCGTCCCGCCCAGCATGTCCGGGAGCTCCGGATCGCGGACCGTCTCCTCGATCGAATAGGCCAGGCCCCCGTTCGCCCAGGCTTCGAGCGTTTCCTTGAGGTTCAGCCGATCGAAGGGCCGGCCGAAGAGCTCGGGATAGCCTTCGTAGAGCTCCTTCCGATCCGGGAACAGATTCTCCGAGGCGTCCGCCTCGAGGCAGGCGGTCTGGACGAGGGTGATCCTCCCCGCCCGGAGAAAGGGATTGAGCGGATCTCCGGCGTGGTGGGAAGAAGGCAAGCCCCCTTGGGCATAGCCCGCGGCTTGGCGGACAAAATCGAGGAAATCAGGGTCGAGTTCGCTCTTGAGCGCTTCGACCGCCGAATACATGAGATCCTGGAGATCATAGAGCCAGATCAAGCGGTTCCAGATGTGGCAGCGGACGTCAGAGTCCCCCGAAAGATAAGCTTGGTTGGCGAAGCGGATCCCCGCCTTGCCCCTTTCGGTCAGCTCCCCTTCCGCGAGCCAAGGGTCCTTTCGCTCCCCCTCGGGCGAAAACCTCCGCAAAACCCCCTCATCCCACTCTTCATAATCTTTCCCAAGGGAGCGGAAATAGAGAGTCCGCTCCTCCCTCGGGTATTTCGGCGCCCTGAAGTCCATCCTCATTCCCCTCCTTCCTCGAGGCAGGGCTTGACGTCCTCCTCGCCGATCGTGCTGATCTCCCCGGTCCACTCGCTGATCTTCTCTTTGAGGGCGAGGATATTGGCGTAAGCCTTGTAATCCTCCCCCGCGAACATCCCGATCATCCTCACAAGGTCGGAGAGTTCCTGATCGTCCTCACTCCGATAAATCCCCTTCTTCGCCTTTTCGGCGATTCTTCCGCAAACCCCGGCGGCGAGGTTCGCGACCGCCGAAGCCTTCGGCGATTCGATGTTGTTCGACAGCCACAGGGCGATCGACTGGGCCCAGAGGGTGCTCTCGGTCAGGTATTCCTGCGGGAGCGCGGGCTTCGTATCCCCGGGATGGTTCTCCTCTTGCCAGCGTTCTTTCCGCGCCATTCCGGCGCCCGTTTCCTCATGAAGGCGGATCTCGATGTTGACGCGGTCCTCCTTGATCTTCGCTTCTTTCATAAGGAAGACATCGGCGGGGATGACGTAAGGCCGGAAGCTGCCCCGCTCCTTCTCGAGGATGAGGGTCTTCGAGCCATCGTCATTTTCCTGGGCCCGCTCGACCGGGGCGAAGCCGAGGAGGCGCCCCTCGTAAGAGAGCCCGAGATACTTCGGGGCCTCCTCCTCTTTCTTCAAGGGGTAGCTCGCCTCGTTTGAGATCTTGGCGAATTCCCCGCGGCTCAGGTCGACGATGCGGGCGAAGAGGCTCTCCGATTGATTTCCGTTCATGTCCTTGCTCCTTTTTATGGCCCTTATCATAACGGCCCAGCCCAGATAGACTTGCTGATTTTTGAACAGGTATGCCCCGAAGTGGCGCTATAATGAAGGCGTGAGTAAGGAAAAGCGGTCGCCCCGGGAAAAGAACCCGGAGCAGAAACTCAACGCCCTCTACGTCTTATTGGCCTTGCTTTGGCACTCGGACGAAGGCCATCCTTTGACGGTCCGCCAAATCCAAGAGGATATTGCGGAGGATTTCGGGGTCAGCGTCCTTCGAAAAGCCGTCACCGATGCGGTTGAGGCCCTCCAAACCGCGGAGAGGAAAAGCCAAGCGAAGGGCCATTTTGCCTTCACGATCCAAGAAGACCATTCCTCGGACAGGCGGAAGACCGGCTACTACAAGATCACGGAGCGGCTCTTCAGCGAGGCCGAGCTCCGCTATCTGATCGACGCCGTCTATTCCTCGCACGCGATCACCGGAGAGATGGCCAAGGGCCTGATCCAGAAGATCGCCTCGACCCTCTCGGAGAACGAAGGCTCCCACTACCGGGAGATCCACCGGGCCTTTTCCAACCCCCGAAGCGTCAATAGGGCCCTCTTCGTGAATCTTTTGACTCTCGAAAAGGCGATCGAGGCCAAGAAAAAGGTCTCGTTTTTCTATAACCAATATGGCCTCGACGGGAAATTGGCTCCCAAGCAAAACGAGGATGGCTCGCTCAAAAAATACGTTTGCGATCCCTATTACCTGGCCCTCTCGAACGATGCCTATTACCTGATCTGCCATTGGGACGCCTTGCCCGACAAGCCGATTTACTTCCGGATCGATTTCATGAGCGGCGTCGCCCTTCTCGAGGAAAATGAGCTCCCTCAGAGCAAGGTCCCCTGCTTCCAAAGATTCGACATCGACAAGTACATGAACGAGCGGCTCTTCGCCCTCCAAGGGGATCCGACCTATTGCACGGTGAAGATCGACGACCCGAGGGCGGTTACCTATCTCTATGACCGCTTCGGAAAAAACGCCCAGCTCTACGAAAAAGACGGCGTCACTTACGGCAAAATCTACTGCGCCCCGAACGCCTTCTATTTCTGGGTCATGGCGTACGCGGATGAACTCACCGTTCTCGGACCGGACATCCTCGTGGGTTGGATGAAAGACACCGCAAGGAAAATACTCGGCGACAAAGCAGGAACGAAATAAGGAAAGAAAACACCTGACGTACCTACCTCCTATTTTGCAATGGGTGGACTTTTGGCGAGAAAATAGCGAGAAAAATGGCTTTTTCGAGGGAGAAAATGTTTTGCAAAACCTCGATTTTTCAACTGAAAAAAGGCAAGAAAAAAATCCGACCCCATCGAAGGAATCGGACTTTCTTTTTTGTTGGTGCCGCCTAACGGAATCGAACCGCCAACCTACTGATTACGATTCAGTTGCTCTGCCAATTGAGCTAAGGCGGCAGCCCAATTAATATAGACCAACTGAATTATCTTAACAAGCAGCGATTGATTAGACCTTCGCTTTTTTGATCAGCCACTGAACGAAAACAGAGATTTCGTGGACTAATAGCGGGCTCATTGCCAGCAAGAAGACCCAAAGATAATCCATCGGATCATCCGAGAGAGTATAGACCTTGAAGAAGGTGTTGACCCCCGGGGTCTCAATAACGAATATCTGCAAGCCAAGACCTAAGAAGAAGGAGAACCAAAGCATGGGGTTCGCATCTTTGAAGACCCGGATAACCGAGTGGCGCGTATCGGTCATGCCCAACATGTGGAAAAGCTCGCTGAAGGAAAGAACGCAGAACGCCATCGACTGGGCTTCCTTGCGGAGCCCATCGTTGTCGTTGAGAAGCGTGCGGAGCGCATCAAGCGAGAAAGCTGTTCCTTGTTCCGCCATCGTTCCTAGCGGCTTGAGCAAGAACGCAACCAGCGTCACGATACCAATGAGAGCACCATAACCGAAGGTGATGGCATAACCATCATGGGCAAATAAGGATTCTTTCGGATTACGAGGCTGATCGTGCATGATGTCATCGGGCTTCTTATCCGCGCCTAAAGCGATAGCCGGTAAGGAATCGGTGATGAGGTTAACCCAGAGCAAATGAATTGCGATGAGCGGAGCCGGTAAACCAAAAGCGATGGCGATGAACATGCAGACGACTTCGCCGATGTTCGAGGAAATCAAGAAGAGAATCGTCTTGCGGATGTTCGCGTAGATTCCGCGTCCTTCTTCCACCGCTTTTTCGATGGAAGCGAAGTTGTCGTCGGTGAGAACCATATCGGCGGCGCCTTTGGCGACGTCGGTACCCGTAATACCCATGGCGATGCCGATATCGGCTGCTTTAAGGGAAGGAGCATCGTTGACGCCATCACCCGTCATCGCGGCGATGTGGCCGTTGGCTTTGATCGCTTTGACGATCTGAACCTTATTCTCAGGCGAGACTCGGGCAAAGACGCGAACCGTCTTCACCTTCTCCTGAAGTTGCTCCGGGGTGCAGGCATCAATCTGATCGCCTGACATGCATTGATTAATATCGCTGGCAATTCCCAGCTCTTTGGCAATCGCGAAGGCCGTATCCTTGTGGTCGCCGGTGATCATAATCGTCGTGATTCCAGCGCCTTTCAAGGTTGCGACGGCCGGTTTGGCGGCTGGACGGGGCGGATCGACCATGCCAACGAGGCCAACGAAAATCAAATGCTCTTCTTTGAGGTCTTGGCTTTCCCGCATGGCGAGGGCCAAAACACGAAGGGCCTTTTCAGCCATCTTGCTGGCAGCGTTACGAATATTCTGCAAATCCTGATCCATGAGCGGCTCGACTTTGCCCTCTTTAAGGATCATGTCGCAATGTTTAAGAATCTGATCCATCGCGCCTTTGGTGTAGACGATGGTCTTCTCGCCCTTTTTATGTTGGGTCGACATCATCTTGCGAACCGAATCAAACGGAAGCTCGTTGATGCGTGGAGAGAGTTTCTCAAGCTGGGACTTCGGCATACCGAAATCGGCGGCAAATTGAACCAAAGCCACCTCAGTCGGATCGCCATAAACACCGTTTTCAATCGAAGCATCCGAGCAAAGGCACATGCCTTCTGCCAAGAGGCCAAGATTGTCCTTGCTAAAATCTTTCTTCTCGAAAAGTTGATTGTTTTGATAANCGGCCACCACCGTCATCTTGTTCTGAGTGAGGGTGCCCGTCTTATCGGAGCAGATCACCGAAACGGCGCCCAAGGTCTCAACCGAGGCCAAACGGCGGACGATCGTATTGACCCGGATCATCTTCTGCATGCCTAAGGCCAAAACAATGGTGACGACAGCGGGCAAGCCTTCAGGAATCGCTGCGACGGCAAGACCGACGGCATCCAGAAGCGCATTGCTCCAGTCGGTGCCGATCGTGCCGTTGACACCTTCNTANATCAAAGACACGCCGAACATCAACACGACGATGCCTAAGGTCAGATAACCTAAGAATTTCGAAAGCTGCGCCAATTTTTTCTGTAACGGCGTATCTTCGTCTTCGTTATTTGAAAGCATCTTCGCGATGCGGCCGATTTCGGTGTTCATACCCGTGGCGATGACAACGCCTTCGCCACGTCCATAAACAATCGGAGTCGACATATAGGCTTCGTTGACCCGATCGCCCGCTCCAACTTCGCCGGTTAAAACAATTTCCGGATCTTTTTCGACGGGAAGCGATTCGCCCGTAAGCGAGGATTCATCGGATTTCATCTGGAAGGCTTTAATTAAGCGGAGGTCGGCTGGAACGGTCCGTCCTTCTTCCAAGACAACGATGTCGCCAGGCACGAGTTCTTCGGCTTTGACTTCAATGATTTTTCCATCGCGGCGCACGGTCGCGGTCGGNATTGATTAATATCGCTGGCAATTCCCAGCTCTTTGGCAATCGCGAAGGCCGTATCCTTGTGGTCGCCGGTGATCATAATCGTCGTGATTCCAGCGCCTTTCAAGGTTGCGACGGCCGGTTTGGCGGCTGGACGGGGCGGATCGACCATGCCAACGAGGCCAACGAAAATCAAATGCTCTTCTTTGAGGTCTTGGCTTTCCCGCATGGCGAGGGCCAAAACACGAAGGGCCTTTTCAGCCATCTTGCTGGCAGCGTTACGAATATTCTGCAAATCCTGATCCATGAGCGGCTCGACTTTGCCNTCTTTNAGGATCATGTCGCAATGTTTAAGAATCTGATCCATCGCGCCTTTGGTGTAGACAATGGTCTTCTCGCCCTTTTTNTGCTGAGTCGACATCATCTTGCGNACCGAATCAAACGGAAGCTCGTTGATACGGGGNGAGAGTTTNTCAAGCTGCGANTTAGGCATNCCGAAATCGGCGGCAAATTGAACCAAAGCCACCTCNGTCGGATCGCCATAAACACCGTTTTCAATCGAAGCATCCGAGCAAAGGCACATGCCCTCAGCNAAGAGGCCAAGNTTGTCCTTGCTAAAATCTTTCTTCTCGAAAAGTTGATTGTTTTGATAANCGGCCACCACCGTCATCTTGTTCTGNGTGAGGGTGCCCGTCTTATCGGAGCAAATCACCGAAACGGCGCCCAAGGTCTCAACNGAGGCCAAACGGCGGACGATCGTATTGACCCGGATCATCTTCTGCATGCCCAAAGCCAANACAATGGTGACCACNGCAGGCAAACCCTCNGGAATCGCCGCGACGGCAAGACCGACGGCATCCAAAAGNGCATTGCTCCAATCGGTACCGATCGTGCCACTGACNCCTTCGTAGATNAANGAAACGCCAAACATCAAAACAACGATNCCTAAGGTCAAATANCCTAAGAATTTCGAAAGCTGCGCCAATTTCTTCTGTAACGGCGTATCTTCGTCTTCGTTATTCGAAAGCATCTTNGCAATGCGACCGATTTCAGTGTTCATNCCCGTGGCGATGACAACACCTTCACCNCGTCCATAAACAATCGGAGTCGACATATAGGCTTCGTTGACNCGNTCGCCCGCTCCAACTTCGCCGGTNAAAACNATTTCNGGATCTTTTTCGACNGGAAGCGATTCGCCCGTAAGCGAGGATTCATCGGATTTCATCTGGAAGGCTTTAATTAAGCGNAGGTCGGCNGGAACGGTCCGTCCTTCTTCCAAGACAACGATGTCGCCAGGCACGAGTTCTTCGGCTTTGACTTCAATGATTTTTCCATCGCGGCGCACGGTCGCGGTCGGNGAAGAAAGCTTTTTTAAGGCCTCAAGGGCTTTTTCGGCTTTGGTTTCTTGAACCGTGCCAATGATGGCATTTAGAATCAAGACACCNAAAATAATAACGACGTCAGCGACCCAACCATTAGGATCAGAAGGATCGGGCTTGACTAAGCCAAGGACCATCGAGATAATCGCGGCCCCGGCCAGAATCAAGGTCATCGGATCCTTGAATTCGCCAATGAAGATCCAAAAGGCGCTTTTGCCTTTNTTCTCTTCCAGTTTGTTGAGGCCATACTTGGCCCTTCTNGTCTCGACTTCGCTCGCTGATAAGCCATTCTCTTGAGTGGTTTTCAGTTCGCTTAAAGAATCNACAATGGTTTTGTTCTCAAACATAAATTATTTTNGTGGGAACCTCCTTTACTGCGAAAAACCATTTCGCCGCAAAGGTCTCGCGAGGCTTTTGGCCCATCCCTTCCGGTCAGGACTGAAATCCTAACGGGTTGACGGAGGTGGATTTGACCGCTACTCCCCTTTACAGGGGATTATTCTATCACAAAGGTCTTCGCCGACAATCAATATTCTGATTTTAAACGGGTTACGGTAAAGAAAATCGCGATGCCGATGAAGGCTTGGCTCAAAGGCTCCAAAACGAGCAAAAGGACGCTGATGTTATNTTCCGTAATGGCAAGAAGGGCGGGTTCAAAGCCNTAAAGNAANGCGTTAAAAATGGTAAAAAGCAAACACCAGGTCCGCACCCCGATGTAATTGGAATAAGAATTGCGGAGATATTGGCTCGTTCGGATATAGGTCATGATCCCGGTGACGACGATGGCGGCATAGAAAGCCAAAACGAATAAAAGCAAGACGATCGAAGCGGCGTTCCCGCTTTGGAAAATTTTGAAATTTAAGATATTTGTTTTAAAAAAAGCGATAAAAGCTGAGAAAAGGGTCATGAAGACATACATGAGCATTCCTTGATAAGCCAAAGTCGAACCTTGAAGGTTACCAATGAGAATCAGCATGTAAGCGATGGCGAAAAGAGCGAAGTCATAGATGGAAAGATAGGTGTTTAAACCGCTTGAGGGCGAATCAAAGGTCAAATAGATGGTATAAGCGCCGCTTCCGATGAGGCAAAGCAAGGCGAGAGAGGTAAAAGTTAAAGCCAGGAATTTCTTGTAGTGATATTTCCACTGATTTTTTAAGCGTTGCATATTCATATGTAGGCATTATCGTCCTCTTCGGCAAAAATTGCAGTAAACTTGTTGCCATGATTGAACCACGATTTTCCTTAGGACTACCCGAGGATGCCCGGATGATTCGCCAAAAGGTGTTTGTTGAGGAACAAGGCTATCATAATGAATTCACGAATGATGACGGGCCTTGTTGGTGTTTGGTTCTTTACTTCAATCAAAAACCCATCGCCACAGGTCGCCTTTTAGAGNTCGATCCCGAAACCTATCGGATCGGTCGGGTCGCCGTTTTAAAAGAGTACCGGGGAAAGAAAATCGGAACCTATGTTTTGAAATTTCTCGAAGTCAAAATTAAAACCTTGGGCGGACACCGGGCAATCTTGCACGCTCAGCTTGAGAAAAAAGGTTTCTATGAGAAATGTGGCTACGCTGTTTCGGGCACAGGCGAGATCGACTATGACGAAGGCCATCCGCACGTGATGATGGAAAAAGAGTTGAAACACAAAAATCCCCGCAAAAGGCCATCGTATTATTAAATATTGCCTAAATAGACGGATTTTAAATAACGTCGAGCGATCTTCGCTAGCCGCTCTAATGTCGCAATAGGAGTCATCGGCTCGTCTTCTTTGTAATGAGGGAAATAGCGGGTGAGATGAAGCGGAATACCCGAATCAAGGATCGCAATCCACCGCGCCTCTTCTTCCATCATTTTCGGATCATCGTTATGGTGAGGCACGATTAAGGTTGTCAGTTCGACATGGCAATGGCGCGCCGCCAAAGCGATGAAGTCCTTCGTCATGGCGAAATCGCCACCGACATAATGGAAATAGTCCTCCGAAAAACCTTTGAGATCGATATTCATCGCATCGATATAGGGCAAGATCGCCTCCAAGACACCGAGCGAAGCACAGCCGTTCGTCACCAAAACGGTTTTTAAACCTTTTTCGTGAGCCAACTTGGCACAATCTCGAACGTATTCATAGCCCATAAGGGGTTCGTTATACGTAAAAGCAATTCCGATATTCCCTTGCGAGCGGAGTTCGAGCGCTTCTTGAACGATGTCTTCGGGGGAGTAATAGCGGCATTCTTTGGAAAGATCGCATTGGGAGATGTCGTAATTCTGGCAAAAGGGGCATCGGAGATTGCAGCCATACGATCCGACGGAAAAAATAAAAGATCCCGGAAGAATTCGCGCAAAGGTTTTTTCTCAATCGGGTCAAGAGCCAGCGCGGTCAATAAACCATAATTGCTGGGAATGTTTTTCCCGTCTTTAAGGGTTCGAACGTGGCAAAAGCCAGTTCGATTTTCTTCCAATTCACAATGATGAAAGCAAACGTCGCATTTCATTCGTGCCGTACCACTTCAAAACGGTACAGGGTTGCTTTTTCTTCCGGGGCAATGCCCGCCTTTCGTTCGGCGATCGCAATTTGTTGCTCCACCGTGTCGACCCCGTCGAGATTAGGGAGAAGCAAGCCTCGCCGTCCTCTACTCTCAACGATAACCCCATATTTTTTGACATCCAAATCTTCAGCCGAAGCAATCGTCTCGTAGGGCGAAAGAACGTCAACGGAGATTTCCAAATACGGAAGCTCCTTGGCCTCAATTGCTGGGAAACGCGGATCTTCCGAACAGGCCTCAATCGCGTTATGAACAATTTCTTCCGCGATATTTTTGCATGTGGCACTGGTCGTGCCGATACAGCCTCGGAGTTCACCGTTTTCATGAATCGAAACAAAAACTCCAGCCCGTTTCCGAAGCATTTCTTCAGGAAGAAGCGGGTTTGGCGAAAGAATCGAGTTGCGAAGAACGAATTCTTCAATCGCCTTGCGCGCTAAGGTCGCATACTCGTCGCTCTTGGCTTCTTTTAAGCCGATATCAATGGCTTGTTTGGCAAGATAAAGATCGGCAAAAGCGCGGGATGGATCGCTTCCTTCGACCCGGAATTCCGCGACACCATAGCCCACGCCATAAGTGGCTTCGTGCGATAAAACGCTTGGGCTGACGGCTTCGCGGTCCAAAGCGCCGGCTAAAATGCAAAAACTCCGATGGCCGCATTCTTCAGCTTTTTCTAGCGAATGAGGATCGTAAGTGAACAAGGAGCCGAAATTACCGCTCTTGAANACCTTCATAATCCATTCGTCGTACTTCGGCCCTTCGGGATTAAGCCCATAAGGTCCATCGGCTTTTTGACAATGCGACAAATCGCCAGAGGCAATAAAAACCACCCGGCGCGACAGCTCNTCCACCGCTTGTTTNATCAACATACCAAAGCGATAATGCTCGACCAAAGGTAAGCCGCTTAAGCCCACCCGAACCAATTTATAAGAAGGGTAATAACGATTAATGAAATAGAGGGGGATCATCGTCCCGTGATCAAGGTCATGTTTTTGAGTGCCTTCCGAACCGGCTGGAAAATGATTCGCCAAGGCTAAGGCCGAAATCTTTTGAACCAGCTCTTTGTCATAAAAGGCGCGGAATGAAACCTGAGGAGCGCGGAATTCGGCGAAGCTTCCGATGCCGACTTCGCCATCAGAGATTTGAAAATAATCCGAATAAGCTTCGGCATGAGGCGAAGAAATGATGATGGTATCGGGCTTGATCTCCGCAATCGCTCGAGCGACTTGATCGTAAGATTTGACCGTTTCATCAATCCCTTTTTCGTCGCCATGTCCGACTTCGGGGATGATTAACGGCGGATGGGGGACAATGAAACCTGCGATGATGCTCATGCTCTTTTTATAGCACGAAAAAAGAAAAAAGGATAATGCTCATGAAAAAAGTGCCCATAAAATGGGCACAAATTTCGTCAATCGCTCATTGTTTGACGACAACGTTCATCACCAAAAGAGGGCTGTTCGTTTTGTTTTCCATCGAATGGGAAGAGCCTTTGGGGCAATAATGCACTTGCCCGGCATGAAGGATTTCTTCTTTTCCATCGAGAAGGCAAGTCGCCTCGCCTTGAAGGATATAGCAGATTTCCGCCCCATCACTATGAACGTGGTAGCCAATCGAACAACCCGGATCGAGAGTGGCCTTCAAAATCTTATTGGTTCCATCCGTGTACATCCGGCATTTCGCATAGCCTTTTCCACCCTTCATATGGGGGATGGTTTGTTCTTCAATGCTGTCAAAATCAATCATAAAAGGAATCTCCTTTCAATTTTTCTTCATCCATTCGAGGAAGCTTTTGGCCGCTTCTTGGGGTCCGCTTTGTTCATGCCCAGGGATCGCCAGTTTGGTGTAAATGACGCCAAGTTTGGTCCCTTGCGCGGCTAAAGCCTTAAAGTCTTGAAGCACGAGTTGGTGGGTCTTGGCTTTTTCCTGAACCGGGCCAAACGGGTTAGCGAAATAGCTCGACACGAGTCCCACTTCTCCCGTCGTGCCTTTGGCTTTGCGCTTGCCTTCTTCGACCACTTGAATCATTTCATGATAGTCGGAGAAAAGATGGAGATTCTCTTTGGAGTCTTCGTAGTTATTGGCATAAAGGAACATATCGACCGGATAATGATGAATGACTTCTTCATAAGGAGTACAAGGATAAACCAAGCGAGAATTGCTCTCGGCGATGTTGTACATCAACGCATCATTGAGATGAGAGAAAGCGTAGCCTTGATCCAAATCATCGAGACGGACGAACGCTCCGATTTCCGTTCCGCAAGCGCTGATGTTGCCCCCGTTATAGAAGAGGGTGCCCATATCATCAAAGATGACNGTGATGCTCTCGAGATACTCTTTGGCCAAAAGACGGAAGGCTTCAATCGATTCGCTTTTGCCCGCACCACTATCGCCCATGATCACGAGGTGGACTTGTTTGCCGCCTTTGAGGGTGATTTTGATCATCGAGCCGTGAATCGGAAGGGCTCCGGCTTTAATCATCCGAAGGTTATGGAGGGTGAGGACCAGTTTTTTGACATAACCGAAATAGTCTGCTTCATCGGTGTCGCTCACGTAGCCCACCATCATATCGTTCTTCTCATCCGTATAATAAGTGCCCGTCGTTTGACCTTCGTTCCCACCGAAGACGATGAGAAGATCAGGCTTGCCCCGGCATTCGCTGATCTCGGCTTTTTCGAAAAGATTGAGCGTGCCTAAGACCGTATTGGCGTATTTATAAGAAAAATAGAAATAAACCAATGAGGTTCCACACTTTAAGGGGAGGCAAAGCCATTCTTTCTCATCGAAAGTTAATCCCTTAAGCGGATTCTCCACGCTCGCTTGATAAACACCGATTCGTTTATTTCTTTTGGTGCTCGCCGAATAGGGTAAGTTCATATCCGCGGCGGAAATGAAGGGGATTTTGCAAAGATTTCGATATTCTTCGGGATAAGGCAAGTTCAAATTTCGGAGAGTGAAACCCGCTAAGAAACCAGCGGAGAAGTCGGTTTCAAGAGTAATCGGTTTTTCCAAGATATGGCTCTTAATCGCGTTATACATATGGAAAATCGATTTGCGAAGGAAAAGCATCCGCGGTTTCAATGAGGACANCGCCTCTTTGCCTTCGTCATCGAGGTAGGCAAAACGGGCAAGCCGCATCCAATAATGGAAGAAACCATTGAGGAGGCGGTAAAAGTGAAGCCCTTTATCGGAAAGGACGGCGGCGTAAGAAGAATCCTTCGAAGCGACGACGCTCCGAATATCATGCAAAAGCAAAAGGCTCATCGCCACCACGCCATCGACAGGCTGCGCCAAACGCTCAGAAAGATAATCCGAAAGTTCAACGTCATTTTCTTTTAACTCGTCAAGATAAGCCGCCAGGACTTGGCGGAAAGCTTTCGAAGCAATCAAATCGTCGTCTTTTGAAACAGAACTCGGGGAGGAAGACGAAGACAAATAAGGCTCGAAATCCTTAACCGAGGCAACGAAGACTTGATTGGCGAAATAAAAATCAGTCATGAGAACACTCCTTGATCGCGTGGGCCAGGCCGGGGATCTTGTCGCTCGGAAGCGAGCAAAGCGCAATGCGAACGGCGTTGTCTTTCACCGGAGCCAAGAAAATCCTTTTCGCCTTGAGGGCAAGGCAAGTCGCATAAGCATCTTTCACTTTGAGGGTCACGAAGAAGCCTGAGCGATAAGGATAAGGATTTAAGCCTTCTTCTTTGGCTTCTTGAAGGAAAATCGAAGCNCGTTTTGCAACGATTTCGCGATTTTCCTGAACTTCTTTCTTCAAACTCGCATTGCTTTCCGGCTCATTTAAGAGTTCGGCAATCGCATTCATAGCCATGTGATTCGGCACGCTCCAAAGCGCCCGGGCTTCCATCGTGGCGAAATCACCATATTGGGCCACTTTCTTTTCATCTAAGCCNTAGACACCTAAACCGCCNATCCTTAAACCATAGAAGGATAAGGTCTTGGAGAAAGAAAAGCAGAAATAGCAAAGCGATTCTTTCGGAAGTTTCTTAATCGCTTGAATCATGCCTTCTTTGAGTTCGAGCGGAGCNAAGTCGATATAAGCGGCGTCGATGATCAAATCCATCTTGCCTCGATAATCCTTTTTGGAGAAGAGGTCGATAACCTTTTGCCACTCTTCAGGAGAAAGCGAATAGCCCGTCGGATTTTGGCAAGGATCATTAATCAAGAGCGCGACGTGGTCATAGCGTTGAAATAGAGCATCTAAAGAAGTGGCAAGCCCAGCGAGATCAAAGACATCTCCATGAAAGAGGTTATAAAAGCTAATATCCATGCCAAAACCTTTGGCAATCCCGACGTAATTGGGCCAGCCAAGTTCCGGAACAAGGAGCACGTTTTTCTCGCCTCGGGATAAGGCAAAAGATAAACAAACCGCTCCGGTGCCACCAGGAGTGCCAAGCGCAAAGAAGTTCCCGGTTTTAGCTTCTTCTTCAAAATTCTCGCCTAAGAACCACTTNCGCATCGCCATCAAATAATCTTTGGTTCCTGCGACAGAAGAATAGGTNAAATCTTGGTCTTCGGTATGCGANGAAAGCAAGCGTCTAATGTCATTTGAAACAGGAAGCTTTCCATTATCGAGATACATCATGCCGATGGCACCATTGGTGACATCGATTCCCTTTTTCTTCAGCTCTTGTGCCTCTTGATTAAGGGAGAGAATCATATCGTTTTTCTGTGGCATAAAGAAAGCCTCCGCTTCCGCCTATTCTAAAAGGAAAAAGGCTTAAAGTAACCAATTTCCGTCAAGCNTTCGTTTAGAGAATCTTCTTCGGCTCAGCGGCGGGTTCATCAACCGCGATGGCTTTTTCGATCACCACCGGNCTGAGCGGACGGTCGTTCGCTCCTTTGCGAACCGCGGCGATTTTATCGACGACATCCATTCCTTCAACCACGTGNCCAAAGGACGCATAATTGCCATCAAGGAAGCCGTCATCCTTATCGCAAATGAAGAATTGGCTGCCAGCGCTATCGGGATCGGAAGCGCGGGCCATCGAAATAACACCNCGTTTATGAGAAAGGGTATTCTTCACACCATTCGATGTAAATTCACCTTTGATGGCGTAGCCAGGACCACCACTTCCCCGACCCAATGGGTCGCCGCCTTGAATCATGAAACCTTTGATGATGCGGTGAAAGGTTAAGCCGTTATAAAAGCCTTTATTCACCAACGAAACGAAATTCGCGCAAGTATTCGGGGCATTCTTATAATCGAGTTCGATTTTAATGTCGCCCATGTCTTTGATCGTCAAGATGACCATCTGTTTTTACCTCGTTCACCATTATACAAGGCTCGCGCAAAAAGTTGTTAATCCTCTCCGCTTCTTCTAAACTATGTTCCATGCAACAACCACAAACGAAACCAAAGATGGACGAAACGAAGAAAATCAAACTTGTCTATAGCGGCGAGCTCTTATTGATTTCCTTGGTCTTTTTGACCTTGGGGATTTTGATGCTCACTGGTGTCTATCAAACGAGCGAAACCCGCCGGACGATTTTTGTCTGGATCACCTTATTTGGTGGCAGCTACACTCTCTTCGATTTCTTCTGGACTCTCTTTTCTGCTAAGCACCGGAAAAAATCATCGCTTTTGGATAAGATTGCCATCGTCCCGGTCGGCATCACCTTTATTTCTTACGACCTTTATGTTCTACTTTCAAAGACGAGCGACGCTAATCTTCATCATCTCGTGATCGGCATCGCCTTCCTCTACATCGGTGCCCTCTATATCTTCGAAAGCATTTTCCATTATTACCATCCGATTCCAGGTCTACTCGAAGACGACAAGAAAGAGGATAAAAAAGAGGCTGCCCCTGTCACGGATGCCCCGAACGATGCAACGAACACGGACAAGAAAGATTAGAGTTTTATGATGAATCCCGAACGCATTGCCGAAATGAAAGAGAATCCGAAAGCGCCTTATTACATCGTTTACGAGGATAACGAGATTCTGGTCGTTTATAAAAAACGCGATGTTTTCACGATTGCGACTCCAGACCCCAAAACTTTCCATCACAATCTTTTCTATTACCTCCAAGTTTATGCAAGCGAAAGTCATGAAACGGTTTATTTGGTCCACCGCTTGGACTTCGAAACCTCTGGATTAGTCGTCTTTGCTAAAACCGCTGAAAAACAGTCGGCGCTCAAAGCCGCTTTCGAAGCCCGCCAAGTCGGCCGTTACTATGAAGCCGTCGTCAAAGAAAGTCTGCCGCAAGGCAAAACTTATGATGTGGATCAATATCTTGAAGAGGGCCAAACGGTCCGTTTAAGCGACCCCGAACATGGCAAAGAAGCCATCAGCCATTTTGAAGTGAAGAACCCGATTCAAATCGGCACCGCCCTTCAGGTCAAAATCGAAACCGGGCGCAAAAATCAAATTCGTCTTGCCCTACATAGTTTGGGGCTAACCTTGTTAGGCGATAAACGCTATAGCGAAAATGAGGCGAAACGGATGTATCTCAATGCCTATCGGCTTGAACTTCCATCCTCGCTCTCACTCCAACAAAATAATTTTGCCGTTGAACCTTTGTGGCTCAAAAACGATTGAACAAAGCGATCGAAGCTCCCATTAAATCGTCGTTAAGACCCGAATAGCGGGCATCATCCACTTGATCAAAGAATGCTTTTTTCGTGGCTTCATCAAGACCCTCAGGATGAGCTTCTTTTAATGCGTCATAAGCCGCTTCAACCTCTTTTTGGTAACGAAGAGCGTCAAGGCTATAAAGGATACTCGCGTGTCCACCTTGTTCTCCGCTAAAAAGCCGGAACGAAGCGTTGGGATTCTGGCATGTATCTTTATGGCGATATATCGACAAACGGTTTAACGGAATTGTTTTGTCATTGTCCCCTTGAGCAATTAAGGCGGGAATTGCAGAGTTATTGAGTTTATCGGAGGCTTTTAGCGGCGAGTCCTCTTGAAAAAGATAGCGTTCATAAGTTGTCACGTAGGCCCAGGAAAGATCCGCTAAGAAAGAGACTTTGCGGCGGGCAAAATCCATCACGGTTTCTTCNGCAGAATCAAAGCCGCTCACGGCCACCANGGCTTTGANTTGACTGAANCCTTCGCCCAGTACCGCGNCGGANGCATAAGCCCCTTGCGAATGACCGAATAGAAAGATAGGTTCGTCTTGATAAACGCTTTGAGAAAGATAGTGCAAAAGGGCAGTCAAATCCCGTTTGGCTTGGGGAAGACCTTTGAGGCTGTTGCCCCCACTAAGACCTTTACCATAGCCATCATAAGAAACAACATCATAGCCTTGATTATAAAAATAAAGAGCTTGGCTCAAATAGCCATCACCTGGATCGTCAATCCCCGCCGAAATGACGACTAACCGTTTTGAAGAGGGCTGATCATAAAAATGGCCCTGGAGTGTCACATCATCCGAAGGAAAAGAAAAATCGCTTCGGGGATAAAGTGAGGCAACGCTTTGATAATCGACTAAGCCCGGAGTCAACGCGACATTATAGGAAGAACTGGCAAAAATCCTTTGAAAGATCAAAGGTGTCGCGATTAAAGCCGCCACGTGATTGAGAAGAAGAAAAGAGACGATAACTAGCCCCCACAATAGCCTTTTTCTTTTGGGTGTCATCTTTCGCTTTGCCACGCTCAAATTATAGAAGGACGATAAGAAAAGGCTATCGTTTTGGCTTTATTGGCATCGTTAAGTGAAACGTTTATAATAAACCTGTTATGAAAACACATTCCTCACGAGCATTTTTGCTTTTGCCTCTCGTTTTCCTATCCGCTTGCGGGGCAACAAAAAGCCCTTCGATCTCCGCCTATTTTGATGAGAGTATTGAGTTTAAAGAAAACTTCCGTCTCCTCCAGCTTACCGACATCCATTGGTCCGTCAATACCGACGCGGCCAAGCAAGGCGCCTATTTGACGAAAGTGGTTGAGACCATTCAGCCCGATTTCATCATGATTACGGGCGATCTTTTATTAGGCGCTTCAACCAGCACGGCGGAGAGTCTCGTCAAGGTCATCGAAAGTTGGAACAAACCCTTTGCCGTCACTTGGGGCAATCACGACCGCGAAGGCGAATATTCGCCAACTTGGCTTTCAAAACTTTTCACCAACGCCAAGAATTCGCATTATAACGAAGTCGATGATTCAATCTTCGGCCGATCCAATTACGTGATTTCTTTGATGAATAAGCAGACCGGCAAAGCGGCTTGGAATATTTATTCCATCGATTCGAATTCTTACCCTGAAAGCCATTCCGGTCTTTATTACGATTACGATGTGATTCATTCGGATCAAATCAACTGGTTCAACCAGGCCGCCGATTATTCCACCGCTCAAAACGGTTACACCGTCCCGGGATTGTCCTATTTCCACATCCCTCTTTATCAATGGATGTACTCCTATCTTGAAAATCAAAAAGGCATGATGGGCGAAATCCTTGAAACGAGCGCTTTCGTTTTAGCCCCCGACGACATCAAACAAAAGTTTGCTGCCATCGGAAAGAGTGTGAAATTCTTCCCCGGTTATCAAGACACGGGTTTCTTTGATGCCGGCGTCAAAAAAGGCGTTAAAGGATTCTTTTGTGGACACGACCATTCGAATGACTGGGGCAATGTCTATAGCGATCAAGCTGGATCGGCTTATGTTGGTTATGGCGTCAAATCGGGAACCGAACTTTATTACACCCATGGTTCCGATACGCGCGGATATCTGCGCGATTACGATATCATCGGAGGTTCGCTATCGACGCTCCACAGTAACGGCACTTTCGATCTCACCCATTATTACGTCCAAACAGATGCCGCTTACACCACCTATCATGAGGAGGTCACCGGTCTATGAAACTCACCCAGCGAACGCTCAATCTCATTCTTGAAGCTTTGCTTTTCGTTATTTGCTCTTTCGTTTTATTCACTTTGGTTTCTTCCGTCGGCAATGCCATCGGCTCGACCGACTCGCCCATCAAACGGATGCTGCCGTATTATCTCAGCTCTTTCTCGGCAATCTATCTTCTTTTCGTCAGTCATCTCGTTCTTTTCCCTCGCGATGAGAAAAAACTGATTCTTACCCTAAAAGTCAATGGCGTTATCCTCGCCGTCCTCAGTTTCTTTTCTGCCCTCCTCTTCATCGTCTACGTGGCCAACAAAACCTATTCCAGTTTCATTATGGGAATGCTGACCTCCCTCTTCCCGCTCGATTATTTCTTGCTTGACCTCCTAATTCTGGGGGTTGGAATTGCCTTCGCTTATCGGGGCTTCCGTTTTCCAAAAGGCGAGCGGGTCTATTTCCCTTATGAACATGGACTGACCCGCAAGATTTTCGCCAGCATCTTCCGCTCGCTTTATGTTCTTTTCGCCCTCTATTTCTTCGGNGCATTNCTCATGAGCATTGCCATNGCCAACTATGGTTCTCCCACCTGGTGGTGCATGTTAGCCCTTTGGCTTCTTATGGGGATCCCAGCTGGAGTTCTCTTCTACCATGATTTCTTTTATAAAACCGCAGTTAAGAAAACCCCGGAACAATCGCTCAAGATTTCCTTCTATGTGCTCATTGGCAGCGCGGTCTTTGTCTTCTATTTCCTGATTGCTTTGCTCGTCAAAAAGAACTTCATCGTCGAAGATGCGACCGCCTTATTCACCATCGACTTCATGAAGAGCTGGAACTTAGTTCCGTTTGCGGTTTCTTTCTCGGTCATCTTGCCGCCGGCCATCGCGTATTTGACTTCGTTCTTGTCATTAAGAAAGATCAAAAAAGCTTCTCCTGCCATAGAAAAGCCTACCGAAGCCATTCCGCAAGAGAAATAAAAATCCACTGCAAAAAGCCATTAGAATGAGGAGCGTTCACTGAACGCTCCTCTTTTTTGGCGATTGATATTCTTCCTCCAAAGCCGGCGAATAAAAGGCAAAGGAATACTTCTCGCCCCGCTTCACAGAATAGAGGGCCACGTCGCTATGGTAATAAAGGGTTTCTGGGGTAAAAGCTTCGTCGACGCTAAAGGCAATGCCGACGCTGCAGCGCAAAGGCAAGGCGTTTGCTTTTTCGCCGATGCTCATCTGGGCAAAAGAGCTTAAAAGCTTTTGAACTTCGCTTGCAATTTCGTCCTCGCTTTTGTCGATGACGATCGCCGCAAATTCATCCCCGCCAATTCTGGCGATGCACTCAGCGCTTCGAAGGTACGTTTTTAAGGCTTCCCCAACCCGATGAATCGCTTCATCGCCTTTGGGGTGACCCAAATTGTCGTTAATGCCTTTGAGCCCATCGATATCAATGAGGAGCAAAGCCACCACTTTCGGTTTTTTCCCGGCGAGTTCCGAGGAAAGATCACGTTCGAAAAACGCTCGGTTATATAAACCCGTCAAAGCATCGCGAGACGCTTGATAGGAGAGTTGACCAATAATCTGTTCGGTGGTCGAATTTTGAATGAAAAGATAGGCGACGAGAAGAGCGATGCTATAGGCGGGTCCCAGCATTAACCAGTGCGGGATGAAAATCTCTAAAAGCATTCCGACTCCGAGAATTAAGGGCAAAAAGGCAAGAGCGATAAAAAGCTGCCGATTCGGGATNNGCTTGGAATTCACGAAAAGCACGACATAGAAAAAAGCGGCGTAGAAAGCGCAAAAGGCATAAGAAATCGGGAAAAGCCAATTGTGGACCGACTGAAGATTACTATCAAAATCAAAGATGCTGTGGGTTTTGATGTTGGCGAAAATGAAGCCCGAGAAGATCAAATAAATCCCAATGCCAACCCCAGCCCAAGAAAAGAATTTCTTTTCTTCCCGTTCGTGAACAATCGAAAAAAGATAGATGAACCACAAAAGAGCGGGAAGGCTGAAACTCAAATAATAAAGGGTTCGAAAAGTGAACATCGCCGCATAATTCGGCCAATAGGCTTCGACTAACGAATCCGACATATCAAGCAAACTAAAGACGATCGCGGAAATCAGACAGTAAAAGAAAACCCGATCTCGTCGCCGGCTTCGATCAAGCCTCAAAAGAGCATTCATCAAAACGATGACCAGAATCAGGACCGCAATGATTTCAGTTTCGTAATGCCAGGACATCGTTTTTGAATCCTTGTGGATGAATTATACGCTGAAGNGATCAAAAATAGAGATTACTTTTTGATTGTAAAATGGTCNAAAATAGCCAAATAAANCCAAAAACAATAAAAAAGAAGGCCGAATTTCTTCGAGCCTTCCTTAATGAAACGGATAATTANTTCTTTCCCTTTGCGGCATCAGCGAAGATCTGAAGTCCCGCCGTGGTCAAAGGGTGTTCAATCATCTTGCGGAAGACGTTAGCGGGAATCGTCGCGATATCGCTTCCAGCTAAAGCCGCCACTTCAATATGATGCAGGTTGCGGATGCTGGCGGAGATGATCTGGGTCTGATAGCCATAATTATCACGGGCAACCACAATGTCTTGGATGAGGCGTTCCGAATCCATTCCGGCATCATCGAGCCGTCCCATAAAAGGCGANATGTACGTTGCACCGGCTTCCATCGCTAAGAGAGCTTGGCTCACCGAGAAGCAAAGCGTGACGTTAGTATGAATGCCTTTCGCGGTCAAAGCTTTGCAGGCTTTGATGCCTTCCCAGGTCATCGGAAGTTTNATGACGATGTTNTTGTTNATAGCGGCTAAAGGAAGCGCTTGGGCAATCATGCTGGCGGCATCCCCTTCGGCAACTTCTGCCGAAATCGGTCCGTTCACCAAAGAAACGATTTCTTCAATGACGTCTTCAAGTTTGCGACCTTCTTTTGCGATTAATGACGGATTGGTTGTAACGCCGGCAACAACGCCATAGCTGGCGATATCGCGAATGTCGGCGATGTTGGCAGTATCAATAAAAAGTTTCATAGTAATTCCTCGCCCGTTTTTCCTTGGGCTTAACGTTTTAACATGTCCAGGAACTTTTGAGAAGTCTTTTGTGTGAGCTTCATTATTTCTTCGTGCCTTTTCCTTATCTCGTTCCTATAATCGCTAAATAGAACATAGGATGGCAAGTAACNATGGCATGGCAAAAACTTGAAAAAGGGGCGGAAGAGAAAATTCTCGCTTTCGTGAGCAAAGAGCCTGAAGTCAATCTTTTTATCTCGGGCGATTTGCTCAATTTTGGCATCGATCAAAAACACGTTCGTCTTCATTCCTACGAAAAGGATGGCGCCATCGAAGGGCTTTTGCTCCGCTACATGAAACGGAATTACGTTTTTTATACCCGCGATCCCGCTTTCCCCTTTGCCGAAGTGGCAGACTTAATTCGGCAAGATAATCCGACATTGAAAGGCGTGAGCCTGAGTGGCAAAAGCCAAGCGGTTCGCCCGCTCCTTCCCTATCTTTCCCCNCTCAAGCTTGAAGAAACCATGATGGCGCGCTGCAACCACTTGAAANGGGACCCCGTTTGTCCCGAAGGAGCAAAAGTTCGCGNTTTGACGAGTAAAGAAGACTTCCAAGCTTTCTATGCNCTNGAACATCAGATNGTCGAATTTGCTTCTTCCGNCNANGGAGAAAAGGANCAAGTCGATTCCTTATTAGCGGATNAAAAGCGTGGAGCGATTTGCCTTGGGGTTTATGTTGGCGACGTCCTCGTTTCGGTCGCCTCCACCACCGCGGACACCACCCTCTCCAGCATGCTCGTTGGCGTTTGCACCCATCCGGATTACCGCGGCAAAGGCTATGCTTCTTTAGTTGTAAGTAGTTTGCTTAAAAACCGCTTCGAAAAAAGCGAGCAATTCGTCTGCCTTTTTTATGACAATCCTTTAGCGGGACGAATCTACCACGCCTTAGGTTTTGAAGATGTCGCTTCTTACGCCATCCTGAATTAAAAAATCACGGTGAGCAACATTTTAAAATCTTGCTCCGCTTTTAAGGCATGCGGATGATGATGAGGCATCACCAGGCACTGCCCTTCTGGAACCGAATACTTCACGCCATCAATAAAGAAAGTCCCAATGCCTTCGATGACCTGAACGAAGGCATCGCCGTCCGATTGGTGAACCGAAATTTCCTGACCCTTTGCTAAAGCGAAAAGGGTTAAAGACACCGCCTCATTTTGAATCAAGATTTTACTGACGATTGAACCTTCTTCAACGTGAATCAAATCCTTCAAAAACAACGGCTTTTTGCTGGGAATATTTTCTAAAATCATCGCTTCTTCCATTTTATTTTTCCTCCAAATATTGCTTGAGAACTTCGGCATGCGAATGGCGTTTCCGCGTGGTGGCCCCGATAATGACCACGCTCGCGTAAGGATAAGAAGAAAGAAATAAGTTTTTGCCGTTCTTCATTTCTAGCTCATGACGATAGTTCTTCCCATAGCCTTCAAAAGACAACCCGCCTTGAAGATAGGTCGAAAGCAGATTGTCGCTTGGAGCAAAACGGGTATCGTGGATATAGGGAATTTTCAAGATGGCTGGAATGAAATAGGCCAAATCACCTTCCTTGGTAAACCCGGCTAATTGATTGGTATTATGAAGGCGTACATCTACCACGACATCCGCCTTGGCTTTTTGAATCCCTTCGAAGAATTCTTTGGCGCTGGTTTCATAAGCGCTCAGGACCGTGATTTCCATTTTCTTTTTCCTCCACGACGAGATTAATCTGAGCGCGTTATAATGTATGTTGTATTTGCAACATTATGCTCACTTCTGAAGAACTTCATCTCCTTGCCAAGAACCCATTGTTTAACGGAATTCGTTTGGAAGAACTCCCCGAGGCGTTATCGTGCTTAAGCGCTGAAAAACGTTCCTTCCCCAAAGGCTCCCTCATTTTCGCTGAAGGTGATCCAGCAGAGACTGCCTTTTTCGTTCTCAAAGGAAACGTTGATCTCGTTCGTTACACCTTGACAGGAGAAAGCCAACTCCTCGAAAGCTTCGGTCAAGCCGAAGTCTTTGGCGAAGCTTATGCGATTAAAGAAAAAGCGGTCTATGGTCTTAATGCCTACGCCAAAGAGGATAGCGATATTCTCTATCTCCACTTAGATGAACTCTATTCAAGAGAATCCTGTGGCTTCGGCGTCCTTTTACTAAAGAATCTTGCCATTGCCTTAGCCGATAAAACGTTGTTGCTCAAACAAAAACTGACAATCGTGACCCAAAAAGGATTGGAAGCGAAAGTCCTCGAATACCTAGATTGCTATTCCTCTAAGTCTGGCGAAGCCTTCTTCATCCCCCACACCCGCGAAGGGATGGCGGAATACCTTGGCTGCGAACGAAGTGCTTTGTCCCGCCTTTTGTCGGAAATGGCGAAGAAAGGTCTCATTACTTATCATCGCAATCGTTTTGTCTTAAACCCAAAGAAGAAAAAATAAAATCCCTGCAAAACCTCCTTTGATTTTGCAAAACCATTTAATTCTTTTTTAGTTCACGTCGTTAAAACTTCGTCTTTCCGAAAGCGTTTGGCGATCATCACGACACCGATAAAAAGAAACGCGGCAACCCAATAGAGAAATAACGCATTGTCAGGAAAATAATCAAAGCGAATCAAATAGGAAGGATTCATGATGACATTCTGAATCGCGGTGACCCCGACATCAATTAGCATGAGCGAAGACATCACAAGGAGAGGCCAAAGGCGATCTTCCCAATGAAAATAGAGCGCGAAGAAAACAAAAGCAGCGATAGTGAAGACAAAATCGGCATAGATCCAAGACCCATGGCTGTTCTTCCCTTGGGCAACATAAAAAACTAGGGCCAGAAGCGATGCAATAATCCCTAATCCGAAGACGAGGGAAAGGATTAACGGAAGAATGCTTTTTCTCATAGAGTGCTTAGCCTTATAATGATTTTAAAGATTTACTCCTTGCGAAACAAGGAGAGACGGATGAGGGGTATGGAAAAAATAAAGAAAGACGTTGGCTTCGAAGCTTCCTTAGGAGAAGGAAACGACGTTCTCCCCGGGGAAATATTCACTCTTTATTCCACCATCGTTTATCAAGACAGCATGGTTTTTATCGCCCCTAACAAAGAGCGCTACTCCTTGGATTTCACCACTTTAAGCGAAGCCTCTTTCAGCCCTTATATCTTCGAAGAGAACCTCTGGTTTTCTTGCCGATCCTTTGGAAAACGGTATTGTTTCGCGGCTTCTCCGAAAAGTTGGAATAGCGTCAGCGGAAAACGCCTCATCGAACGCGTATCCCATTATGTTCAAATTCAAAATCTAAAAGACTTAGCACTCTACACTCATGATGGACCCACGACAGTTTTGCTCCATATCGCTCTCCATTAAAAAGACTATTGCCGCTCTTTCTTTAGCCTAAGAAAGAAGATAAAGCAAATCTTCAACCGATAAAGAAGTAATGCCCGTTTCGCCTTCATTGATGACGGAGCGANAGAGAGCTTTCTTTTTCTCTTGAAGCGAAATGACCTTTTCCTCAATCGTGTCATGGCAAATGAGTTTATAGACTTGAACCGGGTGGATTTGACCAATCCGATGGGCGCGATCCGTTGCTTGTTCCTCGACTGCGAGATTCCACCACGGATCGATATGAAAAACGGTATCTGCTCCTTGAAGATTGAGACCACTGCCGCCGGCTTTAAGCGAAACCAAAAGAATTTTCACTTGGTCCGACGTATTGAAGGAATTCGCGATCTTGAGGCGCAAAGAACTTTCAGTGTCGCCGTTGATGTAATAACTGGAAAGATGCTCTTCATCGAGAAGATAGCGAAGATGGTCTAAAACTTTGGTGAAGGAGGAGAACAAAAGGATTTTATGGCCGTTTGCAATCGCTTCTTCCACCGCTTCAAGAAGATAAGACATCTTGCTTGAAAGCGTGCTGGTGCCTTCAAAGAAAGCCGAAGAGTCAACGCAGATTTCTCTTAGCTTCGTCAGCAAAGCAAAAATCGAGACGCCTTTTTCACCTTTCGCCAAAAGATTCTTAGCTTCGAGTAAGGTCGCGTCATAGAGTTTTCGCTCCTCATCTCCCATCGAAAGAGTGACGATTTGCAGGGATTTCTTGGGTAATTCCTTTAAATACTCTTCTTTGTTCCGCCGCAAGATGAAGGGCGTGATCAGTTGGCGGAGCTTCGCGTTGGCTTCATTCTTCACGTAATGGATTTGAAATGAATCGTAGTCCCCTAAGAAGCCGGGCATCAAGAAATCAAAGAGACTCCAAAGATCGCCGAGGTTGTTTTCAATCGGGGTACCGGTGAGAGCAAAACGCGTTGTGGCATCAAGCTCTTTGACCGCTTTGCTCTTTTGAGCATAGGCATTTTTGATATATTGTCCTTCATCAACCAAAATCAAAGAAAAGTGTTTCTTCTCGTAGAGGGGCAAATCGTTTCGGAGCGAATCATACGAAGTGACGTAAGCCGCTTTTTCTTTGCCCATCCCCAGAATCGAGTTTTCGCGTTCGCCTTTTTCTCCAGAAAGGACAACGACCTTAAGGGAGGGTAGCCATTTTTGGAATTCGGCCTCCCAGTTATAAAGAACGCTCTTGGGTGCGACGACGAGGATTGGAGCCTCTTCGGTGATCGTCGACATAAAGGCAATACTTTCAAGAGTTTTCCCCATTCCCATGTCGTCGGCTAAGATGCCCGAAAGATGATATTTTCGAAGCACGCTCATCCAGCGCGTCGCATCGAGTTGATAGCCACGCATTTTCTTAGTCAAGGCTGGAGCGAGTTCAAGCGGGAAGGATTTAAAGTCGCGGATTTCTTCAATCGCTTTCCGAACATAATCGTCCAAAGACAAGGTGGTTTCCTTATTCGCCGCCGAAAGTTTCATCACCGCATAAAGGGGTAGTTTTTCTTGTTTCAAATGAGTCTCATCAAGCCCCACTTCCTGACTGACCCGGTCGAGTTCCTCCAGCGCGGGGTCGTCCAGCATGACGATACGATCACCCAAGCGGAAAAAGCGGTGTTTTTTCCGATAACTGGAAAGAATCTCCGCCAATTGTTCTTGGCTATAATCAGGGCAAGAAGCGCTGAGAGACAGGAAGTCCAAATGCGAGGAAACGTTGAAAGAGATTTTGCCGATGGAATGTAGGCTAACACGTTTTAAACGCTCCGAAAGATAGACCTCCGCCACTTTCTTGAGTTTGGTTAAATCCGTTTTAAAAAACGCTAAGACTTGAGTTTCGTCTTTGAGCGTTCCGCTCTCAGGCAAATGCAGTTCATCCCTCACATTATCGAAGGAGAACAAAAGCGAGGTGTAATAAAGACTGCCATCGAGGGAAGAACGTTCCACCTCTTTGTCGCCCAGTTGGTAACGGCTTTTGAAAAGGAGTTCGCCTTGCTCGGTGAGGTCAATGTCATAACGGATGGCGAGGAGCGAAGTATTCGCTTGGTTTTCATTGGGGAGGCGCGGCGTCGTGAGTGAAGAGCCTAAATGCGGTACGACTCGTTTTTGTATGAGATCTTTGACATCGCCAAAAACTTCGGAGCCATTAATAAGAAAGAACGAATAAAGTTCACCGATTTCTTCGCTCGGGAAATCATAAAGCGTGAACTTCTTCCTAAGACGGTCAATCACGGCAAGAAGTTTGCGTGAATAAAGCGTATTGCCCACCCGTTCTAGCGANGGGAAGAAACTCATTGTCTCATCGGGGGTAAGGAAAAGACCCGCTTGTTTATCACTTTTGATGACATCATAACGATCGTTATCCCAACTGACAGACGAACCCGCGTAAAGCGACAAAAGACGCAAGACGTCCTCGCTTTCAAGTTCCAATAAATCCTTTTTCGTCTCGTAGGTATTCACCAAGGAAAAATTGACTTGGGCTAAAGCGGATAAAAGAGCCTGATCCTCTTCCGAAAATAATGACGGAGCCAGTTTGAGCGAAAGAGCGCTTTTCCCTTTCTTCAGAGTCAGGTTGCCCCCACTCCGATAAGTCATTAAGAAATTGGGGATATCGTTTAATGAGAAACGCTCAGCTTTCTCAGAAAGCAAATAGAGCCGAAGATAGACTCGACCTTCGCCATAATAACTATTGAGGCTTTGAAACAAGACTTCGAGATGGAGCTTCGCCCCATTTTTATAGGCATCCGTGTTGGCGCTGGCTTCGCTTTCTTTCTCGACAAAAAGCACCGATTGAATAAATTGGTTGCGGATTTGCAGGCGTTTTTCGATTTGACGAGGGCTTAAGGACAAAAGAGGTTCAATGCTTTTATAGATTTCGCCATATTTCTTTTTTAAGGCTTCAGGATCATGGCTCATCAAGGTTTTTTCTTCGCTATAAAGATAAAAGGCCAACGCATAAAAATCCTGAGTGAAATTCTCTTTGGGGAAGGAAGAAAGCGAATGGTCCGCACCGACGGCTAAGCCCAAATAAGACGGCTCGGTTTCTCCTGATGAAATCGCCTCATAAATCAAGCGGTCATCCGCCTCGTCAAAATGCCAGAGAATCTGGAATTCTCCTTTTTGAAGCCGCGCCAATAACGGCATCAAGCCATCGTCCTGACAGGCATTTTTTAAATGAAGCGCTTCTTCACTGGTGAACTTACTGAGAAACATGCTTTGCCTCCTCATAAGACGAATAGCCAGCGGTTTGTTCCAATCCTTCCTCAACAAGTAAGAGGAGATATTTCCCCCGCAAAAAAGCCGAGGACAGACTCTTGCTCACCAAACGGGGATCTCCCAGGTATTTCTTCAAAAGATCGTCCTGGGCCATGCTCTTTAAAGCCAAAAGACCGTAGGCGCAATCAGGATCGACCCGCTTGAGATCCAAAGAAGCGGATAATTTTTTATCGAGGGTTTCCACCACCGCGTTCTTTAACGTCGGTTCAACGCGTTCCGCGCAAAGATAAATATCTTCAAGACTTAACGCGACCAACTTCGGGCGGGGCAATTCTAGCGAAGAGGATTCATAAAGGAGAATCGCATCACGGCAACGCAATTTTTCGTAAGGCGATTCCAAGTTTTTAACGACATCTGCCACTTCGTCTTCTTTTAAGTAAGAACGATAAACCTGATAGGCCCGCAAACTCTTTTGCGCTAAGAAAATATTGCGGGCCAACTCCGCTGCTTCTTGATCACGACCCAGCCGCTTCAAAGAAGCAAAAGCATCCGCCGGGATTTTCTCGAGATGATGATTGTCGGCCCAATAGGCAATGATGGCGCTAAAAAGCGAAATTTCCTCAGGCGAAGAAGTCTCGCTCAAGTGCGGAAGCCGCTCAGAAAGATCAATATCGTTCGGCAAAAAACATTTCTCTTTGAAAAGAATCAAAAGCATCATCGACGATAAGTTCTCGCTATGCCATTGATGATAAGAAAAACGCTCCAAAATCACTTTGGCCAAATAAGCTTTCTTTTCATAAAGACGAACGAAAGAAGCATCGTAGATTTTTGCAAGGCGGCCATCATCCACGAACGCCTCGAACATCGCACCTTCTTGAGCTGGAGCCGTGCTTGGATCGGTAAGGAGAGCATAGACGAAATCCACTTTGTCCCCTTCGGACAAAGGCAAGGCGAAAAGAAGGTTTTCCGCCAAAGCGTTCCAACCAAAATGTTGCGAATAAGAAAGCAAGCCAAAATTTCCCAAAAAGAATGCCGTAAGCGATTGGGCATCGCCAAGAGGCAAAGTCGTCATTTTCCCCAACAAAACCAACCCCAAACGGTAAAAACTCGCGGCATCACGGTTGCGAATCGCCGCTTTGAATTGTGCGGAAAAATCCTCATTGTTTTGCGGGTTGACGCTCAGTTTCTCCAAATCCATCTCGTCAAGCTTATAAAGCACAGCGACTTGGTGTTTGCAGGGAAACTGACAGGGGCAAGAGCAACTGGCATTCAAGAGCTTATGGTTTTGATCAAAATGAAAATGAAGTTCATAACGCTCGCTTCCAACGACCACCGCATCAACGTCTTTCCCCGAGATTTTTACTTCTTGAACCGCACCATTTTTGAAATAGGCGCGCCCCCGAGAAAGGGTGCTTGCATCGTAGAGGTTTAGGTTATCTAAATAAGAAGCCATCCTTTTATTTTAAAACAAATGAAGAAAAAATCAGCAAGGAGAGCGAAGAAAAGCGAAAGATTCCGACAAGCGGCTTTTTCACTTCGAGGACAGCACCCTCCGTTTTCCGAGGCTTTCCCTTCTTTTTCACGTATAATTAGCGAAGATATAAAATATGAAAACCGCCTCAAGCGAGATCACTTATCCCATTTCGATGTCGGAGCTCACCCACTTTTATGTCACTAGTGGTACTAGAGCGAGTGTCATCGTTTATGAACTTACTCTGGATGAGCCACTCCAAAAAGATCGGCTGAGTCAAGCCTTAGGCATAGCCTTATCCTTTTTCCCGAATTTCGCAGTGAAACTTTTATTAACACCTCAAGGCCTCTTTTTTGCCCCGAATCACGAAACCCCGTTGATCGTCGAAGAGGATGGAAAGTCACTCCATCTCGGGTGAGGACGAAACCCATCATTTTCTTTTCGTTCTATCGTATCGCAATAACCTTCTCCGTTTCCGGGTTCACCATTCTTTGTCCGATGGCCGTGGCACTTTGGCTTTTATCAAGTGTGTTTTAGGTCATTATTTCGGTTTTTCCTGTCCCGAAGTCGATCCAGTTCCTTTAGCGAAAGACGCTCCAATTTTTAAGCCTTTTCTTGAAGGACATATCAATCCTTCGATTCAAGCCCGTGGCACATTCAACCCCACTCCGGAATCGGGAGTTTTTGCTCATCCTGAACCACGCTTCCCCGCTGATAGTGGCAAAGCCCGTGTTTTCGAGATCACCTGCCCGATGGACGCGATTCTCAAAACCACGAAAAGGGATGACACCACTCCCGTTCCGTTCCTTGCGGTTTTAATCGCTAACGCTTATCGAAATCTTTATCCCGTCGGCGAGAAAACAATCGCCCTTGGCTGCGCTGTAGATTATCGACCCATTTTCCATGATGATTGCCGCAATAGCGCCGCCGGAAGTGTTGCCCTCCCCTATTTCAACAAAATTGCCGAATTCGATTTGCCCATGCAACGCACGATTATGCGGGCGAGACTCGATTTAGAGACTCAGGAAGAAAACCTGATTGTTGGTCTCACTCCATTTGCCGGCATGGTCAATTATTTTAAACAAATCCCCTTGCCCATTCTTGAAGCTTCTAAAATCATCAGTTCCAAGATTACCAGCAGCGCCAGCGCCAGCCGAACGACAATGGTTTCCTATGTCGGTGGGGTCCGTTGGAACAAGGAACTCGATGAGCATCTCCGAAGTATCGCCGTGTTCTACTCCCCCTTTGCCGTCGCTTCCTATTTCATGGGGATTGAAGACCAAGGCATTTGGCATCTGACTTGCACTCAAGCCGACAACAGTGATCGCCTCATTAAGGAGATCTGCCATCTGCTTCAAAAAGAAACATCGGACGTAACTTTCACCGATCGCGGCATTTGGGTTTTTGATGGACTTTATCTCGATCATATTCCGACGATCTCTTAATCTTTTTTCGTATAAAATCTTTGCAAAACTTGCTTATTTTTTGCAAATCCTTTTCTTTTTATGAAAATATTCTTTGTCTTTTTTTCAAAAAGAAAACCTCCGTCAGCAAAATGCCATCGGAGGTAATTCATCAAATCGTATTAGGCTTGGCTAACGTTATCGAGCGGCTTCTTTTTCGCATGATGGAAATAGACGAAATAGGCACCCACTCCAATACCGATGAACACAAGCGAAGTTCCACCGACAAAATACCAAAGCCAATTCTTCGATGGACTACTCGCCGCCTTGCCCCCGACCGTCGTCGCGAAGGCTTTGGCGTATTCCTCAGGCTGATAATGGCTTTGCCGATAAATCGTGTTGCAGTAGGTATAGAGAACGTCATGAGCGGAACGCCGGGCTAGCGTCACGGCCGTTGCACTGGTTTTGTCATAATGTCCACCCATGACAGAATTCCGCAGACCATTGAGCCAAATATCTCCGCCTGCCCTTAGTCCTTGATCAACATTCATGTAGTCGGTGGCCGTCTGGCAATAGTCCGTTACGACAGTTCCTTCGAAGCCCCATTCATTCCGCAAAACTTGATTGAGCAAAGCGAAGTTACCGCCAGTCCAGGTGGCGCCCAAGCGGTTAAAGCTCGACATGATGGCGTTGCAGCCACCCTTCTTCACTGCAATCTCAAAAGGCTTCAGATAGGTCTCCCGGAGAGATTGCTCATTTAACCAAGTATAAAGTTGACTCCGATTATTCTCGGTCTCATTGACCGCAAAATGTTTGAGATAACAATAGAGGCCATTATTGGTCGCCCCTTGAATCGTTTCTTCGGCCATGACTCCGCTTAATTGGGAGTCTTCGCTATAGTATTCAAAGTTCCGTCCATCATAAGGCGAACGATGGATATTGCAGGCTGGCGCATACCATCCAGCAACATTGGTCTCGGAAGCTTCTTTGCCCACGCCATAGCCATAAAGATAAGCGAGTTTCTTCGACCACGTTGAAGCCAAAACCATTTCGGTTGGGAAGGACGTCCACTTCGATTTCGTCGCCGCCGTCATATTCGTATCGTTGAGACCGCTCGGACCATCAAGATCGGTGAACTCGGGTTTCCCTATCGAAGCTATCGCTGAAGTCCGATAACCCGCTCCTTCGACCAACGTATTGAGTTCACTGACACTAATTTGATTCAAGAGCGATTCATAAGTAGGTTCGTCATAATTGGCGCCAAGTTTCTCAACCAAAGCGGAATTCAAAACAGTTTTGCCGTTGCTGTCCGTGCTATAAAGACGGAGATCGCCCTCGACACCTTGACTCGGCATGTCTTGGGTGTCTTCGTGCTTCGAAAGCCAGCGATTTCCGAGGGCGGTAATTGCCGTCGTTTTTGCCCGCCGCGCCGTTCCGCGTTTAGGAAAGGTATAGTCAAAATCCGCCCGCGAACAATAAGTAATTTTGGCACCAGAATCGCTTCCATCGATCGAAACGCCATCATCGCTAGAACTCCCGACAAAACGGTTTTCAACCGGATACGAAGTCGTTTCATCCTTCGCCAGTTTTTCGTCCTCCGCCACGTGATAAGTGACGCTCGGAGTCGTCATATTTTGAAGGTGATGCGCATCGCTTCTTAACGAAATCGTGTAATCGCCCTTTTCAAGTTCGTAGCCTTTGAAGAGATTTCCGTTGGCATCCGCATCGTCATAGCTCTTCATATCCGATCCCTTGAGTTTGAGCGTTAACAGCTCAGAAGGATTCTTTCCATTTTCCGGATCGAGTTCTCCTGTTTTGGCAAAATCGGCAAGGTTAACCACGCTTTTTTCAATTCCGCCAGCGGTATACGGCGCGCTGTAATAGAGTTCCGCCACGGCTTTCCCCGCCACTTTCGAGCGATTGGTCACCCAAACTTCAAGGGTGATATCGGTATCCGAGGTAATCGTGGAACCCGAGACAGGACTCGCGCTTTTTAAGCTCCAGTCAAAAGAGGAATAACTTAGCCCATAGCCAAACGGATATTGAACTACGCCATCGTAGCCTTTCCCATAATCATTCGCCACGCTATTCCAATAGCCTTCGGCGTCCGCGGTTTCATACCATTTGTAGCCGACATAAATGCCTTCAGCATAATCGATATAATTCCCGCCGTTGGTATAAGAGAATTCACCGCCTTTGGGGTTATTCACTTCGCGGCAGTTTGGACAATTGGCGTATGAGGCGGCACTGCTAAGGTCATAAGCATAGGTGTCAACCGTTTTTCCCGAGGGATTAATATTGCCTAAAAGAGCATCAACGATGGCCAAACTTCCGCTTTGCCCGCAAGGGCCAACCGAAATTGCGGCATCAATCCAATCGGCATTGAGAAAGCCGAGTTCCATGGTATTGCAGGTATCGATGAGGACAATAACGTGGGCAAATCCCGCGTCTTTTACCAAAGAGAGAAGCCCTTCTTCTTCCGTTGAAAGTTGAAGGTAACTCCGCGAATCGTCTTCGGTGGCTTTCCATTTCTTTTGAATGTGGGGCAAATCTTGTCCTTCCCCACCCAAGCGTCCGATCACGACGCAGGCGGTGTCAGAATAATCGCGGGTCCCTCCCATCAAGCTCTCCAAACTTGAAGGCTCTGGTTCAATTAAATTGAAGAAAGGATAAGCCTCGGTCCAATAGTTGCCGCGATCTCGTCCGCTCGAAAAAGAAGAGTAAAAGGAATTGAGGGTCGGATTGGTCTCAATGCCTTTGCTGGCAAAAGCATCAAGCAACGTTTGCTTATTGCCGCTTCCTCTTTCGCCCGATGAGCCAGATCCCGCTCCAGAATCGATGAAACCACCATCGGATCCGCACCAACCAAAGACGTTGATTTTCTTTAGATCTTTTAGAGGCAAACTCTCTTGTTTGTTTTTCAAAAGAACAAGCCCTTCGCCTTCAATGTTTTGGCAAAGAGTATTGCCTTGTTCAACGTTGAGCGCGTCAAACTGAATACCATAGCCCCCAAGATAAATGGAAATAGCTTCGGAAAAGTAGCCGGCGGCAATATCCGCCGCAATCGCGCTTAAGACAAGCAAGCCAAAAGCCACACCCCAAATAATCTTCCCTGTCTTTTTCATAAAATCACCTCGGGAATAGCATAAGTCTTCCGAAGAATCAGGGAATCAATCTTTTCACGTCCTTGAAGAAAAATTACGTAAACGTCATTGGTGAATTTTCTGAGAGAACAAAAGAAATCCCTGCAAACCCCTATTAATATCTTCAAAACCCCTTTCTTTTTCTTCAAAATGGTTCTTATGCACGCGCGCACGCGAAAAACTCGTGGTCTTCAATGAAGTAGAGGCGTAAAATAAAGGTAATCGAAAAGGAGACATATGATTCAGATCGCTTTGGTAGACGACGATGAAGCCGCCTCCAATGAACTTCAGGAAAAACTCCAAAGATTTGCTCTAGAGAATCATGAGCAGTTTTCGATTACGACCTATCACGAGGCCGTGAGTTTTCTTGATCATTATCAAGTCGTCGATATAGTCTTCATGGATGTCGAAATGCCTTATCTCAACGGAATTGCGGCCGCCCAAAAACTTCGACAAATCGATGAGAAGGTCGCTTTGATTTACGTGACGAATTATATGCAGTATGCGGTCGAAGGCTACGAAGTGAACGCCTTAGGCTACCTTTTAAAGCCAATCAACTACGCACGCCTTTCTTCGGTTCTTAAAAAAACGCTCAATCTTCTCCTTCAGGAAGCCAAAGGCTTATTGGTCAAAACTTCATCCGGTCTCAAGAAAGTTTACCCTGATGATTTGATGTATATCGAAATTAGCGGTCACCTCATTGAAATCCATGCCAAAAGCGGAGTGCTTGAGACTTGGGGCTCCTTAAAGGAACTCGAAAAGAAACTACCTGAGGGACGCTTTGCTCGCCCCAATAGCAACACTTTGGTCAACCTCTCTTTCGTCAAAGGCTTTGATGGCGACGACTTGGTTCTTACCGAAGGAAGTCATTTGCCGATCAGTCGGCGGAAAAAGAAAGAATTCATTGAGATTTTCCGCGCCTATAACACTCAACCATGAACGAGAATTTGTATTTCGTTTTAAAAATGGCGGCGATGGCCGGAGGACTCTTCTTCTCGGCTTTCATTTTCACGCGGTCACTTCCCTTTCGAAAAAAAGCGTGGATTTTTGGAATCGGGATTACTGCCCTTCTGGCTCTACTTTGCTACGCGGCTTACGCTTGGGCGAAGAACGCCCCTTCCTTCAACAAAGAAACCATTCGGGCGATCTTTGGCTTTGCCATGGGAACCATCGTTGTCTTCGGCGTCGTGTTTCAAAAAGACGAGCGGGTCACTCCGACTTTCTTTTTCATCAATTTGGGTTTCGCCGCTGCTTACTTCAGCGATCGAATCGGGGCTTTGATCGAAACAACGTTGCTCGCGACCGGAGCGTTTGCTCCTTTTTCGCCTTGGCTTTTGCTCTTTTATGTTTTACCTGCCATCTTATTCTTCTTTGGCGTTTTCTTCCTCTTCCACAACAATTTCAGCCCGATTCGCGGCGACATTTATTCCGCTCCTTTTTTTATCTATCTCCCCTTCTTCACTTTGCTCGTCAGCATGATTCTTTTTTATCTCGGTGGCATGATTCAAAACGTCCACGAAATTTTCGATTTAATTCTCATTACTGCCGAAGCCCTTTATGCCTTGATTGATCTCCTTTTGCTCTATGCCCTCATGCGGCAAAGACAGAATGATTTCTCCCTCTATATCATCAAGCAACTTTGGGAGAAAGACCGCAAGAACTACGAACTGCAAAAAGAGACCGTCGACATGATCAATGTGAAATGCCATGATATGCGGCATCAGATTCGAGCTCTTCAGGCAAAAAACGGCAGCCTCGATCCTAAAATGATCGAAAGTGTTACGAAGTCGATCAATGTCTATGAATCGGTAGTAAAGACAGGCAACGAAGTCCTTGATGTCATCCTGTCGGATTATTCATTGCGCTGCCAAAAGAACCAAGTTCAATTGACCTACATGGTCGACGGTGCCTTGCTCAATTCGCTCCAAGAAATGGATATTTATTCTCTTTTCGGAAACCTGCTCGAGAACGCTTTGGAATACGAACAAAAGGTAACGCCAAACGAAAACCGCTTCGTTTTTCTTTCGGTCAAACTCGACCAAGACGCGGTTTTGATTCACGAAGAAAACTATTTCCAAGGCGAAGTTCATCTCAAAGATGGACTCGTTGAAACCTCGAAGCCAGATAAATCGCTTCATGGTTATGGCATGCTATCAATGCGCCAACTCGCCGAAAAATATGGCGGAACAATGCGCGTTTATAGCGATTGCGATATGTTCCAAGTCGATATTCGTCTCCCGCAAAAGAAAGGAGACGCGGTATGAAAAAGGTCAACAATTCCATCTATTTTGGTCTCGTGAGTGCTGCCTTGATTTTTGCGATTGCCGGAATCTTGATTTATGCCAGCCATAAAGTCGCAGAAAATCAGCCCGAGCAATACCCGAGCTACAACTACCAAGATTATGTGGACCGCAGCGCCACCTTCCTCTACAAAAACGCCGCTGGAGGTCAACTCTATGAAGCCGAAAAAGGCCAATGCTACGGCGGGGCTTATGCCGAATATAACCAAATGGCATCCTCGCGGGCAATGGTCAGCGGGCTTACCCCAAATTCGAAGATTCAATTCCGGATTGATTCAGATTCCTCTGAGAAAGCTCTTTTGACTCTTCGCATCTGCTACTACACCGAAGCCGACGCTGACGCTTCGGCCCTCGATCTTCTTTCTCTTTCGCTCAATAACGAATCGATTTCCCTCGAAGGCAAAACGATTGCCCGCTGCGAAAGCGACGTCACGTTTAAAGAGAATCGTTTGGTCCTTCTTCCGCTAGTCAAAGGCGAGAACCTTCTCGATATCACCTCGCTCGAAAAAAGCTACACCCTCGATTATCTTGTCTTGACGCCTTTATCCGCGCGAAGCAATGACGAGAAAACTATTGGGGTAGGCTATCGTGGTTTCTTCGCTGGTGATGCTTCGCAGTTTTATGAAGCGGAAGAATCAGTTTTCTCTGGTCCGATTCCTATCGTGAGCAAAACCGCTTCTGGCCTCTTTTATCTCCGCAACGATACCGCCGGAGGCAGCATTTCTTTCTTTATCGAAGCCGATGGCGCACGCCTCACCCCCCTAGTCATGGGCATTAATAACTACAGCCAATATTCCTCATTGAACGCCCTCTATGACATCACCGTTAATGGCAAGCGAATTCCCATCGCGGATAATGTCAGAGCCCCTAGCGAAGAACGAGGCGGGGCTTTTGACCAGGTCAATGTTGGCGATATTCCTTTGCTCGCTGGACAAAACGAATTGACCTTCACTTGCATCCGCGGTCGTTCTTCTTTGGATTACATCACTTTAAATTCTGATCTTGGCTTCTCCCAAAGTCGTGATTCTCAACGCCTAGAAGGCGAATCCTTTTCGACTTCGACTGGCCTCGCAATCCGTTCCTCGGCTTTGGCTTCAGGCGGCAAAGATCTTTCAGGCTTTGCCTTGGGCGAAAGCGCCTGGCACAATTTCGCTTCGAGCCAAGAGAAAAACGTTCGTCTCATTCTTTCCCTTTCCTATACGGGCAATTATCCCCATCTCGGAGATTTCTTATCACTTCATCTCAATGACAAAATGATTGATGTCAGCAATGTCCCCGCCGAGAAAACGTCGGAGTTTGCTTATTTCGAAGCCGATTGCGGGCTCGTGGACGTCCTCGAAGGCGATAACGTCCTGGAAATCCGCGGATTGGGCAATGCCTTCGCCTTGGATAACGTCGATTTCTCAACCGTGAGTTTATCCAGCAGTTTCTCAACGCGTTCTTTCGAAGCCGAGAACGCAATTACTTCGGGCGGTTCTCACATCGAATTCAGCAAAAACGCTTCGGGTGGGCGCGACGTCGGTTTCAACGATACCGGAACCGGCATCAGTTTCACTTTCTATTGCGAGGAAGCCATGAAGATCCGCGTGGGTGCTTGGCTAAGCGTCTACGCCTCTTCGACCCAAAGCGCCTCTTCTTCGCTTTTGCTTTCGCTCAATAACGCCTCGGTCGATTTGACGGGCATCTCTTTAACCCCAACAGGCGGTTGGTGGAGTTTTGTCGAAAATGATTTTGGTAGCCTCACTTTCAAGAAAGGCTTTAACCTCCTCAGCTTCTATCCCACCAAGACACTTTATAATTTCGATGTCTTGACTTTGAAGCGGGTTTTGCAATAAAAAACGCCCGAAGGCGTTGTTCATTATCGCTTGCAAAACGGCACTTATTTTTGATAGACCCTCACATAATCGACGCTCATCGCGCTTTCCTTCCAATCCGATGGAGGGAGTCGCCCTCCATCGAACTGACCACCGACGGCTAAATTCAGAATGAGGTGGAAATCCGCATTGAAAGGAGCGCCGTCGGTGTAGGAAGGATAGTCATTTTGATACGTCGATTCATCGACTTTGAAAAAAGAAACTCCGTCAACAAAAAAGGAGAGGGATCCCTTTTCCCAAAGCACCGCATAAACATGGTCTTCGCCAATCGAAGAAACCGCCGTAGATTTCGTATGATAGACATCCGCTAAAGAAGCATTCGCAGAATGGGTGGTCGAAGAGATTTCCTGGCTCAAACGTCCCTTCGCCTCCATCACGTCGATCTCCCCATTCGTCGGCCAGCCATAGCCATTGTATTTGGCTTCAGGCAGCATCCAGAAAGCCGGCCACATCCCCGTCACGGTGGGCAAACTCATCTTGGCTTCAAAATATCCATAGGTCCAAAACGCTTTGCCCGCAGTACGGATCCGAGCGGAAGTGTAATCAAAACGGGCATCGCCTTCAGAGGCGGCTTCCCGTTTGGCGAGGAGATTCAGCTTTCCCCCGCTCACGAGAGCGTTTTCTTTTTGATAGCATTCTTTCTCGCCATTGCCCCAGCCCGAGATTCCATAAGCATTTCCATTTCCAAGTTGGGCTTCCCATTTGCTTTCATCGAGCGTTTCGCCATCAAATTCGTCTTGCCAGGTTAAATGATAACCAGCCGGGGCAAAAGAAGAAGCAACGCCCGGACTCGAGGAAGCCCTCTTTGAAGAGGCATCCTCCGCGGAAGAAGAGGTTGAAGACGAAACGAAGGAAGAGGAATGGATTGAGGAAGAGGAAACCGCCCCTTGGAAGGAAACGGTGCATGAAGAAAGAGCCAAACTGGCTAGAGGCAAAACAATTCGAGTAGCTTTTTGCATGGGATATTTCCTTTCTGAAAATCCAATTAGGCGCCCACCTCAGGAAAGGAGGGTTGAGGTGGGCGCGACTAAAGGTCGGCTTAAGCCGTATACGTCACTTTCACAGCAGCGATGGTGAAACTAATCGTAGCATCCGCGGCGATGAGGCCAAGGCCAAACTGAACCCGGGCATTGCCGCTCGTATCCGCAGCGCCATAAGTCACGCTCGCGGTCTTATCCGTCCCGCTTTCAAGATCAATCGGCGAAACCACATCGCCTTTGTTGGTATCATCGTAGACGCTGATTTGGCCGCCAGTGGCGTTAATCGAATAGGTAAAATCAATCTTGTAACTTCCACTCGTGGCCGTTGGAACCGGCCCAAAGTTAATCTGGGTGAACCAGTTTCCGCTAGCCGCATCGCCCGCGTAGCCGCTTAAGACCCAGCCGCCTTGCGCATCGGTGCTGACATATTTCGAGGGAATCGCGCCCCAATTGGCTTTATTCGCCGAGCAAGTGGAGACCGGCTTCACGTAAAGCTTGGCGTAAATCGAAGTGTCCGCCGTGATCGCCGAAGTGAAGTCGAATTCTTTCGTTAACGCACTATCGGAATACCATTTGCCAGGGCCGTAGCCAAAAGGATAAACCAGGTCTGAAGGCAACACTGCGGGTTGTCCATCGACAATATTCGTGCTGCCTAAAAGGGTCGTTCCGCTATAAAACTTCACCTGATGGGCGCTTGAAACATCGACGTATTTTGCCGTGAATGTCGCCGGCGCGGTAATCGCTAAAGTTGAAGTCCATTTGGTCGTATCGTTATACCAACCCTGGAAAACTTTGCCTGTCGCCGGAGTCGGGTCTTTCGGGGCACTGACGCTCTTGCCATCACGAACCTGAAGATCTTTTAGTGTGGTTTCGCCATCGACGAACTTGACTTCGTGATAGGTATTGACCGCATCCGTAATCCGAATATTCGAAAGCTGGAACAGGTAGCCCTGAAGCAAAGTGCTGGCGGCGGTGTCTTTGTCATAAACGCCCAGCTGAATCGAAAGGGTTTCGTTGTCGCCTTGAGTGAAAGCCAGGTTACAAGCGTTATCGCCCGCCACCAGGTTCATTTGCGAACCGTTGATGGTAATCGCCCCAGCGACATCGCTATGAATTGTCGCATGAAAACGATAAGCGTCACCGGCAACCGCATAGGGCAATTTGTAGAAAATCTGAACCGAATAGAATTGCCAAGCCCCGTCGTTATTGTAG
>JGI20225J20221_1000593_pt2 | contig 56369 bp, 52 predicted proteins | sample BioMet4_FD_20221 | JGI IMG/M metagenome (IMG submission 20221) | reverse complement strand
CAGCAAGCTGCTTCTGTTTCTGATAAACCTCGTTCGACTTGCATGTGTTAGGCACGCCGCCAGCGTTCATCCTGAGCCAGGATCAAACTCTCTAAATAATAGTTCGATCGGTTTCGGATTAACGATTGGCTAAAATAGTAAATCTTAATCTTTTTCCGTTCTTTACTTGGTTTTGGTTCTTTTTTCTGAAATCTTCTCTTATTGAATCTTTCAGGGTTGTGTTAATTCTGCTGTTTAATTATCAAGGTTCTGTATTGCTTGTTGCCGTAACCGACAACTTGTTAAGTATAGCACTGATCTTGTGTATCTGTCAAGTACTTCTTGGCTCTTTTCAAAAAAAGGTTTCTGCCAGACGAGCGCTCCCGCGCCGTCTCAAGCGTTGTCTTTACTTGAAAAACCACCGCTCTTCCGCAGTGGATCTTTATAATACCATGTTCGTTTAACTGTGTCAATGGCATCTTCGCGATTTTTGAAATTTATTGTACGGTTCCCGACGCCTAAAAGGTTTCTCTTCTATACTAATTGTTTAAATCCGCTATGTAATACCCTGATTTTGGAAATTCCGAAACGGCGTATCGCTGTCTTTAATTGAGATTTTCCGGCAGCGGACAACAACTTGCTCAGCCACACCGGATTCGCGAATTCTCTGGGTATTGAAAGATGAAATAAGCGCCAGCCAGAAATCGAGGCTTGTAAAAGTCTGGTAATGAAGGTTTCTGCCGAGGGTTTGTGTGGCAGGCCGGGAAGCTTGACGCGGCCACACAAATCCCCGGCGCGGAACGAACCTGTAAGCAAGACGCGGCGTGTCTCTTTCGCCCCCACAAGACGCGTTCCGCGAATCCCGGCGGGAAATTGTCTGGCCCTAGTAATTTATACCAGATTTTAAACACTCCGAGCCGGCAAATCGCGCGTATAAGAGCGAAAGTCCGGCAGCGGACAACAACTTGCTCAGCCACACCGGATTCGCGAATTCTCTGGGTATTGAAAGATGAAATAAGCGCCGGCCAGAAATCGAGGCTTGTAAAAGTCTGATAATGAAGGTTTCTGCTGAGGGTTTGTGTGGCAGGCCGGGAAACTTGGCGCGGCCACACAAATCCCCGGCGCGGAACGAACCTGTAAGCAAGACGCAGGGGAAGTCGCGCGGCTGGCTGAGAATCCCGGAATGCCCATCGTGTCTCCGCTCCGCTTCGACTCGATGTCGTATTTGTCAATAAACTAAGGGCGCGTCCCCAATCAATGAGACGCGCCCCGAATAATTTCAAAGCTTCGTAAAATAAGACAGCAGAAAATTCTGATCGTACAGTGTCTTCAAGAAAGGACTGGCGTCGATCTGCGCCCGGCAGGATTGTCCCCATGAAGTCGTACAGAACAACGTAATGACCAGAAAGAACACCCATACGACAACAAGTCCCAGAATCCCTCCGGAGAGAAATCCCAGCAACTTATTGGCCACCCGGATTCCCGGAAGGCTCGCCGCTTTATCCAGAGTGAAGAACGTGATCCGGAGTATCAGCGAAATCAATAGAAACAGCGCTATAAACGCGAGTATCCTGACAATCAGTTCCGCGATATACGCGCTGATATAATCTGAAAAATCCGTGACGCCGAGCTTCTCGTAGGACATGCTGTTGTTATTCGCGGTCAGCTTGTCCTTCAGCGCCTGCGGGAACGGCAGGTTCTCTATGATCGCGGCCTGCTTAAGTGTCGTGGTTCCCTGTGGAATATCCGGCGCCAGCTTCTCCCGACAAAAAGTCTCGACCGAGGAATAAGCTGTCGTGTTCTGTTTCAGAAAAGTCGTCATAGGGCCCATCAGCGCGATTGCCAAAGCGATTGTTACCACAGACGCCGTTAACGCGAACATGACCCTGACAAACCCGCGCGCCAGTCCCCAAAGCGCGAAAATCAGAAATACCGCGCCTACACATACAAGCATCCAGTTTGAAGCCATCGGGAACACTCGCTTTCTTATTTGATCAGACGAATTGTCTGAACCGTGTCGCTCCTCGCGACCAAATATTTATTAATTCCCTTGAGCGGAATAACATTGTTAAGCGTTGTGTCAAACTCTCCGCGGAACACAACGCGCCCGCCCGCGCTGAAAATCACGCACTTTGTGTCATTCAGAAGAATGATTTTGCCATTGACCATCTGCGCGCTCGTGTACTCGTCGCTGAAATCAGACGAGGCTTTCTTCTTACCGCTGAAGTTGTACGAAGTAAGTGTATACTTGTTCTGGGAAGACGAGCTTTTGGAAATCAGGGCCAGCCCGCTGTCATCCCATACTACGCTTTTGACCTGCTGACTGAAGGCCACTTCGGATTTCTTGGAAAAAGTATCTGAATTCCTGTAAAAGATCATTTTCTTGTCGCCTACCGCGACCGCTGTGTTCTCGTCCGCGAAAAAGACCGTCGGAATCAGGACATCGTCACACGTCTCATCCAGAATTTTCATCTGTTCCTCCGATTGGCCCGCTGTTCCGAAATCATAGCATACCAACCTGGAAGAAAACGTCTCGCCGACCGAAACATAGGAAACAAGCATACGCTTGCCGTCTTTGGAAATTGCCGCCGCCAAAGGGTATCCGGTATTGTTAAGAGACGCCCTGCTGTCGACCAGTATTGTTCCGGTATTGTCATAGCAAACCACTCTGGTCTGCTCATCGTTATGGATAATCGCCTCGACAACGCCTTGTTCCGACACGCTGAGGCTCTGAATAGGAAGCTGGGTGGAAAAATTACCCAACGCGCCCTTTTTCGAAAAAACATATACTTTATTTCCGCCTTTGTCCGCGATCGCGAGCGTATCTCCGCGTACGGCCGTGACCGGATTATCCATCTCATATGACTGCTGCCAAAGCTCATCCTGGTCGCTGTTCATTCCGACCGCGCCATTATTCGTGTATCGGACCACATAAGATCCAAGGCTCAAATAGCTGCCGCTATTCTCGTCCGTTCTCGGTGTCGAGCTGATCTCACTGTATTTCGTGTAGCTTTGAAAACTCAAAACCAGCCAGAAACAGCAAATCACCGCGGCAGCCGCGATGGTAATCGTCAGTATCAGACGTCTTTTTTTTCTTTTATGCTTATAGACCCGGGCGTCCAGCTCAACGATCTCTCCGCTGGTCTGTTCTTCCTCCGCCCGTTTCTGCTGAAAAAACTCTTTCGCGTTCAACTAATCCACGCCTTTCCTAACTTCCGCCGCGAACGGCGCGCTTTATTTCGCGCTTGTCTCTGACGGCTCTTCGTCCCCGGAAGTCTCCTCCGCCTTCATTTCTTCCGCCTCTTCCGCTTCTTCCGCCTCGGGGGCCTCAGATGAAGATTCCTCTTCTTCCGGCTCTTCCGAGCCCTCTTCCAGAGGAACCGCTTCGCCGTAGTTCGCTTCATCAATAGCCGCGCGCTCGTCGTCGCGGCGTCTCTCCTCGTCGGAATCCCGCTTCATGCTTCTCAGGGTCGTAATCAAAAGAACCGCCGCTATGACCACAAAAGCGATCGCGCAGATCATAATGCCCGCGTTCATCCCATCTGAGTTTCCTTTAAAATAATCGGCGATAATCTTAATACCCAAATAGCCGACATACGCGCCGGCCACAATTCTCAATATGTAAGACTTCCTGTTATTGTTATCCATATGTATTCCTCTCTGATTACAGCTCCGTTCTCCCCTCGAGCGCCCTTAAAAGCGTCATCTCGTCGATGTATTCCAAATCACCGCCGACCGGCACGCCGCTGGCGATTCTGCTCACCTTCACGCCGGTGGGTTTGACAAGCTTGGCGATATACATCGCCGTCGTCTCCCCTTCCAGGCTGGAATTGGTCGCGATAATGACCTCCTCGACGTCTCCCGCGAGACGCCGCATCAGTTCCTTCAGACGAATATCATTCGGCCCGATGCCCATCAACGGCGAAATCGCCCCATGAAGAACATGATACACGCCGTCATATTTACCTGTTTTCTCGTAAGCGGCCAGATCTCTCGTATTCTCGACCACCATAATCACCTTATGGTTCCGATCGGGATTCGCGCAGATCGGGCAAATCTCCTGATCCGTCAGTGTCTGGCATTCCTTGCAATAACGAACATTACGCCGCGCGCTGAGCATCGTGTCGGCGATTTCTTTGACCTGCTCCTCCGGAAGATTAATAATATGAAAAGCAAGACGCGCCGCCGACTTGTTCCCGATGCCGGGAAGCCGCGAAAGCACGTTGATCAGTTTCGTTATCTGATTGCTGTAGTAATCCAATGGTTCTCTCCGTTTCTAAAAAGGAAGGCCACTCATGCCGCCGCCCGTAAGCTTCGACATCGCCGAAGCGCTCTCCGCCTCTACCTTGCGAAGCGCCTCATTCGCCGCCGCCACGATCAAGTCCTGCAGCATCTCGATATCATCGGGATCGACAACTTCCTTCTCCAGCTTCACGTTCAGAATCTCCCGCTTGCCGGAAACCGTCACCGTTACCGCGGAACCGCCCGCTGTCGCGGTAAATTCCTTCGTCTCCATCTCCTTGGCCTGCTCTTCCATCTGCTTCTGCATCTTCTGAGCCTGTTTCATAAGATTCTGCATATTACCCGGCATACCGCCTCCGGGAAAGCCGCCTCTTTTCGCCATGCGTATATCCTCCTTATTTGTACAATCTCTCGTATTATATGCCAACTACCGGTCTTTTGGCAAGTCCTCGACCTCAATCGGCATCTTGATCTTGTCCTCCAGATCGACAAAAGCGTTCTCAAACTTCTCGTTCTTCTTAAGCGCCGTCAGTTCCACGCGGACTTGTTTGCCGATTTTCCCGGATAAAAACTCCTCGAGCTGATCCCGTCTTCTGTCCATAATGGCAAGTCCGCCCTCGTTCGGGAAAACGATCAGCAGATTCCCGTTCCGGCTCAGGGTCAGTTTGGCTCCCTCAAAAGCGCTCTGCCAGAGCTGCTCCATATCACCTACAAGAACCCTGTACTTACTGACGATATTCTTGACATCCTCCGGCACCGCCATCGGAAGCTCCGGCTTCGGCTTCTTAAAAGCGACCGGCTCGCCCGCGGCCCGCGAAGGCGCGGCTTCCGCGTTTCTGGCGGGAAAATCTCCTTCTTCGATCGTCTTCTCTAAAACCCGGACTCTTTCCGCGAGGCTTTCCGTGTCCGCCTCCATGCTCGGGCGGCAAAGCTTGATCAGCGTTACCTCCATCAAAACTCTTTTCTGCGTAGCGAAGCGGATCTGATTATTCAATTCCGAAAAAATCCGGATAAATCGAAAAAGCTGCTCCGGGTTCGTAAGCGCGGCGTCCTCTTTGAGATACGCCAGGTTCTCGCTCGTGACTTCCAGAATCTCCTCCGGGTGTTCCGCGCTTATAATAAGAAGAAGATTTCTGAGATACCATGTAAAATCCGTCGTGAACTGCGTCAGATCACGGCCCTGTACAATGACCTCGTCCATCAGCTCCAGGCAGGCGTCGACATCGCCTTCCGTGACCGCCTTCAGCAGCTTGCGGAAAATACTGATATCGACCGCGCCCAGTACCTCCAGCGCGTGATCGTACGTCACCTTCTCTCCCAGATAAAAAGCGATGCACTGGTCCAGCAGGCTCAGCGCGTCACGCATGGAGCCATCCGCCGTCCGGGCTATGTACCGGAGCGCTTGCTCCTCGGCTTCAACGCCTTCCCGCTCCATCAAATCCGTCAGTCGGGTCGTAATGGTGTCGATCGAGATTCTTTTGAAGTCGTAGCGCTGGCAGCGCGACATGATCGTGACAGGAATCTTGTGGGCTTCCGTCGTAGCCAGAATAAAAATAACGTAAGAAGGCGGTTCTTCCAGCGTCTTCAGCAGCGCGTTGAACGCGCCGATCGACAGCATGTGCGCCTCATCGATGATGTAGACCTTGTACTTGCCCTCCGTGGGCGAGTAGGAAACTTCCTCACGGATCTCGCGGATGTTGTCGACGCCGTTGTTGGACGCCGCGTCGATCTCGATGACATTCAGCGAGCTGCCCTCCGCGATTGCCCTGCAGGAAGCGCACTCCCCGCACGGATTTCCGTCCACCGGATGTTCGCAGTTTACAGCTTTCGCGAGTATTTTCGCGACCGTCGTCTTACCGGTTCCTCTTGTTCCGCAGAACAAATAGGCATGGCCTATTCGCCCTGCCTTGATTTGATTCGTTAATGTAGTTACAATAGCGTCCTGGCCTTTCACCTCAGCGAAAGACTCAGGACGGAATTTACGATACAATGCCATATAGGCCATTTCAATTACTCACTTTCCCTTAACCGTTCGGTTATATTATTTATCGCCGAAGCTGATGCCTGTCATCTCGGCCTCATGAATAATATCCGAGTTCGGATCGACCGTCTTCAGCTTCCCGGCCACATCCTTCAGCGGAACCGGCACGATTTCCATACGTTTAAGCGCTACCATATAGCCAAATTTCTTATTGATGATCAGATCCGCCGCCTTCGCTCCGAGTCTCGTAGAGAGCACACGGTCATACGGAACCGGCGAGCCGCCTCTTTGCATATGTCCCGGAACTGTCACGCGGACCTCGTAACCGGTCTTCTTCGAGATATCGTCCGCCAGTTCGTAAGCGATCGACGGTGATTTGCGGTCCGCTACCTTCTTCGCGTACTCTTTCTTTGAAAGCTTCGCGTCTTCCGTCGAGATCGCGCCCTCGGCTACCGCCAGGATTGTAAAGCGTTTACCCGATTTCGCTCTTCTGGAAATCGCCTTGCAGATTACGCCCAGATCATACGGAATCTCCGGAATCAGCACGATATCCGCGCCGCCCGCTATTCCCGCGAAAAGCGTGACCCAGCCGACCTTATGTCCCATGACTTCCACGATGAAAACACGGCTGTGCGACGCCGCCGTCGTGTGGATGCAGTCAATCGTGTGCGTCGCGATATCAACCGCGCTCTGGAAGCCAAAAGTCCTGTCTGTTCCCCACAGATCGTTATCGATTGTCTTCGGAAGCGACACGATATTCAGTCCTTCCTCACTCAGAAGATTCGCCGTCTTCTGTGTTCCGTTGCCGCCCAGAATGACCAGGCAGTCCAAATTCAGTTTATGATAGGTATGTTTCATGGCCTCGACCTTATCAAGACCATTCTCGTCCGGCACCCGCATCATCTTAAAAGGCTGGCGCGAGGTTCCCAGAATTGTTCCTCCCACCGTCAGAATACCTGAAAAATCTCTTGAGGTCAGCATCTTATACTCACTGTAAATCAGGCCCTTATATCCATCCTGAAACCCGTAAATCTCTATCTCGTCCACCTGACTGTAAAGGCTCTTCACCACACCTCTCATTGCCGCGTTCAGCGCCTGGCAGTCACCGCCGCTCGTTAACATTCCGATTCTCAACATCTCCAACACGTCCTTTCTCAGCTCTCATCTGTAGTAAAACTGTGTGTATAGTCCGAAATCCGGCTCGTTATTCTGAGCGAGTTTCACAAAAAGTACTTCTTTTTAGATTATATATTAAATTTTATGGTTGAACAATAGCGAAATTCTATGTATAATACTAGAGCACGAAAGTTTTGTGGAGACGTATCGAAGAGGTCATAACGAGCCGCACTCGAAATGCGGTCGTCGGGTAACCGGCGCGTGGGTTCGAATCCCACCGTCTCCGTTGAAATGAAAGAGCGGAAGTCTGATAAACAGGCTTCCGCTTTTTTATTGAGCTTTTTCAATTCTTTCTTGATACTCGCGTCCTCTTTCCGGCAGAAAAAGACTGAACGCCGTCCATAGGAGCGGAGCGGCACAGCATATTGTGAGCGCGGATTTCAGATCCATAGACGCCATTAACGAATTGACAAGAATACTCGCCAAGGTTCCTCCAAGATTCATGAAGGTAATCATAAACGCGATTCCCGCGTTGATCGCCGCCGGTGAAAGTGTCCCAAGTTTAAACGGAAGAGAAAAGCCGATTGGGACAAAAGCGTACGCGCCAAATCCCGCGATCGCGAAAATGACACAGAGCAGCGGGAAGTTTGAGACATTTATTCCCGCGAAATACACTACACAAAGTACTATTCCCCACGGCCACAACATCAGTTTATCTTTTCCAATTAAATTCGCGATTTGGGGAGCCAACAGGCAGGAAATCGCTGAAAACAACGGAATCATGCCGGTAACAATTCCCGCCTGTGTTAATGACAACCCCAGATTCTCTGTCGCGTATGTCGGCCAGAATGTCATAAACGCGATCCATACAAATGTCGTTCCCGGCCATCCTAAAGTAAGAAGCCAGATTGATTTTTCTTTAAGCGCGTCTTTCAGCGGAATTAGAAATGATTCTTTTTCTGCGGATAATTCAACAGGGTGTTCCGTATTCTCTCTATAACTCGCGAACCAGACAATCGCCGCGGCAGAAGCCACTCCGCCGAGAACATACATCATATTTCTCCAGCCGCCCAGCGCTCCGACAAGGGCTGTAATTAACAGTGTGCCGATTACCTGACCAGAATTACAAAAGAATTGTTCATATCCATTTACTACAGTAATTTTCTTCATCGGAACCCAGCTATCTTTTATTAAAGCGAGCGGGCCATTCAATCCTGAGCCTCCTATCGCTAATAAGATTCTGGCAATAATTATTACAGGCATGGTCCACGCTAATCCATGCAGAAAACTTCCGGCAGCCACACCGATCAACATAAATCCGATCAGATATTTGGGTGATACTTTATTGGCCGCGATCGAAACAGGTATTGTCAATATAACCTGCGTGCCAAATGTTACTGTACTGAGATAACTTATTGTTTTGAGATCCAGTCCCAAATCTTGCCGGATCATAGGTATCATCATGCCTACACCGTTTGAAAATAGAAAGCAGATCGCGATCGCGACCCAAGGGCATATTAATAATATCCATCCTCGTCCTTTAATTCTATTATCATTTTCCACCGCTTAACCTCATTCGTATAATATCTTTTTATAATTAAAAGCTCCTTTAACTGTCCTTGATTATAACAGATATGGAGTGTTAATCAAAATTAATATCCGGATTCATCTGCGATGGTGTTTTCCAATCAATTCCATATTTCTCTTTAAGAACGCGTTTCTTTTCATGCCAGAAGATATGAATCCAACTTGGCTCAACGCCAAACGGCTCTTCTCTTTCCGATTCTTCTTTTTCAAACTGAAGCTTTCTCATTTCCATCCGCTTACGCGCTTCTTCGTCGATTTCATCCGAAATCGCTTTGTAAGCGGCGGAATCCTCTATTGGATCGTGTTTTATTTCCATTTGGCGCCTCCAGTTCATGATCTTTTTTCTGGCCCACTAACTTTCTTCATCCAGCCACACAAATTTCTTCGTAAAGCCCTTGAATTTCGTCTCCCATTAAGCAAAATTTCCAGCAGGATAAAAGAACATGTCAATTTACCGCGAAAACTTACTAAATGGGTGTAAATAAGTCTCTTGAAGGTCACTGCCAGATAATCCAGGCCAAAAATCAGCCGCGTCAGCGCGCGTCGTCTAACAAGCAAGTTAAAGCGCCATTTTACCTATTCCCCAGTATCTCCTTCAGTTCCCGCGCCTCTTCCTCTGACAATGTAATCCCTTTGCCCATCTTCTCGTGATCCGGCGACCAGTCGCGAATGTCATATTTGGGCTTCGCCCCGTTCCAGCTGACCAGATTCAGTTCCTTGCGCCAGCCTTTCGCGTTCTCCGAAAGAACGCCCAGTTCCTCGATGATCTCAAATGTGATACTTCCCGCCATGTCGATTCTCCTTCGTCGTTATTCATATTTTTCCGTGTAGGAAATGTCTGTATGAATATGATGACATAAAAACGGATTTATGGCAACTTCATACCGCGAAAAAGCGGAGGCCTGAAGGTCAGACCGCCGCTTTTTTCGTTTGAGATTTACTGTCATTTTTAATGTATAGGGCACTAAGCGCGATTGTAGGAATCAGCAGAATCGCTAATCCGACAGCCGCCCCCAGAAAAGTCTTTTCCGTTGTGACGTGAAGAGCCCCGAACACGACCGGGGACAGGAAAATGCCGCAGTTGCATCCTGTGTTTATCATGGCCACGCAGAACATCCTGTTGTAATCCGTCGATTCCATCGAAGCGAAGTAATTCGCCGCCGGAACCATGGTCGTGAATCCCAGGCCGCAGAACACTCCGCCCGCGCGAAGGAGAAGCAGCGATGGGGAGAAATAGCAGATCAAGGTTCCGACCACGCTCAGGACGACTGCCAGACTGTACGTCTGCTGCCGCAGTTTCGGGATAATAAAGCCGACACTACAGCCGGCCGCCAACCCGGCCAGTCCATAAAATGTCGTAACGTAGCTGGTTTCCAGGGAGCCGCCAAAGCCCCTCACGTCGACCAGCATAGATATATTCGTGTTAAACGCGTAGATCAGAGTATTAAAAATAAGAAGAAGCGCCGTGTAAATCCATATGCTTGAAGGAATTTTGTCTCTTTTTTCTGTTCGCGATTTCTTCGGGTCCAGCTTGCCTTCCGGCAGGAGGAGAATTTCCGCCAGGATAGCCGGAATCATCAGAAGAAACACCAGATAAGCGTTTTTCCATTCCTTTACCGACAATTGACCGCTGATCCACATGAATACCATCGCTCCGCCGCTGATAAAGCCGCCCTGCATACCCAACAGGATGCCGCTTTCGCGCTCATTATACGTGTCACAGATCAATCCGGGGACACAGGGAACGCCAACACCATTGACAATTCCCAGCGTTCCCGAAATAACGATCATGCTTATAATTGTCGGGTGATAGAAATATAATAAAATGCCGGCGAACAGGTTGATTATACCGGATATAATAATCAGCCGTTTTTTAGAAATATGAGGTGTCAGCCACTGCATACATATTGAAATGACGATTTCCACAAGGCATGGCATTGTCGTAAGCATCTGAATGGAGAGCTTCGACGCCTCGGGAAATGATTTCGCCACATTCGCGAGAATCGGAGTCGCCGCGGCATAGCTCATCATTACGAATGATGCCGCCAGCAGCCCGATTTTTCCTTTTAATCCGCCCAATTTTTCACCCCTCTATGAACTTGTCTGTTTCAATTTTTCTTTTTCCAGAGATATTTTCCCTTCTCGCCTTTAAGATAAGAAAGTACTTCCTCCGCCATCATCGCGCCCGACCAGTTGTCAACGTCTGATGTGAGCCCCGCCATGTGCGGCGTAAGCGTGACATTTTTCATTTTCAGAAGTGGATGATTCGCTGGAATCGGCTCCTTCCAGTACACGTCTGTCGCGGCGCCGGCGATGACGCCATTTTCCAACGCCTCGACAAAATCTTTCTGATCGATCACGGCCGCTCTTGCCGTATTGATCAGGTAAGCTGACTTTTTCATTTTCGAGAACCAGTCTTTGTTAACGATCGCTTTGGTGGAGGGAAGAACCGGCAGATGGACGCTTATGATATCGCTTTCACGCAGCATTTCATCAAGATCAACCGCTTTCGCTCCAGCCGCTTCAATCGCGGCTTTTTCCATATAGGGATCATACGCCAGAATTTCCATACCGAACGCCGCCGCGCGCTTCGCGACTTCCCTGCCGATCGCGCCGAACCCGGCGATACCAAGCTTTTTGCCATAGAGCTCAAAGCCTATTCCGTAATCTGAAAAGGGATGCGTCTCATCGAGCGGGCCCCAAATCACGTTTTTCACGTCGGGAACGTCATAAATATCTTCTACCGCCGGGCCGAGATGCCCGCCATTGTGTAATCCTTCGCTCGCGAGGCAGATATGCCTCGCCGCGGCGATCATAAGGCCTATTGTGAATTCCGCTACCGCTACGCGGTTCCTGCCGGGCGTATAAGATAAGGAAAGACCCGCGGACTCAATCGCGTCAAAATCAACCGTCACCGGCGTTCCCTTGGCCACGCCGATAAATTTCATACCCGCGTCCGCCCACGCCTTGATTGTCTCCGCGCCCGCGTATTCATCGCCCAGAACGATCAGCTCATTGCCCGCGCATTCCGCGCGTGTTCCTTCTTCTGTCACTCTTCCTTTTCCGTGCTTCAGTTCTCCGCAAATCGTTATATCGCACTGCTTTCGGATCTCCTTGAGATATTTTTCCGGAAGCGGCGCGCATAATGCCATTTTCCTCATATTTTTCTCCAGTCCGCGTCCTAAAACGCCTTATACAGGATTTTCATGATGTCATCTTTTTGTACGCCGCTTCTCGGATTAAAGCCAAGAACCGGCTCCTTTAACGAGTCATCAGCAAGCGCGTCCAGATCTTCTTTACGGATTCCCTGCTCGGACAGTTTCTTAATTTCCAGCTTCTTTGTGAGTTGTAGAAGCTCGCGGGACAAAAGGAGCGAGTCTTCTTCGATTTCCCCGCTTAGCTTTAATCCGATCGCCCGCGCGAGATCGACCATTTTCTCTGGGCATGACGACGCGTTGAATTCCATTACATACGGCAGAACCGCCGCGTTCGCCATTCCGTGCGCCAGCTTGAAACGCGCGCTCAGCGTATGCGCGATCGCGTGTGTCAGGCCCAGATTCGCGTTGGAAAAGCTGAAACCGGTTATGATACAGCCAAGCATCATTTGTTCGCGCGCATTTTCGTTTTTTCCATCCTTTACCGCGGTTTCAAGATTTCCATACAGGATTTCGAGGCCTTTTAACGCGTTATATTCCGTAAGCGGTGTCGCCATGTTGGAAATATAGCTTTCAACCGCGTGCGTGATCGCGTCCATGCCGGTCGCGGCCGTCACGGAGGGCGGCACCGTAAGTGTAAGCTCCGGATCCGCGAGAACCATAGACGGCATAATTTTATTATCGATGATAACGTACTTAATAACTTTCTTTGTGTCGATCAGGGCGCTGACATTTGTGATTTCGCTGGAGGTTCCAGCGGTTGTAGGAATCGCGATCAATGGAAATCCTGGATTTTTCACTTGATTAATCCCGCCATAGCGCTCGATCGGCCCGGGATTTTTCATAAGAACGTTGATCGCTTTCGCCAGATCGATACTGCTGCCTCCGCCCGCGGCGATAAACGCGTCCACTTCTTCTTTTTTCGCGATTTCGGAAGCTTCCCCGACTACCTCGTTCGTCGGATTGGGAATCACGCCGTCAAATATCACGTACGGAATCCCGCTTTCTTCTATCAGTCTGACAACCTTTTCCGCGATTCCCGCGGCCTTCACTCCGGCGTCATACACGATCATCACTTTCGACGCGCCGACTTGTCTCAGCATATCCGGAAGGCGTTTCAGCGCGCCTTTTCCAAAGGTTATATTACTGTTAACACAGAATTCATATGCCATCTTCGCTCTCTCCCTCTATACTGCCTGATCCGCCGCGATCAATTCTTTCATTTCACGAATGCCTTCCTCCGGCATCGGCTCAAACACGCCGGCCACCCGCGCGTAATACGCGGTCATCGCCATTTCTTCCGTATAGATTGCCGCCATCATCGCCGCTTTCATGTTTTTACCGCAGCTGAACATGCCGTGGTTCTTGATCAGGACCGAGCGGCCCTCCGCGCCAAGCGTTTCCAGAACTTTTCTCGCGACGTCATCTGAGCCCGGCATGGTAAAGGGCACGATTCCAACCGGATAAAACTCGGTCTGCGGCGGTGTCGTCGGTAAAAGCTCTCCGCTCATCGCGGCAATCGTCGCGAACATGCCATGTGTATGGACAGTCGCCCGGACATCCTTCCGTTCTCTCATGACCAGCGTGTGCATAGGCACTTCCGAGGACGGCTTAAAAGGTCCGTCAAGCCATTTCCCATTCATATCCACAATCGCGATCTGATCCGCCGTCATGTGGGTGTATGAAATGCCGCTTGGCGTAATCGCGATCACGTCATCCGTATCGTCGCGCATGGCGATATTTCCTGATGTTCCTTTGATCAGTCCTTGATCGACCGCGTCCAGAATAGCCTCCAGCACAATATTTCTTGTTTTCTCGTATTTCATATGTTCTTCCTTTCTGCTTTAAAAGCGTGAAGTGAATGGTAAGCTGTTGTTTTCTTATGGTTCAACAGTACCGCGATCGTTTGATTCTCTCAAATCCAGTTTTTCCTCTTTGAAAAGGAAACCGTTTCTGATAAAATAGGATTAATTATAAACCTTTATTCCGGAGGACAGAATGAATCAGGAAAATCTCACTTTACGTCAGAAGAAAATACTTCATTTCATGAAAAACACGCGCGGATTTGTCACCAGCGGGGAACTCGCGAGGCACTTTGACGTCTCGTCAAAAACGGCCCGGAATGATATCGCCGGAATCAACCGCGCGCTTTCCGGAACCGGAATAAGCGTTTATTCCGAAAACAGCAAAGGCTTCATGATGACAGAGGACAGCCGGAAACGCCTGAGCCTGATTGGGCGCGCGTCCGGCGCTTTCCTGACGAAAGAGGATCGGTGCCGCTTTCTCTCGATTCGCCTCTGTCTCGCGGATAAACCAATTAATCTCTACGATCTGGAGGAAGAAATGTATGTCAGCCACACGACATTGGAGCATGATATCGCGGAGCTGCGCCAGCGATTTACCGAGCGTCCGCCTTATATCAAGCTCCTTCAGTCCGGCGATTACATACATTTCGCGTACGATGAGAAAAAAATCCGCTTTATCCTGAATTATCTCTTCAGCCGGGACTGGGATTATGACGCGCGCGGGAACGCCTACTACAGCTATAGTTATTTTACGGAAGAGGAAATGAACCTCATCATGAGCGAGGTAAATGACCATCTGAAGCAGCAGAATCTTCAGATGGAGGATCCCAATCTCGTCACGCTGAATCTGGCGATCGCCATCATGAAGAAGAGACTCGAGAATGGTCACACGCTTCCGGACGCGCCCGCTCTGAAACGGACGGACGCCGCCGCGGACCGGGCCTGCGAGGTCATGCTGAACTCGCTGGAATTTACGCTGAAACGAGAATTTCCGCGTGTCGAGCGAGATGAAATATATAAAATCATCACGGCGGGACATTTACTCGACACGCGCTCGCTCACTGTCAAAACCGCGGACAGGATTTTTGACGCGGAGACGATCGCGATCGCCGATGAGTTTCTGGCCGCCGTTCTGGATACCTTCGGCGTCGATTTCCGCTCGGATGAGGATTTCTATATCACGCTTCTGCAATTTCTCCGTGAGCTGAGAATGCCGGATCATACGTTTCATGATCAGGGCAATCCGAACGAGTTAAAAAGCCATCTGTTCATCGAATTCGAAATCGCCTGGCTCCTCCAGTCTGTTGTTACCCGGCATGGAAACGAGACCGTGGACGCCGCCGCTTTAAAATATCTGGCTCTCTGCGTGTCCGGCGCGCTCGCGTTTCTCAGCGAGCGTAATGAGGAGCGCAAATTTAAAACAGTCATATGCTCACACCTGAACTACCCCGCGATCTGGACTCTGAAGCGTAAAATACTCAGCTCTTTTGGCATGTATATTAATATCACGGATCTTTTACCGGTCAATTCCAGCAAGTCTTTTTCTTTTGACAATACGGATCTTGTGCTTACGACCGTTCGCAAGCCCATTACGAGCCACCCGGGAACATACGTGATTCCCATTTCCTCGTATCTGTCGCCGGAAGATTATCTGTCTCTGGAGAAATATATCAGCGACCGGCGTTTTTCCCGGTTCTGTCCCGTGTCTCCCGAAGCGCCCTCTTTGAATGAGCTGCTTCAAAACGCGGTTTACCACGCGAATTATGAGAAACGCGACCGTTTGGGCTGGATTGACGCGTTATCCCAGGATTTTGAGATGGATCATCTGGTCACTTCCGCGTACGCGGAGGATATTAAGAACAGGGAGAACATCCTCGGTTTCGCTGCCAAACCTGCTATAACGCTTCTTTACTCACGCGAGCCGGCGGCGGAAACTCGTCTTTCCATCGCGATTTTGAATCACCGCGTTATTTGGGACGCGTTCAAAATACGAGTCATTATCATGGCCTGTTTCGCGCCGCGGGACATCGGTCTTTTGTTCGCGCTGCTGAAAACTTTTTATTCTGATCTCTATGATGAGGAAAAGATCAAGAGTATCAAAACCAAAGACGCTTTTTTGAAATTTTGCGGGCTTACCGAGTCACTTCCCGCAGCGCCTTCAGATCCGCGTCCAGATCCTGATACATTCTGACATAGAACGGGAAGAGCTCGTCATACACTTTTTCCCATTCTGGGTCAGGTTCTATGACTTCCTTGACCCGGATGATTTTCGTGACCGCCTCGGTAAGATCCGGAAAAAGACCGACCGCGTGACCCGCTATGACCGCGTCGCCCACCGGCACGTCTCCTGAGCGCTCGTCCAGCAGACAGACCGGCATATGGAGCATGGAGGATTTAATCCGCGACCATAACCGGTTTCTGGCGCCGCCGCCGCATATCCGCAGCGAGTCCGCCTTCGCGCCCGATATTTTCACAGTTTCCATAACATGGCGCAGCGCGTATGACGTTCCCTCATAGACAGAGCGTATCATATCCGCGCGGCTTGTGTTCATGCCTATGCCGATGAACATCGCCCGCGCGTAATCGTTCCAAAGCGGCGCTCTCTCACCAAGCAGATAAGGGAAGAAAAACAATCCGCCCGCGCCAGGCTCCGACTGAATCGCCAGCGCGTTCAGATAGTCAAAAATATTCTTTTCTTCCGCTTTCGCTTTCTCGTTTTCCTCAGCCCCCATTTTCTCAATGTACCATTTCAGCGCGGCGCCGCTTGTCTGAATAGGCGCGTCGAAAATCCAGGGCATTCCTTCAATGGCGCAGGGTCTCGTGACAACCGGAGCGTCCGGGACGCTTTGCCGGTCACTTCCGGCGAATACGAGCGATGTCGTTCCCGAGGATTCGCCCGCCTCGCCAAGATGGCTCATACCGGTCGCGTACATGGACGCCATCGCGTCCGAGCATCCGGCCAGAACCGGAATCCCCTTCTTCAGTCCCGTCTCCGCGGCGGCCTTCGCGCTCACCGCGCCGATCACCTGATTGACCGGAACCGGCGTCGGCAGAAGTCTGTCCAGATCCGCGCCGACCGCGTCCCCGATTTCTTTTGACCAGGACATGGTCCCGATATCGAGGCACTGCGTTCTGGACGCCTGATCGAGATCCATCGAGTACTCGCCTGTCAATTTGAAATTTACAAAGGAACTCGCCTGCAAAAAGCAGGTGGTCTTTTCAAACAGCTCCGGCTCATGGCGTCTGAACCACAGAATCTTATTTGGCAGAAACGCGACGGATGGCTGCCCGCCCACGATCGAGACAAAACGCTCTTTGCCGATTTTTTCCAGAATTTCCCCCATCTCTTTCGCGGAACGTCCATCCTGATAGGTAAGCGCGTTACGCAGAGGCTCTCCATCGCGCCCGATCGGCAAAAGCGTGACCGTATGCGAGCTTATGGATATGCCCTTGATTCCGTCAACCACGTCCGTTCCCGCGGCGGCCGTGATCTCACGGAATATCTCCACCGCGCTTTTCCACCACGCCTCGGCGTCCTGCTCATGCTTGTCCTTGTCCAGCTCAATAAAACGATTCGGTCTGCTCGCCTCGGCGACAATTTCTCCGTCTTCTCCCATGATCAGAGCCTTGATGTTCGTCGTCCCCATGTCCATTCCAATCACATAATTTCTCGCTTTACTCATAGCGCTCCTTTCCATCAGTCACGAAAAAGACTGCTCCGAACATAAGATAACAAAAAACCGCGCGCGTGACAAAAACGCTTTTTCCTTTAAAAAGTGGAATTTTTCGTTTCCACATTGTCGCGGAAATTAATGGTTTGATAGAAACCTCATAAATCATTAGTCTGATAAGTGTAAACAACATACAAAGAAACGGAGGTTTTTTTAATGAAAATGAAAGCGGCTTTGATGTATGGACCAAACGATATAAGAGTAGAAGAAACGGAAAAACCCCTCTGTCCTCCGGATGGACTGATTCTTAAAATTATGGCGGTCGGGCTCTGCGGGTCTGATATCCGCAACCTGACAACAGACTCCAGAAAAGGAGAGTATCCATTTATATACGGGCACGAAATTGTTGGTGTCGTGGACGAAACCGGTCCGGATGAAAAGCAATATAAAATCGGCGATCGTCTTTTCCTGTTTCCCGGGACCTATTGCATGGAATGCGACGATTGTGTCAGCGGTCACAGCGAGATTTGCGAAAATGTTGAAAAGGGTCTCGCGGGGACCGGTGGTTTCGCGCAATATATCGCGGTAAAAGGCAAGAAAATCGAGCTTGGCGGTATTTACAAAATCCCGAAGGATGTTTCCTATGAGGCCGCCAGCTTAGGAGAGCCTCTTACTTCTGTGTACGCCTGCCTGGAAAATATCAACGCCGGTTACCCGGACACTATGGTCATCATCGGCGCCGGGCCGATCGGCTGTTTTATGGCCACTCTATCCAAAATCCGCGGCGTCAAAGAAGTCATCATGATTGACATAAATGAAAACCGTTTAAAAATGGCTCGTGATTTCGGCGTGGATCATATTATCGACAGTTCCAGAGAAAATCCCGCGGAGGCTGTACTGAAGCTGACCAACGGAAAAGGGGCGGATAAGGTTATTTCCGCGACTCCCTCGAACGCCACACAGACACAAAGTATCGACATGGTCCGCAAAGAAGGACTTGTTGTGTTTTTCGGCGGCGTTCCCAAAGGCTCCATGACCGAACTGGATTGTAATAAAATTCACTATAACAACATCTGGATCAAAGGACATTTCGGCGCTTCCTATATCCAGTCGAAACGCGCTTTCGAGCTGGCGATCTCCCACCAGTTCCCGGCGGAAAAATTCATTACGCGTATACTGCCTCTGGATCGGATCAATGAAGGAATTCAGCTTACCCGGACCGGAGAAGCGATTAAAGTTGTTCTCCATCCCTGGGATTAAAAATATTTTCGCGGATTACGTAAGTAATCCGCGAATTTTCATGGAAACGTCGTGATTCGCAAGCCTGTCTCTTCACGCAGCTCGTGCTCAATTTCCGTAGCTGTCCAGCCCGGTCTTAAGAAGCGCAGCGTCCTCAGGTTAATCTGATCTTCCTTAGGGAGCGACAATCGGAGCTCCGCTACCTCAAGTTCGGAAATCCAATTTTCCGCGATGTTTCTCTGAACTGTCTCCGCGATATCACTGATAATATACAATCCGTTTTTCTCTGTTCTGAGCGGTATTTCCCATTCATCTATCTGCTCGCGTTTATTTTTATAGAGCTCGCATTTAATCTCGTTTCCCACAAAACTGACTTCATAAATATATTTACGTTCCATACTCGCCTTTCTCCTGTTGTTATGATTCTTTTGTCGCCTTTCCCGCCAGAATCCGCGCTGTCAGCTTCGGCACGATCTTGTTCAGGTCTCCGACAATTCCGTAATCCGCCACGTCAAAGATCGGCGCGCTCTCGTCCTTGTTGATCGCGATGATCAGATCGGACTCTTCCATACCTGCCACGTGCTGGATCGCTCCGGAAATTCCGATCGCGAAGTACACGTTCGGGCGAACGGTCTTGCCTGTCTGCCCTACCTGAAGCTCTTTCGGCTTCCAGCCGGAATCCACAACCGCGCGGGAGCAGCTTACCTCGCCGCCGATCGCTTTCGCCAGGTCTTCCAGAATCTTGAAGTTCTCCGGGCTTCCGACACCGCGGCCGCCGGAAACAAGGATCTTCGCGTTCATGATATCGACTACGTCGCTGACCGACTTCACGATCTCCATGATCTCGACGTACTTGCCGTCAGGCGTGAATCCGGGGTTGAACTCCTCGACTACGGCCTTCGTTCCCGGTTTCTTCGCGTTCTTTTGCATTACGCCGGGTCTTACTGTCGCCATCTGCGGACGGTTCTCCGGGCAGGCGATCGTCGCGATCGTGTTGCCGCCGAACGCCGGACGTGTCATAAGGAGCTGGTTGTGCTTCTGCTCTTTCCCGGGGATCGGGTTAAGAGGGAAATCACCGATCTCCAGCTTCGTGCAGTCCGCTGTAAGGCCTGTCGCTACTCTCGCCGATACTCTCGGGCCTAAGTCACGGCCGATCGCCGTAGCGCCGACAAGCATGATCTCCGGTTTGTATTGGTTGATCACGGACGCCAGAGCGTGTGTGTAAGGCTCTGTTCTGTATTCCTTAAGCTCCGGGTCATCGACCACGATGACGCGGTCCGCGCCGTATTCCGCCAGCTTGTCCGCCAGGTCTTTTACCTGGTATCCGATCAGGACGGCCGTTACCTGTGTGTTAAGCGGCGCCGCCAGTCTCCCGGCCTCACCGAGCAGCTCGTAAGCGATTCCGCTGAGCTTGTTATCTACCTGCTGCGCGTACACGAATACGCCTTTATATGCTTCAATATCCATTCGACTCACCACTTTTCCTTTATCTATATGATATGCTTCTCGTCAAGTTTCCCCATGATATAGTCCACGGAAGCGTCCGCGTCGAGATTCACGATCTCGCCGGCGCCCTTTTTGACTTTATCAGACGCTCTCGCGATCTTCGTCGGGGATCCGTTCAGTCCTACGTTCGCGTCATCCAGCGTGTCCAGATCCGCGCGTCCCCAGGTCGTGATCTCCGCGTTGCACGCGTCGAAGATTCCGCCCGGTGTCATGTATCTCGGCTCGTTCAGCTCAGCGAGAGCTGTCAGAAGGCTCGGCATCTTGACTTTCAGCACGTGATAACGGTCCTCGAACTGACGCTGCGCGATCACGTAGTCGCCTTCGATCTGGATGTTCTGTGTATAGGATACAAGCGGCAGTCCCAGGTGCTCCGCGATCTGCGGGCCTACCTGCGCCGTGTCGCCGTCAATAGCCTGGCGTCCGGTAATGATGATGTCATAGTCCAGCTTGCGGATCGCCGCGGCGATCGTGTTCGATGTCGCCCATGTGTCCGCTCCGCCAAGGACGCGGTCCGTTACAAGGATCGCTTTGTCCGCTCCCATCGCCAGCGCCTCGCATAACACGTCATACGCTTTGGGAAGGCCCATGCTCAATACGGTTACTTCCGCCCCGTACTGGTCTTTCAGTCTCAACGCCGCCTCAAGTCCCGCTTTATCATCCGGGTTCATGATCGCGAGCATCGCGTTTCTGTTCAGTGTCCCGTCCGGGTTAAAATGCACGCCGCCCTTTGTGTCCGGCACCTGCTTTATACAAACGATTACTTTCACGATTGGTTTCCTCCTCTATTTCAACAGGTTGGCGGAGATTACCATACGCTGTACCTCTGAGGTACCCTCGTAGATCTCCGTGATCTTCGCGTCTCTCATCATACGCTCTACGTCGTATTCTCTGATGTATCCATATCCGCCGAACAGCTGTACCGCCTTCGTCGTGATATCCATCGCCGCCTCGGCCGCGAAAAGCTTCGCCTGAGCCGCCTCGACGCTGTAGATCTTCTGTGTCGCCTTCGCCTGAGCTGCCTGGTAGACCATCAGCTGCGCCGCCTGCGCTCTCGTGGCCATATCCGCCAGCTGGAACTGCGTGTTCTGGAACTGTCCAATCGATCTGCCGAACTGTTTTCTCTCTTTGACATACTTCACGGCCGCGTCCACAGCGCCTTCCGCGAGTCCGAGCGCCTGCGCCGCGATACCGATACGGCCGCCGTCCAGCGTGTGCATGGCGATATGGAAGCCCTCGCCCTGTTTGCCAAGGAGGTTATCCTTCGGAATACGGCAATCCGTGAAGATCAGCTCATAGGTCGCTGAAGCGCGGATACCCATCTTCTTCTCTTTCGTGCCGAACGTGAAGCCCGGTGTTCCCTTCTCTACGATAAACGCGGAGATCTCTTTGATCTTGCGGCCTCTCTTCTCGATTACGCCCGTGACCGCGAAGATAATGTATGTGTCCGCGTACTTGCCGTTCGTGATAAAGCATTTCGAGCCATTCAATACCCACTCGTCACCATCAAGAAAAGCTTTTGTCTGCTGTCCCTGAGCGTCCGTGCCGGCTCCCGGCTCTGTCAGACCGAAAGCGCCGAGTTTCTCGCCCTTCGCGAGCGGCGTCACGAACTTCTGTTTCTGCTCTTCGGTTCCGTATGTAAGAATCGGGTCAATACAAAGTGATGTGTGCGCCGAAAGAATAACGGAAGTCGTCCCGCATACCTTCGCGAGCTCTTCCACGCACATGATGTACGTCAGGACGTCACAGCCCTGTCCGCCATACTCTTTGGGTACCGGGATTCCCATTAATCCGCTCTTGGCCATCTTTTTAACGGTCTCTTCCGGAAAACGCTCTTCCTCGTCGATTTCCTGAGCGAGTGGTTTTACCTCGTTCTCAGAGAAATCTTTAAACAGGGTACGCGCCATCCTGTGTTTCCTGTCCAGTGTAAAATCCATCCGTGTTTCCTCCATTTTTCAGTACCTGACTCTTCGGTATCTATTAGAATGCCCGTTGGTAAATATCCAGTATATCTTCTTCCGTCAAAGGAATGTAGTTGTTGTTTAATAACCTTTGCTGCGTCTCGATCACGTTTTTCGCGAATACGGCGAGGTCTTCTTCTTTTACTTTGTTCTCGCGAAGCGGGGTACATTTAAGAATTTGATCCATAAGCGCGTACAGCGCCGGAAGCGCTTCCGCCGGATCGGCTCCCAAATCACGGGCCAGAATCTCCTCAAGGGCGTTGATTTTTCCGACCGGTTTCATCTCTTTATATTTTTTCATCACGGACGCGAACATCAGCTGATTCGCCTGGCCATGAGGAATATGATATACGCCGCCAAGCGGGTAACTCGTGGCGTGAACCGCCGCGCAACCGGCGTATCCGAACGCGATTCCGGCAAAGTTTGACGCGCGCAGGAATTCCGGCGCGTATTTCTTCCACGCGTCCTTGCCGCCATCCTTAACGGAGGCCATCCAGCATTTCACGATTATGCTCAGCGCCCGCTCCGAGAAGAGCTCCGAATGGCCGCAGGCATTCGGGCTTAAGAAAGACTCGACCGCGTGAATCATCGCGTCAATGGAGGAGGTAGCGAAAACGCCATAGGGAAGCGTGTCCAGCATTCCGGCGATCAGCGCCGCTGTTTCCGCGTAAAGCTGTGGCGCGACAAGTCCCATTTTGACGCCTTTTTTGGTCCGGTTAATAACAGAGACATTCGTCACCTCGCTGCCCGTTCCACAGGTCGTGGGCACAATTGTGAGAGAGTGGGTATTGGTCAGATTATCCTTTTGGTCATAAAGATCATCGACCGTGTCCCCTTTTCCGGCCACGCTCATCGCTTTCGCGATATCGATGATCGTGCCGCCGCCGACCGCGATGATCCGGTCATACTCCGCGTCCTTCAGCGCGTCCAGAATCGCCTCGATCATGACGTCCGTGGGCTCGCCAAGGCCATACTTTTCCTGAAAAAGAGTCTGGCATCCGAGATCCAGACTGGAAATTACCGGATTGTAGATATACTCATTTGTCAAAATCAAATCCTTCGGCCCCAGCGCGGCTTCCTTCGCGAAGTCCGCGAAGGTATCGTACTCTTCTATTTTTGTGACTATTTTAAACGCTTTCATTACATATTCTCCTCTCAGATTATTTTCTGGAAATCGCTTTTTCCGCGGCCTTCGCGATGTCTTTCGCCGTCAGATGATATTCCTTCATAAGGAAATCCGTGTCGCCGACCTGGCCGAAACGATTCTGTATTCCGATGAACTCCATCGGCACCGGATGGTTTTTCGCGATAACCGTCGCGACCGCGGAGCCAAGACCGCCCGCCGCCTGATGGTTCTCGGCTGTAACGACGCATCCGGTCTCCGCCGCCGCCTTCAGAATCAGTTTTTCATCCAGCGGCTTCCATGTGAACATGTCAATGACGCGGGCGGAAATATTTTTCTCCGCGAGGATTTCACTCGCCTTCAGCGCCTCATCCAGCAAAAAGCCAGAAGAAATCAAAGTGACGTCGCTGCCATCCTTCAGCGTAACGCCTTTCCCGATCTCAAATTCAGAGCCATCTTTATATATGGTTTTGAACGCTTTACGAATCAGTCTGGTGTATGTCAGACCCGGCACCTTCGCGACCTGCTTCGTAAGAGACATTGTCTGCGCGTAATCACAGGAGTCCAGCACGACCGCGTTGGGGATCAGCATGTATAATCCGGCGTCCTCAAACGGCATATGCGTCGCTCCGTTGTACATAGCCGTGATGCCAGGATCCGAGCCGATCACGTGAACCGGAAGCTCCGAATAGCCTATGGAAAGAAAAGCCTGGTCAAACGCGCGTCGGGAAGCGAAGCACGCGAACGAATGCGCGTACATATTCATGCCGGTCGCCGCCATTCCGGCCGCGACGGCCATCGCGTTCTGCTCCGCGATACCCGCGTTGAACACCCGGTTCGGAAAAGCTTCCGCGAGCTTCTTTACATTGATACAGCCCATCAAATCGCAATCGATATGCGCGATCTTCTCATCTGTTTTCATTAAATCCATCATTGCCGCGATATATCCGTCACGGTTCGCCCTTTTATCAACCTCATGGCTCGCTATTAATGTAAATTTCATCTTTCGCTCCTCCTATCGAACTTCTGCCCGGACCGCCGCGAGCCTTCGCTCTGCCGCCTCAATTGCCTGGTTCCATTCTTCCTTTGACGGAGTCGAGGAATGGGCGCCGGTCGGCTCGGCGAACGTAGCTCCTTTTCCCTTTTTCGTGTTCAGGATCACGCAGGTCGGAAGATTCTTCGTAATGATCAGCGCCTCCGCGATCGCGTCATAAATCTGCTCAACCGAGTTGCCGTCGGCCACATTCAGAACATTCCATCCAAAAGCGTCAAATTTCGCCCCGATTCCTTTGCCATGACTCATGACCTCCGCGGTTTTGCCGTCCAGCTGAAGCTGATTGTTATCCACAAAACAAATCAGATTGTCAAGATGATAATGCTGAGCGAACTCCGCCGCCTCCCATACCTCGCCTTCATCCGCCTCGCCGTCGCCGATTACCGCGTAAACGCGGTTTTGCTTGCCCTGGGTCTTAAACCCGAGAGCGGCGCCAACAGCCTCGCTGATTCCCTGGCCCAATGACCCGGTCGTCAGATCAACACCGGGTGTTTTATTCCGGTCTGTGTGAGATGGGAATAACGTGCCGTTCCGATTCAGTGAGTACGCTTTTTCAATAGGATAAAAGTCCTTAAGCCCGAGTGTCGCGTACATAACCGGCCCGCCATGTCCTTTGGAAAGGACGAACCAGTCACGGCCCTCCCAGCGGGGATCCTTCGGATCGACCCGCATATACTCGCCATATAAAACCGCCATCAGATCCGCCAGTGACATTGAGCCTCCTACATGCCCAAAGCCGCGGGAACCTATTATCTTCAAGGTTTCCACCCGGATTTCTTCCGCGAAAATCCGTAACTTTCTCATTTTCTCTTCTCTGTCCATAATATCCTCCTCTAAGCCAATAGCCGCGGCTATTGCCGTTTTCTCATAAAACAAAACCCTGATATCAAAGTTATAACCAGAAGCGCTGACATCCCAACGCCCGCTCCCCAAAAAGAATTCACAACGGAAAGACCTAACGCGCCGGTAAATACCGGTGAGATAAAATGACCCGCGCTGCTCCCTGTGTTGATGATCGCCAGGCAGATCATCCGATTGTAATCGGTCGAGTCCATCGACGCGTAATAATTGGCGGCCGGCACAAAAATAGTGAAGGACATGCCGCAAAGAGCCGATCCCAGACAAATTCCCACAAAACCCCGCGATAAAAAACAAAGAAACATGCCGGCAATACCCAAGGCTACCGCGAGGCTGAATATTTGCTGTCGGAGCTTAGGAATAATGTACCCTACAAGACATCCCGCCGCCATTCCGGCGAGATTATACAACGCGGACGCGTAGCTCGCCTCCAGGGTTCCCCCGATTTTTCGAAAGTCCACCAGCATAGAAATATTGGACGCGTACACGTATATGAACATATTGAACAAAACCTGCGTCATCGTGAAAATCCAGACGCTCATGGGAATTTTATCCCTTTTCTCTGTTTTCTGTTTCTTAGGAGCCAGTTTGCCTTCCGGAAGTGTCAGGATTTCAATAATGATGATCGGAATCGTAAGCAGATACACCAGATAACAGTTTTTCCAGTCATTCTTCCCGAGCTGACCGCCCAGCCAGATAAAAAGCATGGCGCCGCCGCTGATAAATCCGCCCTGCAGGCCAAGCAGGATCCCGCCTTCCTTTTCATCGTAGGTATCATGAATGAGACCCGGCACACAAGGAATACACACACCGCTGACAATGCCCAAAAGAGCCGACATCACTACCATTGACACGACTGTGGGATGGAAAAAATAAATTGACATACCCACGAATACATGAATCACGCTCGCGGCGATAATCAATCGCTTCTTCGATACATATGGCGTGATTTTCTGCATAAGGACTGACACGATCGTCGTTACAATACAGGAGCCGGTCGTAATCATCTGTATTAGCGTTACCGAAGCTTCCGGAAAGGATTTCGAGACCGCGGAAAGAATCGCGCTGACAGCCATATAGCTCATCATGACAGAGGAAGTGGCCAGCAGCCCGATTTTTCCTTTCACCTTCTGTCCTCTCATTCTAAATCTTCATTGCATTTAATGATGACCTTCGGGTATTTTCCGGAAAGATGACAGTCAAACGCTTCTTTGATTCGCTCAAGCGGGTATACCTTCTGTGTCAAATCTTCCAGATTCAGTCTGGGCATAATTTCCGCCGCTCTCGAGAATCCGTAATGAGACGCGTAAACGCCTGTCAGATTCAGCTCGCGGCCATACAAATATTTGAACAGATTAAGCGGCATCTCATAATCGTTCGGATACTGCGCCGCGTACACAACCGTGCCGCCCTTCGCCGCGGCCTCCAGTAGTGTCGGCGCGGCGTGAATCGAGGCGGACGCGTCAATAACAACATCGAATCCCCAGTCTCCCGTGATTTTCTTCGTCTCTTCTTCCAGATTCTGATGAATCGGGTCAATAACATAATCCGCTCCGTATTTCAAGGCCAGCTCTCTTCTTTCGGCGATCGGCTCGGAAAGAACAAGCTTCGACGCGCCGCTGATACGGGCCAGCTGTAAGTCAAGCAGACCGATCGGGCCGCCTCCGCTGATCAGCACTCTATCTCCCAGCTTGACATTCGCTTTGTCCAGCGTATGCACGGATACGGAAATCGGCTCCAGCAGACATCCCTGTAAAAGCGAAATACCTTCCGGCAGCTTAAAGACCTGTGACTCATGCCACACGATCTCTTCCGAGAAACAAGGACGATTTCCCGCTTCCGCGTGAGGACAGAACTCTTCCAGCCCATTGCGGCAGTATTCGCAGGTTCCGCAAAATCGCAGGAAATTACCGCCGACATGATCGCCGACCTTCAGCCCTCTCTTCGTCGCGTTTTTGCCCAGCTCCACGATAACGCCGGACATTTCGTGTCCCAGACCATAGGGCGCGTCCCACCCGAAAATTCCCGCGGCCAAGTGAGGATCCGAGCCGCAGATCGCGCAATACGCCACTTTAATACGTACGCTTTCGTCCCCCAGTTCTTCCGCCGGCTCATTCGTGATTTCAATAACGCCTCGTTTACTTTCGTCAGGATCATTCAATCTTCCTACTTTAGTCACCGTTCCAGTTTTTATTGTTCTTCCCATAACGAGCTCTCCTTTTCTTAAAATCCGCGTTTACTTCGTCGGCCCGATAATAACAAGCATCTTAGCCGTGACACAGCCGGTGTTTTTAGACTCGCGTCCCTGCATGGGACTGAAGTGAATCGAGTCGCCCTCATGAAGCACATGCTCTTTTCCGTCGTCCGTGGTAACTGTCATTTCACCTTCCACAATATAATAAAGAAGCTCCGCCGGAGACTCACTCATCTTCGCGCCGCCACCCGGCAAAAAATGCGAAAGCCCGACTGTGACCTTCCCGTCCACATCGGCCGCGTTGTGCAGTCTGGTCGCGCGCATATCGTAATGCAGATCCGGACAATACGTTACCGCCTCTTCTTTTTTCGTTACATGATAACTCATACTCTTTCCTTCCTTTCCTGTTTGTACGCTTAAACACGTTCCATGATATTGAGTGTGACACGCGCGGGCTCTCGTTCTTATTTGCTTTTTCGCAAATTTAATTTTACGATTTCCCATATAACGACTTATTTTCCTGCCTGAGTCGCGGCGCGTGACTATAGCTTTTCCCATATAAAAGACCTTTCTTCCGCAATATTTCGTTTTTAAGGCCCGTTTTACGGGTTTATACAAATAATACAGCAAGAATCGTGCCTGTTTCGCGATTATGGCACGTTGATTGCTATATAAAGAGCGTAAGTTAAAATTCAGGGAGGAACGACACATGAATAATTACAAGGCCGCTTTTATAGGAACCGGTATGATCGGTTCCGGACTGGCAGCGAACGCCGCTTTAAATGGGCTTGACGTAACACTGTATGATGTTGTGGATTTCAATATCATTCAAAAGAACTTCCGAAAGATACTTGATATTCTTGTAGAGGCAGGCGCCATCGAACAGGCCGGCGCGGATAAAGCGTTTAAGGCCACGCGTTTTACGACAGATTTAAAAAAAGCCGTCGAGGGCGCTGATTTTGTTCAGGAATGTATCCCGGAGAAAATCGATCTTAAGCAAAGCACCTATAAAACGATTCAGCAGGTAACGGGGCCTGATACCGTCATCTGCAGCTCAACCACCAGAATTTTCCCGAGCCGGCTTCAGGAAGGAGCGCTTTATCCGGGGTCGATTGTCGTCGGGCATCCTTACAATCCTTCTTATCTTCTGCCGTTGATTGAAATCTGCGGAGGACCCGGCGCTGAGCCAAAGATGGTCGAGAAAGCCGTAAGCGTTTACAAGGCGATGGGTAAAGTTCCCATCATCTGTAAAAAAGAAATCGATGGATTCATCGTAAACCGCGTTTCCTGGGCGGCGACGACCGCGGCGAAGGAATGTATTCAGCAAGACGTCTGTTCCGTAGAAGATATTGATAAAGCCATTATGTACGGACCCGGCATGCGCATGGCTGTCACCGGACAGCTGCTCACCATGAGTCTGGGCGTCAAAGGCGGTTTCCAGGGAATGGTGGAAAAATACGGAGATAAGCCTACTCCGTACGACGCCTTATATGATCAGGGAGTTGAGGAAGAGATCGCGGACCGCGAGCCCTGGCAGGGCAACACAGTCGAGGATGTCTGCAAGTACCGCGATAAGATGTTCGTCGAAATCCTCAAGCTTCACAGGCTTCTTTAAATTCGCTTTCTTCATAATTTTTTATACCTACCCCCTTCGAACAAACAGGAGTCCGCGATTAAGCGGCCTCCTGTTTGACATTTAAGCGAAAAAAGAACGCGCCGGCAGCGACACGTTCTTTCTCATTATTTTATGAAACAAGTAAATCCGCGAAATCATCTTTTTTCAGATTCATATAACAGGAGTCGAGGTCAAACTCCCTGAGGCGGCACAGAATATCCGCCGTTCGAAGCGGGCAGCCGCGTAAAACGTTTTTCAATTCTTCCGTGGCCCCGTTCCCGAAGTAATCACCGAAGCTTTCGTACTCCCGGATCCGGCCTTTCTCCACCCTCATAAACACTTCCAGCTTACCGACGCCGTCTATTCTCCGGGTTTTCCGCGCGGCGAATTCCGGAGACTCCCCGAATGTCCACTCCCACGTCTCATAACGTTCCCGGCGGATCTGGTTGACCGCGCCAAGATCCGTTCCCGTAAGATGATAGATCGCGACCGCTTCCCCACTGACCATATTTTCCCGCAGAATCCGTTTAAACCCTTCCATATCAAGAGGTATCTCGAGATAAGGCCTGATGTTCGTCACTCTGCTCTTAACGGAGCGAAACCCCTTTGACTCGTACTTATCCTCCGAAACATTCAGGGCCCGCTCCACAACCGAAAGGTTGGAGTCAAACATCAAGGTTCCGTGATGCAGGATTCTTCCGTTTTTCACGTATTGCGAGTTGCCGGAAAATTTCCTGCCTTCAATCGTAATATCGTTACGTCCGTTCGCCTCGGCTTTTACCCCGATTTTTTTCAGCGTTTCCACGACAGGCTCGCAGAATTTTCGCAAATTCAGCTTTTCGATATCACCTGTGTCCGCGATAAACGTGAAATTCACATTGCCCATGTCATGGTACACCGCTCCGCCGCCTGATAAACGCCGGACTACCTGAATCCCGTTTTCCCGCGTGTACGGCAGATTGATTTCCTCCATGGTATTCTGGTGCTTCCCGACCACAATCGCGCCGCGATTCTGCCAAAGCCAGAAGTATTCTCTGTCTCTGGGCATGGAATCAAAAACATATTGCTCCAGCGCGAGATTAAAACAGGGGTCAAATGAGTTGTTCTCAATATACACGATTTCCTTTTTCACGTTTATCGCCGCCAATTATTGTTTGTTCTCGTCATCCGGGAAATAATATACGTCAGAGCCCTCCGGGAACTCCGGATTCGGCACGCAATCACTGAGCTCGACAATAAAATGAAGCTTGGGATCGCTGTCAATATAACAATAGCGGGCGTTTCCATATGTTCCCTTCTGCGTCACTTTCATTCCCAGCTTCTCATAGGAGGCGATAACGCTATCCCAGTCTTCCGGCCGTATTTTCTCTTTATAATGATGAATGCCCTCTCCGCGCTCATCAATAAATTTCTGGTAAATTGTCGGTCCGTAGACCGGCTGAATTAGTTCCACCTGCGTGTTCCCGATGTAGCTGATCGCCAGATAAAACTTATATTCCGCGTCCTTCAGCTCATCGTCTATCAGAAAAGCCGAGTCCGTCACCGATTTGTTGCATAAGGTGACAACGCGCCATGGGCCGACATGAAGATAATTGACCCAATCACGCATGGATCGTTTAATATCACTGGTGAGAAATCCGATCTGAACCAGCTCCCGGTCGCCGCAAAGTTCTTTCAGTTCCGCTGCTGTTAACATATTACCGCCCTCTATTCCCTATTTTTTTAAGTAATCTTGTACTACCTTTTCCGCCTTAAACGCGTATTTCGTCAGGATATCCGCTGACACAACGATCGGAAACGCTTTTACCGTGGTTCCTTTGAGAGCGATTTCGCATTTCTCCATCATGCTTTCCTTCGTCACGTCTTTAAGACCGATTTCCTCGAAGGTGACCGGAATCCCGATTTCGCGGCAAAAGTCGATGTATTCATGAATATCCTCGATCGGCTCATTGCCAAACAACTTCATCGCGATTGTCGCGTAACCGACAAGATTGCCATGAAGCTGTTTCCTGCACGCCGGATAGCAGATCAGCGCCTCGTCATACACATGCGCGTAGCCTACGCCGGTGATGGCCCGGATCGGCCCGCAGTTATGCAGAATCTGCGCGACGACAGACTCATAGGCGCGGTTGATCTTATGCTCGTTCGCCGCTTTCACGGCGTCAGGGCCTTCTCGTTTCAGAATATTGATAGAAGCCTCGATCGCGTCCCATGTGATGTCCGCGTAATACTCGCGGCGGTTCAGCATTTTCAAAACATTCTGGGCCTCATAGTAAGTGCTGATACAATCGCCGATTCCAGCGGCCAGATTTCTCGTCGGCGCGCCGATCAGCAGGCTCGTGTCCGCCATGACAAGCGAAGGAGGATTCGTCATATACCAGAAATCCTCAATCGCGGATCCTTCCGCGTTGTAAATGACGCACATTTGAGAGACACTGGCATTGGTGGAAGCGCTCGTCGGCACAAGAACCACCTTCACGTCCGGAACAAAATGAGCCGCCGCTCTCGCGAAATCCATCCCTTTGCCGCCGCCGATTCCGACCACGACATCAATGTCGAATTCCTCTATAAAATCCGCCAGAGATTTCGCGTTCGCTTTTGTAATCGGCTTTGTTTCGTAATCCAGAAAATAGTATTCCACCGCTCCTCTGGAATTCTCAATCTGTTCGGCGCTCGCTTTATACGCGGCGTATTTATGATTGTGGGCCGCGAGCTCCGGCCTGATCATATCCCCGACCGCCGTATTAAAGCTGCTTTTGATTTTTTCCCGTACCATGTCCGTAATCGGCCCGCAGGCCGTGACAATCAGAATTCGATTGCCCAGGCCATACGTATACCGTTTGAACTCTGTGAGAGCGTCCTCATACTGAACATATCTCTGGGTCGTCTGAAATTCATAATAACTCATGCTTTTGTCCCTTCTTATCTATGAGTTCTATTGAAAATAACCGCCTACCGCGCCATCCTCGCGAAGGATATCCGCCATCAGTCTGTGTCCTTTTTCATTGGGATGGATTCCGTCAATGTAATAGTCCTGTTCCGCTCCCGCGATTTGTTCGCGGAACCGCTCGTACAGATTAATATAGGGAATCTGAAAAACGGCGCAGAATTCAGGCAGCCATTGCGCCATTTCTCTTGTTTTTTCCGACACTTTCTCAAAATCGGCGATCGCGCGCCAGTCGTCCCGTACCCGGGGCGTGTCGCAGTCGATTTGGATACCGAGCAATACTTTGATTTTCGCGGCGTACGCCTGATGAATCATCGCGGAAAGATTCGCTCTTACGACTTTACTGTCACACCCCAGAATAAAATCGTTCGCGCCTCCCATGATCATGATTCTGTCCGGCCGCTCATCGAGCGCGTCCCTGCTGAATCTGGCCAGCATGCCGCCGGAGGTATCTCCGCTGATTCCTTTATTAATGACCTGCGCCCGACTCTCTCTGTTTAAAATCTCTACCCAGCTGCTTTCCACAGGCACGCCAAAACCATAAGTCAGACTATCGCCAATACAAATCATTCTCATAAGTCATCGCTCTCTTTTCTGACGCGGCTTTGAGACGCGCTAAAAGTTAATTGATTTTCCGGTAACCGCCGCCATAAACGCTTCCGGAATCACTTCCGAAACAGTCGGGTGCGGGTGAATTGTGTGGATGATTTCCTCCGCGGTGGACTCCAGCTTCATCGCGGCGGAGATTTCACAGATCATATCCGTTACATGTTTTCCGTACAAATGAACGCCGAGAATCTCTCCGTATTTTTTGTCAATAATGACCTTGGCGATACCATCGGTATCCCCTTCCACAAGCGCTTTGCCGTTCGCCATCATCGGGAATTTGCCGATCGCGACATCGTATCCTTTTTCTTTGGCCTGCTTCTCCGTCAATCCGATACACGCGATTTCCGGATCCAGATAAATACAGGACGGAATCTGATCGTAGTTCATTTCCTCGTTCCCGCCGTCAATATTCGCGAGCGCCGTAAAGCCTTCATGAGACGCGGTATGCGCGAGCATCACCTTGCCATTGACATCGCCGATCGCGTAAATGTTGGGAATATTGGTATGAAGCGCGCCATCCGCTCCGATCGCTTTCTTATTAAATTCCAGACCGATCGCTTCCGCGTTCAGTCCCTTGGTGTTCGGCACGCGGCCGACCGCCATCAGAACGACCTCCGCTTTTACGCTCTTCTCTTCTCCGCCGAGCTCATACAAAACGGCGTCATCCTGTACTTTTTTCACCTTTGCCTGATTCAGGATTTCAACACCGTTGCCGACCATCCGCTTCTTCACCATCGCGGACACTTCCTCATCGACCATGGGAAGGATATTATCCATCAGCTCCAGTACCGTTACTTTACTGCCAAGTTTCGAGAATACATGCGCGAACTCAATACCGATCACGCCGCCGCCGATGATCGCGATGGATTCCGGAAGCCGATCCAGCTCCAGCGCTTCCCGGCTTGTTATGACATTTGTCTTGCCTTCCAAAGGAATAAACGGAGGCATAAAGGTGTCAGAGCCGGTGGCGATGATAATGTTCTCAGAAGTGTATTTCTTTCCGTTAACTTCTACTGTATGGGCGTCCGCGAACGCGCCATGACCTTCTATGATCGTGACTTTATTCTTTTTCAGCAGCGCTTTTACGCCGCCGGTCAAGGTTTTCACGACACGTTTTCTTCTTGCCTGGAGCTTATTCATGTCTACCTTGACATCCGAAACGTTAATTCCGGTGATTCCGAAGTCCGCGGACTCCCGGATTTCGGAATAGAGATTCGCTGTCTTTACAAGCGTCTTCGTCGGAATGCAGCCTTCGTTCAGGCAGACACCGCCAAAGTTCTTTTCTTCAATACAAGCCGTCTTTTTGCCAAGCTGCGCGGACTTAATCGCGGTCTCATACCCGCCAGGACCGGATCCGATAACAATGACTTCAAAATCATAAGACGCGGCCGCTTCCGCCGCCGGAGCCGATGCCGGCGCCGGCGCGGGTTCTTTCTTCTCGCTTAGATCTACCTTACCATCGATCGACGCGGTGACGACACCATTCGCCAGCGCGGCTTCCGGATCTTCTCCGCTCGCTCCCACGACCGCGACGGGCGTGAAAACGTCTACCGTTTCGCCTTCTTCTACCATTATTTTCAAAACAGTGCCGTCACTGGTCGCCTCAATCGGCATCGTTGTCTTATCTGTGTTGATTTCAAAGAACAACTCGCCTTTCGCTACAGTGTCACCCACCTGTTTATGCCATTTGACCAATTCGCCCTCGGACATATTAAAGCCGAGCTTAGGCATAATAATTACTTCAGCCATGATTTAAATCTCCTCGATTCTTGATTACATCATAATCTTAAGCGGATTCTCGAGTAACTCTTTCATATATTCGACAAACTGAGACGCCAGCAGACCATCGATCAGCCTGTGATCCACGGAAAGCTGAATGTTCATCATCGGACGGATCTCAATACGATCCTCTTCTCCTTCGGTCTCGATCACAACCGGTGTTTTACGAACGGAGCTGATGGACAGAATCGCCGCTTCCGGCATATTGATGATCGCGGTAAAATTGCCGATTCCGAACATGCCCAGATTCGTGATGGAGAACGTTCCTCCGGAATACTCATCCGGCATCAGCTTGCCCGCTTTCGCGCGGTCGACCAGATCACGCTGCTCCGCGGAAACCTGTGTAAGTGTCTTTTCCTGCACATTCTTGATGACCGGCACGATCAGACCATTGTCGCCCGCTACGGCAACGCCGACATTCTTGCTCTCGTAAACGACAACATTGCCGTCGACCAGCGAGGAATTGACCTGCGGGAATTTCGCGAGCGCCTTGCCTGCCGCGTAAACGATCAGATCCGAAACCGTGATCTTGCGTTCCGCCACCGCGTTCAGCTGCTTGCGGAAAGCGGTCATATTGGTCGTGTCCACCGCGTCCGTAAAATACAGATGCGGCATAGTGAACTTACTTTCGGAAAGTTTATCACCGATGATCTTGCGAACGCCCTTATAAGGCGTGGATGACAAAACTCTCTTATCCGCGGTATCCGCGACAGGAGCGGGAGCCGGTTTCGCCGCGGGAGCCTTCTGAACATCCGCCTTCATGATCTTGCCGTTGACTCCGGAACCCTGGACATTACTCAGATCAACCCCGTTCACTTCCGCGATCTTGCGGGCAAGCGGTGAAGCCTTGATATCTTTCGCCGTAATGCCGCCTTCATATCCCGTGCCTTTAATCTGAGCGATCGTTTCAATCGCGTACTCCTCATCACGGATCAGCTTCTTCGCTTTCGGAGTCAGTCTCAAATCCTTCGCGTTGACCGACACGGGCGCGGGCTTTGTTTCTGTCTCCGCCGCTTGAGCCGCGGGCGCGCTTGTGTCGACCTTGCCATCCACGGACGCGGTCGCGACACCTTTCGCGAGCGCCTCCTCCGGGTCTTCTCCTGCCTGACCAACGACCGCGACAGGCGTAAAGACATCGACTGTCTCGCCCTCCTCGATCAGAATTTTCAGAACAACACCATCGCTTGTCGCCTCAATCGGCATCGTCGTTTTATCGGTGTTGATTTCAAAGAACAACTCACCCTTGGAAATGGGATCGCCTACCTTTTTATGCCATTTCACAAGCTCTCCCTCGTCCATATTAAAGCCCAGCTTGGGCATAATAATTACTTCAGCCATTTTTATCTCTCCCTCCTTAACCTATCAGTTTCAGAGCCGCGGCTTTGATCGACTTCTTGTCCGGAATCAAAGGCATTTCAAGCGCGGGGCTGAAAGGAAGCGGAACATTCGCGAGACCAAGTCTCATGATCGGGGCTTCCAGTGAGTAGAACGCGTCTTTCTGCGTACGCCAGGCGATTTCACCGCTGATTCCGAAGTTTTCGTGACCTTCGTCCACGATCAGAAGCTTGCCTGTTTTGTTAACGGATTTGACAATCGTGTCCATATCCAGAGGAACGATCGTTCTCGGATCAATTACCTCCACGCTCTTTCCTTCTTTTTCCAGCTCGATTGCCGCCTTCTCCGCGTAACGAGCCATGACAGAGGTCGCCACGATCGTCAGGTCAGTGCCTTCATGAACTACGTTCGCCTGACCAAAGGGAACCAGATATTCTCCTTCCGGCACCTCGAACTGCTGTGTGTACTGCAGCTTATGCTCGATAAAAATAACCGGGTTGTCTTCGCGGATGGCTGTCTTCAGCAGACCCTTCGCGTCCGCCGCGTTCGAGGGCATTACAACCTTCAGACCCGGGAAATGCGCGAATAACACGTGCAGATTCTGTGAATGCTGCGCCGCGGCTGAGCGTCCGGAGCCCATGGTCATCCGGATCGTAAGCGGCATTTTTGTCTGTCCGCCGGACATATACGTGATTTTCGCGGCCTGGTTGCAAATCTGATCCATGCAGACCAGCGCGAAATCATTGAACATCAGCTCCGGGACAGGACGAAGCCCGGCAATCGCCATGCCGACTCCCATTCCGATAAAACCGGTTTCGCTGATAGGCGTGTCTTTACAGCGAAGATCTCCATATTTCTCGCGAAGACCGGCCGTACATTTAAAAGTTCCGTTGTTCACGCCGACATCCTCACCAAATACCAATACGTTTTTGTCACGAGCCATTTCCTCATCTAAAGCTTCACAAATGGCCTCTCTGTACATCATTGTTTTCATCCGTCTTTCCTCCTGTAACCTGATTATTCAGAAAATACATCTGTATATGCTTCACTTATATCAGCATACGGACTGTCTTCCGCGAATTTACAAGCTTCCTTGATTTCCTCGTCAATACCCTTCTTAATCTCAGCGATTTCGTCCGCTGTCAAAAGATTCTGCTGCTCAAGAAGCCCGATCGGCTCTCTTTCTTTCCACTTCGCCAGCTCTTCCGGATTCCTGTATGTAGCGGGGTCTCCGACATGATGTCCCTGCCAGCGGTATGTCTTACACTCCACGATGCTCGGTCCTTTGCCCGCTCTCGCGTTCGCGACCGCTTTACCGACTGTCTCATAAACCTTGAAAACGTCATTTCCGTCAATGGTATAGCCATCAATTCCATAACCGACCGCGCGCTTCGCGAGATCATGCTCCTTCGTGACACGTCTGATATCAACCGAAATACCAAACAGGTTATTCTCTATAATATAAACAATGGGGAGATCCCAAGCGGCCGCCATGTTCACGCTCTCATGGAAAGATCCCTGGTTCGAAGCGGAATCTCCAAGGAAGCAGAGCACGACCTGATCCGTGCCTTTATACTTAATCGCGTAAGCGGCTCCTGTAGCGATTGGAATGCCGCCGCCGACGATACCATTCGCGCCGAGGATTCCTTTATCCATAGCGATAATATGCATCGATCCGCCCTTACCTTTGGAATAGCCGGTCGCCTTACCGAGAATCTCGGCCATCATCCTCTTGGTGTCCGCTCCGCGGGCGACCAGATGTCCATGTCCGCGATGCGTGCTTCCTACATAATCCGCTTCCCCGATTGCCTGACAAGCTCCTGTCGCGATGGCTTCTTCTCCAAGATACAGATGAGCCAGACCGGGCATCAATCCTCTCTTATAAAACTCGAAGACTTCCTCTTCGAATTTCCTGATTCTATACATATCCGTATAGAACGCTTTTGCCAGCTGTTTCTTCTCTTCCGCTTTCATAAAGCAACCTCCTCTGCTTTTAAGCAATTTTCATAATAATCTGAACAGGCTATTTTTAACCTCTGCCGTATATATCGCAAAACGCGTGCCAACTTTTTTTCGATGGCTTTTTTATTGTTTTTACGTGATTTTTCGCCCTTTTTTCGGGTATTCGCTCGTTTACGCGCGTGATTCCCTTTTTCGATTTCCAATTCACAATTTTTAATTTTCCAATATGCAAAAGCGTGGAAAAAGCGTTACCACTATTTCTCCCAATAAAAAAAGCCTCCCGCGTTTGAGTTTGATTTTGAAATCATTCTCAAGAAATCGCGGGAGACTCACGGATATCTACAATATTTTCTTTGCTTACATTGAAATAAGTTCTTCTACTACTTCTTGTTCTACTTTCTTTTCGGCAACTCTGTTGAAATAGATCGTGATAACTAGAATCGCTACCAGAAGTATTCCTTCAACCGCTTCAGAAACCTGACTGGAAGCACCGCAAATAGTTAGGCCATTTTCAATAATTGTAATCGTAATAGACCCGATGATTGCTTTATAAAGCTTCGCGGAAAAACCGCCTGTTGTAAGAATTCCACCCAGGAAAATCGCCATCTGGACACGCATCTCAAGCATATTGCAAAGCGTGTTTGTCGCGCCGCCAACTCTGCAAAGCTGTGTTACGCCGACAACGCCCGCGAAAAATCCTGAAATCACAAAACAGGTAACTCGTATCTTGTCAACATTAATTCCTACAGAACGTATCGTTCGCTCATTCTCACCCACACATTTACAGTAATAACCGAATTTTGTTTTTTCAAAAACATAATACACAATAGCTATACTGACTATCAAAACCGCAAGCGCGAACGGCGTTGTCGCGAGAAGCTTCAATCCCTTTGGTGTCGTGATCTTGACACTCGACACGACATAATTAAGGAATCCGCGGCAGCCGATTAGCATCGCCAATGTCAGAATAAAAGTTCCAACTTTAAATTTTGTGGCGATAGTACCGATCAATAAACCGATGAGACTCGAAATAACCACAGTGAGCGGGAAAAAGATAAGACTTTGACCCGTCTTAAGCGTAACCATAGCCGCCAATGTCGCCGCCATAGCCGCGTTCGCGCCAATGGAGATGTCAGTGCTTCCCAACGACACAACGAAGATAACTCCCAGACTTCCCAGCATAATCGGGACTAACTGAATAATCAATTTACCGATATTATAAGAACTTAATGACAAGCCTCCGGACAAAATCGCGAATATTACCACCAATATTACCAGGATGAGCACTGGAATGATATCAATGGAATTTACTTTAATTTTTTTCATCATATCATCCCCTCAATAATAGATTCTTCATCGAATCCCTCATTTCTACTGATTATTTTCTCAGTAACACCGTTCTTCATGACTACGATACGATCCGCCATACCCATCGCCTCTGAAAGCTCATCCGTAATCATCAAGGTCGCGATTCCCTTTTCCTTCGCTTTTCTGAGGCACTCATATATATACGCTTTAACACCGACATCAACGCCCCGGGTCGGACAGTCTACAATCAGTACCTTCAGATCCTTAACAAGCCAACGCCCGAGATTAACCTTTTGCTTATTGCCGCCTGACAAAGCGTTTACTTTCTGCGTAACACCTGTACATTTAATCAGAAACTGATTTTTCGCGTCTTCCGCGACAGCTCTCAGGCTGGCCGAATCTAAATATCCGAATTTTCCTTCCAGATTCTCTGCCGATGGAAGCACTGTATTCTGAAGAATTGTGCTCTTCATCATCATTGCCTCACCATCACGATCCTTAGGCACATAAGCCATCTGGCGCTTAAGACTTTGGATCGGGTTCTTGATTACTTCTTCGCCTTGATCCGTCATCAAAATAACCTGACCGCCAGTTGGCTTCATCAGTCCATACGCGATTTGTCCGATATCATGTATTCCGGAATCAGACAGTCCGCAAAATGCCAGAATCTCTCCTTCATGAACTTGTACATTTACATCCCTCACGCCGCCTTCGCTTGAAACGTTCTCAAGCTTCAGCGCGACTTCATCCCCGTGCGTCTCTTTCTGATCCTCACGGTAATAACTTCCGCTCAAATCACGTCCGACCATCATACGCCGAAGCTCTGTTTCCGAAGTCTCCGCGCTGACAACCGTTCCTATTAAATTACCATCCCGGAGCACGGAAATTGTGTCTGTAACCTGCAATGTCTCATCCAAATCGTGGGAAATCATCAAAACGGAACGTCCTTCCGCCTTAAAGCGCTTTATAAGCTTATAAATCACTTCACGATTATCCTGTGACAAGGACTGTGTCACCTCATCCAGAATTAAGATATCCGGATTGACCGCCAACGCTCTGACAAGCTCCATCATTTTTCTGGACTCTACATTCAGAGAAGAGGCTTTACGCCGGAAATTCAGAGGTGGCAATTCCCATTTTTCGCGGATTTCTTCCGCTTCTTTATAAAAACGGCTCAAGCTGACAAAGGGGCCTTTCGAGAATTTGTCCATATCTCCCAGAAAAATATTGACCCCCGCGGGCAGTTCTCCGACCATACCCAATTCCTGAACAATCATGGCGATTTTTCGTTTCTGCGCTTCAATCGGTGACTTCGGCATATATGGCTCGCCTTTAACAAACAGCTCGCCTTTATCGATTGGGACCAAACCGGCCACCTGACTTAGAAGGGTTGATTTCCCGGAACCGTTTTCTCCTGCCAGACCGCGTATTTCACCTTTTTTCAACTCCAGATCAATATTACAGTTCGCGTGAGTAATTCCGAAGCTTTTATCCAGACCGACAATTTTTAAAACAACTTCCTGTTCCGCCATTATTTAACCACTCCCTTCGTGTTTCTGCTGGAAAGAATCGCGAACAGAATTACGATTACGCCAAGCAATGTTTCCTGGAAGGTTCCGGACGGAACACCCAGAAGAGTAAGCACGTTAAAAATCAGCATAATCAAGAAGCATGAAATCGGAACGCCAATGATAATGTTGATCATATTCGACATAGCCATCGCGAGAAGAACCGCCGCCATCGGCTGAAAAACGGTACTCAAACTCGCCAAACCGGAAACAGGTTCCACAAATCCGGCGTAAGCTTCCTTCACGGCTCCGGCGTATCCAAAGAAAAAGCCTGCCGCTATACCTCCTAAAATCAGTGTGCTGTCGATTTTAACACCTAATATTTTTGATACATCTTCATTATTGCCCACTGCCCGGAAATTGATTCCAAGCGAGGAATGATTATAAAAGATATAGGCTATAACAAAACCAATAATCAGCATGATATATATCACCGGCTCTGTTCCAAAAGTCCTCTGAACGCCTGTCAGCGTCACTACCTTCTGACCATGTTTCGTGCACCAGGCTCCGTAATAACCGATAATCGCCTCATAGACCATTGTCATGCCGAGGCCGGCGATCCACGGCGGAACTTTTGTTACGCGGTAAATCGTAAAGTTCACCAACATGCAAGCCATACCGGATAAAATACCAAACAACAGCATTGCGGCAAGCCCATACTTCGCGCCCATGATTCCGGCTACCGAGCTTGCGAGAATGACAATCGCGCCGGGTGATAAATCTGTAATATTACCTGTGAATATAATACAGAAACCCCAGGCTACCAACGCTGGTGGTGTCGTTGATTGAATCAGTACCCTGAAGTTACCAAGGGTAAGCAGCTTACCACCAACAATATTATTAACTATGATCAGCGCCACTAGAATACATACAACCAGTATAATCGATTTTACATACTTTGATTTCTTCGCGCCTTCACTTTTTACAGCCACTTCTCCCATATCTTTCCTCCAAACCGGAGATCGGTCGCCCGATCTCCGTTCTATTATTTCATTAATAACGTTCAACCGTTATTTTACAGCTGCCTGCGCGATCGCGTCCGCGTTCTTCTGGAAATTCTCAAGAACTTCATTATAAGTGTCAACGGTTACATCCGGATTATTTCTGTAAAGCAGTTTATTATAGTTCTCATCGCCGAGGAAGGATACGCCCGAGTCATACGCGGCTTTATAAGCTTTCGCGTTGTCTTTTGTAATAACATAAGGCTTCAGATTGTTGAAGAACACTGGTTTGCCATCACTTCCCTTTATAGGGTGACCATCAAGAGCGTTAATAATCAAAGATATAGCAATGGATCCAACAATCGTCTGTCCTCCGTTCATCGCGTTCGCTTCTCCTGACTCAATAGCGGAGATATTACTGGGATCAATATCTGTCCCATAGATTTTCATAGTGAGATTTCTGGATTCCTTAACAGAAAGAGCAGCGGCGAAATAGTCACCACCGGGAGCGTAAACACAATCCGCGTCAGGCTGTGCTGTAATAAGGTCATTTGTTTTCGCGACTCCTTCAGAAGGATCCGAGCTATGCGCTACCTGAAGGACTTTTCCGCCACCTGCCTCAAATGTTTCCGTAAAACCTTTTATTCGATTATCATGAGAATAATCGCCAATAGCCGCCGCGGTGATAATCGCGGTCTTGTTGCCATCCTGCAGCGCGTATTCAGCCATCTGTTTCCCCATCGCTACCGGATCAGCGGAAACACCACCCTGGCAGAGCTTTGAATTCTCACATTGATCCAGCAAATCCGAATCCGGGAAATTCGAGTCAAACGCGTAAGGAATATTTGCCGCTTCTACATCACTGACACATGGCTCAAAAGTCGTGGACGCGATTACCATCAATAATGTTCCATCCGGTTTCGCGGCCAACTGATTTTCCAACTGAGACACTACTTTATCCGCTGTAAACTCATTGTTCGCGATATCCATATTCATTCCATATAATTTGCACGCGTATTGATCAAATCTGACAATCTCCTCCAGCGGATACGCGCCGGAGCCCCAGGTCATCGTATTTAAATTATAGCTTTTTTTCGCCGCGCTTGTAGTTGTGGAAGAACTTGAAGATGATGCCGACGCGTCGCTTGAAGCAGACGTATCGCTTTTGCTTGAGCCACATCCGGCTACCAGCCCACATACCATAGAAACCGCCAATAATAAACCAATTATTCTCTTTTTCACGTGAGTCCTCCTTTGTCCTTTGACAGAAGAAAAAATAAGATTCATAGTATATCGTCGCTTACCGCTCAAAGAGCGCCGCCGCGCCCTGCCCCCCGGCCATGCAGAAGCAGACAATACCAAGTTTCGGATAACCTCGTCTTTCCATTTCATACAAAAGCTTTGTCGTCAATATTCCGCCTGTTCCGGCCAGAGGGTGACCAAGCGCCACCGCTCCGCCGTTTACGTTTACTTTGTTCGCGTCCAGGCCCAGTTCCCGGATACACGCGATGGATGATGACGAAAACGCCTCATTTAACTCAATCAGATCAATATCATCTACCGTCAGGTTGTTTTTGTCAAGTAATTTTCTGACTGCCGGCACAGGCCCGATTCCCATGATCAGAGGATCACAGCCTACCACAACAAAATCGACGAATTTCGCCCAGATTTTTTTGTTCTCCCGGATCGCGCGTTCCTTTTCCATCACAACGACCGCTCCGGAACCATCGCTCTGCGGTGAGCTGGTGCCCGCTGTCACTCGTCCTTCCGGCAAAAACGCCGGCGGCAGTTTTCCCAATGACTCCATACTGCATTCAGGTCTGACGCACTCGTCCTTGGAAACAATCGTGACTCTGCCTTTACGGTCCGTCACAGGCACCGGCGCGATCTGCTCGTCAAAGTATCCTTTTGCCTGCGCCTCCGCGGCTCTTCTATGGCTTTCCACCGCGAACGCGTCGCATTCCTCGCGTGAGATTCCATATTTGTCACAGATGTTTTCCGCGGTGATTCCCATACTCAAGTTCAATTTCCCGGGCGCTGTCTGACGAACGCCCCACGCGGGAGGCGTCATCTGATACGCCTGCCGGGGCCGGTTCATGATGTAAGGCCTTGTGGAATCACTTTCCACGCCGCCGGCCACATATAACTCGCCATGTCCGGACTCGATCATCATCGCCGCCAGAGCGATCGCGTTCAATCCGGAAGAGCACTGTCTGTCGATTGTAAATCCCGGTACCGTGATCGGAAGTCCCGCCTGAAGACCGATAAACCTCGCGATATTCGCGTAATGATCGTTCGCCAGATTTCCAAAGATAAGATCATCAATTTCATTCTTATCGATTCCGGCCCGCTCAACCGCTGTTTTAACCGCCAGTGTACCAAGATCAGCGGCCGGAACTTCCGCGAAAACTCCTCTGTTACGACCAACCGGCGTTCTCGCCGCCGATATGATAACGGCTTCTTTATTCATCTCTATATCACTTCCTTTTCATCGTATATTCTGGCTATCTCTTCATTTTTCAATACTCTTGTAATACCTGCCGCGAGCGCTTCCATCTCAAATTCTCCGGGTATTACTGTGACCGCGCGCAGAAACTCAACCCGCGCCTTCAGCTTATTAACGAACATCGCCGAGCGGGCGATTCCGCCGGTCACGATAATTCCATCCAGCTTGCCGCCGACCGCTGTCGCCAGGCCTCCGATACATTTCGCTGTCTGATATACCATAGCGTCGTATACAAGCGCCGCTTTTTTATCTCCTTTGGCGATCCGTTTTTCTACTTCTCTCACGTCATTTGTGCCGAGGTAGGCCGTCAAGCCGCCTTTTCCTCGCACCATAGCGCTGATCTCGTCAAATGAGTATTTTCCGGAAAAACACACCTTCGCCCAGCTGATACTGGGCAGGCCGCCTGAACGTTCCGGCGACATCGTGCCTTCCTCATCCGGACAGATATCCACTATAACGCCGTTTTTATGAAGACCAATGCTGATTCCGCCTCCGGTATGGATAATAATCAGAGTCAGCTCCTCATACTTTTTGCCGATACTCTCCGCGTACATACGCCCGACCGCTTTCGCGTTGAGAATATGTCCCATGCTCAGCCTCGGCACGAGCGGACATCCCGATATTCTGGACAAGTCTTCCATTTCATCCGCTGTGTTTCCATCATAGATATAAGCTTTAATTCCCAGCTCTTTCGCGTAATCGTAACCGATTACGGCCGCCGTGCTGGAAGCGTGCTGCCCGCTCGGGCGATTACGAAGCACATCCAGCATCTCTTCGTTCACTTCATAGGCTCCCGTGTGAATCGGAGGGAGCGAGCCGCCGCGGCAGGCGATCGCCGTCAGGCGGGACATGTCATAATGAATCTCCTTAAGGAACTTATCAATTTCTTTTTTACGAAAAGGCGCCTGGTCCGTGGCTTTTTCAAATCCCTTCAAGCTCTCGACGGAATGCGAAAGATTCTTTCTTTCGATCTCTTCCCCGTTCTCAAAAATCGAAACCTTTGTTGAGGTCGATCCCGGATTGATTACAAGTAAATTTATATCTGCCATTTTATTTTCTCCATGACGCGATAACGCCTAACAAAATAGATCTGAATTTATCCTCCACACTGGCCGCTCTGGACGTAAGAACGATCGGCACCTTCGCGCCTACGATAATTCCCGCGTCCTTCGCGCCTGTGAGAAGCATTCCCTTGCCCATCATATTCCCCGACACAAGATCCGGGCAAATCAGAAGATCCGCGTCACCGCCAACCGGGCTGGGATATTTTTTGATCTTCGCCGACTCCGGGTCAAGCGCGAGATCGATGGAAATCGGGCCCTCCAGAATACAAGGTGAAAACTCTCCGTTTTCGTACATCTTTTTCAATTCATACGCGTCCGTGCTTTCCTGTAGTTTCGGGTTGACCTCCTCGGCCGCCGCCAGAACGGCCACCTTGGGTTTCTCGATTCCCATGCTATGCAGTACATCCAACGCGTTTTCAATGATCAGTTTTTTCATTTTCACATCCGGCTTTGGATTCAACGCCGAGTCCGATAGTGAAAAAAGCTTGTGATAACCGGGATTTTCCATAAAATCAAACTTTGACATGACTCTGTCGGTACGCATGCCCGCGTCCCTCGCTACGATCAGCTTCATTAAATCCTTCGTGTCGACGGTGCCTTTCATAATCAGCTCCGCTTTTTTCTCATGGATCATCTGAATCGCTTTCATCGTCGCTTCTTTGTAATCATCCATATCAATAATCTGATAATTGTCCGGGTTGTCTCCGATTTCCGCCAGAATACCGCGGATAAGCTTTTCATTGCCAATCAGAATCGGATCCGCCACTCCCTTTTCCTTCACCAGGGATAACGCTTTTAATGTATGATCGTCTTCCGGCTTAATTACCGCCAACGAGCGTCTGGGAATATTTTCCAGACAATAGGGAAGCATATCATCTAATGTCTCAAGCCGCATGTTAAATATCTCCTTTTTACGCGTTTCTTCTATATAAATATGTATACTGTATTATCCAATCGCGGTCATTCCGCCATCCGCGTAAAGAATCTGACCTGTGACAAAAGCGGAAGCGTCTGACGCCAGGAATACCGCCGGGCCCATGCAATCCTCTACTTTACCGATTCTCTTAAGAGGTTTGTCATCTCCTGAGCGAAGGATTTCCGGATGCTCCGCGATAATACTTTCCATCATCGGCGTAACGGTATTTGTTGGCCCAATCGCGTTAACGGTAACTTCCGGTCCCAGATCGACCGCCAGTGTTCTGGTCAACATATTCAGCGCGCCCTTGGTTGAGCAGTAGCTGGTATTGCCGCCTCCGCAGGCGCGGCTTCCGCGCGTGGAAGAAACATTGATGATCTTGCCATAGCCGCGGTCCTTCATGTGCTTTCCGAAATGCTTGCAAAGCATCGCGATACCGATTACATTGACGTCGAACATTCCCTTCATGACTTCGATCGGGAGATCCTGGATGTCGTATTTTACATTGTAGCCCTGCGCGTTAACAAGGATATCGATATGATCTTTTTCTTTCAATACGGTGTCGACCAAAGCGATAATGCTGTCCTCTTTGGAAGCGTCTACCGTGTATACCGTGACATCTTTGTTCACATGCTCTTTAATCTTGTCCTTGGCTTTTAAAAGCGCTTCCATTTTACGGCTGGCGATTGATACGTCCGCGCCATAAAAAGCCAGCGCTTCCGCGATGCCTTCGCCGATGCCGCCGGCGCCGCCGATGACAATCGCTTTTTTGCCTTCCAGATTAAATAAATCGTTCATTCTTCGTTCCTCCTATCAGGATTTTTTAGCTATTCTACATTTAGCAATTTCTATGCCATTTCCAATGACCGGGATTTTCTTACGCGTACATGATTTTCGCGCTTTTTTCAGCTTCAGGGATTCTGACCCGGCGCGGTTTTTGCGAAAACGCGTCCGCCATTTTCCAAAACGCGAATCAGGCGGCTCCACTTGCCTCATCCGCGATTCGCGTATCCGCTTCTCTCTTCAGGGGTGAAATCCAAAGCATCTCTCTGGCTTCCGCGGACGTAGCCGGGCGTTTTCCGAAGTTCTCGACCGCTTTGACCGCGCGTTCCACCAGCTGTACGTTTGTCGCCGGCACGCCTTTGCTGTAATACACGTTATCCTCTAAACCGACGCGGATGTTTCCGCCAAGCGCGAGCGCGGCGTACATAATCGGTAAATGATTTCTCCCGATTCCCATCGCCGACCAGGTAGCGTCCGCGGGAATGTGATTCACGAGATATACCAGATTCTCCACGGTTGCCGGCATACCACCGAGCACGCCGAGGCAGAATTGATAATGAACCGGTTTTAAAAGATTTCCTTTTTCGATAAAATAGTTCGCGACGCCCAGCATGCCGACATCGAAGATTTCTACCTCCGGCTTGATCCCTCTCTGAATGTATACATTGCCTAAATTCTTCAGAAATTCAGGTGAGTTCTCAAAGACGCCGCCGGGCATCCAGTTAAAGCTTCCGGCGTCATAGCTGCCGATCTCAATCCCATTCAAGGTTTTCATATGCAGCATTCGCGTCTCGTTCGTAGCCGTTCCGGTGTTGTCACCGGAAGACGTGCAGTTAATAACGACATCGCAGTCTTTTTTCGCGCGGATCAGACGAATCGTTTCCGCGAATTTTTCCGCGTCCATGCATCCGATGCCTTCATCGTTACGCATATGAAGATGGACGATAGCCGCTCCCGCTTTCCAGCAGGCGTACGCGTCCTCCGCGATTTCTTCCGGTGTCAGTGGGATGCTGCTGTTCTTTTCTTTTGGTGTGACGGCGCCGGTCAGCGCCGCCGTTATTATTACTTTGTCAGACATGTTCTTCCCTCAATTGCTTGATTTTGCCTTGTATTCGAGTTTCTTATTTCGTCGGATCCGCGTCCTTCGCGTCCACATATCCGAATTCGACATCCGGTGACACGTAGTCGTTATCCTTACACCACTGCTCGATCTTCGCCCGCAGCTCCGTAAAGCTTCGGATCGGGGACTGAAGGTACTCAGCGTTCTCTTTGGTGCGGTACCGGAAGTGATGGACTCTCGTCATATCACTTTCATCATGCTGCGCGGTGCCGTAATCCTGCTGCGCGATACGATATACTGTGCTGTACTGCTCATTTACTGTATGAAGCTTCAGGTCATCCGCGAGAAGATGCTCAAGCGGGCGCTTCGCCAGATAAGAAGCGATCGTTCTTGTCTCATAAGGAAGAGACTTCATGACGCGGGCGATTTCCCACGCGCGCTCCACAACTTTTCCCTTCGGCGCGATCTCACTTACCCAACCCCAGTCAAGAGCGTTCTGAGCCGTGAACTGACGGCAAGTGTACATATAATAGTTCGCGCGTTTCGTTCCAAGGAAATGCTGCAAAAGCATGAACATGCCATCACCGGCAACCTGTCCCATGAACATATGATCATCATCAAAAACGCAGTCCTCGGAGGCTACCGTAACGTCACAGAGAATCGCGGAATCCCAGTGATAGCCGGGTCCGGGAATCGCTCCGATCGTCGGAACGTCCAGATCGAAAATCATATTTTTGATCAGGTTCTGATCATCAATGTACTGATGCTCAAAACGGGAACGATTGTACTCATTCCATCCGTTCGGGTCTTTATCTGTCATCCAGTAATCGCCCTTGTGCGTCCAGATGATAATCTCGTTCTTGCGATCAAGAGAGATCACGCGGCTCAGCTGGCTCATGGCGCGGTGGCTTGAGCCGCTCCAGCACATGCGGTGATTGTTTGTTTTCATTGTGACCTGAAGAATACCATCCTCGCGATAAAGATCAAAATGATCCTTGAACCAATCCTTGTACTCTTCCAGCTCCGGTAATTTGACGTAATCCGCCATCATATCTTTCATACTTTTTTCCTCCTGAATATAAATTCTTGTGATTAATAGCGACTATGTAATTTATATTGCAAATACCGTGCCAATTTTTCCCGGCGGTTTTAATTCGTTTTTATGATATTTTTCTATGTTTCTTTGCGAAAACGCAAACGCTTATTGTGAAATTGTATATTTTTCTAAAAACGTTGCGGATTTTTTTGAAATTCAGTATAATAATCTTTGTCTCTTGTCATATTCTTATCAGGTCATTAAGGGGGCTTATTCATGACTGATCGAGAAATTATGTTAAACGCTGAGGCGAAAACGAAAGAATTGGTTGAGCTTTTCTCTTCCTCCCGGCCGCTTGACAGAGCCGCGATACGGCAAGAACTTGTTGAAATACGCAACGAAATACACCAGGTCGCTACCAGCGTGATCGATTACCAGGTCGTCGTCGATAATATGGATGACAACATCCTGATATCGGATCCCGAGGAGAAGATTATTTATATTAATCCCGCCTATGAGAAGCATACGGGGATTCCCAAGGAAGCTTTACTTGGCCGCAGAGTATCTGATGTTGTTAAAGAGAAGAAATATTTTACGACGGCTACGATTCCGGATGTCATCAAACGGAAAGAACGCGTAATGAAGCTCTCCTATATGAGCAAGAATCAGAATCCCGGCATTGTCGTCGGCACGCCGGTCTTCGATCCCCATGGCAATCTGCAGTATGTTGTCGCTACCAACCGGGGACTTTCATCCTTTACCGATCTGCGCAACAACTTCAATGATTTTGTTGATCTGCTGAACGATCTCCAGAAGGACACGGACACGGTGCATATTTACAAGGATTCCTCCTCCATCACCGACGAGAGCCGTATGATCGGTGAGGGCGACGGGATGCGGCACATCAAACGATTCATCAATAACGTCAGCAAGACAGACGCCAATGTGCTGATTACCGGGGAATCCGGAACCGGCAAGGAACTGGTCGCCGACGCGATTTACAAGGCTTCGCTCCGCGCCAGCAATCCTTTTATCAAGATCAACTGCGCCTCTATCCCCGCCAGTCTGCTGGAATCCGAGTTATTCGGCTATGAGAAAGGCGCGTTTTCCAACGCGAGCTCGCACGGCAAGAAAGGTCTGTTCGAGGCCGCCGACAAAGGCACTTTGCTCCTCGATGAAATCGGCGACATGCCCATCGACCTTCAGGCCAAGCTGTTAAGAGTGATTCAAAGCAGTGAGATTACCAGAGTCGGCGGTATTAAGCCAATCAAACTGGATTTCCGTCTGATTGCCTCCACGAACTGCAATCTCAAGGAGAAAGTAAAGGAAGGAACCTTCCGAAGCGATCTCTATTACCGGCTCCACGTGATCCCCATCAATGTTCCGCCACTGCGGGAACGAAAAGAAGATATCCCTCTTCTGTGCGCGCATTACTTAGATATTTTCACTTCGAAGTACGGCACCAAAGTCAATTTAACGCCTGAAAGTCAGGAAATCCTGAATAATTACTCATGGCCCGGAAATATCCGCGAGCTCCGCAATATCATGGAATATCTCTCGGTATGCTGCTCCGACATGGAGGAAATCGACGCGGCCTTTTTATATGGCACTTTGAACATGGAATCTGAAAACGCTTATGTTGAATTCAATGAGAATATGTCCTTGAACGAAGCGGTCTCCGCTTATGAGAAGGAATACATTCGAAATTCTATAAAAGACGTTAAGAATTTAAAAGAAGCAAGCAGCATTCTGGATATTGATATCTCAACGGTTTCCCGTAAACTCAAACAATACGGGCTGTCTATTAAACGATAAAAGAAAGCGCGCGCCGGGTCCTTTCGACCCGGCGCGCGTTTTTAAGGTAAACCAACTATTTCAGGTATTTGGCGCTATAATAGCCATCAAAGATGGCCTGCGTGACTTTGCTCGGCTTCACGGCGTCCCCGATCATCTGGACATTAAATCCCCGTTCTTTCAGCTGTTCCCACAGCTGATGATCCGCGCGGCGTCCCACGGCGCTGATCATCGAATCCGCCTTGACCAGAATCTTCCTGCCATCCGGCGTGATTCCCTCGAGCCCTTCCGCGGTAATCTCCACGATCCGCGTGTCCGTGAGGACAGTTACGTATTTCTCCAGCTGCGCGTTGATCGCCGTCTTATGGAAGCAGTTGCAATCCGGCGCTACCTCCGATCTCATTTCCACGACCGTGACTTTCTTTCCTTCTTTGCCCAGATGGATCGCGGTTTCACAGCCTACCAGGCCGCCTCCCATGACAACAATGTTCTCGCCCAGCTCCTCAAGCGGCATTTTCTCCGCGTCCGAAGGCGAGTAGACATTCTCTCTGTCAATGCCGGGAATCGGAGGCGTGATCGGCTCGGAGCCAACCGCCAGGAACGTAACGTCCGGATTTATTTCCCGGATCAGTTCCGGCGTGACTTCGGTGTTCAGACGGATTTCCGTGTCTGTCTTCCGCAGCCGCGTTTCCAGGCTTTTGCTGAATTTATATAAGTCCTGCTTGAAGTCCACATATTTCGCGAAATTTAAAACACCGCCAAGCTCACTGTCCTTCTCGCATAAGATGACTTTATGTCCTCTCTCCGACGCCTCAAGCGCCGCTTCCATTCCCCCGGGGCCGCCTCCGGCGATCAGTACTTTCCGGGATTCCTTCGGAAGCGGACAGCCGATCTTCTCATCCAGCTCGTTTCCGATCACCGGGTTAACGGCGCATTTGATTGACATGGCCTCAACCGAGTTTCCAAGACATTCAAAGCATCTCAGACACGGAACGATTTCATCCTCACGCCCGGAAAACGTTTTTTCCGGCATAAACGGATCCGCGATCAGCGCTCTGCCAAGCTCCACGATATCCGCCTGACCGGACGCGATGATTTCCTCGCACTGCGCGGGATCGTTCAGACCGCCGACACAGGAAACCGGAATTTTCACGGCCTTCTTGACCGCCGCCGCCAGATACACGTTACATCCATGCTCATAGAACATGCACGGATGCGTGCGGATGAACAATTTTTCGACCTCATGACTTCCGCAGGACACATTGATCAAATCCACTTTGTCTTCTATAAGCTTCGCGAGCTCAATGGCGTCGTCCAGATTCAGGCCGCCTTCAATGAAGTCGTCCCCGTTAATACGGGACTCAATCGGGAATCCTTTTCCCACAACCCGTCTGACTTCATCAAGCGCTTCCAGGAAAAAGCGCGCCCGGTTCTCCAGGCTTCCGCCGTATTCATCCGTTCTGTGATTCTGGAGCGGTGAAAGGAACTGGCTGAACAGCCAGCCATGCGCGGCGTGCACATTAACCATGTCAAAGCCGGCTCTTTTCGCCATATTCGCCGCTTGCCCATAATACTTCACCAGCTGATGAATCATCTCGACCGGCATCTCATATACATGCTCGCCGTCCGGAAGGATTTCCTCGCTGGGACCATACGCGAGTTTTCCTTCCTTGCGGTCTCCGCCGACGCTGACAAGCCCTCCGTACTTTCCGCCATGTGACAGCTCAATATTGGCAAGAGCGCCATGCCGCTTAATATCCTTCGCCAGGCATGTCAGGGAAGGCAGAAGCGTAATATCATCCATCGCCGGCTGCAGATTATGAGATGACCCGCTCTCGCCATGCACAATCGCTTCTCCCATAGAGACGACCGCGCAGCCGCCGCTGGCCTTGTACTCGAAATACGCTCTGTTATCAAGCGTGAAGTGTCCCTGGGATGTATAACCCATCAATCCCGTAGGAGCGGAAAAAATTCTGTTCTTGGCAATCACGTTTCCAATTTTGATTGGTTTTTCCAGATTCGGATATTTGTGGCTCATTTCGCTGTTCCTCCTTGTTTCTCCATCTCAACGTTGAATTTTATTGTATATTTCTAAGATACTCTGTCACGATTGTCTCCGCTTTAAGCATTATATCCACAAGCTCCTCGGCCGTAACCTTGTAAGGGAATGACTGAATCATTGTGCCATGAACCGCGGTCTCACAGGCTTTTAGCAATTCCTCCCTCGATACGTTCTGTATTCCCAGCTCCTCAAAGGAAACAGGAATGCCGACGTCTATACCGAACTGAATATATTTTTCAATCTTCTCCTGATCCTCATTGTCAAAGACCATCATCGGAATCACGCCGTAGCCTACAAGAGCGCCGTGCATAAGCTTCTTACAGCTTTCGAACGTGATCAGACCCTCGTCAATAATATGACCTATGCCGCTGACACAGCAGGCGCGGATCGGGCCGACACTGTGAAGAATCAGCGATATGACTGTTTCATACGCCGGCGAAACTTTTTTCTCTTTCGCGAGCTTGTACGCTTCCGGCCCGCATTTATAAAACAGCTCGATGGAGGCCTTGATATAAGCCCAGCCGCTTGCCGGATAGAACTCCGTGTTTCCTGTCCGCTTCGCCACATTGAGCGCCTCATAAAACGTCGAAATCGTGTCTCCGATTCCCGCGGATAAGGTTCGCAGCGGCGCGTTGATCAGGATGTTCGGATCCGCGAGCACAAGCTGCTGGCATTCTCTCAGCTTCCAGAAGTCCGTGATCCGCGTTCCCTCGGCGTTATAAATAACGCAATAATTCGTCGCGCTGGCGTTCGTGGCCGCCACTGTCGGAACAAGCGCCATGGTTATGTCCATGTAATGCCCGGCCGCCCGGACAAAATCCTGCGCTTTTCCACCGCCCACGCCGACAATGACATCAAAATGATTATCCTTGATATATTTAACGAGCTCCACAGCTGTTTCTCTCGTCAGAGGTATTTCCTCATAATCGACAAACTCGTAATGGATTTCTTTTTCCTCGTACTCTCTGTCCCCTCGCTTCATTTCCGCCGCGTATTTGAAATTATGCCGGGCGAATTCCTCGTTAAAGCCGGACGCGGCGCTTGACTCAAAGCTGGCGCGGATCGCGTCCTTCACGGATTCCGTAATTACGCCGCAGGCTGTCAATATCAGAAAATTGCTCCCCATTCCATATGTCAGCCGTTTAAATTCCCGAAGAATATTTTCGCATTGAATGTACCTCGGCACTGCTTGAAAATCATAATAGCTCATCTTATGTCCTCCTGTCAAAAAACGCCACTGGTGGCTTTATTTTTGCGAATCGTCAAAAGAAATGGCGCAACCGCAAATTCTCCGCGCCTTTAAACTTCCGCGAACGCTAAGGACGGCTCTGTATGTTTCATATTTCGCCAACGCTTTTAACGCTTTTATATTAGCAATTACTATGCCAATTTCGCGGTTATCGGCCGCCGCCTCCTAAAATTCTCCCGAGTTGGCACGCCATTTGCTTTTTATACATACGAAAACCAAATCAGACCTTCACAAATGGTCTTAAAAAAATTAAGGAGGATTTAGAAAATGAAAATCGCGTTAGTTATGGAGTGGAGTACCTGCGAGCGGAACGAGACCGTTTACAACACCCTGAAAAAGGTGGCGGAAGCGAATGGGCATACCGTTGTGAATTACGGCCAGTTCAGCATGGAAGACAGCCGTCAGACATATAACCAGAACGCCATTCTGATCGCCGCGCTTCTGAACTCCGGCGCCGCGGACTTTGTCGTCACAGGCTGCGGTACTGGTGAGGGAGCCATGTTAGCGGCCAATTCCATGCCGGGCGTTTGCTGCGGGCTCGTAGTCGACGCTGTCGACTCCTATCTGTTCACGCAGGTAAACGGCGGAAACTGCATGGCGCTTCCCTACGCCAAAGGCTGGGGCTGGGGCGCTGAGGTCAACCTGGAATATGTCTTTGAGAAGCTTTTCGTACAGGCTCCCGGCGGCGGATATCCCCCTCACGCGGCGGCGTCCGAGCAGAGAAACGCGGCTCTTCTGAACAAGATGAAGTCCGTTTCTCACAAAGACATCACAGAAATCCTTTCCACAAAGGACCCGGAAGTAAGCGAAATCGTCAAAGCGGCTTTTGCCGGAAAGCGTCACGAGATGTTCAAAAAAGACTGTAAGGATTCCGCTATTCTGGCGGCTGTCGAAAAAGCGTTAGCGTAACACGTAACACGTAAACCAAATCTGAATTTACATCTTTCACAATCGAGTAGGAGGAAATTCATTCAGTGAATGAATTTCCGACCTCTCACACCACCGTACGTACCGTTCGGTATACGGCGGTTCAATCAACTTAACACGTGACACGTTTATCTATGTAGTAGTCGAACATGGAGACTAACCCAAATCGGGTCAGTCTCTCTTTGGTTACAGCTACGTTCATAGCACCGCGTTGGCAAACATGTGCTATATGGGCTCCATAATAAGCTGTAGACCATGCATATTTCCTGCTTATTCCAAGTTTGATGAGATTCTTTGCTCTGTTCTTCGGGGTCTTCCAGTGTTTCCAAATACACATACGCAGACGACATCGTATCCTGCTATCAAGCTTTTCGCAGAGAGTTTTCATACTTCCTATTTTGAAATAGTTCACCCATCCACGGATCAGCTCGTTGAGCTTTAAGACCTTATACTTGTTATCCACGCCCCAGCTCCGGCAGGTTAATTCTTTCACCCGGGCTTTGAACTTTGCTACAGACTTGTCATGCGGTCTTGCCCTGTATTCTTTGGCAAATGGGTCAAAGTAGAATCCAAAGCCAAGGTATTTCACGCCTTTGGGCTTATCAACCTTGCTCTTGGCAGCATTGACTTTTAATCCGAGCTTCTCTTCAATAAACCTCGTAATGCTCTTCATTACCCGTTCTGCCGCCTGCTCGCTGCCGACCATGATTATACAGTCATCAGCATATCGGACAAAGTCCAGTCCTCTCGCTTCCAATTCCCTGTCCAGTTCATTGAGCATGATATTTGCCAGCAGTGGGGAAATGTTCCCACCCTGCGGCATTCCTATAATTGAGTCCTCATACTCGTCATCGACCATGACCCCGCTGACAAGGAACTTCCTGACGATGGAGATGACATCCCCTTCCTTGATTGTTCGGCCAAATATGGTCATCAGTTTGTCATGGTCAACTGTATCAAAGAATTTCGCAAGGTCGATATCCACAATCCAGTCATGTCCGTCGTTCATCATTTCAAGTGCCTTTATGACTGCCTGTTGGGCACACCTGTCAGGTCTGAAACCATAACTATGGTCATTGAACTGTTTCTCGAATATCGGGGTTAGGACTTGTGCGATTGCCTGCTGTATAAATCTGTCAGTAACAGTTGGCACACCAAGATTTCTAATGCCACCGTCTGGCTTAGGTATCTTCACACGTCTTACCGGTTGCGGTTTATATTTCCTGTTCCGCAGCTGTTCCTTGATTCTTTCGCCGTTTTCCGAAAGGTAGTCCTTGAGTTCGGTATATTCCATACCATCAATTCCCGCAGCTCCTTTGTTTCTTACGACTTGCAGATACGCAGCATTGAGATTTTCTTTGCTAAGTATCTGCCCCATGAGACTACTTGTGTCCATGCGTTGTTTTCTTTCTGCCCCTTTTGCCATCACCGCCTTTGAAG